>Ga0181561_10003777_pt1 | contig 13267 bp, 6 predicted proteins | sample 011ome_19_FD_133760 | JGI IMG/M metagenome (GOLD analysis project Ga0181561, IMG submission 133760) | Coastal salt marsh microbial communities from the Groves Creek Marsh, Skidaway Island, Georgia - 011510BT metaG (megahit assembly) | ecosystem: Environmental > Aquatic > Marine > Intertidal zone...
CGCGCGCACGGCGAAGGTTCTGTACGCCACGGGCGACGTGGAGACGCTCAGCGTGGATGAGATCGCCGCCGAGGGGCACCTCAACGTCTGCGCGTAGACAAAGAGGCGGACGAACGCATCGTTCGGAAAGGAAGCGAGGCTTCAAGACGCGTCGGAGAGTTGCCCTTCGATTCGGGAGGAAAAAAACGAGCGCTCCGAACGCGCGCGCCCGGAGTCTCTCGCGCTGTACTATCAACACACCTTCTAAAAAAATCGTCTCGACGCGGTCGACGCGGTCGTCTCGTTCACATCTGCGCACGACGAACACACGGTCGCCGCTAAGACGGTCGCCGCTATGAGCGGAGTCCGGAATTTTTTGAGAAGGCATGAACGCGCCTACGTCCTCCGCCTACGTACGTCGATGGTGCCTCTACTTCAGCGCCCTCGGAACAAGCCGGCGGTGGGCCCCGACCGGCCGGAGACCGCCCGCCGCGTTCGCGTTCGCGTTCGCGTTCGCGTTCGCGTCGGCGGCGGCGCCCGCTGACTTGAACCCGAGCGCCGCGAACGCGTCGAGGCCCAGGCGCGACCGCGCGTCCGGCGCGAGCGTCGCCGCGCGCGCGTCCCCGAGCCAGCCCGTGTCTACGCGCGCGTGCTCGGCGTCGTCGAACCGCGCGTCCTCCGCCTCGCGCGGCGTCGCGTCGTCGAGCGACGCGAGGCTCGGAGGCTCGGGGGGCGGAGGCTCGGGCGCCGCCGTCGGTACGACGCGTACGTCGTTTCCGCGGCGGTCGTCTTCGGGGCAATCGCGCGCGTAGTGCCCCACGACGCCGCACACGAAACACTCGGCGTTCGCCGGACCCCCCTTGTTTTTTTTTATATGTGAAAACTCCGTTTTCTTCTCGCGTCGTTCGTTTCTCGGCTCGGTCGAGCAGCCGGACCGCCGAGCGGCGCGGGAACGTCTCGGGTCGTCGCCCCGCGTCGTTCCGTCGCCTCGCCGCGCGCTTCGCGCCCCGTCCGCGCGCCGCACGTCCGCGTACGTCTGCGTGTCGTCCACCCCGGGCGCGAAGCGCGTCGCGCCTCTGGTGAAGTCCGGATCCTTCAGGTCCGCCGCGCGGTCGCGCACGATGGCCACCGGAGGTCTCGAGCGCGCTCCCGCGCCGCTCGGGCTCGCCGAGCGACTGGACGCCCCGGAATGGCTCCCCGACCTCCCCGACCAACGCGAGGTGGGCGAGTCGTCCCGCGAACTCCCCCCGCCGAAGATGCGCTCGCGCGCGCGCTCGTACGCCGCCTCGCGCACGTCGTCCTTCCTTTCCAGGCTCGCCTTTCCGCTCGCCGCGCTCTCGCCGTCGCGTCGCCGGCCTTCCCGCGCCCGCGACCCGCTCGCGCCCGCATCGACCCCACGCGGGTTCCCGCCGGCAGGGTCTTCCCTGAGGAGGACCACCACACGGGGCGCGGGCCCGTCGCCGCCCATCGCGCGCGAATCACTTTCTCGCCGGGCACGAGCGCGACGCTCGCGCCGAGCTCGCTTCGTTCGCGGAGCGTGCCGGTCGGTCGCGCAATTTTTTGCGCGCGCCGAGCGAAAAGCGATCGAACCACAGCCGCGCAAAGGTGCAGGGCACCCTCACTTGGCACCCGTGGATTTTTCCGCTTCCGCGGTTTCGGACGGACACTTCCGAATCAGATTCCTGACTGAAACGCTGTGCGCGGTTGATGCGGTTTGGCAAAATTTCCAAACCGAGAAAAATGCGGCTCGGGTTTCGCAGGTTCGGCACCCACGCGCTTTTAGAAGCCGCCACGACCTCTGATTCTGGCGCGCGCTGCCACCTGGGCGGTGTCACCCGTTTTTTTTCTTAAACCATCGCCCGCGCGCCTCGCTCGCCACTTTACGCACACTTCCACATACCAAGATGTTCGCTGTCCGCTCCACCTCCGCCGTCGCCGTCAACGCCGCGGCCATCCGCCGCGTCGGCGCCAAGAAGTTCAACCCTCTTGCCGCGCACGTCGCGCGCAAGGCGCCCGTCGCCAAGGCTCGCTTCTCGGTCCAGGCCAACTCCTCCTCCCCGTCCCCCGACGGCGAGGTCGACCTGTACCGCGACACCCCCCTCCGCTACATGGGCTACTCCAACGAGGTTGGCGAGGCGTTCGTTGCGTTCCTCCCCGGCTGGGGTGTCCCCGCCTCCTACGGCGTCGCCGGTACGTCCCGCGCGCGCGCCACCTCCCGAACGTTCGAAATCTCCGCGAGAAAAAGAAAGATCTCTCCGCGGCACCCCCCCGCGCGGGGACGCGCGCCGCGCGCGCCGGAGCTCGATTCCGCCGAGACTGACCGCGCCGATCCTTCCTCTCCTCACCCGATCAGCGCTCTACGTGCTCGCGGACACCATCGACAAGGGCAAGAAGGCCGCCGACGGCGAGGCTGGTGCGTGTCCCTTCACCCATTCTCGGACGACGACCAACGCGACCCGAAACACATCCGTTTCTCATCCGAACCGTTCCACGGTTCAAACATCCCGATGGGCGTCGGTTTGACCCTGTGGACGTTCTCGAAATTTTGCGAGCTCGCCGCGGCGGCGCGGTTTCCGTCTTCCCGGCGACTGACCCTTTCTCCGCTCCCTCCTTCGTGTCGTGCCGAACCCAAAACCTCCTTCCCTCCTCGCCTTTCGCCAACAGACGAGTCCCAGAAGCTGAAGCGCGGCGCGATCGTGTCTCTCGACACCTTCACCTGGCAGATGCTCGCGTCGGTGTTCTGGCCCGGCTCGTTCATCCGCTGCGTGGTGAACGCCACCTCGACGGCGCTCGCGCTCGGCCACATCGACGGCGACATCGCCAAGGCGCTGCCCACCGTGATCGGCCTCGCCGCGATCCCCTTCATCGTCAAGCCCATCGACGGCACCATCGACACCGCCATGGAGATGTCCGTCTCCAAGGCGCTCAACGGCAAGATCGAGGGCCCCGCCGACGCCGGCATCGCGCTCGGCGTCATCGGCGCGTGCCTCGTCGTGCCCCCCACCCTGTTCACGGTCGCCGCCGCGATCAAGGACGTCGCCGCGTAAAGGACTACGTCACGACACTTGTGGGTGCGCGCCAGCGCGCGCTCGGAGAGCGCGCGCCCGGACGCGGGGTTGGGAGAACGTGAGAGAACGGAGACGCTGCGTTATTTTTTTGAAGTGAATTTTTTGACGACATGAGCCGAGCGAGACTGCGCCGCGCGCGAGTCGCGTGTAATACTAAACGGCGAATTTCGAGAAGGCGGCGCGCGCGAAGCGAACACAGTCGTCTGTGCGTCTCTTCTCTCTCTCTTTCTACGCGCGTGTGTACGTCAGACGAATCACGCCCGCTAGCCCGCTAGAGTCCCGCTAGAGTCCCGCCTTGCCCTTCCCGACGGGCATCTTTGCGCCGGCGCCGTCCTCGATCTCCTTCCTCTTGTAGTAGTGCGGCGCGATTTCCACCAGCCACTCGGGCTTGATTTCGATCACCTGCCGCATGTACTCCTTGGTGGTGAACACCAGCTCGTGGTACACCACCCACCGAGGCAGCTCCTTCGCCAGCCCGCTGCTGGGGTGGATGCTCACCGTCTGCGGGTTCTTCACCGTGCGGTACGCGCCGTTCTTCTGGAGCTTCGCGGCGTGGTAGAAGAACCCCGCCGCGACGCACTTGCGCACGGCTTCCAGGTTTTTGGAATCCGACTTGAGCTCGATCTCCACGCGTTCCAGCAACGCCACGAGCTGATCCCTGATGTCCCGCGCGCGCTTCATCGACCGCACCTGCACGAAGTTCTCGTAGCACCACTGCGTGGAGAACTCGCTGTCCGCCCACTGCGAGTACACGTTGAGGAGCGCGACGTGGTCGCCGACGGCGCCGGCGTGAAACGCCTGGTGCGCGTGGTCGGCGAGTTGGATCTTATCTTTCGGGCGGTAGAAGATGGTGTTCCCGCTGGACAGCATGCAGCAGACGGTCGCGATCTCTTCGGAGCACCCGTACGTGTCCGCGGCGACGAGCGTTTTGCTCAGCATGGGGTCGAGCGGGAACTCCGCCATGCGACGACCGAGCTTTGTGAGCTCGCCGCGGTCGTTGAGCGCGCCGAGCGCGTAGAGCTGCTCGAGCGCTCTCAGCAAAGTCTCGGCGGGGGGCGCGTCCATGAAGTCGAAGTGCATCAGGTCGTTGATCCCGAGCGACTTGAGCATCAGAACCACGTTCCCCAGGTTCGTGCGCTGGATCTCCGGCACGGTGTTCGCGTCGAGCTCGTTCTGGAAACTCCACGCCGTGTACAGGCGGAAGCACTTGCCAGGCGCCGTGCGCCCGGCGCGCCCGGCGCGCTGCAAAGCCGACGCTTGGCTCGTCGGCGTCACCATCAGCGATTCCATCCCGGTTCGCGGGTTGTAGCTCTTCTGCTTGCAGAACCCGGGGTCGATCACGTACTTGATCCCGTCGATCGTCAGCGACGTCTCCGCGATGTTCGTCGCCAGCACCACCTTGCGCCCGCCTTTCGGCGGTGGCTCGAAGATGCGCGCCTGCAAGTCGGAGGGCAGGGACGCGTAGATGGGCGCCACCACCAGCTCGGGCACCTTCCCGCCCATCGATCTGATCCGCTGCTTGATGGTCTCCTCCGCGGTCTCGATCTCCTCCTGGCCGGTGCAGAACACCAGGATATCGCCCGGGGGCTGCGTGACGTGGATCTGCAGGACCGTCACCACGGCGGCGTCCAGGAAATCCGCCTCGGGCTGCTTGGTGTACAGGATGTCCACCGGGTACCGCCGGCCGGGGATGCGGAAGATGGGCGCGAAGTCAAAGTACTCGCTGAACTTCTCCGCGTCCAGGGTGGCGGAGGAGATGAGCAGCTTGATTTCCGGGCGGAACCGCGCGATATCCTTCACCAAACCAAACAGAATGTCCGTGTGCAGTGTCCGCTCGTGCGCCTCGTCCACCATCATCACCGCGTACGACGCGAGGTCGGGCTCGCCCAAAAACTCGCGCAGCAGCATGCCGTCCGTCATGTACTTCAGCTTGGTCTTCTCGGACGTGCAGTCCTCGAACCGAATGCTGTACCCGACCTCGTTCCCCAGCTTCACGCCAGCCTCCTCGGCGACGCGCGCGGAGACGGACATCGCCGCCACGCGGCGCGGCTGCGTACACCCGATCTTCTGGCCCTCCCGCGCGAACCCCGCCTCCCACATGTACTGCGGGATCTGCGTCGTCTTGCCCGAGCCCGTCTCGCCCACAATCACGACAACCTGGTGGTCCTCCACGGCGCGTATGAGGTCCTCCCTGTACGCGTAGATGGGCAGAGACGCGCGCGTCTTGGCCATCGCCTCGCGCTCAGTCAAACTCGCGTCCTGCTTCTTCTGCAGAGCCAAGGCGCGCTCGGCGTCGCGACCGTCCTTGGAAGACAACGCGCGGCGCCGTTTCTTGCTCTCGCGCCGCGCGCCGTCCCGGCCTTCGGAGCCTTCCGAGGACCCGCCCGAGTCGGAGTCGCCGCCCCCGGTGCCTCCCAGCACCTCGTCCTCCACGAACGCGATCTGGTCCTCGAACACGTACTCGTACTGCTTCTGCCGGTCCGCACCGCCGCCCCCGTCCTTCGCGCCGTACGACGTCGTGACCTTCGCGATCTGGTGCTTCTCCCACCGCTCCTGCTCGGCGTTCGGATTGGCATCTTCGCCGTCCGGGTCTTTGTACCTGCGCAGCGCGGCTTTGAGCCTCTCGTCCTGCCCCGCCTGGCCGCTCTCATCGTACGACGAGGGCAGGCGGTACCGGTCCTCCATGATCGAGTCGATGTCCCGAATCTGCGCGGTCGCCAGCTCGTACACCCGGCGGCGGTACGCGACGTCCCGCTTTTCCTTCTCGCTGAGCTCGACGCCCTGGAACAAAGTCTTCTCGTCCTCGAGACTCTCCTTGAGCTCCTCCAGCTTCTGCGCCTCGCGCTTGCGCAGGTACTCCTCGCGCGACACCTTGCGCAAGTCAGGGAGGGACGACTCTTTCAAAACGTCCGTGTTCGCCTCCGCGTCCGTACGCCCCGCGGGATCGGTAAAGCGCTTCGTGTGCTGCTCGTCGCGGCGCCGGAGCCGGTCGGCGAACGCGTCGCGTTCCGCCAGATCCGCCGCGCGCGCCTCTTCCTTCTCGCGCGCCAAACGCGTCTCCGGATCCTCCGAGGGCGAGTTCCTGTCGCCTCTACTCTCACGAAACACGTCTGCGCGCCCTGAACCGCTCGGTCGATCCTCCGAATCGCTCGCGTCGTCGTCATCCTCCCGCCGCTTACGTAAGCGTTTGCCGTGCTTCTCCTCGACCCGACGCCTCCGCGCCTCCTTCGTGCCGCCGCTCCCTCGCGACTCGCTCGGCCCCGCGCGCGCGTCCTCGTCGTCATCCTCGAGCATGGCGTACGAGCGGTTCTTCGCCGCGAGCGCCGCCGCCTCGCGCTCGTCCCGCTTGTACGCGCTCGGCGCGCGCCCGCCACCGCCGCCCGCGCCGGGCACGCGATCGATGAGGCTCGCGGCGAACGCTCGCGTCGCGGGCGTGTCGGGCAGACCCTGCGACACGAGCTGCGCGGCGAGCGCCGAGGCGTGCGACGCCTTCTTGCCTGCGGAGCGAGGGGGCGTGGGGAAGAGACAGGGCCGGGATGGGACCGGACGGAGGTCAGAGGTTGTCTCTCACGTGAGAGACACGCGGCGGGGAACGAGTGAAGGTCGATTCCTCGGCGACGGGGGAAGGGCCGTTCGCGTCGGGACGTACCTAGACCGACGACGTACGACGCCAAGTTTCCCTCCGCGAACCCCAGCAGCCCATGGAGCTGATCGCTGACCCACGACTTGAGCGCGCGGTCGTCCGACATCGCGTCCGGACGCGCCGCAAGCACTGCGCCCCGAGCATAGATTTCGCACGAGCCGTAGTAGCTGGGCTGGAAACGAAGTGCACCTGGAGTACGCAGTGCTCACCCGCAGTCCGCACGCACTGGGCTCCCGCGCGGCTTTTTCATCACCTCCCACGTGGCTCCTGCACTCGCACTCTTCCGTGCGCGGCTCAGCGTCCGCACGCGACGCGACAGCCTCGAAGCGCAGGCAGTGGGAGCCACTCGCGCGCGTAAGGCTCGGCGCGGCTTCGTCCCGACGTCAGGCGCGAGGATGCGCGCGGCGCGCCTCGCCGCGCTCGCGGCCGGGGCGGCGGCGATGGGCACCGCGTCTCGCCGGAGCGATGCGCAGGCCTCGAGCGCGGCCGACCCCTCCGAGCGTGTCGTGAAAGACCCGCGCGGCGGCGCGGTGGCCTTCGCCCCCGCCCCCCCCCCCGCCGCACACCCCGGCGCGCGCCTCGCGTTCGTGCAGGTGCTCACCCGGCACGGCGACCGCACGTCCATCAACCCCCTGCCCTTCGAGACGCGGGAGCAGTGGTCGGCGCTTTTGCTCTCCGACGACGAGCAATCGGCGCTGGCGAAGGAAGCCGCGCCGTTCCCCGCCGACGCCGGCGGCCTCCTGGACGCGCGCGCGCAGGCGCTCGCGCGCGCGGACGGCGAAGACGCGTCGTGGCACGGCCAGCTCACGACGCGGGGCGTCGCGCAGCTCGCGCACACCGGCTCGGCGCTGCGCGCGTGGTTGGTGGGCGCCGGCGTCGCGCCGTCGAGCCGCGAAACCGCCGTTCAGACGGCGGCGGTGCGCATCCGGTCCACGGGGACGAGACGAACCGTGCAGTCCGCGCAGGCGCTGATGCGCGGCATGTACCCGATCGAGTCGAAACCTCCTGGGGATGAAACGAACGATACGAACACGAATACGTCGTCGAACCCGTTCCCGATCGAGGTTCGCGACCGGTTCCGCGAGTCGATGTTCCCCAACCCCGGGATGGCGTGCGCGCGGCAGACGCAGCTGATGCGCGCGCTGGACGGCGACCGCTGCGTCCAAAACGCCGAGGCGAGAGCGTGGGAGAGCGAGGCGCTCAGAGCGGTGCGCATGGAGGTTCACGAGCGGAATGGAGCGCGGCGGCGAGCCTCCGCGAGTCAAAAACAGCGGAGGGGGGAGGAAAAGGAAAACAAAACGGCGGAGATGGCGGAGGCGGTGGAGGCGCCGGCGGGCGCGGCGTCGCTCGCCGCCGCCGCCGGCGAGGGCGAGTCCTCGGCGGCGTCTGTCGCCGAGCCGAGCGCGTTTCGGAACGTAACCGCGCTCGGCTCGAACACGACGACTCCATCCGTCGTCTCCTCGCGTTTGCCGAGCGCCACCTCCGTGTGGGAGCCCCTGCAGGCGCGCCTGAACCACGGGCTGCCGCTGCCGGTGGGGGTGACGCCGGACGACGTCGCGCGCATCCGCGAAGCCGCCGAGGTTCGGTACGTGAACCGCGCCGCCAACGCGGAGGGCGCGGCGTTGGCCGGGGGCCGGCTCCTCCGGGAACTCGCCGAGGAGAGCCGCGACGCGATCGTCGCTTTGACGAACGGCGGCGAGAGCCCGAAGCTCTCCGTGTTCTCGGGGCACGACAGCAGCATCCTCGCGCTGCTCGCCGTGCTCGGCGCGTTCCCCGGCGAGTGGCCTCCGGTGGCGTCGACGGTGCTCGTCGAGACCTGGCTCGTGGACCGGCGCGACGCGGGCGCGCGCGCGCCGGGAATCGGGCGGCCGCACTGGAGCGAGCGGACCGTCTCGAGCGATTCGCGATTCGCCAATAAAAGCGATTCGGCGAGAGCTTATGGGAGCGAAGAGAAGCAGGCGATGGTTCGCGTCCTGTTCAACGGCGTGGTGCTGCCTCTGGCGGGGTGCGCGGGGCAGGAGGACGCGAGGAAAGGGGGGCTGTGTTCGCTGGCGGCGTTCCGGGACATGGCGCGCAGGCGCGACCCGGAGGATTACCGGAAAGCCTGCGAGGCTGTGAGCGCCAGGCTGTGAGCGTCGCGACGGTGCTATAGGTATACGTAGACCACACCGTCGCGTGTTCGTGTCGTGTCGGTAGATGACTGTATCGTGAAAGGGGTGACTATAACGAGCGTTCGTTCGTGTACTCGGAGCTACGGGATACGCGTAGCTATAGTACGCTAAAGGCGCGATGCGCGTATAGCTAGTAGACTACTATTTCTTCTTGTTCCCCCGCGTCGCCTTCTTCTTGACGTGCTTCGGGATCTTGGTCTTGCGCTTTTCCGCCGCCTCCGCCTTGACCTCCGCCTTGTTCGCCTTGCGCGCCGCCTTCAGCGCCGCCTTGTCCACCGGCTCTTTCCGCCGCCGCCGGCGGATCGGGTCGCCGTTCTCGTCCAGCTCCTCCTCTGACTCGGAACTCGAGCCCGAGTCGGACGCGCCGGAGTCGGACCCGTCCGCGTCGGCGTCGCCGGACGATCCGCTCGCCTCTTTGTTATTTGTTCGGCCGTCCCCCCTCTCCTCCCTGCGCCTGGCGGAGGCGCTGGTGGTGGTGGCCATGCCCGCCCACCCCAGTCCCTCGGCGTCCTGCTTCGCGCGTAGGATCTTGGGCGTGGTTTCGACGCCGGAGAGGTCCTTCTTCATGCCGGTGATGCTCTGGTAGTAGACGCCCTCGGTTTCGCCGCCGCCGCTCCGTAGCCTCCGCTGGTCGCGCTCGAAGGTGTCCACCTCGTCCAGGCGCTTCGGGATGAACGCCTGCTGCCACACCTCGTCCACCATCCCGTCCTCGGCCGCGCGCGCGCCCTTGCTCACGCCAAACCCGACGCCGACCTGCGCGCCCACCTCCGCGGCGCCCTCGCCGCCGTCGCCGCGCCCGCGGCGCAGCTCGCGCGCCGCCGCGCTCTCCGCGAGCGCCTCCAGGCACGCGTCGACGTTGGTGGCGTCCACCGCGGGGTCGACGACGAAGTCGAACATCTCCCTCACCGTGGGCACCGCGACGGCGTGCTTGGAGAAGAACTGCCCGAGGTGCAGTAAGTCTTCGCGCAGAAAGTCGAGGCACCGCGGGTGGTCCAGGTCAACCGACTGCGACACGTCGATGACGTGCGCGCGGCCGTCGTGGTACAGGATGTTGTACTCGGAAAAGTCGGCGTGCACGAGGCGGCACTCCTGGTACATGCGCCGCACGTCCAGCAGCAGCTCCTGGAACAGCTGCCTGTGCTTGCTGTTGCTCAGGGACGCCGCGGCATCCTTCAAACGAAGCGCGGCTCGGCCGTTCGCCCCGATGAAGCCCATCACCAGGACGTGCGACCGCAGCTGCACGACCTCCGGGACCCGCAGCCCGGCTTCGCGCAGGCGGATCAGGTTGCGCATCTCCTTCTCCGCCCAGGTCTGCACCATCTTGCGCGGGTTCTTTTTGGAGTACCCGTTGCGCCAGCGCCAGTCCCCGGAGACGTACCGGTCGCGGTCCTTGAACACCAGGATGGAGGTCTTGTACACTTTCACGGCCAGATCCGTGCCGTCCTCCTTCACGGCGTGGTACACGTTCGCTTCCTTGCCCGTGCTGATGCACCCGTAGATCTGCTTGAACACGCCGTGCGACAGCATCTTGAACAGGATGAGCCGCGTGCGCGGGTCCAGCGCCTGCTCCACGGTGGCTCGGTCCTCCTTGTCCTTCGTCAAGTTCCCCAGCTTGACTTGCTTCCGCTGCGTCTCGCGCAACGAGTTGTTCACCTTCTGGCCGACGTTGCCCCCGCCCCCGGCGCCCGCCCCGAAGTCGTCGTGAAGGCGCTCCGCGCGCAACGGCGCCGTCTTGATCATCTTGGCGATCTTGCCAGCGTCGTGCTGCATCTTGGTCTCGTTGCTCTTCTTCACGCGCGAAGAAGCCGCGAGGCGGTTTTGACCGTGGTTCCCGGCGCCGCCGTTGGCGTTCGGGCGCCACGCCGAGGTGGCGAGGCCGCCGCTCCCGCCGGCGTGACCGCCTCGCGCCGCGAAGTCGTCCCTCATGTCGAGCGACTCCAAAGCCGCCGCTATGTCGTCGTCGTCGTATCCGTCCTCCTCGTCGTACGCGTCGTACGGCGCGTCCTCCTCGCCGTCGTCGTCGGGGAACTCGTCCATGCGGTCCGCCCAGCCCCGCTCGCCGGGGCCGTCGTCCTCGGCCGGCCCAGCGACCGCCGCGCCGCGCAACGCGTCCGGCGCGTTTTCCGCCCCGGCGGCGGCGGCGGGCGGGGTCGTCTCGGTCGCGTCATCGTCGTCGTCCTCGTATCGGCTGGAGAGCTCCGCCTCGAACCGCGCGTCCTCGTGGTCGCCCCTGGGGGTCGAGCCGAGCGCGGTGCTCATGGCCGGCGGGCGGGCGCGCGTCCACGCGCGTCTCGCGATGGAGGCGCCCGAAGAAAAGCACATTTGGTGAGGAGCTCCGAGACGAGCGGCTGCCGACTTTCGGGAAGCGCGTCCGCGACGCAAAATATCGCCACCCTGCGACCCTGGACTCGCCGTTCGTCTGCGAAGAAAAAAGGTTTGTCCATAGCCTCGTCATCACCGCGCTGGCCACTCGCTGGTCGCGCGGCGCCGCGTCAGCGGACGCGATGTCGGCCGTGAAGAAGGATATGAAGGACATGGCGACGTCCGTGAACGTCGGGCTGGCGAACCTGCAGAAGCCGTCCACGCAGAAGAGCTTGAAGGCGAAGCTCAGGGCGCGTCTGCATTTCGTCATCGCGCTGGTGGGGCTGGGTGTGGTCGCGGCGGTGGGGACGTACGTCGCCAAGAGGGGGTTGCCGGACATAGACCCGGTGAAGGTACGCGGGCGCGAAGGAGACGACGAAACGCGCGGCGGTGTCTCCCGTGCCGCCGGACGTCGACGCGCACCGAACAGAAAAGGCGGAATCCGCGTTCGGAGCCGCGGGGCTCGCGAGAGCGCGTCTTTTTTTTTAGCGCACCCCACGACCGCGCCTTCTGACCTTCCCTCTCTCCGCCTACATCGTCCCTCGTCCCTCGTCCCTGCGAATCACACAGGTTCACATGGCGATCGACAAGGCCGGATACCTGGGCATCGCGCTGTACATACTCGGGTTCGGGCTGAGCGAGCTGCTGCACTTGCCCGCGATGGTGTTTGTGGTGGCCGGGGTGCTGTGCTGGGGCCACTTCAAGGGATGGCTGCTCGCGCTGGTGATGGCGCCCCTGTCGTGCGCGCTGTCGTTCCTGGTCGTGCGCAAGATCGGGGGTCAGGTGCTGGCGGATAGCCAGTGGAGCTTCGTGCAGAAGCTCATGGCCAAGCTGGACGAGTACCCCGTGCGCACCGTCTTGACGCTGCGGTTGTGCTTTTTCCTGGCGCCGGCGATCAACTACGTGCTGGCGCTCTCCAGCGTCAGCTTCCGGAACTTTTTCATCGGCACCGCGGCGGGTTTAGCGGGCCCTTTGACGGTGGCGGTGTTCTTCATCGACCGGCTCATCGAGTACATGGGGTGGAGCAAGGCGCAGAATGCGGAAATAGGCCAGGCGCTGCACGAGCTGGGGGACGAGTTTGAGTTTGGCGCTATGGGCGGGCGGCACGGGCGGGGGGTGTTTTTCTGAAGACGTGATGAAATGCATAAAAAATCGCGATTCACGCTTGAGATTTTCGGCGAGTCTTTCGTGTACCGCAGAGACGTCGCGCGCGTGCGCCGCGAGCCCGCGTGCGCTTCGCGCGCATGAGTCACGACTCCGGGTCGGACGACCGTGCCACTCCCCCGAACGCGAAACGACCCGGGAGAGGCGCGGTGGCGCCGTTCTTCGATCCAGAGTCAAGCCCCGCGCTCGACGCTCTGCGACGCGACTGCTTGGAGGAGCTCCAGCACAACTTTCCCCTCTCGAAAGACGCGCGAACCTGCGCGGTCGTGCTCGTGTGCGGGGACATGCGCGTGGAGTCCGCGGACTGGCTCGCGCTCGTCCTCGCGGTCGACCGCCTGGAGCGCGACGGCGTGCTGTTCGTCAAGCCCCTGGAGACCGCGGAGGACGAACGGAGCCTTTCCGAGCCTTTCCGCCGCGAAGAGCCTTTCGACTCTTCCCGCGAGCCTCTTCCCGCGGAAAAGCCGGTCGCGACTCCGCGAGCCGCGCGAGCCGCGAACCCGCGCGGGCCGACGCGCCTGCGCGTCGCGGTGTCGGCGCCCGCGCAGACGCTCCCCGCCGCCGCGGTGATGGACTGCCTCCGCTTCGAGAACAAACCGCCGCCGGGTCGGGCCGGGGCCACGGGCGCGGCGCGGCGCCGCTCGGCCGTCCCCCCCGCGGACGCCGACCGCGAGGCGCTGAGAGCCGAGTACGTCTTCTCGCCCGGGCCCGAGCTCAGGAACCGGCTGCTCAGGAAACACAGCGGCGGGAGCGACGGGCTCGACGGGACATCCCCGCGGCTCCAAGTCGAGGACGAGGACGATGACGAGGTGGAGGTGGAGGTGGAGGACGATGACGAAAACGAGGTCGAAGTCGATGACGAGGTCGAAGTCGAAGCCGCCGCC
>Ga0181561_10003781_pt1 | contig 13256 bp, 4 predicted proteins | sample 011ome_19_FD_133760 | JGI IMG/M metagenome (GOLD analysis project Ga0181561, IMG submission 133760) | Coastal salt marsh microbial communities from the Groves Creek Marsh, Skidaway Island, Georgia - 011510BT metaG (megahit assembly) | ecosystem: Environmental > Aquatic > Marine > Intertidal zone...
GTGGTTGATGGTCCGGCGTCGTGTTCCTCGCCGGGAGCACCTTGTACGGGTTGAGGATCCCTTTCGGGTCCAGCATCGCCTTCACGCCGCGCATGATCTCAATCGCCTCGCTCGGCTTGGAGTACTCCAGTTGGTCCCTTTTCATCGCCCCCACGCCGTGCTCGGCGGAGACCGAGCCTTTCGCCGCGGCGGTCCACTCGTACACGAACGGCTCGACCAGACTCAGCAGCGCGGCGTGGTACCCTCCGGGCGAGCTGACGTTCAAGTGCAGGTTCCCGTCCCCCAAGTGCCCGTACCCCATCACGGAGACCGTGTCGTAATCGAAAAACGCGGAAGAGTCTGTCTTCTTTTCGTCACTTTCTTCTTTTCGTTTCGCGCGTAGTACGCGCGCTCTCAGCGCTTCCACCACGTCGTACATCGTTTCCGTCGGCAAACTCAGGTCGTACTTGTACGTCGCGCCCGCGCGTTTCAGCGCCAAAGAGATGCGCTCGCGCAAGTTCCACAGCGCCGACGCGTGTTTCGCGTTCGCGCCCACCACGAACGCGGTCACGAAACCGCGTCGCTTCGCGTCGTTCGCGAACGCGGCGAGCCGACGTCTCGCCTTGGCGAGCGCCGCGCGTTTTTCCGTCTCCGCCACCTCGACGACGACGTAGAACGGCGACTTGGCGTGCGGCAGCGGGTCCTTCGTGCCTGTCAGCTCGCGCAGCACCAGCTCCAAGCTGGCGCGGTCGAGAAACTCGAACGCGCTCAGCGCGCCCCCCAGGCTTTGTTTCGCGAGACGCATCGCCGCGACGGCGGCGTCGAAACTCGGCGCGCCGGCGAACGCGACGTTGGTCGCGATCGGCCGCGGGGGCGCGACGAGGGCGATCTTCGTGATCACGCCGAGCGTTCCCTCCGCCCCGATGAACAGTTGCTTCAGGTCGTACCCGGTGTTGTCCTTGCGCAGCGTCCGCAAAAGGTCCAGCACGCGGCCGTCCGCGAGCACAACCTCCAGACCGAGCACCGTGCCTCGCAGCGACCCGTATCGCACGAGCCGCAACCCGCCGGCGTTGGTGCTGACGTTGCCGCCGATCTGGCACTTCCCCTTCGCGCCGAGGTCCAGGGGGACGGTCAGACCGCGCGCGTTCGCGGCGCTCTCCAGGTCCTCGAGCACGACGCCAGCCTCGGTGACCACCACCCCGGCGCTCCGGTCCACGGACACCACGGAGCGCATGTTTCGCAGGTTGACGACCACCTCGTCGTGCACGGGGACGCCCCCGCCGACCAATCCCGTGTTCCCTCCCTGGGGCACCACGGCCAGACCCCGGGCGTTGCAGCGCGCGAGCACGCGGGATACCTCCCCCGTGGTGCTCGGCAAGAGCAGAACCTTGGACCGGCCGCGGTACTTCTTCATCCAGTCCTCGTTCGCGGTCGCGAGCGAACCCGCGTCGACGCGGACTTTGCTCGACGACGACGAGAAGGATGTCTTGTCGTCGCCCGCGCGAGAACCCTCCAGGACCTCGCGGAAAAACGCCACGTCCTCGTCCGTGAGCGTCGCGAAATCCCCGCGGGGGGGGAGGTCTATGCCGCCCATGGTGACGCGTGCGCGCCGCGCGACGCGGACTGCGGACGACGAGGTCCCGCGAGACCACGGTGGACTCCCTGATGATTTTGGAGTCATCATCAGCACGCGTATTTTATAAGCCGCACACGTGTCCAGGAATGTACGATTTCTCACTCTTTCGCCGCCGGCGTGTCCACCTCGCCACTCGCCCGCGCGGAAGCGGCGCCCGCGGTCGTCATGCGCACGCGCACGAGCGGTCCGGTGACCCCCCCCGCCCCCGCCGCGGTGGCCGCGAAGGCGAGCGCCGCGCGTAAACCGCGCGCGGCGGGCGCGGGTTCGACGGCGAAGGCGGCGCCCGCCGCCGCCGCCCCCTCGCGCGCCCGCGAATCCGCCGACGCGGGAGCCGCCCCGAGCGTCTCCGCTCGCTCGCGGCCCGCGGCGCGCGCCGCCGCCAGCGCGCGCCCGGCGGCGGCGCGCGGGAAGGGCGCGAAGCCGAAATCGTACTACCGCGTCGTCGGCGGCGTGCGATACGACCGCAAGGTGCTGGAGGATTGCGAGGCGGCCGTGGACGACGACGGCGTGATCGACCTGGCCGAGGCGCGCCGCGTGGTCGCCGACGTGCTGGACGGCCCGCGGCGCGCGCAGGCGCGAGGCGTGGTCAGCGCGGTGACTGACTGCGAGCTGGCGACGCTGCGGTACGCGCACGAGCGGTTCCGCTGGACGGAAGAGGCGGACGCCTGGGTGTACGGGAAGCTCGCCGAGGCGTTTGAAGCGGGGAGGGACGACGAGGACGAAGAGGACGAAGAGAGCGAAGAGGACGAAGAGGGCGTCGCGGAAGATGGCGCCACGGAAACGCTCTCCGAGGAGGAGAACTCCGAGGACGAGTCGTCCGACTCCTCGTCCTCGGACTCCTCGTCCTCGGACTCCTCGTCCTCCTCCGAATCGGATTCCGACGCCGAACGTCTGACCGACTGGTCGGCGCTGGACGCGCCGACGGCGCTCGCCTTCGCGCGGTGCGCGGAGGCGGCCGCCGCGAAAGCCGCCGCCGCGGAGGCTGAGGCGGCCGGGACGCTGTTCGCGTCGACGGGCACTAAACTCGCGTCGAGCGCTCGGGAAGCGTTCCTGCGGCGCGAGCGGCGCGCGGCGGCGAAGTTCGCCGCGCGCGACGCCGCCGCGGTGCTCGCGCGCGACGCCGCCGCGGCGACGTCGCCCGGTCACGGCGTTCGGTCCTCGTCGCTGGGCGACGCGAGTGACTCACTGTTCGGGGGCCACGCGAACGGCGGGTCGGAGTTCGAGGATGCCGTTCCCGCCTTCTCCGCGAGCCGCGGCGAACGCGTCGACGCGTTGCCCTCGACGCGCGCCGCCGAGGCGCGGAAGCGACCGAAGCAAATTCGCCTCGAGCGCGACGCTAAGCGGCGGGGAAAGGACGGCGTTCGGCTGGCGATTGAAAAAAAAAGCGACGCGCTCGGTTCGGCGCGCGCGCTGGCGGAGGAGGGCGCGGGTTTGTTTCTCAAGCCGCTGGACACCTCGAAGCTGCGCCGGGACGCGAAGCGGCTCGGCGGCGGCGCTGGTTCTCAAACAAACAAGAGCTGGTTCTCGATGCCCGCGGTGGAGTACACGCCGGAACTGCGGCGGGACATGCGCCTTTTGAAGCTGCGCGGGGCGTACGACCCGAAGCGGTTTTACAAGACGGACGACACGAGCAAGCTCCCGAAGAACTTCCAGATCGGCACGGTGGTGGAGGGCGCGCAGGACTTCTACGCCGCGCGCCTGACGCGCAAGGAGCGGAAACGCACGTTGACGGAGGAGGTGTTCGCGGACGCCGACATCAAGGCGGTGCGGAAGAAGCGCTTCGCCAAGATCCAAGCCGCCAAGGCGCACACCGCGGGGCGCAAGGAGAAGCGCAAGCTGGGCGGGCGCGCGCGGGGGACGGGGGGGAAGCCCGCCGCGCAAAAGAGCACCAAGCGAGTCAAGAGGTGATCGAGAGGTGATATCGAGAAATGATCGAGAGAGGTGATCGAGAGGTGATCGAGAGGTGATCGAAGAGAGGTGATCGAGAGGTGATCGTGGTAGATACGTCGGCGTAGACGCGTAGACGCGTCGGCGCACGAACAGGTACGTCGTGTAGTGTGACTCCTTTCGTACGTAGGTATTAAAATACGTAGTAGATTGGAGCTCGTATCTGTCTACGTTCGTTTTTCTCCGTCGCGTCGTGCGTAAGCAGGACGGCCGGTCCGGCGCCCTCGTCGCTCGTCTGAATTACCAAAAAAAAAAAGACGCCCCCAGACCTTCCCCTCCTTCGGCGCGGCGTCGTAGAACCCCCCAACCTCGAACCCCGGTCCGCCGCCGAGCGCGCCGCCCCCCCCCCACCGCCCGCCCGCCGCCGCGAACGCCTTCGCCGCCTCTCGCGCCGCCTCCTCGGCGGCGGCGATGGCGTCGTCGTCCGCGCGCGCGTCCTCCAGGCTCCGGGCGTACCCCCCGGTCATGCCGTAGCTCACGCGGTACAGCAGACTGCCCGCGGGCAAGTCGGCGCCGTCGTCCACGATGACGTCGCGGAACGCGGCGCCGCCGCGGTTCACGCGCCCGGGACCGGCGCCGGGGACGGCGCGCGCCAGATCCTCTCCGTACGAATCGATCCTCCCCGAGAGTTTCGTAGAAGTAAAATCTCGCCACGAGCCCGTCTCCGGATCGTGGTCGGGGTGCTCCGGGTCGTCCATCGCGTTCTTCTCGTCGCGGCGCTCCGCCGCCGCCGCCGCCGCCGCGCTGTGGTGGTGCGACGCCGAGACGTGGTGGTGGTCCGTGAACAGCGCCGACGCAGCCGCCAGCGCGCCCGCCGCGCCGCCGCCGCCGGCGGCGTGCGCGGAGATGCCCAGCAGCGCGCCGCTCAGCGACAGCGACGAGCCTCTCCCCTCAGCCGCGCGCGGGTCCGCGTCGCCCGGACCCGCGTCGTTCGCCGCGCCGTCGGTTTGCGTGAGGTCCCCCCGTTTCAAACGTTTCGCCGCCGCGCTCCAGGGCACGTTGGCGTCCATGTGTCTGGCGTAGGGCCTGCCCGGCCGGCACCGGTCGTACGCGCGCCGCAGCGACGCGAACGTGCGGTCCCAGGTGAGCCCCTGCGTTGATTTGCGCGCCGCCGCGCCGAGCGCGTCCCGCTTCTGCGGATGTTTCAGCAAGTCGACCAGCGCCTCGGTCCAGCCGGAGACGTCCCCGGGGAGCGGGTCGGCGTCCTTCACGAGGACGCCCGTCACGCCGTCCTTGACGATGGCGCGGTTCACGCCGACGTCGTCCGTGACCACCGGCAGCCCGGAGGCCATCGCCTCGATGAGGTTGTTCGGAAACACCTCCGTGCGGCTGGGGAAGAAGAACACGTCGCCGTTGGCGTAAATCTCAGCCAGACGGTCGCCGCCGGCGTGGCCCAAGATGCGCACCCGCGGGTAAAGCGCGGGGTCCAGCTGCCTGCGCGTCCAGGGCAGGTCCGGCCCGTCCCCGGCCACCACCACGCGGAACGGAGGCAAGCCGGTGATCTCGCCCGCGGTTTGCGCGCGGAACAGCTCCTGGACCGTCTTGACGAACGACCCCAAGCCTTTCTCGCGGACGATGCGCGCGACCCACAGGATGACCACTTCGCCGTCCGTCTCGAGTCGCGGACCATCGCCGAGACCGGCGTCGTCGAGACTCGGAGATATCAGTCCGCCGCCTCCTTTCCTCCCCATGACATGCGTCAGATCCTGTTTCGAGCCTTCGCCGAAAATATCGTCGCCGACCCCAAAAACGTCCCGCCGGAACGCGGCGCCGCGCCGCGCCGGCGAGTACATCGTTCGGTTGATGCCGCGCGGGAAAAACCCCACGCGCTCGCGCGGAACGCCCATCTCGCTCAGGTGCTCCGCCGCGGCGTACGACGGCGTCGCGACGACGTCGCAGCTGCTATAGAACCCGGAGAGCATCTGTCGTAACGGCGTCGCCAAAACCCCGACGCGGTAGTACTGCAGGTACGTGTCGTACGCGGTGTGGTACGAGCACACCGAGCACACGTCGTTCTCCGCCGCCCACCGCACAGCGGAGTGCCCTAACATGTCAGGCGCGGCGACGTGCACGACGTGCGGCGCGAACGTCTCCATCTGGTGCCTTTGTCTCTGCTGCAGCGGCGCCGCCATCTTGTACTCGCCGCGGCCGGGCATGGGGATGTGCGGCACGTCCGTCGCGTGGTACCGCTCGTGCGTCGCCGCCTCGCGGAAGTCGCTCTCCACTAAGTCGGGGGACATGACGAAGACGCGCGAGTCGGCGCGCGACCGCAGGTGGTGCGCCAGCCGCTTCATCGTGCGGCTCACGCCGTCGACGTGCTCCCAGACGGAGGCGAAAATAATCACGCGGCGTTCGGCGCCGTACCCGTTCGCGCCCGCGCCGCCGTTACCCACGACGTCGTCGTCGTTCAAGACAGGGATGGTGATGTCACCGACGGATCTCACCGACGCGTCGGCGTCGGGTTTATTCAAAACGTGTGTGTCGACGCCGTCTGAACGATCGCCATCATGGCGCGTTAAGTCGCGCGACGACGCGAACGTCTCGCGGACGCAGCTCAGCTCGGGACACGCGCTCGCGTCGAGTCGCGCGTCGTTTCGCGCCAGCCGGTCCGCCAGCGTACGCGCCGTCGACTCCTGGTCGAGCAGGTGGCACGACGCGTACCCGCGCGCGCGCGCGCGCAGTCGCGCCTCGACACCCGCCGTCCACTGGTAGTGCATCACCTTCAGCGGCACGGGGTACGCCGCCTCGTGGTCCTCCAAAAGCCGCGTCGCGCTCACGACGTCGTCCAGGCCGAAATCCTGAAGCGTGCGCGCGTCCAGGATGGGGTACTGCGCCCGGTGCGCCAGCACGCGGCGCCCGCCGCCCACCACGCCCACCAGCGTGCTGTAGTGGTGCAGCCCGCGCAGGGCGTGCGTGTGCTCGCCAGTCTGCACGTTCCGCTCCCACCCAGCCTCGAACCCGACGTGGTGCGGGTCCAGGCACGAGCCCACCGCGCACTGCAGGGGGAACGCATCCGCCATGCGCTCGCCGCCATCGCGAAGACTCGGCGCGGCGCGTGTCTCCCCCCCCTCCGCGACGCGGTCCACCCACGCGCCGTGCACGAGCGAGTACCCCATCGTGTCCACCGCGCCCAAGAACGCGGGCAGTGTGGTGCCGGGCGGCAACGCGATGTGCTCGTCGAGGTCAGAAACGACGATCCAATCCGCGTCGTCGGCGACGGCGGCGAGCCTGTGTTCCCAGTGGTGCGCCACCGAGCTGAACAGCAGCGCTTCGCCCTCGTACGTGTCGTGGAAAACGTCCCGTCTCCGTAGAATGTCGCGCACTTCGTTCGCGACCGTTCGCGCGCGTCTCGCTTCGGGCGAGCGGTCGTCCGCGGACGGCGCGTGCACCACCGCCAGCACGTACCGCGCGGGAACGCCCGCGCGGTCGACGTGATGGTCCAGCCAGTGCTCCAGCAGATCCGCCGCGCCCGAGTTGAACGCGCTGACGCCCGTGAGCAAAAACACGCGCGCGTCCGTGGCGTTGAGGAACGGCTCGCGGTCGCTCGGGGGGTCGAACGCGCGCGCGGGGCCCACGAACGACCCGCGCGGAACTGGGCGATCGGTCGCGCGATCGGTCGAAAAAGACACTCGCGTGAAATCCTCTCGTGACGTGCCTCCGCCCATCCCTCGCGCGCCGCGCGTCTCCGCGCGCGCGTCGCCGGCGTCGCCGGCCCGCACGCCGCCCGCGCCCGCGCCGCCCCGCGGCTCGTAGCGCAGCGGCGCCGCCGAGCACAGCAGCCGCCGCGCGCTGGACGTCTCGATCTCCCCCTCCCGCAGCACCGCGGGCAGGTCCGGCGCGTGGTGGTGTCGCGGCCGCACGCGGTACTTGCCGAAGTACGCGGCGAGCATCAGGGCGTAGAGCAGCACGACCATCGCGAGCATGCGCGGCACCACGCGCACGGCCTTGCGGTAGCGCCGCCCGACCGCCGCCTTCTGAGGCGTGGACATCGAGGCGTACAACTCGGGGTTTACCGGCCGGCTCCCGATGGAGTTGCGCCGCGACGGACGCCCACTCGGAGGGGGACTCCGGTCACCACCCATGGTTCCCGCGCGCGTGTAAGCCGCGCCCCACGCGACGCGACCGACGCCCCGGCCGCAGGAGTCACCCCGCGCGCTCGCCCCGAACGCGGGAGCCGAGACGCGTGCGCGTGACCCGCGCGGCGCGGAACGGCACGGCGCGCGCGCTCGCCCGTTGAGTCCCCCGAGACAGACTGTCCAGTTTCATCGCGTCCGCCACTCCGCGGGTCCGGTCGCCCGAAAGCTGCCGCAACGGTTTCGCGGACAAACGGAGGGCGGACAATGCACGTCGGAGGTGCGAAGGTTTTCTCGGAGGAACACAAAGCGCGTCCAGTCCGAGAAATCCGACAAAACAAATCGCCGGCGAACTTCAAATGTTCAAACGAGGAACCGACTGACTCCGCGCGTCGGTGCCCACTGCTGTGAAATCAAGGCACAGTCTGACACAGTGCTGCTGCTATCTCAGAGCGGGAGGCGCGGATGTTTTGGTTCGTGCGGCGCGCGCTCCGGGCGCTCCGCGCGCCGCTTCGGCGGCCGCTGGAGCCGCTGCTGTGGTTCGCGGCGGCGCTGTCAGCGAAGGATGCGTGGGTACGTGCCCCGCCTGTACACGAACACGCGCGCGTCCCGCCTCGAACGGCATCCGCCCCCGCGTCCACGTGTCATGCGCTGTCGTGGTCCTCCGACGGTCGCCCTCGCGCGCGCGCTGACCCCCCGTCCCGCCCCCGCGCGCGCCCGTCCCGCCCCCGCGGACCGTCCTCGCGATTCCCACGCGCCGACCCCAGGCGCTCCCGTCGACCGCGCGCGCGCGCCGCCCGGGCGAGAGCCTCCCTTCGGGCGAATCCCGGTCCCGCGCGCCGACGATGACACGCGCCGGGTCATCGTCGTCCGAAAAAAGCGCATCCTCCTCGCGGGCGGGCGCGCGCCGACGCCTGCGCGGCGGCGCGCCCCTTTTGATCATCCTCGCGCAGGCCAAGCTGGACGGTACGCGGTGGCAGGTGGTGCCCGCGTACCTGAGCGCGGTGACGTGCACGGGTCTGAACGCGCTCGGGCGGGTCAAGGGCGTGCGCGTCCCGAAGATCCTGTGCCGGTGCGTCGCGGTGCTGGGCGCCGCCGGCGCGTCCGTCTCGACGCTCGCCGGCGTGTTCGCGCCGGTGTTCCCGATGCCCAAGCCCACGGGGCCGTACCGCGTCGGCAAGACCACGCGTCTGTGGGTGGACCGCAACCGGCGGTCGTGGCTGCTGAAGACCAAGCGCGTGTTCGGCGCGCAGGCGCTTCCGGAGCACCGGATGATGATGGTCAACATCTGGTACCCGGCGAAAGCCGAGGACGCGCGGGACTCAAAAGACAAAAGCGCTCCGCCGTGGCCGGCGGACGAGGAGGCGGAGGCCCGGTTCGCCGAGCGCGCGGCGGATGCGTCGAAAACCGAGACGAACGACGATTCGTCGCGAAAAAAACAAAGAAGCGCGTTAAACAAGCGTACGGAAAAGACGGCGCGGCACCAGGCGCGGTACGAGGCTAAGCGCGCGGAGGCGCGGAAGAGCGGCAAGCGGAGACGCGCGCACTGGCTGGATCCCACGCTCGCGACGACGCTCGCCGAGTCCTTTTACCTGCCCGGCTGGGTGGTGGACTACTTCCGTCTCGTGAAGATGGAGGCCATCGAAGACGCGCCCGTGGCGGACCCGCCGCGGGCGCGGACGCGTCGCGAAAAGTACGGCGACGGCGCCGACGAAGAAGACGGCGCGGAAGAACTCGAGACCGGGAGCTCGGGGTTCCCCGTGGTGCTCTTCTCGCACTCCTTCACGGGCGTGAAGGAGCAGAACTCCGCGCTGTTGCAGGAGATCGCGAGCTGGGGCCACATCGTCGTGGCGGTGGACCACCCGCACGACGCCGCTTTAGTTTTGTACCCGGACGGGAGCACCGCCGATTTCCGCGGGTACGACATGCCGAAGGAGAGCGAACCACGCAACTGGTGGCGGTTCCGACACGAGCACGCGCGGTGGCGCGCGCTCGACTTGGCGCACGCGCTGGAGAAAACAGTCGAGCTCTCGTTCGACGAGCGTTCGCCGTTGCGGGGCAAAATCGACCTCTCGCGCGTCGCGTGCGTCGGGCACTCGTTCGGCGGCGCCGCCGCGGTGATGCTCGCGCAGATGGACCCCCGGATCACCGGCGTCGTCGCGCTGGACCCGTGGATGTGGCCGCTGGGGCGCGAGACCGCGATGGCGGGGTGCCCCTGCCCGTTGCTGGTCCTGGAGGCGCCCGAGTTCATGTGGAACCGGGACATCTTCTGCGTGACCAACGGCGAGACGTCCTCGCTGATGTGCGCGGCGACCGCGCCGCGCGCGGCGGCGGAGGCGGACGCCGACGACGAACGACGCGCGTCGAGCGACGCGCGCGTCACTCCGAACGTTCACGTCGAAAACGACAACCTCTCGACGACGGCGGACGCTGACCTGGCGGAGGACCCCTCGAAGCCCCCCCCCGGATTCGTGGGCGCCGAGGTGGATGGCCGCGCCGGCGTCGGGTTCTACAACGAGGACGGGTACTACTATACCAGCAACCCGCCGCGGAGCCCGACGTCGCACCGGCGCAGCGCGCACTTCCGACCGCAGCACCCGCGTTTGGGATCGAGCGAGAACCTGGCATCGCTCACGTCGCTCCCGGCGTCCCTGTCCAGCGCGCGCAGCCTGGGATCCGTCGCCAGCCTCGCCGGGAGCGACGCGCGGGACGCGGAAAAGCTCGACGAGCTTTTCGAGGCGCGCGCGGCGCCCACCGCGGAGGAGGAAGCGGCGGCGGCGGTGGCTTCGTACGCCTCCGGCCGGCCTCCGCGCGACCCGTCTATCGTCGCGAGCCTCGCGCGCGCCAGCGGGTCCGGCGGGTCCGGCGACGCCGGCGACGCCGGCGACGCCGGCGTCGTCTCGACCAAACCCGAGGGCCTGCGGAGGGACGACGGCAGCTGGAGCGACATCCTGAGCGCGGTGAACGCGAACGAGGCGAGCTCGCCGGGTTTAAAAACGGTCGGGTCGTGGGGGTCGCTGCGGCGCCCTTTCCGCCGCCGCTCGCTCAGCGAGCGTCGGCGGGACGGCTCCGGCGTGTCCGTGTCTTCCTTCGGCACGCACAGCGGGTACGGCGCGGAGATGCAGCGCGACCCGAGCGGCGTGGCGTTCAAAGCCGTGCTGGCGCGGACGATGCACTTCGACTTCACCGACATCGCGATGGTGGCGCCGCTCGCCGCGACGCTGTTCGGCGTGGTGGGCGTCGGCGGCAGGGAGGTGCACGACGTGACGAGCGCGGCGACGCTGCGGTTCCTGCGCATGTTCAACCACCCGCGCGACCCCGACCACTCCGACCCGAGCGCGAAGGAACTGGAGCGCCTGCGCGCGAAGTTACTGAGCACCGCGCCGGTGGCGTCGGTGCGCGCCGAGACGGCGTTCGGCTTCTCCGGCGGCAACGCGGTGGTCGAGCCTCTTCAGCCTCGTTCGTCGACGGGAGAAAGCCTGAGTGACACAGACTCAGGCCTGAGTGACAAAGCGCGCGACAGAGCCCTGAACGCCCTGCCCCGTTTGAAGCTGGGCCAGATGGGCCACCCCGCGGCGCGGCACCGCGGCGTGCGCGGCGGAGTCGCGGCCGAGTCGCGCGCGAGCCGCCGACGATTCGCTCGCGACGCGGCGTTTCGCAAATCCTTCGACGCCACGCACCTCCCCGAGAACTGGATGGACCTCGAGACCGTCCCGGGCGAGGAGTGCATCGACGAGGAGCGCGGTTCGTCGGATACGGAAAAAAATGGAGTCCGTGTTTTTTCAAAAAACACTTCCATTTCGGCGACGGCAGATTCGGATTCGGAGAACGGAGCCCAGTCACGAATACTCGCATCGCCGAAACTCGACGTCTCCGTCGAGACCGGGCGACGCGACGGCGTTCGTAGCGACGCGCTTGTCTCCTCGTCGGAGAAAAAAGAGGCGGATTTGGTTTGTAGCGTCGCACTCGGAGACGCCTCCGAGTGCGAATTTGCGCACGCGGAGGAGCGTAAGCCCCGGATCGTGCGCTGGGTGAAGTCGCCCGAGTGGCGCCTCGACCCGGACCGCGCGTTCGACGCGTCGCAGCGCCGCGAGATGCGGTGGCTGCTTCACGAGTGCGAAAAGCTGGGGAACCTCGCCATTACGCCGAGCGATTTCGTCGCCATGTTCCCGTCTTTCGGCGCCGAAGCCGTCAAGCGCGCCGCGCTCGTCGAGCTGACGTCGCGCGAGACTCACCCTAAACCTAAACCGCTGGTGTGGCTGGCGCAGATGGTGGTGGACGGGGACGTGCCGCGGCACACCAGCGAGGGGGGGAACCACCACGGCGTCCCGGACGAGGTGCTCGAGGGTTTAGCGGCGACGAACGAAAACGAGGCGTAGACGTTTTGATACGTGTACAGCTTTCCCTTCGAACACGGCCGCTCGTGTCGTGTTCTTCAGTACTCGTGATCTCCCCGCGTGGTGGCGTATCACGCCACGCGCGCTCGCCGCGTGGTTAATAACGCGTCGGGCGGCGTGGGCGTGTAAACGCCTACTCCGGCTCGTCGTATACGCGTTTCGTCTTAAAACGCGGCGGTGCCGGCGGCGACGGCGGCTTCAAACGCCTTGGCGCACGCGTTCTCGTCGGCGGTCCCAGCGCACTGCGCCTCCATCGCCTTGAGCGCGCCGCCGCCCTTCATCTCGAGCACTTCATCGGACAGGATCAGGTTCAGCCCGGTGTTGAGCTCCTGCACGACCATGGCGGTGATGGCGACCATCGCGAGGCGGCCGTTGTTCAGCTCGCGGAGGCGGTGCACGTCCAGCCACTCCTCGTCCCTGTTTTTGCTCAGGCCGAGGGGGTCGAACTTCCCGTAGTCGCCGGGGGTGTGGTCGTCCTTCATGAGGAACAGACGGGAGGCGTCGAAGGGGCTCTGCCACGCGATCTGCACGCGGCTGGTTTCCACGAAAAAGATGAGCGCGCCGAGTCCGATCCAGAACGGGAGGGGCACCTGCTGGAAGTGGTTGACGGCGGGGCCGGTGACTTGGGCGTCGAAGAGGAAGGAGGAGCCCTCCACCTGCTCGCCGACGATGAAGCCCACGGAGGCGAGCATCGCGAGGCGGCCGTGCGTGATCTCGACGTCCGCGTACCTCTGCGCCTCCGCCTGGTCGATGTTCTTGAAGAAGCCGAAGAGGTCGATGCCATCCTCGAAGGGGGCGCTCGCCTGGAGGAGCCCGGCGTCGACCGCGGCGCCAATGTCCGCGTACGTCTGGCCGGCGCGGGGGACCGCGGCGGCGACGCCGCCGGCCTTCTTGCCGCCGAACGCGCGCGCGCGAACGTCGCGCTTGGCAGTCGCGGGGCGGACGACGGAGGGGACGGTGAGGGCGCAGATGGTGGTCATGATGGGGAAGGGTGTGGGTGCGTGAGGGGTGTGTCAAGATGTGCGTTATATCGGTGTGTCATACGTTTTTTTCTCGGGCTCTTATCTTCGAAGGGCGCGGAGACCGGGCGGTTTCTCCACGAACCTCGATCGTTCCCAGGCTTCTTCCCTGATTTTGGCGTGAGTCTCACGCCAAAATCAGGGAACTACGGCTTACGTAGTCTAGTTAGTAGCTACTAAGGTCGTCTCCTATAGACATGCTGGA
>Ga0181561_10003785_pt1 | contig 13252 bp, 8 predicted proteins | sample 011ome_19_FD_133760 | JGI IMG/M metagenome (GOLD analysis project Ga0181561, IMG submission 133760) | Coastal salt marsh microbial communities from the Groves Creek Marsh, Skidaway Island, Georgia - 011510BT metaG (megahit assembly) | ecosystem: Environmental > Aquatic > Marine > Intertidal zone...
AACGTTTCGAGAGGCGATGGATAGTTTCGATTACATCACAGAGAGAGGTAATTTTGGGTTTTTCGAGAGACAATCGGCGAGAATCACCGGCGCGGTGAGCATGTACGGGATTTCGAAAATGGTGTTGAAGAAAAGGCACGGGATCGAAGACGAGAGAGCGTCGTTGTTCGAAGAGACGAGAAAGTGGATGTCCGAGGGGGTTGGGAAGAGCGGCGGCAAGTTTTGCGGCGGAGACGCGCCAAACATTGCGGATATCTCCATGTTTGGCGTGTTCAGAGCGGTGAAGACGTTTCAAACGTTCAAAGACGTGTGCGAAGAGGTGCCAGAGTTGGTGCCGTGGTACGAGAGAATGCAAAAAGCAGTCGGAGAGAGTTCTAGATCGGACGGGTTGAGTAACTGAACCCGCCAGAGAGAGTTTGAAGAAAGAAGAACACAAAAAGAGCTGGTGTAATGTATAACAAATTTTTCGGGTTGGGTTGATTTCTCTTTATTTACACGTTAAAAGTACATTTCTGACTCTGCTCTACTTCTCGCCTAAAATCTATATATCGCGCCGCGTTGGTGTCGTTTACTACCAGTGAAGAAAACGCGGGTGTCGCTGTCCCCAATGCCAATAGCGATGGCCCTGTCGTCGCTGGTTGTTACCCTCTGCTTGCGCCTGCGCCGCGGCTCTCGCGCGCATGAGATGCGCTTGTTGGTGTTCGTGAATGGCGTTGTGTTGCGTGAACCACATCATCGTCAAGATAAACGTCCACCAAAGAATATTCCCAATCGCCGTGGCGACGGAATTTGCGGCGTTTTCGTTGATGTATGCCCTGACTTGTTCGTCTGAACTCGCCGCCGTCAACGCCGCGGAAGGTTCCAGTCCCGCCGCGCTCACTCTTCCGGTGAGAAGAAACACTATCCTTTGGACGACGATGAGAAAAGCGACGAGAGTACCTCCGACGGCGGCGCCAAACGAGGCTAAAAAGAAGGACAAATTCCTCGGCGACGAGAACGCTATCCGCTTTAACGCGTGAAAAATAACAATCACGTCTCTGTGTAAAGCGTTGTGGATGCGTTCCGCGAGCGCGGCTAATCTACCCGCGTCGTTGCTCGACGACGAGGAACCGCTTCTCCCGCCTCTCCCGTCTCTCCCACCAACCGGCACGCCGTACTTATCCGTCGGTTCTCCCGTCGCCGGAGGTGCGCCACTGGCACATCTCACGAGAGGCCATTTCGGCGGTGGCAACGTCGTCGTGTATTTCTGTTTCTTAGTCTTCTTTTCTTTGTCGTTTTTCTCCTCTTCTTCGTCGTCTTCTTCGTCTTCGTACGTCCTCTTCTGAAAATACTCGCTCGCGCCGTACCCTTTCTCTTGCAACCACGCCTCCACCCCGGCTCGAATCTGCCAATTCGGCACCACATCCGTACACGTCACGATCGCATTCGTCGTCGGATCTGTCGGTCGATTCCCGAACCGTTTACTTCTCAGCCATCTCGATATCGCCTCGCGTTCGTACGTGTACCCGGTTTGCAACAAAACCACCGGATCTTCGAACAAATCTTGCGTGATGACGCACTTCAAATGTTCCGGCGGTTCCTCGTAGTGCGTTTGATGCTGTTTCAAGAACGACGACGCGCCGTTCGGGGACGCGAAACCGCTCAAAATTGTCTTCTTGACGACCCCGGCTAAACCGGCGAGGCCGAAGAATAGCGCGTTTTGGTTGCCGCCATTTGAAGAAGAAGAAGAAGAACTCGACATATGAAATTGTTAAGAGCGAGAATCGATGAAATTATATATCAAAGCTGCTCGGAAGGACACTGTTCACGCCACACGCCGCGCCACGCGCGCACGAAAGAGAGAAGAGAAGAGAGAAAAGAGAGGTCTCTTTTAAGTCTCTCTCTCTCGAAAAAGTAAAAGCGTAATGATAAAAGTCCCCCTTCCTTTGTGTTTAATGGAGAGGAAAATGTGCTCTCTCTCCTCCTTTTGTCGTGTGTTCTTGTTTTTTTTTTTTGCTTTTTTTTGTGTTTTGCTCGTATTTTACGACAGAGCAAAAAAATTTTTTTGAGGTTTTTGCGCTTGCGTGTGTTTTATCTCTCAAAACTCTCCTTGTGTGCATTTCCTTGTGCGTCACTTTAACACGCGTAAAACGAAAAATCATGTCCGCAACCACCTTCTGCAACAACGCGTTCACCGCAACATCTTTGTCCAGCAGATTTACGAACGGTAGGTTATTTTAGAGTAGGAATTTGTCGCGTTTAAATTTCGCGTCGTTGCGTTTTGCGCGTTCTGTTGCGTTTTGCGCGTTCTGCGACGACTCGGGGCGGATGCTTCTTTTCTGTTTTTTTTTTGTTGTCCGGGGAGAGGTAAATTCGCGCGCGAAACCCGAAGAGAAGAGAGAACGAGGAGAAGGTCTCTCTCTCTCTCTCTCTCTCGCGCGCGCGAAGAGTGAAACGAAAACGCGCGAATGAACGTTCGAGAGGACCGATTTCGCGTTCGCGAGCGACCGAACGCGCGGCGATTTCGAGGAGAGATTTTCTATTTTTTTTAGCTTCGGCCGCCCTTTTTTTCTATCCTCTTTTCTCTCTTTGAGAGACTCCGGTCTCGGGATTTTCTTCTCTCGGGAGAGAGTCGCGCGCGCGATATTTATCTCTCTCTCTCTCTCTCTCTAAAAAAAAACAGGTTCCAGAGCAGCCTTCGCGTCGTCTACGGCGAAACCCGGAGGCGTCGTCTCTGGTTTCCAATTCCACGTCGAAGCGAAGCAAAACAAAGTCGCGCGAACCATTCTCACCCAAAAGCAACGCACGTACAACAAGGCGAGAAAGTCGGAAATCGCCACGCGCATCAAAAAGGTCCGAACGTTAGCCGAGGTGTTGTTACCGTCCGCGACGGAAGAAAACGTCGCCGAGTTGGAGAAGTTGATCAGCGAAGCGACGAAAACGGTCGACAAGGCGGTCGCGAAAGGGGTTTTGCATAAGAATACCGGGGCGAGACGAAAGAGTCGCATGGCGCGAATGAAACAAGGCGTTTTGAAAGCCAACAACTTGATGACTTACAATTAAAATATATATATAAAAATTTATATAATATGAATAGATAGCAGTCGAAGAGAGCGACGCAGACGGAGAGAGAGTGTAAGACAGAGAGAGAGCGTTTGCGCGACTTGTTTTTAGCCCAACAACAACCCCCCGTGTAATTGTATACAAAGTACACTTTGATATGTAGAGCATCGATCAACCGCGCGCGAGTGTGTGTGATATTTTTCAAGTTCTCACTTCGATGTCAAACAGACCAAAAGAAAAGCGTTACAAAAAAAAAAGAAAAATAATGGCAACTCTGGCGGAACAAAACGCGGTTCGGTGCAAAGAAGCCGGGAACGTTCTGTATAAGAGCGAGCGGTACGAAGAGGTGAGCAGCGAAGAACAAAATGCGTCGCGCGTTTTTTTCTTTTTTGATGTTGTTGTTGTCGTTGTGTTCGCGTCTTGCATTTCGTTTGTTGATGCGGATGATTTTTTCCAAAAGTGCGAAAAGCGTTTACGCGTTTATTTATGATAAACGCTCTCTCTCTCTCTCTTGTTACGCGCGGACGCGTGCTTTTATAAACAACAACGCGACAACAAACAGGCCATCGAAAAATACACCGAATCTATTTCGTTCGACGGCACGAACCCGGCGACGTACACCAACCGCGCAGCCGCACATTTCGCGCTCAAAAACTTCGCCTCGGCGCTCCTGGATGCGGAAAAGAGCACCGAAGTGGACGAAACGTGGACGAAAGGGTACTATCGAAAAGCGAAATGTTTACGCGCGATGAACGACGAGGCTACGAATAACGACGAAGAAGGAGGAGGAGAAGAGAGGCAGAAAAAGAGCAGATTTGAAAACGTGCGGGAAGCGATCGATGTTCTTCGGGTAGGCGCGCGATACGATCCGACCAACGCGCAAGCGAATGCGTTTTTGAGAACGTTGGAACTCGAAAGTCTCTCGCTCGCGAAGGATTGTTTCGAGATGAAAGCGAGAGCGAAGGAGATGTTCCGGGAAGGGAAGTTTGAGGAAGCGGTGGAGATGTACGGAGAGGCGCTGAGAGACGAGGAAATGAGGAGGAGCGAAAGGAAAGGAGAGCTTTTTGCTTGCGAGAGCAACGGCAGCGGTAGTGATAAAAGCGGCGGCGGCGGCGATGGTAATACTCTTCGCGCGACGTTGTTTTTAAATCGGGCGGAGTGTTATCGACAGATTGGAAAGATGCGAGAGTGCGAGGAAGACTGCGAGGAAGCTTTGCAATTGCAACCGAAAAACGAGAAAGGGTTGCTGAGAAGAGCGTTGTGTAGGGAGTATTTCGAAAGGTTCGAGGAGGCTTTGGAGGATTTCGAGAGCGCAAAACGGCTGACGCCTTCAAGTCTTCTCGCGAACTCTGGAATCGAGAGGTGCAAGAAGATGATAAAGGGCATCAATAGCGATAGATGATGATGATGATGATGATGAAATTGTCGTGCACATAGTAATGATATTAGTAATAGTAAAATAGTAATAGTTTAAATACAAATGTTTGTTTCGTCATAATATGAAGTATATTTTCTACATCCGAAGTAGATGCGCGCTAAAGAGAACGTCAAAATTGGTTTTACTTCTTTTCCTCCTCGTCTTCCTTCTTCTCTTCCTTCTTCTCTTCCTTCTTCCCGCCACCCGCGACGCTACGCAGTCTCTCCAACGCCGATGGCTTCCTCTCTGGCTTTGGTGGAGCGTCTTCTGCTTTCTTCAAAGCCTCTGGTGGCGCTTCTGGTTTCGAGGTCGCGGCGTCAGTTTTCTTCGACGCCTCCTTGGCTTTTTGCTCTTCCTCCAATTTTTGTTGTGCCTTGATCTTCTCAACCAACGAGAGCTTCTTCTTCGATTTTCCTTCGTCGTCTCCTTCTTTCGGCTCTGATTCCCTCTCAGATCGCTGTTGCTTTAAGCGTTCCATGATATTTCCAGCGCCTTTTTGTTTCTTCACCGCGCCTTTCAACGCCTCGCGCACTCGAATCTTTCTCTCCGAGTCGTTCTCCGCGACGTTGAAGCCCAAGCGTCGCATCATCCAGTTGTACAACACAGCGATGAGCGAACTGGATTTGCTCTTTTCCGTGGCAAGTGGGACAATTTTAGAGACGATCTTGTTCGGTGCGTCGTCCCCGCTCAAACGAATTCTCATCAAGTTGTCTGCTACTTTAGCGACGACGCCTCTTCGAACCAGCGAAAATAATCCAGACGGTTTCAAGGTACCCAACATGTTGACGCCTTGTGACGCCTTCTGTCGCTGTCTCGCGCGTTCGAGTAAATCGTTTACTCTTTTCATAATGTCAACCGCGTGCACTCTGGTAAATGGTGCCGGCAAATGTTTCTCGATGATCCACTGCGCCTGGACGTCTACGCCGGATTCGTTCAACTCTGTTAGCTCTTTATCCATGGTTTCGGGATTCACATACTCCGTTCGATAGCTTTCCAAAGCCGCCTCCTCGACAGGTAACTGCTTCAAATAGTCTCTTTGCTTCTTATCGAGGACATTCTTACTGCTTTCTTTCAGTTGCTCGTTGACAAATTTCGACCGCGCCTCCGCGCGAAGCTCTGCGGGGGTCTTTACGTCCTTTTTAGAACCAATCGTCATCCGTCGGTACAAAGAAGGGCCCTTCTCTAACGCTGTCTTTTCCTTTCCTTCCAATTCATCCAACTTTTCCTGGGTAGTCTTTTTTGAATCTTTGTCGTCGCCAAAGAAAACGCCGGCGATGCCTTTGCTATTTTTCGCAGATTTGATGACAAACGGCGTCACCTCCATGGATATGTAAATGAGGAAGATGGACAAGCCTCCTAAAATGAGAACGGCGTTGAACCAAGACAGAAAATCGTCGAATCTCTTGGAGGCTTTCTCGGTCAGAAAAATCAAACCGGAGAATATGTTCACGAAAGAGATAAAGATAGCCGCAGACTCTAATCGGTCAAGACGTTTGGATTCCTGAGGATCCGCGAAGAAGTGAATGGTCATCGCTATGAAAATAGTCATCAGGCAACCCAAAGATTGACCGAGTTGACTCATGGTTGTTCCTTGCGAAAACAACATGGTACTGCTCACGACACCAAGTTGGCGGAGTAAGACCAAGATTTTGTATCTATACCACGCCGGACGATAACCTACGTACAAGAAACCGAATGTTTTGACTGTTTCCGGGCGATTCAACTTGTCCCGAATTCGATACAGAGTGAAGTAAAACGTCATAATGATACCGAAGGGGTACAAGCACACCAACACTAATGCGATCGGAAAGTACTGCGTCCATGGATTTTTTAAGTTACCCCAGTCGTAACACTGGACGCTCGGTTCAGCTTCCAAATAAGAGATTCCATTCGCCGGATTTTTTACGCAATCAAAATATTCGAGCGTCGCTCTAGAGAGGAAGATGTACGAAATATCCATCAAAGTAAGCATGATGCGGATAAACATCTTCCCGGTGGATCTCAAGTGATCGCCAACGGAGAATTCTTCCAATTCTTCCTTCTTATCTGTAATCATTTTTTTCGCTCTTTCCTTAATCTTCTGCATTTTCGTTCTTTTGTTGCCTGCATCGTCGACGTCGCGCGTGTCGTACGCAAACCACGAGTCAAAACGACCCGCGAGAAGCATTTTGATGAGAAAGTGGCCAATTACAAACTTCGTCAAGGTGATGATCACAAACAACACCCCAAAAAAGAGCGGCGAGAGCACGACCACAAAGTATCGCGTGAAGAAATCAAACCTCGGAATGTGGCATTCTGGTTGCAGCAACTGAATATCAAACGTGAAAATCGCAAAATACTTGTACAAGTTTCGAATGACCGGAGGCCAGTTGAAGTCCAAATCCGATAAGACGGCGGTTATTTGCACAAACACGAACAAGAGCGAAATCGCTTTGAATCTTCTCAATAACTTGACGAGCAACGGCAACACCATGATGAAACCAACCAACATCAAGAGAAGAATTAAATACGATTCCCACTTCGTCTCCGGACAAAGGTTGCACTCTTGTTTCAAGCGATAGTAATTCTTGCTGCATTGGGCGCAACCCTTCTCTTCGTATCCGTCTGCGCACTGAATAGTCCACGGGAAGACATCTGCCAAAATTTCCGCGTCAGTCGCGTTCCCCGGGCATGCTTCTTCAGGCGAGCACTCACGAATGGTCAACCCAGTGCCTAACTCTGCGTCCGGTAAATCGACAAAATATCCAAACTGTGCTTCTGGAACGATTAAACCTCTTCGGTCGCACCTGCTGCCCAATTCCGGGCAAACCGTGCACGTGCTGTCGAAATCTGGGCCAATCGATGCCGTGAGCATATTTCCATACGATCCGACGTCGCACAAACATTCTGTGAGAGCAATGGCACTACCTCCCGTGGACGATCTCGATGGACACGCATCACACTCTTTCTGACCTTGCGCAGGTTGATACGAAGTCACTCCGCACGGTTTGCACACTTCCGAGCCGGTTTTCTCGGCGAAAGTACCGGGGAGACACGGCGAACACGAGATCATGTCCATCGACAACGCGAACTCACCAAAACCACACGGCGTGCACTGCGTTTCCGCAGCGTTTTTGGTGTGTCCAGGAGCGCACTTGGTGATAAATGTGACTTCAATTTTTTGAGCGTTGTCGTCGCCGCCTCGCCAATCTTTTTGCTGTGAAACGGCGAACCTGAGAGTCTCCATCGGACCTCTCCAATACTCCTCCGCGCGGTAATAAAGCGTCGCGGTGAATCCGTCCGTTTTGCTCCCACCCATTTGGACAACGTTTATGTCCGAGAGTAGGTCAGTCTGATCCTTACCCATAGTTAGATCGCCAGTTTGCACGCCCTGGATGAGATGTGTCACCGAACCTTTGACGTCGTCTGCGTTTATCAACGTGATAAAAAGTTGGTCCGTATCCTCATCCACTGCTTTGATCTTGAATTCTTGCCACTGCGCCGCGTATTCCTCAAAACTGAGCTCTTCTTTCGTCGTGCCGACGACTTCGGCCACGGTCATAGGCGCCGTAAACATAGGATTGGTGATTTTCAAAACCTCTAAGCCATCCGCGTCTTTGCCGTACACGCCCAACTCGGACCCGTCGTCAACCTGCGAAATTTCAACAGTTATGAGCACGGTAGCCGTTTCGTAGTTGAAACCTGCGACGATGCCATCTTTGACCCCGATGCGCATCCAAAGTTCTTCCTCAACGCCACCTCGATCCTTCGTCGGTTCGTACGTAAAATACGCGCCGAGCGCTTGACCAGTTGTATCTTTCTTTGCGCACGTTTGCCAAAAGTAGTCCACTTCAAAATCGACATCGTCGGTGAGATCGCAATCGCACGTGAATATGGTCACACCGTTGACGTCTCTCGTCTCGCCGGTATGTTCCTGCGCACACATGTTGCCTTCGCATTTGTCGTCCCAACATTCCCACCTGATTCTCCCGTGTTTGACTGTTTCGTAGCCATTCACATCAACGGCAGCGTCGTAATAGTCATTTTGTGCCGTGTAGACTCTGAGATCAGCTTCGGTGATGGTTGCGTCGGCGTCGTTCGCATCCTTACCAACATAGGGTAACGACGCCGCGGTAGCTCGAACTACCGTGAAGTTTGTCTTCGTATCCTCCACGACATACGCCGTCGTACTCGTTGCGAGCGTGGCGAGTTCCTTCACGCCCGTAATGGATGGTAAGAATGTCTTTTCGGCGACGGTGATCTTCACCCGTCTCGAGGCTGAATTGGCGCCTCTCGTTCCGCTGGGCAAGCCCGTAGGCGGATCCAAACCGCCGTGTCCGCCCGCTTCAATATCATTGATCGCGTACTCAAACGTATCGGACAAACCGCTGTTATTTCCGTACGGAATGTACACAAACGCGCCGGCATCTTCGGCGCACAATTGAGCGCCTTTACCATTGTTTGCTGTGTAATCGCACGATAACCTCACTTCTCCGTACGTCGGCGCTTTAGTGATGACGTATTGCAAGTAATCCTCGTCGGCATCCAATTGCCCCAACTCGTACGAAGTAGTACAAGTGACAAAACCATCGGCTGCTACTGTAGCAGCCGATGCGTCGATGCAGTTCAAATTGCCTCTCAAAATATACGTGTTGTAGTCCCCGGCGGACCCGGTTACCTGTGAGTACGTCGTCGCCGTTTGGAGCGTTTCAAACGTGTACCCTGCCCAAGCGCTATCCGATCCGGCACCCAATTTGTTTGGTCTCACTTGTTGCCCAAAGGTCAAATCTTCAACATCAGCGGGCCAACTCGCCTGATCGTTTCTCGGCTCGATGTAAATTCTCCCCGTCACAATCTCAGTATCTGTCGATGCAACCTCGCCGTTGGCATCGTACTCTGTCTTTGTCACACTAAAAGAAAACAACGACAAATCCGTTTTACTCCCGGAAAACGCGTGCGTATCCGGCGTAAAGGTGAAAGTTCCATCAGTGGACACAAAGGCTTGCTTCTCCGTATCCACTACCAACGTCCTGTCCGGCGGGCAAATGAGCGCGTACTCGAGGGTGCTCCCTTCCCACTCGTTGTTCGACGGCTTCAACTGCGTCGTGAACACCGTATCTTCGACCGAGCAAAAATAATTGTTCAAATCTCCCAATCCCAAACCTTGGAAAAAAGTATCCGGATCGCCGTTGCAAAAGTAAAACTCGCACGTGGCCGATTTCAACACGCCGCCTATGCACGTGGTCTTTCCCGATACCGTATACCCGGCGTCGCACGTGGGTTGACACGTCAACCCTGGAGTCAAACTATTCGTGCACGTTCCGACGGACCCGTGCAGCGGTGGCACGCTCGCATCACACGGCGTCGCTTCCGCGACGGTAGCTTCCGTTTCCGTGGTCGATCCCGTACTACCAGTGGTTTGCGCTTCGACGTAAAAAAATGCGCTCTTAGACTCCTTTGAAACCGTTCCTCCGTTCGGCCCAAAATTCGTCCCAAAACCACCGAACGAAGCCATCATCGCCATCAAGGTCGCGCTCAAAATCAAAACCCTCGTCGTCGTCGTCCACGGTTGCTTCGAAGAGCGACGAGTGGTGGTCGTTCTTCCTCCTTTTCTCCGCATCGCGTTCGTCGTCATCGCTCCTCCTCCTCCTCTATTTAAACTGCGCGTTGTGCAATTTTTTTTTGACCTCTCTCGTGCCGTTTGTTCGCGTAAGTGTCAGCGCTTCCTTTTCAAACGAAGAAGAAGATGTTGTTGTTGTTGTTGTTGTTGTTAAAGAAGAGATCAAAAGATCTTTTCTTCTTCTTCTTCGCGCGGAGAACACTCCGTCTCTCTCTCTCTCTCACGAAACGACGACGACACCAAAACCTTTCGAGCGCGTATAGAGAGCGTATAATATAAATACGGTGCGTCTCGCGTGTGGCGATCGCCGTTTTTTAATTTCCTTGACCTCGGGAAACTGGCGAGATTTTTATTGTTTAGGGTTTGGAAGTCACGGAGTCCTAAAATGCAAAGGAAAGAGTTAGTTGCCAAAGGAGAGATTTTCATCAAAGCGCGATTGATTAAAAACGAACGGCGCGTATATACTTCTTTCTGCGCGAGCGTTGTGAATCTATCACATCGTCATCTTGTTCTTATTAGTATTCATATTCATATTATTATTATTCATATTATTCATATTATTATTATTCGGAGATACCCATGTAGCCCAATATGGCTAACGTGCGCCTCTTCGCTTCTAACTTCGCCGTGACTAAACCGGTGAGTCGATCGAACTCTTCGCGGTTATCGGTTTCCGTGGCCAACGCTAAATCCCGCTCGAACGCGGCGTCTTGCAACTCGCAATTCTGTAAAAACTTTTGCAGCTCTAACACGACGTCGTCCACGCTGGCGCCGGTTCTTTCGATGATTTCTCGACAGACTTCTTTCCCGTTGAACACTTCGTCCGGGTTCAACGTCATCATTTCGTCTAAAGCTCGCTTCGACGGCGAATCCGCTTCCATCTGCAGCAGCGTTTGCGTCAGCAATTGTATGATATTTTCTAAAGTTTTCAAAACGTTCTCGTCTTCGCCTTGTTTTTTACACGCCGTGAGGACTAAATACGCCTGGCCCAACACGCCATCGGTTATTTTGCCAATCATCGCCAAACGTTTGCACTCTGGAACGATTTTTTCCCACGTCCCTAAACTCACCAACTCGTTGAACGTCTGCGCGTCCATCGCGCTCGGTTCCGCCGCGGTCGGACCTATTTTACTACTCCTGGCGTTATTATCGTCGCCGCCGCTCATCGGAGAAGAAGAAGAAGAAGAAGAAGAAGCCGACGCGACGACCGAGATTTCTCTTCCTCTCCTCTCCGTTTGGATAATACTAAAACGAGACGACGACGAAAACGACGACGACGAATTCGAAGAAGTCGAAGAGGCGCTTGTTCTTCGTCGAAGATGAATCGCATCGTCGCTCCTGCGCTTAAAAAAAGTACTCCTTCTTCTCGAAGTCGATGACGACGACGACGACGACGACGACGTCACAAAAGTCGCCGCCACGGTGGTTGCGCTCATGATGTGCATAAAAAATGAGGTTTCTTCTTCCCGGGAAAAAAGCAAAAAAAGGGCAAGCGAGGGCAAAAAAAATATCTAATAAAAAGCGACAGTACACCACAAGACACTTTGTGTTCATCATGCCGTCGTCCGCGAACACGAGAAGACGTTCTTCGCGGCGTCTCAACACCACCATCAACTTCCCTCCTTTTCATCGGCGCGAGATGTTGCGAGAGACGCGCGCGCGAGACGAATCGAGGAGAAGAGAGGTTCTTTTTCATCTCTCGCAAAGCGGCAAAGTCGGGAAGAAAAAAAAAGGGATAAAGAAACAGTTGGAAGAAGAAAACGCATCGAAGAAAAAAAAAGCGCCTTTGACGACGAGTGCCGCTGAAACTCGCCAGAAGAAGAGAGGACGAAGAAGAAAAAACGACGAGAGCGATGTCTCGGCTTTTTGGTTCCCGCGGACGAGCGTTTTCGGACCGCCGAAGAGGATTCTCGAGCGCGGGTTTGATCTGCGCAAAGTCGAAAACTTCGATGATGTGTTTTTTTGTCCCCCAAAAAGACGAGAGAAGGAGGAGGAAGTTAACTTTGGTGAGATGGAAAAAGTAACAACGAAATCGACGGAAGAAGAAGAAGAAGAGAGCCCGCAATCGGACGTGTTCATCGCGTACGAGAAGCAACTGACGAAATCTCAGCAACACCAAGAGCGGCTAAAACGGCAAGCGGAAGCGAGCGCGAACGCATACCGACCGGGATTGCGCAATCGAGGCGAGGACATGCTGCCGATCACCGCGGCGAAGGCGAAAGAGATGACTTTTCGCGAGGCGGAGTGGTTGAAATTTTATCCGGTTCCGGTGACGAGATTTACCGGGAAACGGTCAAAAGATGGTCACAGAAGGCCGGCGGTAATTCTAGAGTCCATCATCAGCAAAGATTATAAGCGGATTAAAACAGAATCGAGGTTTAAACGGTTGACGAGGTTGGTCGAAGGGATCAACATAGCGCGATGGGGATTCGAAGGCATCGAGGACGAGGAGGAAGTCAGGATTACGAAAGAATATTACGATTTATCGCAATATTACGAGACGAAGAAAGCGCAGAGAGAGAAAAAGAAGAAAACGAAAGAGTTGGCGAGAAAAAAGAGAAAAGAGGAGAGGAGGCGCAATTTCGTGCCGAAAACGATCGTCGCCAGACTGTTGGCGCCGGTGGTGGACTTTCGCAGACCAAAAGCGAGAACGCATCCGATACGCTTTTTGAAAAAGGAGAAAGAAGAAGAAGAAGAAGAAGAAGAAGAAGAAACAAATAAACGAGAAGACGTTATATTAATAGACGTCGTCGACGACAACAACGCGCAAACTCCACCGTCATTTTCGTACTCGTTCGCGGATGTCCTCGACACCATTCACGATTGGGTCGGCTCGAATTTGTCCAACCTTCGCGAGACGTGTCAAAACATAAACGCGAGGAAACAGGGATACATCATGTATAAAATCGACGCGATAAGTACCATGAGTATGCCTAAAGCTATAAGCGAACAAAAAAACATTTACAGAGACTTTTTGAGATCGCTTGACGCGTCTGCGGTACCCGCGCACGGGACTATAAAAATGTATCAAAACTTGTTCGAGGACGCGAAACGTCGAGCACAAAATCTCCTTTCGGAGACAAAGATACAAGACGAGTGGTTTCTTACCAACAAAAATTCGCGTCGTCGTCGAGTACAAGAACAAAAAGATGTAACACTTAGTCCTGCATATAACGGCGAGGACGAGGAGGAGG
>Ga0181561_10003790_pt1 | contig 13240 bp, 6 predicted proteins | sample 011ome_19_FD_133760 | JGI IMG/M metagenome (GOLD analysis project Ga0181561, IMG submission 133760) | Coastal salt marsh microbial communities from the Groves Creek Marsh, Skidaway Island, Georgia - 011510BT metaG (megahit assembly) | ecosystem: Environmental > Aquatic > Marine > Intertidal zone...
CGGATATCCGCCGGAACTCTTTCCAAAGCCATGACGGCGACCGCACCGGCTTCTTCGGCGATTCTCGCTTGTTCAACGTTGACAACGTCCATGATGACGCCACCTTTCAACATCTGTTTGTTTTTTTCAGTAAGAAGAATGAAAGAAGAAGAAGAAGAAGTGAGTATGCGGTGCGTTTTATTATTAGCGTTTGTGTTTGTGTTTTCAGTTTTTCTTTTTTCCCTCGAGGAAATTCGTTCTTTGAAGAGAGTGACGTGCCGTCGTGCCCTCTCTCTCTCCGTGTTCTTTTCATCCGATGCACAAACAAAAGACAACGATCGAGAAGAAAAAGAAGAAAGAGAGGAGAACAGAGAGCGAAAACGCATTCACTCGACTCGCTCTGCAATCTCTCTCAGTCTCTCTCTCTCTTTTACTTTCAACGCCACGTCTTTGCCTTCGAACCGAATAAGAATCTTGAGAGAGAACGCAAAAAAGAGACGTCACACCACAGAGGCGATGACGCCGACGGCGGGAGAGAAAAGAAAATCCAAAAAAAAAGCGCGCGCGCGCGCGCTCGAGTTCTTTACGATGCGAATCGCGTACCTGCGCCAAACCGGCTTTAACGGCAAAGTTGCCTTTTTCTACGTCCGTGTTTCCACTCATTTTGTCTCTCGTTCTGTTTTTTTCTCGTCGCTCGCGCGTTCTTCGTGTGGCGTAATCGAAAGCGCGTTTTTTTTTACGAGTACGAGTAGTTTTTTTTCCTTCCTTTTCTTTTGGTGAGATGAAGAGAGAGATGTTCGTCAGGGTCGCTGCGGTGCTGCCATCTGGCACTTCAAACAAAAAAAATGGAACGTCATCGATGTGAGACTATGGACTCATTTTTGAACGAACTTTTACATTTACAAGAGCACGAGCGCATATAACTACAAGACTAATCAACTACGAGTTTATCAACACCGTCGCCACTTTTATGCCGCCGAACTTGGCCTGACGATACACGTTCCCCCAGCCGTTCACGCGTTTCATGTACGAGTACGCAACTATGATGCGAATTTTTCCGTCGCACGCGGAAAACGTGTCGGCTATCACCGTCGGGTAGTGGAAGTGCACGCCCGACCTGCCAGGTTCGATTTCCTTGAGTTTGACAAACTGTTTGCCATCACCCGGCGATTTCGAGACCGCGAGTGAAAGCTTCTTGCGACCTGAAGAAGCGTCGTTATAAGCTAAGGCAATAACATGTTTTAAAACATTCGCTTTCGTCGACGATAACTCACTAATTCCGGAATTACTGATGATTTTTGTTTTGCCATTTGTGCCGTTGACGTAATAACTAAAATCAATCAGACTAGACTTGCTGTCGGGATTTTTTAAATCCGCCCGTTTTCTCGGAGAAGTCCACGTAAACCCACCGTTTGCCGAAGTCGATTGCATTAAAAATCCACTTTTTGATCTCCACAATTGTAAGATCGAACTCCCGTTCTCGGTCACAGCGACGGTCCCTTCAATGACTCTCCCATGGCGCGGATGGACTTTCCCGTGCGAATGCCACGTGTGCCCTTGGTCTTTTGATATCAAGACGCCGCTGATTGTTGGATGACCTGAACGACACCCTTTTGCGCTCGAAGCTTCTCCCCAATACGGCAAAATCCAGTGTTTTGACTTTGGATGTACCACTAACTTGTTCGCGATGACTTTCGGGTTGCCGCTTTCACTTTCGCTCGTAATCAACGTCTTCGGCTTGGTCCACGAAATTCCGTCTATTGAACTGACGGCGTTGATATTGCCACCGGGCGACCATCGATTTTCCGGCGACATTAATCGCAGACATTTCACCGATTCGCTAAAAAATAACCACAACACGTTCTCTTTCTCATCTAAATGGAGAACTGGAGCCCATACCGCGTTCTTTTTGTCTTTCTTTACGTTCAGCTCTATCCCGTCTTTCGGCATCCACTTGTTCAAATCGTCCGAAAAAATTGCCCTCAAATGCATATCCGCGGTGCCTTCAATTCCCCTCGAACACTGCCACACTAAAACCCAACGATAAAAACTTCCTTTGGGCAACGGCGAGAGCATTGCCATGTGCGAGTAACCGATGCCGTTCGAGTTTGCGTTTTTGAATGCGTCCGAGACTGAGAATTGATTTTTACACGACGACGCGGTGTTCGAATCTTCAAACTCATCGTCATCGGTTAAAATGTCGTACGCTCTCGATGGAGACTTGTCCGGTAGCATTTTTGCGTGGCCGTTGATTGTTTTCAATATCTCCTTTTGCTTCGCTCTTCTCCTATTTTTGGATGAGCTAGAAGAGGAAGAGAAAATTGTAGTTTCTTCTTCAGCTTCTGCTTCTTCTCTGTGAGCATATCCTTGTTGTGCCTCGGCGTAATCAACAGCATTATCGTTCTCATCCGCGAATCCTCTTATGTTTGCTTTCGCTTCGTCATGAATAATACCACTCGCTGAAGTTGTTGTTGATGTCGTTGTTGTCGTTACATCCAAAGATGTATAACCAACGAACGCGACGAGAACAAGCAACGCGCAGATCTTTTTTATGACACTGTGCTTCTTCATTTTCATCCTCTTTGTAGTTATAAAAGCGCTATTCTTTTTCTCTCCCTACGCATGTCTATCTATCCATGCATTCATATACTCATTTGTTTATCTGTGATTTTGGTTGTATTCGTTGCGCGTGAAAAGAATGCGGCAAAATTGGTGAATGGTCGTTTGGTGAGTCAATGGAAGAAATCACGAATACTACAATACTTGTATATGTTACATAAAGGTTTATTATTAAAGTTCTAAACCTTCTTCGCTATCGTCTCTCGAGTGAATTTCTCCTTCTCCTACCTCAGCCTCTACGTTGCCGTCATAATCGTCATCGTCGTCGTTGTCGTCGTCATCATCCCGTCGCAGGCCTCTCAACAATGACGATTGCAAGCGCAGAGCGTTACTCGCGACGGATTTATCGCACCTTTGTGTAACCCACGTACCAACAAAATTAGCCATCAACGCGCTCGACACTAAGAGCCAACATCCGGGTTGGAAGTACGTATCCAAATCAAAGCACTCGTCATCAATTTGGCGTCCTGACGACGAATCGCTCGTTTGACCGGTGCCAATAGCTGCTAAGATGGTATTGAATTGCAAACACCCTCCGCCGACGACAAAATTGGCGAATTGTTTGATTTGGAGCATGGCGGCAACAACGGCGAACAAGACGACGTCTAACGAAGACCAAGCGCTGAAAATTTCAGTCATCGTTTGTATTCTTCGTTGCATTCTCGGCGTCAAAGGCCAGATCCACAAAACACACAAAATCAACAATTGCGCAAGAGGTGCAAAGACTGCAAAGATGTATAATGTCATCTGTATGAAGCGCGGGCCTACGTGTTGAAAGAAGATACCAATGGATTCGTTCGGTGTCGTTGTCGCAGAGCCACTCGCGTAGGTGTCGATACTCGCGTGCGGTAACGCCTCCGCCAACTCAACCAATGAAAACGATCGAGTCTTTTGGCTCGATCCAAGAGCGTATCCAGCTATTCCCAGAAAATCAAACTTAATGGACGGTATGTTCACACCAACAGCAAGGAAAACAGCCGCGGCTACCAACAAAAGGAACACGACGACGGCTTGCGTCGCTGCCATTTTCGTTCGCAACAAGACCGATGGTCTGTTAACGTCTCTTCGCCACAAAGGCGTCGCGGTATCGTCAACTTCAGTTTTTGATCGAATCGATTTGCGATGAAGAAAGAGAGTTACGTGTCCCAGAACCAACGAGAGCACAGTCGCGAAGAGAAAGACGTAAAACGATCGTTTTGGAGTGACAACGACGTCTAAATCTCCGAACGATGACGATGGCGACAACTTCTCAGAGGTAATATTGTCGTATTCATCATCTTCCGTCACATGTAAATGAAATCGGAATCCAACCATAAACATCGTCATCACAAACGAGTCGAATAAGCTCCATTTGCCGAGACGATCGACAAACTTCAGACATTTACCTCTGGTCGAAGCTTTAACGTTCTTACCACTAATTTCCCATAAAATAAACATCGAAAACAGCTTCACATACGGCCAGACGCCAGAGAAGAGAACAATGCAAATCGCAATGGCATAGACTTTTGCGTTCCACATATCTTTTACGGTGCCGACTAAGGAAAAGTTGAAGAGACCCTCACGCGAGGCTTGGATGACGTTATACTTTTGTTGCTGTCGTGGCTGCTGTTTATTGTTGTACCAAGCATCCACATTTGCATACGACGACAAACCTCTTCGTCCACCGTTGATTGCGCTAAGAAGCGCGTCGTTGATAGAAGGAGGAGAAGTATCAGAAGACACAGGTTCGGTGACTGGCGTCGTGAGCGTCGCAAATATCGACACCGACGCTCCAGAGTCAGTATTCGCACTTAGAAACAAAAGAACGTTCGCGACAAACAATAATCGCAAGGACCATCTGGCATTAACTGGTATTGATTTCGATAACGAATCTTCCATAGAAAAAAGCTTCTTATACCTCGAAGACTTGTTTCTCCGCGTGTCGTCGGTTTTTCTCCCTCTCGATGTGTGTGTTCGCCACGCGGTTTCTGGAAAGCGCATGGCGTATTCCTCGCGTTGGCTCCTGCGTTTACGTCTCTCTTCTTCTCGTTCATCATCATCGTAATCATCCGCAAACGCGTCGCCGTCCGAATACGAATCTGACGATTCGTTAGTTGTCAGTAACGAAGCTAGAATGGCCGATCCCGAACGATTTCTCCTGTGCGTTCTTTTATTCTTGTTTTTATGCAACCGCGGTTCTCGCCGCTTCGAATCACCGGTAGTATCTATACGTGCCGCTCCATCTTCTTCTTCTTCGTCGTCGTCGTCTTCGTCCTCACTGCCATTACTGCTCGTATCTTCATGCGCAAGACCACTCGTGCCATCTTCATCGATGACATCATCGGTGTCTTCATCGTCGAAAGGATCGTGCATCTCTCGCGCTTTCAGCTTCTTCATCGCTTGACGGTTCAATTTTCGTATGAACGAGGCTGGCACTACAAAGTAGGTCAACACAGCAAGCACGATACAACTACCACCTAGAATGAAAAAGAATATAGACACTAACGTATTCGCGGTTTTAATCAGCTCGAAAGATTTTACGTTCTGTTTGGGACACTCCTGTCTGCTGATCTCGTTGAACTTATCCAATATGAAAGCGTTCAATACCGGTTCCAGAATAGATTTGAACTCGCCAGCTGCAATCAAAGACACTACTTTTTGGTACGAAGTCGTAATCAACTCGGAGAGATTTGAAATCGCTGATTGAAGATCAGCCTCTAAGTTACTCTCATCGCCGATGCCAGTGCTACTGCTACTGCTACTGCTACTGCTACTACTGCTACTACTGCTAGTACCTTTCATATTCGTTTCGCTATCGACTATTGTCAACCGGGCAATCTTTCCGTCCCAAAATAATCGCTCGACGTCGAATTTCTCAACGATACCAAACAAACATGCCAAGTTTTTGAACTGCTCTTGCGTCAATAATTGCCATTTCTTTTCAACGACGCGCAAATCAACATCCATTCCAACTTCCATATCGTCTATTTCGAGAGATAACGTGACGTTTTCGACCCAGTTGTCGTTTTGGTTTTTCGAAAGAGTTGATTCGACGGGAACGATTTCCAATCGACCCTTGATCACTATGCGCGTTTGGTTCCATCCCACCGAAAAACCTAATAATGACGACGATGACGAGACGTTACTTCTTACTGCCGCCCGCGTGACGTAATGACCACCCGCCACGGGACCGTATAAAATATCTGCCGTATCGAGTCCAACAAACTCAATCTCCGTAATCGCAAACGATATCGATTTCAATAACGAAACATCTTTTCCTCGATCGACATCGTACGTTTTCGATAACACAAAGTAAGGTTCGCCAGTTTCTTTATCGATTAATTTCTCTCGCGGCACGAACAAAATCCCCGTCTGATTTGAAAACCATTTTATAAACTGATTGAGACTTCGCGGACCGCTCGTACCGATATACTCCGAGCTGATGAAGTTCAACACGCGAATTAACGTTGAATCGTTCCAGTCAAAGATTTCGTTATCATCATTGTTATCATCACTCGACGGGGCGCTTGAATTCGATGAGTCGGGCGTTTCTCCCTCCACTAAAAAATTCTTCTCGACGTACTCGTCCACACTTTCAAAAAAGGCCAGCGTTTGCGAGTCTTTCTGGACGTTTTCGATTTTCTCGCACGCAACTTTTGCAAACGAAACCTGCATCGCTTTCGCAATTTCCGGCGCAGCTTTGTTCAACAGATTTGCAATCTCTTCGCTTCTGCTTTTGCCTTCGTATTTTCTATAGCTGTCGCTGATAGTATTGAAATCGTTCGAAGGCGCAAAATGCAACCCGTCCACCTCTATTTGCATGGAACATTTGGGAAATCGAACCGTCTTTGGTAGTTTGTATTTGTTTTTTATTATGTCGTCGGCGTCGACCACGAGTTTCAAATCATCGGTATCATCATCTGACTCTCTGTCAACAAACTCTGCGTCAACTTGCAAATCGCCGTTTGTAACTTCCGCGCTGACTTTTCCTCCAACTTCTTTGCTATTCGTCGACGTCGAAACCGTCCACGCTCCGCTACAGCTCGCGCCAAAATCAATCACGTGCGCGCGTAAAGACGGTGATGAGTCAGTAGTATCATCACCATCAATTGAATTCGACAAAAATGAAGACTTCACGTCTCTGGTCGTGAAGTTTTGACACTGAATGTCGGTTAAAGATGTGACAATTTTATCGTCGAACGTGGAAAAGCTTTCGTTTGGTATTCTCAATTGCAACGAGTGCAACCACTTTCGCAAGAGCGCGTCGTTGCCGTTATTTCCTTCTTCTGTTTCTTCTCGCGCGTGAACGCCATTCGCGAAGAACAAGCACGCGAAGAAGAGAGGAAAGAGTAGTTGGCAAAAGAATCGTCGATTTTTCTTTCCTCGTCTTCTCGACTTCTTTTTTTCTTCTTCTTCTTTTGAGGACGACGACGACGATACTGTTGATGTTGACGCTGAGCACGACACCCGGTGTCCGCTAAAGATCGTCGTCGTCGTCGTCATCATCATCATCATTTGTCGCGACAAAGCTCAAAATCAGTTCGTTGATTTCATCGCGCGCGTCGTATAGTATATAGTTATTATGCTTTCTGTTTTTTTTTTGTAACGGCAATTTCTCTGTCTTTGATTTATCTTTGGAGGTTTTCCGTCTCGTGTCGACCGAAATTAATAATGAATAAATACTCGTACGTAGCGAAATTCGCGACGTCACACGCTCCTATGTATGCATAATCGCTCACCACCACCACAAAAAAAAACGTGACGTCAAAAAAAAAGAGATATAGATAGAGAGGAATGGCGGCCTCTGCTACTACTGCGACCGGCGTCGTCGACGTCGCGAATAAAGGTGGAGATAAAAGTGCCGCCGACGACGATAAAAGTATCAGTGAGAAGAACACCGATAAGGTGGACATTGGGATTCCAATCATCGATTGGTCGGTTAAGAACACTCTGTTTCATAAATTCTTTTTCGCGCAAGTGACGAAACTCATCTCCGTCGGCCAAATCCGCCGCTTAGAGCCGGAAGACTTGGCCCACTTGCCAGAGTTGGAGAGCGGTTTTTTACACGAAAACTTTCAAAAAGAATGGGAAGAGGAGAAGAAATTGAGAGGCAAAAACGACAAGAACTTAATCAACGTTCTACTCAGAAGACACAAGTTTACGTTTGTTTGGACGGGATTTTTGTTCGCCATCGCGCAAGGGGCGATTTTTGCGGGTCCTCTTTTGCTGAGAGAGATTGTCAAGGGCATTCAGTGCAGGAATTTGTACGCCGCGAACGCAGGATTTTTACTCGATGGACAGTCCATCGACGACGTGTGCTCTTCGACGAACGAGTTGTACATGTTTGCCGGGATATTAACCGGGGCGAGTATTCTCAGCAACTTTTGCGCGGCGCATCAGGAATTCGCTTTGCAAAAAGTAGGCGTCGCGGTGAGGAACACGCTGATGGTGGCGCTGTACAGGAAAGTGTTGAAGTTGTCACCGAAAGGTTTACAAGCGGAAAGTACCGGGAAAATCGTCACTCTGATGTCCAACGACGTGAATAAGTTGCAAGATTTGTTCTCCATGATTCACAACTTGTGGGCGGCGCCGATTTTCATCGTCGCTTCGTTCACGCTTTTGTACGATGTCATCGAGTGGTCCGCATTCGTCGGTTTCGCGTGTATTTTAATCGCCGCGCCTTTCACCGCGACCGTAGCGAAGAAATTGTTTGGCCTGAGACGCCTGGTTGTTCAATGCGCGGACAAACGAGTGAACATTTTGAGCGAAGTCGTGAGCGGGATGAAAGTGATCAAATATTACGCCTGGGAAAAGACTTTCAAAGAGAAAACGGAAAAGATTCGAGAGGAAGAGGTAAATTTAGTGTGGAGAGCTCAAAAGATCAGCGCCCTGTTTGGCGTCGCGTTGTTTTCCACGCCAATTTTCATCGCCGTGTGTTCGTTCGGTTCGTTTTCTTTGGCTGGAAACGACATCACCGCGCCAACCGCGTACACGGCGTTGGCGTTGTTCAATACCTTGAGATTTCCGCTCGTTTTAGTACCGTTTTTGTTGACGTCGCTGTTGAACGCGTTGAACGCGATACAACGTTTAGGCGCGTTCTTGGACCAAGACGAAAGTTTAGAGGTGGAGATTGACGGTTCGGAACCGGGGAGAGTCGTCTTGAACGATGCGTCCTTTTGCTGGCCAACTTTGCCGAAGAAAGCAAAGGAGGACGAGAAGAAACCTGGTCAAGGAGGAGGTCCGCCTTCCAGCGGCGCGCCAGCGACGACGACGAGTGGAGAGGACGGCCCCATTCAAACGAAGAAGAAACCAACGAAAAAACCAAAGCGCGTTTCGAAAAAAGAGCAGAAAAAGCTGGACGCGGAGAAAGCGGCAAAGGAGAAGGAAGAGCTCGAGAATGCGCCGCAACAAGAACCATTCGGCATGACGAACGTCTCCGTGAACATCGAACCTGGAAGTTTAACCATGATCATCGGTCCAGTTGGTTGTGGTAAATCAACCTTGTTGTCCGCTTTGAACAAATTTATCACGTTGAAATCGGGTGAAATCAAGCTCTCCGGAACGTCTTCGTTCGTCGCGCAAACGGCGTGGATTTTGAACACCTCCGTCCGCAACAACATTTTGTTCGGGAAACCGTACGATTCAAAATTGTATGAAGACACGTTGAAGAGAGCGCAACTCATGGACGATTTAGATTTACTTCCGGCGGGGGATTTAACCATGATTGGCGAACGAGGCGTAACGTTGTCCGGTGGGCAAAAACAACGCATCTCCATCGCGAGAGCGTTGTACGCGGAATCAGACGTGTATTTGTTCGACGATCCGTTATCTGCGGTGGATAACCATGTCGGTGCGGCTTTGTTTAAAGACGTCATCCGAGGAAGTTTAAAGAACAAAACGCGAGTTTTGGTAACGAACGCGTTGCAATATCTTCCGCAAGCTGACCAAATCGTCGTCTTGGAGGAAGGTAAAGTCCAAGAAATAGGGACGTACAAATCTTTGATGAGCAAAGGTTTGGACTTTTCAAAGCTGATGAAACATCACGGATTAGATCAAGAAGAGAGCAGGCGGGCCAGTTTGGATGGTGATTCGCGCAAATCTGTCGATGAGAAAAGAAAGTCTTTGGATGCCTCTTCGGCGCAGCAAGGAGAGCAAAAAGCGCCGGCGAAACCGAAAATCATCACCGACGACATGATTGGTAAAGAAGAAGAGCGTTCCATCGGTAACGTCTCCTTGAAAGTTTACATGGAGTTTTTCCGCGCGACGGGAACGAAATTTTCCGCCCTTTTTGTCTTTTGCCTCTTTGGCGCTGAATACGGCACCAAAGCCTTTTTGGATTATTGGCTCTCCTGGTGGGCGGAAAATAAATTCGGATGGAACTCGAAACAATATCTCGGCATTTATTTTGCCATCTTCCTTGTCAACGGAATTGCAATCTTCTTCCGATCTATCGTTTTATATTTCTTCTGCGTGAGAGCGGCGAAGAATTTACACAACAAACTCCTCGGAAGAGTTTTGAAAATGCCGATGAGTTTCTTCGACACGACTCCGTCTGGACGAATCATCAATCGATTTTCTCGAGATACCGAAACTATCGATTCCGTGTTACCTGGCATTGTCGTTCAATTCTTAGGCTGCATATCCAACATCATCACGACTTTGGCAATCATTTGTGCGGCAACACTGTGGTTCATGATTGCGTTGCCGCCAATCTTTTTGATTTACATCTCGGTGCAAAGATTTTACATCCCCGCCTGCAGAGAGTTGCAACGCATTGAATCCATCACGCGGTCGCCCATTTATAGCGGGTTGGGCGAAGCGGTTTTAGGCGTGGAAACGATCAGAGCGTACAGAGCGCAAGCGCATTTCATTTTAGAAGCTGATCTGAAAGCGCAGAAGAACGCGGACGCTTTCATCTCGCAACGCATGGCTGCGTGTTGGTTGAACATGCGTTTACGATTCATCGGCACCGGCATCGTCTTATTGGCATCGTTTTTAGTTATTCAAGGCAAAGTCGAAGCCGGTATCGCTGGTTTAACCTTAGTGTACGCTTTAGATGTGACTAAATATATGGAACACGGCACGAACATGGCGTCGCAGCTCGAAACACAAATGAACGCAGTCGAACGTGTCGTTCAATACTTGGATTTACCGTTGGAGAAGAACCACACGACGGAGCCGGACGTGGCGAAAGAATTACCAGAAAGCTGGCCAGCTAAAGGTAAACTCGAGATTGTCGATTTGAGCATGAAGTACCGAGACAACTTACCGTTGGTGTTGAATAAGATTTCTTTCACGGTTTTACCGGGACAAAAAGTTGGTATCTGCGGCCGCACGGGAAGTGGGAAATCGTCAATGTTTGTTGCGTTGTTTCGCATCGTCGAACCACAACCGGGGTCAAGAATATTACTAGACGGCGTAGACGTGTCCACGTTAGGGTTGAGAGACTTGCGCTCGAAAATGGCAATGATTCCGCAAGATCCGTTTATGTTTGCCGGGACGGTGAGGACCAACTTGGATCCTTTTGAAGAACACACGGACGAGGAAGTTTGGTCGGTGATTGAAAAAGTCGGATTGAAGCACACCATCGATACCGCGGCGAAACAGTTGGACATGGAAGTTATCGATAACGGGAGCAACTTTTCGTTGGGTCAGAGGCAATTATTGTGCATGGGAAGAGCTCTGTTAAGGAACTCTCGCGTGCTCATGATGGACGAAGCGACGGCTTCGGTCGATATGGATTCGGACGCGTTGATTCAAAAGACTGTCAGAGAAGCATTTAGCGAGTGCACGACGTTGACAATTGCTCATAGATTGAACACCATCATGGACTCGGACAAAATTTTATTCTTGGATAGCGGAAAAGTGAGCGAATACGACGACCCACAGACGCTTTTAGGAAACCCGAGCGGCGACTTTTCGCGATTGGTCGAGAAGACGGGCAAGACGCAAGAGAAGAATTTAAAACGCATTGCCAGCGACGCGGCGATGAAGAGAAAAGGATCCGTGAGCGATATGAGCTCGTAAAGAAAGATAACAGTTTATCGTCGTAACAATATAATCTTAGACTTTTTTTCTTCAGAAATATAACAACTAAATACTACATATACCAATACTCGTACAATAGCTTTTCAAATGTACAGTTGCTCGTACCATGGTACAAGTACCACATTTAGTCAAATCGCTATGACGACAATAACAACAACAACAACAACTTACTGGTATTATTATTATTATTATTATTATTATTATTATTATTATTTCGTCTTCTTGCTCTCCTCTCTCCTTTCCACCTCTCTCATAATCTCCTCGGCTAACTTCTCAGCGCCGGAATCTTTCGTCGCCGGCGCCGTGGCGAGCAAGTACGCGCCCGATATCATCCCGACGAAAATTATAAAATACATCGCGTTCACCGGTCCGTATTGGTTCACGGCTTCCGGTAAGAAGGTCAAACTCGTTCGATTGTTATTCTTGATCCACGTGTCTCGGAATATTTGCTTCGCGAAGAAACTCATCAAGACTTCCGCTTTCACCTCTGTGACTTTCGTAAAAACCTGTTGTCCTAAAACGAAGAAGAGAATCGCGCACCCTATTTCGGTTTGCATTTTCGACGGCAGCAACAAATTCACTCCAGCGAAGAGCTCCAACTTCCCTTGCATTTTTTGGTTCAACCCTTTCGCTTTCTTCGCTTTCTGAATAAATTTTGCGTACCCAATCACGATTAACATGATCGATATGACGTAGGAGTTAAACTCGGCGCCGTTTCTTTCCATGAAGTCGTCGATGGAAATGATAAAATCAACGATAACTGCAACGTACGGGTGCAGGAATGTAAGCATTTTTTGTCGTTTGTTTCTTTTCTTTTTTACTTTTGTTCGTCAACTGTTCTGTTTTGTTCGCTTCGTGTTTGTGTTCGCGAAATAAAAGAAGAAAGAATCGCTCTGTTTCTCTCAATCGCCGCGTTTATGCGTGACGAATGTCTCTTTGCGAGGTTTTTTGTTGTGCGTATCGCGCGATAGTAATTCAATTTTTTTAGACGCAGACAGACAGAGAGGGGAGGAATATTCCAAAAGCATCAAAAAAAAAAGCGAGAGGAGAGCGCGAAAAAAAGGAAAACAAAAGAAAAGAAAAAAAGAAAAGAAAAGTCGATATAACACTCGCACGCACAAACACGGAATGAATATGTATCAAGAACGGTAGCAGAGACAGAAGAAGAAGAAGAGACAGAGACAGAGACAGAGACAGAGACGATGAGGATGATCGCGACGACGACGACGACGACGTCGGGGACGCGTTGTATTACTACGAATAACTTCGCGACATCCGCGCAGCAGCAACAAAAAAGCAAGAAAAGATACGAAAGAAAAGTTTCTCGCATCGCTGCTTCGCTGCCTTGGACGAGGAGTGGGTTTGACGACGACGGGCATCGGCAGGAAAGGAAAAGCACGAAAAGAAGAGGCAGAGGAACACGACTCCAATCGATGATTTCTCCCATGACAACGACGTTACCGTTAGCGACGACGGCGACGATGACGACGCATGGTGCAGATGCCATCATTCCTATGCTTCAAAACGCCATCTTGGACGAACGGTCGACGGCCATCGCCATCGCTTCGCCTCTTTTCGCTTTGAGCGTCGTGCCGTATCTCTTGTTCCTCAAAAA
>Ga0181561_10003800_pt1 | contig 13230 bp, 13 predicted proteins | sample 011ome_19_FD_133760 | JGI IMG/M metagenome (GOLD analysis project Ga0181561, IMG submission 133760) | Coastal salt marsh microbial communities from the Groves Creek Marsh, Skidaway Island, Georgia - 011510BT metaG (megahit assembly) | ecosystem: Environmental > Aquatic > Marine > Intertidal...
CGGTCAATCGCGCCGGGCAGATCATCTTGGCGCAGGGCGTTTTCGGCTTGGTCCATCGCCCGGCCTGCCCGGTCTAACGCCTCGCGCGCATCGTCGCCCGCCTGCCCCGACATATTGGGCAAGCGCCCAAGCTGGCGGTCCAGCTCTTGGCGCAGGGCGCGCTGGCGATCGGCCAGCGACTGGCCCAGATCTTGGCCCTGCTGTTGGCCGGGGTTTTGCCCCTCTTGGCCCTGCTGGCCATTGCCCTGTTGCTGCCCCTGCTGCTGACCTTGGTTTTGGCCCTGCGGGGTATTGCCGGGGTTGAATTGTTCTTGCAGGTCGCGGAAGGCCTGATCAGACAGGCCCTGCTGTTGGCGCAAGGTGTCGGCCAGCCCCTCCATCGCCTGTTCGCCGGGCGATTGCTGGCCTTGGCCTTGGCCCTGCTGCACCTGCATGTTTTCCAGCATGCGTTGCAATTCCTCTAGCGCTTGCTGGGCCTCGGCCATACGGCCCTGTTGCATCAGCTCTTGGATGCGGTCCATCATTTTTTGCAAGTCGTCTTGGGACATGGTGATGGCGTCTTCGCTGTCGAACTCGCCATTTTCGCGGGCCTGCTCGTTCTGGCGCTCGGCTTGGCGGGCCATTTGGCGCAGATAATCTTGGGTGGCATCGCGCAATTCTTGCATCAGGCGCGCAATCTCTTGATCAGAGGCGCCGTTTTTCATGGCTTGTTGCAGCTTGTCTTGGGCTTGCCGCATGCGTTCAAGCGCGCTGTCCAGATCACCCTCTTCGATCTTCAGCGCCAGATCCCACAGCGCGGCGGCCAGTTCGTCTTGCTGATCGGTGCCCAAGCCAACGTCTAAATTGCGCTCTAACTGGCGAATGATCGTGCGCAGGCGCAGATAGTCGGTTTCGCTGTCTAGCAGTTTTTCACCGGGGCGGTGCGATAGCGTGCGCAGCAATTGTGCCACGCGGGGGCCGTTTTCGCGGCTCCACAGCAGATCGCGGCGCTGTTCAATCAGGGCCGCAGCCACCGGATCGAAAAACCGCCGGGCAGGCAAGGCAATGGCCAAAGGCTGTGCCTGCGCCTGCTGATTGGCGGCATCTTGCACCGATAGCGTGATCAAAACTGGCAGATGCGCCCATGGGTGCTGTGAGAAATCTTCGATCAATGTCTCGTTAAAGCTGTCGCGCTTACCGGTCAGCGGCATTGGCAAAGCCACCTCGATCGTTGGGCGCGGTTCGGGTGCAATGGCCAAACCATGGTGGCGCGGCACGGCGGCCAGATCTAGCGTGATCTGCGCAACACCTTGCGTGATGCCATAATCATCGCTGGCCTGAAATGGCAGGCGCATTTGCCCATCAACCGAGGTTTCAACCTGCCCCTCGGTGCTGATCAGCGGCGGCTGATCGCTGCGCAGCGCCACCTGCCAGCTGCGCCCCTCGTCCCCGGAAATGGCCAAGGCACCGGGTTGCGCCACGCTGAACCTATGCTCTGCCGCCGAGGCGGGCGGCAGATCGCCAATGCGCCCGCTGACAGTTTCGGCCAAAGCCAAGGCGCCAACCTGCCCGTAAAACCGCAAAATCACGGTCGAATTCTGCGGCACTTCCAACCGATCGGCGGTTTGATCTGCCAAATACAGCGTGGGCAGGCCGGTATAGGCGGGCGGCTCGATCCAGCCCTCCCAGCTGGCGGCATTGGCCACATCGCCACCACCGCCGGGCAAGGCGTGCCCCACCGTGCCAAGCCGCCAGACCGAGCCGAAAAGCACCGCCACCAAAAGCGCCAGCAGCGCCACATAGCGCAGGGCGAATGGATCTTTTTTGGAAACCCGCAAATCTGGGCCAACGGCGCGCGCGCGCGCGGCCATTTGGGCCATGCGCCGCTGATGCGCCTGCCATAGGGCCTGCGCCGCCGGGTCTGTCTGGCCTGTGGCTTGGGTGTCGGCCAAGGCCTGCAAGGGGCGGTTTGGCATCTGCATATCCAAACGCGCCACCACATCGGCGCGGCGCGGCACACGAAAGCTGCGCCACCCCCACCACAGGGCCGCCAGCAACGCCAGCACCGCCAATACAGCGCTGCCCCAAACCAGCTCGACCGGGGCGGTGCTGTGGATATCTAGCATCGGCATCGCAAGGCTGACGCACAGCACAGCCCATAGCGGCCAAAAGGCCTGCGTCAGCCGTTCAGCCCATAGCCCCGCCCAGGTGGCCCAAATGGCCCGGCGCAGCTGTGGCATGCTTGGGGTTTCGCGTTGCGTCATAGTGCCCTTTCAGGGCCACAGCGCGCCAACCGCGCTACAGCCATTGGGGAATGGTATCTCGGTTTATGATTTCGTCAAAGCTTGGTCGCGCCCGGATGACAGCGAATTGATCGCCATGCACCAAAACTTCGGGGATCAGGGGGCGGGTGTTGTATTCGCTGGCCATCACCGCGCCATAAGCGCCCGCGCTGCGAAAGGCCACCAAATCGCCCGCCTGCAGCGGCGGCAAGGGGCGTTGGCGGGCAAAAGTATCGCCCGTTTCACACACGGGGCCGACGATATCATAGGGGTGTTGCGCCACCCCCACCGCAGGCTGCACCACGGGCACAATATCGTGATGGGCGTCATACATTGCCGGGCGGATCAGATCGTTCATGGCGCTATCGATGATCAAAAAGTCGCGCCCCTCGCCCGATTTCACATAAATCACTTGCGACACCATGATCCCGGCGTTGCCCACAATCAGGCGGCCCGGCTCGATCTCGATTTCGCAGCCCAGATGGCCCAGCTCTTCGCGGATCATCGCGCCATATTCCATGGGCAAGGGCGGCGCGCTATTGCCCTGCTGATAGGGAATGCCCAACCCACCCCCCAGATCAAGGCGGCGGATATCGTGGCCATCGGCGCGCAGCGCCTGCGTCAGCTCGGCCACTTTGCGATAGGCCAAACGAAACGGCTGCAAATCGGTCAGCTGGCTGCCAATATGCACATCAATGCCCACCACCTGCAGCCCCGGCAAGGCTGCGGCATGGGCATAAACCTGCCGCGCACGCCCGATGGGGATGCCAAATTTATTCTCGCTTTTGCCAGTGGCAATCTTGGCGTGGGTTTTGGCATCGACATCGGGGTTGACGCGTATGGTGATGGGCGCCACCACGCCCAGCGACAGCGCCACCTCGTTGAGGACATCCATCTCGGGCTCGGATTCTACGTTGAACTGGCGAATGCCGCCCTGCAATGCGGCGCGCATTTCTTCGCGGGTTTTGCCCACACCAGAGAAGACAATGCGCTCGCCCGGCACACCGGCGGCGCGGGCGCGGGCATATTCGCCCCCCGAAACCACATCCATACCCGCACCAAGGCCCGCCAAGGTTTTCAAAATGGCTTGGTTGCTGGCCGCTTTCATGGCGTAGCATACCAGATGATCCATGCCCGCCAGCGCCTCGTCGAACAGGCGGAAATGGCGCGTCAGCGTGGCGGTAGAGTAGCAATAAAACGGCGTGCCAACAGCGGCCGCAATTTCATTAAGCGGCACATCTTCGGCGTGCAGCATACCATCGCGGTAAAGGAAATGATCCATGGCGTCGTCCTGTTTTGCTTATTTGCTACATAGGCCCTTGGGCGTGCCGCGAAAACCCGAAAAAATCCGTGCGCCTTAGGGGCGGCAGGAGATCACACCCAGCTCGGTTACGATCATATCCAGCGGTTGATCGGTGGGCTCTAGCGGCAGGCTGGGGGCCTCTTGATCGGCAAAGGCAAACCCGATGGCCAAAGTGCCGCGTTGGGCGCGCAGCTGTTCAAGGGTGCGATCATAAAACCCACCCCCATAGCCCAGCCGCCCGCCTGCGGCACTAAACGCCACCAAGGGCACGATCACAATTTCGGGCTGAACCCAAAGATCGACCGCGGGCACCTGCGCACCAAATGGGCCCTCGCGCAGGGCGCAACCGGGCTGCCAACGCGAAAACTGCAATGGCAGGCCCGCCCCCAAAATCACCGGCACCGCCACCGGGCCATGCGCTGCGGCCTCGGCCATGGCGGGCAGCGGGTCAATTTCCGTGCGGATGGGCATGTAACCCGCCAAAGGCACCCCACGATAGCCGGCCAAAACCGCGCTTAACTGGGCGGCTTGGGCCGCCGTGGCGCGGGCATGGGCGGCCTTGCGCCGGGCAAAGGCTGCTTTGCGGGCCGCAGCTTTTTCGGCCTCTAGCGTCATAGCAACACCATCGAGGCAAGGCCCAAAAAGGCAAAGAAGCCAACAACATCGGTCACAGTTGTTACAAACGGCCCCGAGGCCAAGGCCGGATCGATATTGACCCGTTCCAATGCCATGGGGATGACGATGCCGCCCAAGGCGGCCGCGATTTGGGTGCACACCATTGCCAGCCCAATCACAGCAGATAGCATCGGCACACCAAACCAAAGCCCCGCCACCAGCGCCATGATCAGGCCAAAAAGCAGCCCGTTGATGGCGCCCACCGCCACTTCGCGCCAGACCACGCGCAAGGCGTTTTGCGCGGTCAGGTCGCGGGTGGCAATGGCGCGCACCGCCACCGTCATGGTTTGGGTGCCCGCATTCCCACCCATCGAGGCAACGATCGGCATCAGCACGGCCAGCGCCACCATTTGATCGATCGAATTGGCGAATAATTCGATGACAAACGAGGCCAATATGGCGGTCAGCAGGTTCACAAACAACCAGGTGGCGCGGCCCTTTGCTGCCTCGATGATGGTATCGGAAAGCGAGCTTTCTTCGCTAACACCGGCCATGCGCAAAATGTCTTCTTCGTGCTCTTCATCCAGCACCGCCATGGCGTCATCGATGGTGATCTGCCCCACCAGCCGCCCGTCATCATCGACAACAGGTGCCGAAATTAGGTGATACTGGTTAAACGCATAGGCCACGTCGCCTTCGTATTGGTCGACAGGAATCACCTTGAAAATATCTTCGGTAATCTCTTGCAGGCGCACATCGCGGCGCGAGCGCATGATTTTGCCCAAGGTCACATTGCCCACGGGGTGCATGCGCGGATCTACCAGCACAACGTGGTAAAATTGGTCGGGCAGGTCTTCGTGACTGCGCAAAAAGTCGATCGCATCGCCCACGGTCCAATGTTCGGGGGCGGCGACCACCTCGCGCTGCATCAGGCGGCCTGCGGAATATTCGGGATAGGTCAGCGCCTGTTCTACGGCAACGCGGTCTGGCTCTTCCAGCACGTCTAGAATCGCCTCTTGCTGGGGTTCGTCCAGATCTTCCAGCAGGTCGACCACATCGTCGCTATCAAGGTCGCGCACAGCTTCGGCCAGCACATCGGGGCGCAACAGGGCGATCACCTCTTCGCGCACGCCTTCTTGCAGTTCCGACAGAATATCGCCATCGAATTCGTGGCCATAAAGCTCGATCAGGCGGCGCCGGTCATAGGTGTTGAGCTGTTCCAACAAGTCGGCAATGTCGGCCGCGTGCAGCGGCTCCATCAAGCTGGTCAGCGCCGCCGGGTCGCCTGCGTCGACGGCATACAGAATGGCGGCAATGGTTTTGCGTTCCAGCATATAGGTGTCGGTCTCGCCCTCGACCGCGTCGATAGTGTCTTCGATCTGGTCGTTGGTGTCGCTCATCACCGGCCCCCCGTTTTTGTGCAGCACCTTCATACCCGATCCGCCCCGGATGAAACAATGGCGCACAGCGATTTACCTTGCATTTGCGGCAGGCTAATCTGCCACGGTTTGCAGCAAGGGCATATAATGAGCGATACGACCATTTTACTGGGCCAGATCTTGAAATTCACGGCCAACCCATTCGAGGCGGGCGCCGATGCGGCGCGCCACACCCGCGATGGCGCCATCGTGCTGAGGGGGGGCAAAATTATTGCCACAGGCGGTGCAGATCAGCTGCGCGCGGCCTATCCAATGGCCGCACAGATCGACCATGGCAACGCCTTGCTGCTGCCGGGTTTTGTGGATGCCCATGTGCATTACCCGCAAACCGCCATCATCGCCAGCTGGGGCAAACGGCTGATTGATTGGCTGGGCACCTACACCTTTCCCGAAGAGGCGCGTTTTGGCGATGCCGCCTATGCGGGCGAAATTGCCGGGCGCTATTTGGATCTGGCGCTGGCGCATGGCACCACCACCATGGCCAGCTATTGCACCATCCACCCCGAAAGCGTGGATGCGTTTTTCACCGCAGCGCAGGCCCGCGGCATGCGGGCGTTGGCCGGCAAAACCTGTATGGATCGCAATGCCCCCGACACGCTGCGCGATAGCGCGCAATCGGCCTATGATGACAGCCGGGCCTTGTTGCAGCGCTGGCATGGTGTGGGGCGGCTTGGCTATGTGATTACGCCACGGTTTTCCCCTACCTCTACCCCCGCGCAACTGCAGGCCTTGGGCGCGCTCTGGGCCGAGCACCCCGACTGCCTGATGCAAACCCACCTCAGCGAACAAACCGACGAGATCGAATGGGTGATGCAGCTGTTTCCAAAGGCGCGCGACTATCTGGATACATACGAGGCCTTTGGCCTGTTGGGAGAGAACGGCCTTTATGGCCATGCCATCCACCTAACCCCCCGCGAAAAGGCGCGGCTGGCCGATTGCGGTGCGGCACTGGTGCATTGCCCCACATCAAACAGCTTTATCGGTTCGGGCCTGTTTGACATGCAGGGGCTCACGCAGGCCGGGCTGCGGGTGGGGCTGGCCACCGACACTGGGGGTGGGTCTTCGTTTTCGATGTTGCACACAATGGCCGCCGCCTACGAGGTGGCGCAATTGCGCGGTGTGGCGCTGCACCCGGCACAGCTGATCTGGTTGGCCACCGAAGGCTCGGCACGGGCGCTGCGGCTGCAGGGGCAGATCGGCACATTGGCCGTGGGCAGCGAGGCCGATATCGTGGCGCTGGATCTGGCCTCGACACCCGCAATCGCCCAGCGCGCAGACCGCGCGGGCAATATTTGGGAGGCGCTGTTTCCCACGATCATGATGGGGGATGACCGCGCCATTCAGGCCACCTATGTGGCGGGATCCCTGCAAGCAGGGCGCATGGCCGCCCCTTAGGGGGCGTTGCGCAAATTCAGCGTATGCTGGCGCAGCCACGCCATAAAGGCGCGCGGATCTAGGCTGCGTTCGGCGCATTCCTCGGGGCTGATCGGGTGGCCAATGACAGGTTTTTGTACCTTGTCAAAGGCATGCACCACCTCGTGCAGCAACAGGCCTTGGCGCAGCACCGGCGAGATACGGTTGGCCACCTGATACCACCGCGAATTGGCGCCGGGGAAAAACAGCGGCACCACCGTCGCCCCCGAGCGGCGGATCATCTTGGCGGTGAACACGTTCCATTCGGCCTCTTTCACCGGGCCAAACATACTGTCTGATGTGGCCACCACCCCAGAGGGGAACAGCGCAATCAGCCCGCCTTCGGCCAAATGCCCCATGGCGCGGCTGCGCATTTCCAGCATTTTTTCTTGGGCATCCGGCTGGTGGGGAAAGGGAACCGGGATCATGTAGCTGGCCGCGCTTTCATCGATCCCGGTCAAAAGCGAGCGGGTCAGAATGCGGTAATCATTGCGCACGCGGCCAATAAGATCGGCCAAAATCATGCCATCCACCAAACCATGCGGATGATTGGCCACCAACACCACCGGGCCGGTTTTGGGAATACGGGCCAACTGTTCGACGGGGGTTTGCAGGCGAATGCCCATCACATCCATGGTGGCAGGCCAAAACGCCTGCCCAGTGGGGGCGCCGCGCCGTTCAAATTCGCGAATTCGGCGCACAATGCTCCATTTGCCGGTCAGCCATTCGAGGGTGCGAATGATGCTGGCCGTCAGCGGCGCATCAAAGGAATTAGCATAGGTCAGGGTGCGGCGGTCATATTTGGTATATACCACCCCTGCCCCATTCCCGGGCTTGGCACCGTTATTCACACCATCTACCACGTGGTTCCGCAATCCTGTTGGCGCAGGGCGCGCAGGCCCCTTGCTTTTACATGTCTTCGCCGAACCTGTCTGCCACCAGCGCCTCGATCGCATCGGCCAAAGCCAAGGCATCAGGGCCCGACGTTTGCACGTCAATAGTGGTTCCTTTGGATGCTGCCAACATCAAAAGCCCCATGATACTGTCGCCACAGGCCGACAGCCCATCGCGCACCACATCTGCGCGGGCATCGAACCCCTCGACAACCTCGACCAGCTTAGCCGAGGCACGGGCGTGCAGCCCCTTTTCATTGATGATGCGCAAACTGCGCTGCACCGTCTCCGACATTGCGGGCTATTCCTTGCTAAAGCTTTGACTATCAATATATTTTCTGCCCGCCTCGGTGGCGGCGCGCACGGCATCTGCCAGCGGCATATGGCGGGATTTGGCCAATTTTATCAACATTGGCAGGTTGGCCCCATACAAAAACCGCCGCCCCGATGCCTCGCAGGCGCGCATCGACAGGTTCGAGGGCGAGCCGCCAAACATATCTGTCACCAAAACCACGCCATCGCCTTGGTCAACCATATCAGCCGCCGCCTGAATTTCGGCTTGCTTGGCCTCGCGGTCGTGGTTTGCCTCGATCGCGATGGCGCGCATGCCAGCCTGCACGCCGACCACATGTTCGACTGCTGCCAGATATTCGCGTGCCAACCCGCCATGAGCGACGATCACGATCCCGATCAAACCTGTGCGTCCTTGTCCTGCAGGCCGGTATCGGCCCCGCTGGGTGCGGGGTCGGTGCGGCGTTCCATTTCCCGATGCCTTATTGACACTGGCCAGCCCATATCTGCAAGCTTTTTGCCCAGCATTTCGCATATCGCCACCGAACGGTGCTGCCCGCCCGAACAGCCAAAACCAATGGCCAAATGCGCCTTGCCCTCTGCGGCATAGGCGGGCAGCAAAATGCTTGCCAGCCCCAAAACATGTTGAAATACCTCGTCAAACCTAGGGTCTTGGGCCACATATTCGGCCACCCGCGGGTCGCGCCCATCAAGCGCGCGCAGCGCGGCCACCCAATAGGGGTTGCGCAAAAACCGCACGTCCAAAACCACGTCTAACCCCCGGGGCAGGCCCCGTTTGTAGGAAAACGAGTTCAGCGTCACCGCCAAACTGCGCCCCAATTCGCGGCCCAACAGGCGATGCACCTCGTCGCGCAGCTGGTGGGGCGACAGATCTGAGGTATCGATCAAGATATCGGCGCGCCCACGGATGGGCACCAACAGGTCTTTTTCGCGGGCAATGCCGGTTTCAGGGTCTTCGGCGGGGGCCAGTGGATGGCGCCGCCGCGTGGCCGAAAACCGCTGACCCAGAACGTCATCGCGGCAATCCAGATACACGATTTCGGCGCTGATACCGGGCCATTTACCCAATTGATCAATGGTTTCAATCAGCGCATTGGTCGAAAAATCGCGGTTGCGCGCATCCAAGCCCAAGGCCAGCGGGCGCGCGCTTTGCGGCCCTTGCAACAGGCGCGGCAACAGCGACAGGGGCAGGTTGTCGATGGCCTCGAACCCCATATCTTCGAGCACGTTGATCGCAGTCGAACGCCCCGCCCCCGAAGGGCCAGTGACCAAAATCACCCGGCTGGTTTGCTCTGCGGGGGCCAATGCCATGTTATTCACTCCTGCCCACAGCCAGATATTGCAGAATCGCTGCAGGGAAATACGCGCTGTCAACATTGTGAAGCACCGGCAGCGGAAGGCCAAGGCAATGGCACTGGCGCATTGGGGGTAGGCGTTGCGTTTCTTTTTGGGCCAGATCCACCCACAAGCGCAGGGGCGCAGGCCCATTGGCGTGCGCGTTCAAAATACCCACGCCGCGTGCCTCGATGCGCCCCCGCAATGTGGCGGGGGCATCGGCCATCAGCTGGCCCTCTTGGCGCCACAGGCATGTGCGGTCATCTGCAACCAAACTGGCGCCCAGCGCCATCAGTTGCAGCGCCAAGCCAGATTTGCCCTGCCCCGATGGGCCCACTATCCCCACTGCGCGCCCCCCATAGGCCACGCAACTGGCGTGCACGATCAGCGGCTGATCTGGCCCATAGCCCAAATTTTCCGGCCCCGGCACCCCGGCAGACTGGACGAAATACGCAGTTTCAAAGCGGCAATCCGACGACAAAACGGGCACCCAAAGGTTCAGAGCTGATATCGGCATCGGTTGGGCGAATATTTTCCGCCCAGATGACACCGCCATGAGCCTCGACAATTTGCTTGGAAATTGCCAGCCCCAAGCCCGAATTATTGCCAAATTGGCCTTCCGGGCGCTCTGAATAAAAGCGCTTGAATATTTTTTCCAATGCCCCTTCGGGGATGCCGGGCCCGGTGTCTTCTACCACCACCAGAATACGGTTTTCGCGCTGGCGGGCCCAAACGCGGATGGCGTCGCCCTCTTCGCAAAAAGAAATCGCGTTGGTGATCAGGTTTACAAAGACTTGGGCCAAACGCGCCTCTAGCCCGTGGATCTGAATCGCGTTTGGTGGCAGGTCTGTAATAAATCTATGCCCTGCTGCCCGGCTTGTTGGCCCAGATATTCACCCAGATTGCCCAACATGCGGATCAAATCGAAGGGTTCTTGTTCTTCTTTTACCAATTCACTGTCCAAACGGCTGGCATTGGAAATATCGCTGACCAGCCGGTCCAGCCGGCGCACGTCATGTTCGATGACATCCAGCAGGCGCAGGCGCTGTTCGTCGCGCTTGACCATGCGCAGGCTGCCCACCGCCGAACGCAGCGAGGCCAGCGGGTTTTTCAGCTCGTGTGCGACATCGGCTGCGAATTGCTCGTTGCCATCGATGCGGTCGTAAAGGGCGGCCACCATGCCGCGCAACGCGCCGGACAGGCGGCCAATTTCATCGGGACGCGCGGTTAAATCCGGAATGCGGATGCGACCGCCCGCATTTTTGCGGCGGTCACGGTCGCGGCCCAGTTCTGCGGCTTCGGCCAAGTCTGAAATGGGGTTGGCAATGGTCGAGGCCAAAACAAGGCTAAGCCCCACAGATACAACGATGGCGATCAAGAACATGCGCAAAACACGTTCGCGTTCTAGCTTGACCAAAGCATCGATACCATGGCCCGCGCTGGCCAGCACCAGCACCCCAACCGCCTGCTCGCCCTGCAAAATGGGGGCGGCGGCGGCCAATTGCGGCCCCATGGTATCCAGCTGCACCTGCCCCGCCACGCCGGGCGCACCAGCGCTGCGGCCTGCGCCTGCGTGTCTGCAGGCAGGCCGGGTTGCGGGCTGCCCACCCATTGCGCCACCCCCGCCCAAACCAGTGCCAAGGCATCCACAATCGGTGTGGCGGGCTGCGCGCTGGTATCTGGCCCCGGGGCGGCGGCGGGCTGCGTGGCCAAAAGGCTGGCACGCGGATCAAAAACATAGGCCGCGATGCCGGGGCGCAGCGGCAGCGCAGACAAGGTTTGCCCCACATCCAGCCCATCGCCCGCAGCCAAGCTGACGGGCACCGCGCGCGGCAACTGCACAGCAAAACTGCTGGCAGCCAATGCCGCTTCGCTGGCCAGCAAATCTGCCCGCTGCAGCGACACCGATTGCCGCGAGGCATTGACGAACAATATGCCCGCCACCAGCACGTTCAGCGCGATCAGGTTGAACATGATGATCTTGCGCGCCAAGGGCGAGCGTTTAAGCGCGAAAAAGCCGCGCCGCGCCCGCCGGTCGCGCATTTCGCGCCCAAGGCTGGTATCGGGGGAAACAAAATCCTCGCCCAACACCACATCGCCGTCACGCGCGGGGGGGCAACCCCTGTATCCGCCCGTTCAACAAGCGCCATGGTTATTCTTCGTTGTAGCGGTAGCCGATGCCATACAGCGTTTCGATGGCCGAGAAATCGTTATCAACGCTGCGCAGTTTTTTGCGCAACCGTTTGATATGGCTATCGATTGTGCGGTCATCGACATAGACTTGGTCGTCATAGGCCACATCCATCAACTGATCGCGTGACTTCACAAAACCCGGGCGTTGGGCCAAGGCCTGCAACAGCAAAAATTCGGTCACGGTCAGCGACACGTCTTTGCCTTTCCACGCCACGGCATGGCGCAGCGGATCCATCCGCAGATTGCCGCGTTCGATCACTTTGGTTTCTTCGGTTTCGGCCACCAGATTGCCCGCCACCGCCTCTTGGCGGCGCAAAAGCGCGCGGATACGTTCCACCAGCAGGCGCTGGCTGAAAGGCTTTTTGACATAATCATCGGCCCCCATACGCAGGCCCAGCACCTCGTCGATCTCGTCATCTTTCGAGGTCAGAAAAATCACCGGCATCGTGGTTTTCTGGCGCAGACGCTGCAACAGGTCCATGCCATCCATGCGGGGCATTTTGATGTCTAGAACCGCCATATCGGGAAGTTTTTTATTGAACGCATCCAGCGCCGATTGGCCATCGGTGAACGTTTCAACCTCGAACCCCTCGGCTTCGAGCGTCATGGAAACCGACGTCAGGATGTTGCGATCATCATCCACAAGCGCAATTCGCGACATTCACACACCTCATTACTCTTTAACACGAAACCGAATTTGTTAATTATTCCTTAATTTGCGCCCATCAAGCAATGGCTAACTGTCATTGGCAGGTGATTCTGCGCAGACCTATGGCAAAATCACCTAATGCGCCGTGGTTTTGCCGCCCTTCCCACAGATGACGGCCGCATGCGTTGGTGAAAATCCGCCACCCACCGGCGCCGTTTGCGCTAACCTGCGACTGGTTGCGCTAACTGCACAAATGCGCCTGTTCCTTCATGGAAACGTCATGTTAAGAGGCAGCCATCGGGTGATGCGCCCGATCAGGGCAGGCCGGTGGCCCGCCCCGTTGCACAGAACCGCCGCATTGCGGCTACAGGAGCTTGGCATATGGCATTTGGACGGGTGAACCCGCAATTCCGGCTTGAGGATCAGGGGATCGATGGGCTGGGCAATGTCTATTACAATCTTATGGAGCCCGCGCTGATCCAAGCCGCGCTCGAAAAAGGCGAAGGCACCTTGGGCCAAGGCGGCACATTCTTGGTGACCACCGGCAAATTCACCGGCCGTTCGCCCAAAGATAAGCATGTGGTCAAAACCGCCAGCGTGGCCGACACGATTTGGTGGGAAAACAACCGCGCCATGAGCCCCGAAGGCTTTGACGCGCTGTATGCTGACATGCTGGCCCACATGAAGGGCAAAGATTATTTTGTGCAGGATTTGGTGGGTGGGGCCGATCCGGACTATGCGATCAACATGCGCATGGTCACCGAATTGGCATGGCATAACCTGTTTATCCGCCATCTGCTGCGCCGCCCCGAGCGTA
>Ga0181561_10003803_pt1 | contig 13223 bp, 6 predicted proteins | sample 011ome_19_FD_133760 | JGI IMG/M metagenome (GOLD analysis project Ga0181561, IMG submission 133760) | Coastal salt marsh microbial communities from the Groves Creek Marsh, Skidaway Island, Georgia - 011510BT metaG (megahit assembly) | ecosystem: Environmental > Aquatic > Marine > Intertidal zone...
CGAGCGACGGCGTCCCCCGGGGCGCCTCTGGAAGCGCTGGGCTTGCCGTCGCCGAGAAGAAGCCCGCGAGCCCCGCGTCGTCCCTCGGCGATTCCCGGGAATCGCCGAAGGAGGCGCGTCACCCCGCGGACGACCTGATGGCCGCGTGCATGCGTCGCGTGCGCGCGCAGAAAGGCGCGTCGTACCACTTCGAGAACGCGCGCGCCAACCCGAGACCGGCGAACCCGAAACCGGGAAACCCGGAGAAGCGTTCGCGCCGTCCCGCGCGCCTCTCGAAGATTTCCGCGGCGAATACCGGAGAAGCGGAGAAGCGCTCCGGAGCTACGGAACCGGTCACCGCGTTGCCCGCGTCTGCTGAGGCGCGCGTCTCTCACGCCTCGGACATCTCGCAGTGGGACCTCGAGCCTCGCGGCGACGCGGATCGAGGGCCCGAGGACGAGGACCCGACGCTGGCGGCGTGCGCCGCCGCCGCCGCCGACGCGACGGCGTTTGACACGTCGCGCGCGTTTGAGGACTGGCGCGTCGATTGGTTCGCGCTGGACGACCGCGTGAACCACGACGGGCGGTCGGACGCGGCGGAAGGGGAAGGCTCGGGCCTTCCGACGACGCACCTCGGGTCCCTCGCCGAGGATACCGGGGACGCGCTCGCTGTCCCGACGCTGGACGGCGCGGCCTTCTCGCCTTCTCCACAAAACGGGGCCGGCAAGGCCGGAGGTCATTACGAGCCTCTGGACGAGCTGGAGGACCTCGTGGCGACCGTCGGCCTACACAAAGCCGTGGCGTGCTTGCGGAGTGCGCTGGGAAGGGTCGCGGGAGACGACGTTCCGACGCTGGTGGCCCGCGACGGGTCGTGCGGGGGGGGGCTTCGAGCCGACGAGCGCGAGTTCGACGCGAGGTCGATGCTCAGTGGGTAAAGTCATTTTTTGTTTCGGCGACGCGCGCGCGCGCGTCGACGCCGCCGACGTCGATGGTCGAGGGGGGGGGGGCGGTGGAGGGAATCAACCCTCGAGCGAAGGCTTCTTCGCTCGAGCTCAGGTTGGGCGGGTTTTTTGCGTTTTTTGCGTTTTTCTGTGCACCTATAAATACATTGTACTTTTGGCGAACGCGATTTCACTAAAAAAACCGCGTATTGTACGCGCCGCAAGGCGCGTCGTCGCCGCTGTCGCGCCCGAAAAACGCTCCGAAACGAGTCCCGTCGACGCGCGTCACGCGTTGAGCGGCGGGTGCACGAGCACGATTTCCTCCGCGTACGCGGCGCTCACGCCTTCGCCCGCGGCGCCTTCCTCCGGCGGCGAGCAGCTCTTCGAGCACGTGTACACGGCCATGGTCCCGAAATCCACCGCGGACGCCAGCTCCGAGTCCACGTCCAGGTGGTTGATGACCTGCGGCAGCACCTGGAACTCAAAGGCGCGCGGCGCCGCGCAGCGCGGGCACGGCGGGACGGTTTTCTCGTCGCGCGGCGGCGCGCGCGTGACGGAGGGCCATAGCGCGTCCGCGCCTGCCTCGAAGCAGTACCGTATCACCTGCGTCGGGTCGCTCCGCCGCAACCGCAGATGGAAACGCGAGAGCTGCACTTGATCCTTGTCCTGCATCTTCTCAAGCTCGCGCAACTCGCGCGCGCTCACGTCCGAGCCCTTCCCCAGCAACGCCGCCGGGACGGCTCGCGCGTCTCTTTGGCGCGTCTCTCGAAGCTCTGTCGGAACGTCCGCCGTCGGGGACACGACCCCGTCCCCGTCCCCGTCCCCGTCCCCGTCCCCGTCGGACGCCGAGCCCGACGCCGCGTCGTCGTCGAGCGTCTCGGGCTCGACGACGAGTTCGCGCTCCGGGAACGTCTTCGGCGCGCGCACGACGGACCCGACGTCCGTCGGGCGGTCTGCCCAGCGGTCGTTCCTCGCGTCGTATCGCGCCTGCTGCGCGTCGCTCAGCTCCTGCACGGGGCCGCCCACCCGCGCGGGCTCGTCGGGGTAGAACGCGTTGTCGCGAGGCAGCTGAGAGCGGAAGGCGCGCACGGCGCCCGGCCGATGCAGGTCGCCGCCGTGCGGCGAGACAAACACGAAGACGCTCCGGTGGAACGCGGATGGCTGGTCGTCCACGGGCGCGTAGATCTGCATGAGGAAGTCCAGCGGCTCGCGCGTGTACAGGCACTTGAGCTGCGTCGCGGTCGGGACGTCCACCGGGTCGAGCCACGCCGGCTTTCCGCCAACCTTGCACGGGAAATGGTGCCTCCGCATCGACGCCACCGCGTCTCGTCGCTCCGCGGGATCGCTCGGCAGAGGCTCGACGAAGCCTATGTTCCACTCCAGGTCCCCGCCCTCGGACTCGTCGTCCGAGCTGTACGCGTTCTCCTCGCCGCTGTCTTCGTCCTCTTCCTCGTCCCCCACCACCAGCTCCCCGGTCGACTTCGAGGCGTGCTCGACGTCCTCGAAGTGCTGCGCGGCGGCGGCGGCCGAGACATCGCCCGCGGCGGCCTCCTCCGCGGACATCGCGATCGGCGGCGGCGGGACGGAAAGCCCGCCTCGGGAGCGCACCCGACCCCACGGACGTGCGGAGAAGGCGAGAAACCTCCGAGCTGCACGCGCGTCGCGTGAGCGTCAGCGAGGGGCGCCGGAGTGGTTCGGCCGCCGCGGAGTCGGCGCATTTTCTCGTCTCGAGGAAACCGAGCAAACTGCCGGGCGTCCGCTGCCACAAAAGAATGCAGGCGTTTCACAAACGGCAGCGCTGAAAAAAAACACAACGCTATACTTGTACGCCACCCTGTACTGCGCGTAATACAATGGTATTGTTACAGGTCACCCCTCGTCCTCCCGGACCGATCACGCGTGACGTCACGCGGTTGTCTCATCACTCCCGGATGCGCATGTACACGACGCCGTCCAAACGCGTCTCGTCGCGACGTTTCTCTCGTCTCTCGTCTGAACGTCTCTGGTATTAGTCGTGCGACAGAAAGGAACCCGCGCCCCCCAACTGCCTCGCCTTCATCTGCGCCGCCGCGGCTTGCGAGGTCTCGTAGTCGAACCTGGACCTCTGCGCGTCGAACCCGCCGGCGCCCACCTTCGCGCTCCCCACGTCGAACTTGGAGTTCTTGTTCTTGTGCAGGCGGGGGGAGTCCGCGAACGGCCGCGGCGGCGCATCCGACTCGGTGGCGAACGGCGACGCCTCGACGCGGTCGCCGTAACCTGCGTGTCGTTTTGGTTTTTTTTTTCGCGAGAATGCGTTTCGGATGGCGTGTTCAGTGAACGACGAACGTGAGGAAAGACGGTTGTGGACGGTTCGGGACGCCGGGTCGGGCGCTGTCGCTTCGGGACCGGTCACGCGGGGGACGGGGAGACGGGAACGTGAACGGGGTCGTCCTCGGCGTTTCTTTCCCGAGTCTCGTCGCGCGGGACCTCGGGGCGTTTCGGGCGAAACGCGCCGGGGAGCGCGCGGGGGGCGCGACGGGAAGACGGGGCCATTTATCGCGTTCGGAGACGTGACGCACCGGCAACCTTGGCTCGCCCGCCGTTCGTGATGGTCTGCTGGGTCTCGAACGCGTACTCGCCGCCGTAGATGGTGTTCTGCACGCTGCTGTCCGGGCCCGAACCGAACTGGGCCCTGCCCGTTCGCGGGAGCGCTCTGCGGGTGTCACGGTGAGAGGGGCGCGTCAGAGTCGGTCGAGAGATGGGGCAGTTGACTTTTCGCGCGGGGGCGCACGCCTCGAGCTACGACCCGGAGAGTCGCGTCGGGACTTGGGCTGCGCGTCTCGCGCGCGCTCGACATATACGTACTCTTCCCCGAAGTTCACGAGGCTCATGGTGGAGGAAGGGACGTGAGGAACGACGCGCGCGTCGTTGTGCCGAGCGAGGCGCCATTTTAACGAACAGACACTTTTGGAAAAAGCGCGAACGCGGAAATCACCAGAGACCAGACTTGTTGGTTTGAACTTTCGGTCATTCGGTGACGCGAATTTTGTGACTAAATGTTCGTTGGGGGTCGCATATGCGAACCGTCTTCGCGCCAGGCGCGAGAAGGCGAAAAAAGCGACCACCGCCGCGCGATCGCCACTGTGCGACCCTTTAGGCGCGGATCGACGCGCCGCGCGATCGGGCACGCGATGTTCGCTTCACCCCAGAGACAGGGTGGCGGCGGCGCGTTCGGATCCGGAAACGCGCCGGCCGAGGAGGGCGGTTCGGGTACGTCGCGTGACGCGGAATGAGCGCGAAAACATCCCTAACGATCCCGGCGCGACCGATCTCTGACGCCGCCTTCGCCCTTCCCCCCCTCTCCTCGATACCGCAGCCGCCGAGGACATGCAGGAGGCCGCGCGGGCCATCTCCAATCTACAGGCCGAGAGCGACGGCGTGGATCTCGCGACGCTCCTCAGGGAGGTTCCGCGTGAGGCGTACGCGTTCCAGCAGCTCGGGGTGCGTCCCCTCACGCTTCTTTCCGTCCGGGCGCGGCGTCCGCGCGGCGCGGACGCCACCACGCGCGCCCCAGCGCGCGGCGCGTTCCCGATACGCGAGTCGCGCGTGCCCCGTCACGACGACGTTCACTCGACCCGACCCCTCCCGCTGACTCGCTCCGCGTCCGTCTCGTCCACGACTCGCCCTCTCGGTCGTTCCGTCGTCGCTCGTTTTCTCTGTTCCTCGTCTCTTTCCCTCATCTCGCGCAGTGGCCCGCGGAGATCGCGTCCGTGACCACCCGCGAGCTCCCCGCGGCGGTCCTGGAGCGGTACAGCGCGCGCCAGTCCGTGTGTTTCTGCGGCGTGCTCCCCGAGATCGGCCGCGCGTGGGCGACGGTGGACAACGCGCTGTTCCTGTGGCGTTACGACGTGCCGGACGACGTGCCGGTGGAGTACGCCGGCGAGGAGCAAGCCATCGTCGCCGTCGCCGTCGCGACGCCAAAGCCCGGCGTCTTCCTGCGGAGCATAGAGCGCCTGATCGTCGTCGCCACCACCACGGAGATCGTGCTGCTGGGCGCCGCCTTCGAAAACGGCGCCCCGTCGACGTCTGCCGGGCAGGCGGGGGGCGAGCCGGCGGCGGGCGACGGTGGACAACGCGCGGACGCCGGCGTCGCCGTGCCGCGCGTCTCCCTCGCCGAGAAGGACGTGACCCTGCACGCGTTGGACTACGCCTGCGTGACGGACGACGTCGTCGTGAAGGATTTCGCGTGCACCTCCACCGGCCGCATCTTCTTCGCAGGCGACGACGAGGCGCTGTACGAGGTGGAGTACAGCGCGGGCGACACGTGGCGCGCGCGGCGGTGCCGCAAGACGTGCCACCACAGCGCCACGCCCAAGCTTTTGCCGAGCATCCTGCGTTTGCGCGCGCCGGACGCGCTGCGGCAGGTGCTGGTGGACGAGGACCGGTGCGCTTTGTACACGCGCTCGGAGAGCGGCGTCGTGGCGGTGTACGACCTGGGCGCCGCGCTCGCCGAGGCGCCCAGACGCGTCGCCGAGGTGCGCGACGTCGCCGGCGCCGCGCAGACGGCGCGGGGGGGGGGCTTGTTCTACGACGGGCGCGGCGCGACCGGCGCGCACGGGTACGCCCCGTACGGCGCGCAGTCGTTCGGCGGCGGCGGCGGTGATCGAACGAGCGGCGGAACGAGCGGCAAGGGCTCGCAGACGCGGAAGGGCGGGAGGCTCGTGCACGTCGCCGTGGTGAGTGCGCGCGAGTCGGCGACGGCGACGCTGGTCGCCGTGTGCGCGGATGGGCGGCGCGTGTACTTCACCGCGCTGCCCAGCGCCGGGCACGCGCGCTACGGGCCCTCAGGCCTCGGCGCGTACGGGCACTCGGGCTCGTACGGCGCCGGCGCCGGCGCGCATCGCGGCGCGGGCAGCGCGACACACGCCACGCGGCGCACGTCGCCGGCGGTAACGCGCCTCGCCGTTTTGGCGGTGCGCGACCCGCCGCCGCAGGCAAGCGCCGCGCGGGGCATGACCGCCGCGCAATCCCTGCGCGCCACCACCACGGCGCGCCCTCTGGAGGTTGAGGCGGCGTTTTACGCGGAGGGCGTGATGCTCCTCTCGGACGCCGCCGAGGCGGACGAGGACGCGCGGCTCTTCTTCACGTCGCGCGACGCGTCCCTGCCGTCGCACGTGCGCGCCGTGTCCCCCGCGGAGCGAATGAGCGCGCACGCGGCGGGCGCGGAGGGCGCCGGCTACGGCGGCGGCGTGAGCGGCGGCGCCGCCGCCGCCGCGCACGCCGCGCGCTCGCTCCGCGAAGCCGTCAGCACGCGCCGCCTCACCGGGCGCGCGGCGTCCAGCGTCGGGTCCATGGGCGAGGTCCCGCCCCCGCCCGCGGTTCTCCGCGACCTGGACCCCCCCTTCCCCGCCGCCGCCGCGCGGCGCGGCGCGGCGGGCGGCGCGTATGAGCAAACACCCGCGCCGCGCCTGCGCGGCGGCGAACTCGCCACGCAGCACGCGGCGCCGCGCCGCAAGTTCGTGATCGTCACCAACGCCGGCGTGGTGCTTGTGGAGAAGGCCCGGCCGCTGGACGCGCTGCGCGAGCTCCTGCTGGACGACGTGCACGAGCACATCGCGCGCTTCTTCGCCGCCTACGGCCAGGCGGAGGCGGCCACCATGTGCCTGGCGCTTGCGCTGGGCGCCGGGGCGCCCGAGACCCCGGCGCCCCCTGACTCTTTGCTCACATCCCCGCACGCGTCGGCCGAGCCGAGCCTCCCCGGCGCACGGAGGCTGGTGGGCGCCGGCGCCGAGGCGAGCGGCGCGTTCCTCTCGGCGCGCGCGTCCTCGGCGTCCGCGGTGGCCGCCGCCGCCGAGCGCGCGCGCCTCGCGCTGGAGGACCCTCGCCTGACGGGCGAGCCGCGCGTGGAGGACGACGGCGCGGAGGTGGGGGACGCGGGGCCGGGTGGGCCGAGCCCGGCGGCGGGCGCGGCGCCGTTCGACATGGGCCGCGCCATCGTGCGTCCGCGCTCGCACTTCTCGGGCGTGCACGCCGCGGCGTTCACGTACGCGGCGCGCGTCCTGGCGGCGGTCTGGGAGCGCCCCGTGGCTGTCGCGCTGGCCGCCGCCTCCGCGCCGGCGAAGGCGCCGGGCGGAGCCCCGAACCGCGGCGGCGGGAACGGCGCGCGCGTCTCCGCGGGTTCGCGGGCTACGCCGCGCGAGCCGCTCCGCGAGGCTGCGTCGAACGGCGAGCTTCTCGCTCACACGAGCCTGGCGGGAGCCGCGTCCGCTGCGGCGGGTTGGCTCGGGGGTATGCTCATGCCTTCGAGCCGCGGGCTTTTGAGCGCGCCCGCGGCGTGCGCCATCCCGGCGGACGCGCTCGCGTCGCTCGAGCAGCGTCTGCGGCGGCTCGAGCGGTTCCTGGCGCGCCGCCGCCGCCGGGACTCGCCGCCCGCGCTCGCGTTCGCGTCCCGTGCGCTGGAGCCGAAGCGCCGCCGCGTCGACCCGAGCGCCGCGCGGCGCGCCGAGGAGCGCTCGCTGGCGGCGCTGCGCGGCACGCTGCGCCGCGCCGCCGAGGCGTCCGCGCTGCTGCGCGTGGCGAGCGAGTCGGGGCACTTTGCGCGCGCCGCCGCGCGGCTGGCGCGCGAGGACGGCGAGGCTCTGACCCGCGGCGACATGACGCTGCGTCGTCTGGCGACGACGTCGGAAGGCGCGCGGCTGGCGAGCGCGCTGGTGGAGGCCCTGATGGGTGCGCTCGTGTCCGCCGGGGACGTCGAGCGCGCGGAGCGCACCGCGCAGAAACTGCAGACGCTGTGCCCCATGTTCTTCGGCGGCGACGAGCGCCGCTTCTACCGCGCGCGCCAGTCGCTACAGGCGGCGCGCGACGCGCGCGACGCCCGCGACGCGGCGGCGGCGGAGCGCCTCGTCGCCGAGGCCCTCGCCGCGCTGCTGGAGGTGCCCGCGGCGGGGAATCTATCCGCGACCATGGCGGAGCTCGCGGACGCGGGATGCTTCCACGGGCTCATCGCGCTGCCGCTCTGCGCGGCGGCGGCGGCGCGCCGCCGCGCGGAGCGGCAACGCGCCGGCGCGGCGGAGGCGTACGAAGGCGACGACGTCTTCGAAGCCGCCCGCGGGCCTGTTTCTTTTCCGGGCGCCTTCGACGCCTTCGACGAGGCGGACCGATCCACGGCGGCGGCCATGACGGCGGCCACGCCGGAGGCGTGCCGCGAGTACGTCTGCGTCGCGCTGCGCGCGCTCGCCACGGGCGCGCCGGACGAAGGCGCGCCGCCGGGCTCACTGGGAGCCGTCTGCGCCGCTCTGTCGCCGGAGCGGCGCGCGCGGGGGCTCGCCGCCGCGCTGGCGCGCGTCGCGCAGGCGTCGTCGCCGCCGGCGGCGGCGGCGGCGCGCGCGCGGCTGGCGGCGGCCAAGGCGGAGGCGGAGGCGGCGGCGGCGGCGGCGGCGCGCGCGGGCGCGCCCTTCGTCCCCCCGCCCGAGGTTTCCTGCGCCGCGCAGATGGCCACTGCCACCGCCTCGCCCGCGGAGGCGGAGGGCGCCGCGCTGGACGGCGGCGCCTTCGCGGCGCGCGTGTACGCCGAGCTGGTTCGCTTGAAGGAGGACGACGCGTTGCTTTCGCTCCCGCCGGCGCCGCTCGAGCGCTTCCTGGCGGAGAAGGGCGCGTTCGCGGTGGCGCAGCAGGGCGGCGCGCTCACGCAGTCGCAGGCGCGACACCTCGAGCTGCTCGCGAAGCTGTACCGCCGCAAAGGCCGCGACGCGCTCGCCGCGCGCGTCTACTTCGCGCTCGCCGAGCGCGACGCCGCCGGAGCCGCCGTGCCGCTCGAAGAGCGCGCCGCGCTTCTGGATGTGGCGATGCGCGCTCTGACTGAAGCGTCAGTCAGAGCGAAAACAAACGAAGACGTTCATGTCGTACGAACGTCATCGTCGTCGGTCTACGAAAACAAACAGCTGCCGGAGGACACAACCGACACGAACAACGCTTCGGTATCGGTATCTTCTTTATCCACCTCGGACACGGCGTTCTTCGAAACGTTAGACGGCAAAATCAAGGTATTGGCGTTTCAAACGCGCGCGCGCGCCGCGTTTCTAGAGCGCGCGCGCGTCGCCGAGACGTCCGAAGCGGCGGCGGCGGCGCGCGCGGCGGCGGCGGACCTCGAGCGCGAGCTCCGCCCGCTGAGCGACATGTTCAACGACTTCGCGCGCCCCGCGGAGATGTGGGACCTGTGCCTGGAGATGCTGCACTTCGCCGGGTACAGGGACCAGGGCGACGACCAGACCGCCGCCGCGCGCGAGCTCTGGGACGCCGCGCTCGGCGAAGCCGCGGCGGAGGCGTGCGCCGGGGAGAATGAAAACGACGCCGACGCCGCCGCGCGCGCCGCCTGCGCGGCGGCGGCGGCGCTGGGCCCCAAGCTGTTCCCCTCGGATGCGGCGTTCCCGGTGGCGCACGTCGCGCTCAGACTCGAGCTGCTGGCCGCGGGGCTCTGGCGCCCGGATTGCGGCGATTCGCAGGAGGGGGGGGAGGCAGTCAGAAGCAGTCAGGTTCAAAAAACGCTTCAGGACGACGCGCTCGTGGCGGAGACTGTGTTGCGCGCGACGCGCGATTCTTTCGAGGCGGCGTACGCCGCGTACGACCGGCTCCTCGCCGCGCCGCACGCGATGCACCGCGCGCACCACGACCGGCGCCACCTGCAGGCGCACGCGCGTCACCTGCAGACGCCCGCGCTGCGTCTGCGCCTGCTGCGCTCGGCGCTGCGCGTGCTGCGGCGGTGGGAGGCGTCGACGGCGGAGCGGGAGCCGGAGCCGGCGCGCGGGTTCGGCGCCTACGGCGGCGGGAATCGGCGCGCGCGCGCCGCGCTCGCGGACGTCTGCGCGGGGTACGCCGGCGAGGCACGCAGGCTGCTGCAGGTGCCCGCGAGCGAGCAGGGCGCCGCCGAGGCGCTGGCGGCGGAGTTTGAGGCGCTGGGAAGGAGGCTCGCGTCGGCGTGACGCGAGAACGGGAACGAGGCGACGAGCGAGCGAAAGCGGAGAAATGGGTTTTACATAGTCTGCGTATGACACGTTTTCGCACCAGTTGTGTCGCACCCGGTCGCCGTGTACTGTACAGCCTGATGACCGAAACGACCGAGAGCGAAACTTCGTTCGTTTCTTTTGCCACGTCGGTCGGTACGCGACGATTAAAGACGATCGCCCCCCTCGCTGTGCTCACACGTACGGGCGCCCCCGAGCACCCGTCAACAGTCGTCGCGCGCTCGCCGCATCGTTCTCGCCCGCGCTCTCGGGCCCGGCCTCCCGGCGACCCCGCGCACGTCCCCGCTGCGCGCGAGATGGCGGCATCCGTCGCCAAAACGTCACCCGCGGTGGCGCGCGTGACATCGTGCCCCGGCGCGGGCTCGCGCGCGCGTCGCGGCGCCGCCGCCGCGCCCGTGCGCCCCGCGCGGCTCACGCCGCCCCGCCGCGCGCGGCGCCTCGATGCGCGCGCAGCGGAGGGCGCCGCTTCGGATTCCACGTCCTCTCCGCCCCCGCCCCCGCCGGAGCCCCCCTCGTCCCCGCCCGGCAAGGCCATCGCTGGCGCGGGCTTCGCGCTGGGCGTCGCGCTGTTCGCCTCCGGCTTGGGCGGCGGCGCGCCTACGCTGGCGAGCCTGGAGCGGGACGCCGTTTCTTTGGACGTGGCGCTGGCGAACGGGCGCCCGACCGTGGTGGAGTTCTACGCGGACTGGTGCGAGGTGTGCAAGGAGAGCGCGCCGTCGGTGTTCGACGTCGAGCGCCGGTTCGGCGGCGACGTCAACTTCGTGATGCTCAACATCGACAACACCAAGTGGGGCGGCGAGATGGACCAGTACGGCGTCGACGGCATTCCGCACCTGGTCTTCCTGGACAAGAGCGGACGTGCCGAGGGCCAGGTCGTGGGCAAGTTCCCGAAAGCCGCGCTCGAGCAGAACGTCCAGGCGCTGGCCGAGGGGAAAACGGCTCTGCCCTTCGCCAAGTTCCAGGAGGGCGCGAGCGCCGCCCGCGCGCCGGACATAGCCGCCGCGCCGCAGAGCGCCGTCGACGATCCCAGGGGCGGCGCGGTGTACAACGCCGACCCCAGAGCGCACGGGTGAGGTGGTGATGTCTCAGACGGCGATACGATGAAAGAAAGAAAACGACATAGGCGCATCATCACTCGTGTTCTGAGAGCGCTTTCTCTCTTTCTCTCCTATATATATACGCGTCGTCGTCGCCGCGTCGCGCGTTTGGCGTCAAAAAGCAAACGCGCGTTTTATCTCTAAATAAGGGAGACAGACGTCACCGCTTGGCGAGCGCGGTCCCGGCTTTTTCTTTGTTTGTCTGTCCTTTCTCCGCGCCCATAGTAGCCTCCGCCGTTCCCGCTTCCCTCGAGTGCACGAAGAGGCTCCCCTTGTTCCCGCGCGAGATCCGGAGCTGGTCATCCAGGTACAGCTGCTCGACCCATCCGGCGCCGCGGCCGGGCTTTGGCTCGAGGGTCTTCCCCCACACGCGCGTCCCGCCGACGGAGACGTCCACGGTGGAGATGCGCACCTCCGTCCGCGTCGCGGAGACCGCCGCGGTGGGCGCGGTCGCCGAGACCGTGAGCGGCCCCAGGAGCACCAGGTTCTCCAGCGTGTCGTCCGCGTTGAGGATCTGGAAGTTGTCGCTCGCAACGCCGGCGAAAAGCTTTTGGAAAAAGTTTGACGACGCCTGCTGCTGCGACCAACGCAGCCTCCACTTCCCGAGGAGCGAGGGGTCCCGCGCGGGCGCGGGCGTGGGGTTGAGCTTCTCCAGCTCGTCGATCGCGGCCAGGATGGCGGCGTCGTCCCTGGAGGACGCCTCGAGCAGCCCGAGCATGTTCTGCTGCGCGCCGAACAGAGCCTCCTTCGAGCTTCCGGTGAACACGCGGACGCTGGCGGTCGATGCGCCGTCGTCCGCGGACGCCCGCGCGAGCCCGCGGGACCGCGGGACGCGCACGCGGCGACGGGAAGACGCCCGGATTCCCGACCCGAACAGCGCGATGGGGCGCGCGGCGGTGGCTGAAGTGGACATGCCTCGCTGTGACCTGCGCTGCGCGTGCGCGACTGATGGCTCCACGTGTCGAGCGACGGGAGCGGCTCACAGCCATCGATTCCGGAATCGAGTGGAAGCATTTCGGGGCACATCTGACGTGCTGCATAACGTCATGGGTTTTGTTCCGCAAGGTTTCACAATCCCGCGCGCTTCTGCACTACTCGTACCTCTCTCATCTTCACCATGCCTGTCGACAAACTTTTGATGGCCAACAGCGCTATGGGCGCCGCCTACGGCCTCCAGGTCGGCCTCGCCCCCGCGAAGGCGTGCGAGACCTTCTACGGCGAAACGTCCCCGTCCAAGGTGAGTAAGACGAATCGTGTTCAACACAGTCAGCACGAAATATCCCGACGTATCGATCGGGTGAGACACCGCTGGACGCGTCCGGCGACTGACTCCGCACATTCCCGCTTCCCTCAACCGCCTCTTAGGCTAGCCTTGGTATCTCGAAGTGGCTCGGCTTCGCCCAATGCATGTCGGTGCGTCCAATCCCCGTGGAGTCTCGGACGAAGCCGATCAGAATAAAGTCGAACCTTTTGACGACGACGGAACGTGACCGACCCTCCGGCCGATTCAGCAGAAGAGGCGTTTTTTCTGACTTTTTTCCCTCGCTACTCTCATGTTTCCGCGCGCTTGCCAGGCCGCCATGACGGGCCTGGCGGCCAGATCTTCCGACGAAGAGCTCAAGATGAACATGAAGAAGCTCGGCATGGGCTTTTCTATCGCCGGCGCGGGCATTGCGGCGCACCAGATCGACGCGAACGGCTTCGATAAGACCCAGGCCGTCGTTGCGGCTGGTGCCAATGCGGTGTTCGCCGGCCTCTTCCTCAAGGACATCCTCAAGAAGTAAATCGAGTTCAAGCGATTCGCGTCCCAGTGAGCGGGAGTACAATCAAGACGCCGGACGAGCCGTCCGCGCGTAACACGTCCCGTGCTCTGCGGTGACGTGAGCTCCAGAACGATCGCGCGAGACGGACGCGCCATCTCGTGACGGCGTACCTTCTACGCGTACCTAGACTACCGTAGTAGCTACCCTAAGGTAGACGAGCTACGTATTTTAATCAGTCACTACGCGTCTCGCGCGTTCCGTCGTCCGCCGCGCGCGTCGTTTGCCCCGCGCCTGCGTCACGCCTCCGCCGCGCGCGGGTCCACCCCCAGCGCCTCGCACGCCCTCCGCATGTCCTCGGGCATGGGCGCGTCGAAGACCAGCTTCTCGAGCGTCCTCGGGTGCGTCACGGTGAGCCTCTGCGCGTGGAGGGCCTGGCGTCCGAGC
>Ga0181561_10003804_pt1 | contig 13221 bp, 6 predicted proteins | sample 011ome_19_FD_133760 | JGI IMG/M metagenome (GOLD analysis project Ga0181561, IMG submission 133760) | Coastal salt marsh microbial communities from the Groves Creek Marsh, Skidaway Island, Georgia - 011510BT metaG (megahit assembly) | ecosystem: Environmental > Aquatic > Marine > Intertidal zone...
GAGCGTCGTCGTCGTCGTCGTCGTCTCGCGCGAAAAGCGCGGCGGGTTCGACGAGCCTCCGTTCGTCCTCGTCGTCGTCGTCGTCGTCGCGCTCGGCGTTCGGCGACGACGAACGCGTCCGTCCGCCGATCGAGCCCAGCCGAATCCCAGCAGTGGGATTCGCGGTTCTTTTCCGTACGGCGTACGGTGACGCGTCACCGTACGCGCCGCGCGAACGCGCGCCGGCTCCGGCGCTTCGCGCCCTCTTTTCCCGCGCGCCGTCCTTCACCGCGAACGCGTTGGCGGCGGCGACGAGCGCGGTTCCCCAGCCCGCGAACGCGAAAAAGCCGGGCAGGTTCCCCACGAACGCGCCTCGGTACGCCGCCGCGAACAGCGCGCTACTCCCCCCGAACCCCGCCAGCAACACGCCGTGCGCCTTGCCCTGGTGCGCCTCCTCGAAGTTGGCGACGTTGGGCGCGAGCGACGCGAGGAAAGACGTGACCGACCCCTGGCCCACGAGCATCAGCGCGAACGCCGCCTGCCCCGGGGACCCGTTCGCGCTCGCCACGCGCGCGAGCAGGTTCCAACCGAGCAGCAGCGCGACGGAGGCGAACGCGAGACACGGTCGCGCGCCGAATCGGTCTAGCGCCAGGCCGTTGTGCACGGCGAGGTACACGCCCAACGTCCCCACGGTCGTGGCGAGCGACAGGTCCTCATCGTTCTGCCACCCCGCCGCATCTCGAAGCGCGACGCCCCACGCGGAGACGCTGTACAGCGTGCCCGCGCACAGCTGGACCGCGACGCCGAGCGCGAGCGAGACCCACCGGTGGCGCTCGCCGAGGACGCGCGCCGGCGCGTCCAGGAACCACGCCAAGGAATCCAGAGACGCCATTCTCGCGCGCGCGCCGCGTGCGCGCGTGCCTCGCCGTCTGATCCGAGGGAGCTGTGCCCGAAACGCGAAAATAGGCACCCGACCCTTCGGGAAATTTTCCGGAGACACGCGCCGCAACCGCGTGCGCGTGTCGCTCGCGGGTCGGCGCACTTTCGCAAAGTCTGGGTTGGAATTCGACAGCGAACCGTTGGGCTCGTGCTTTTCTTTTTAGAAGAGTCGAGTGGATCCTTCAAACCCTCCGGCTTGCGAGCGCGGCCGCGCATTCCTCGCGCGCGATCAGGGCTGGAGCAGGGGGAGCGCGGCGCGCCTCCCTCGGCTGCCGCGATGGAGGCGCGAGACGCGAAGGGGTACGACCCGGATAACCCGGATGTTCCCAAGGCCAAGGTACGCGCGCGCGAATCACCGTCATGTTAACAAGTGGAGGCACGCCGATGGATTTTGAGGCGGTTGCCACCGAAGGATCCGCGTGGGACTCGCCCCCGGACGCGAGAACGAGCCGCGTGACGCGTCGCGGCGCCCGTCTCCCCGCCACCTCCGCGAATCGCGGATCGCGAATCGCGTCTGACCCTCTTTCCCTTCATCTACACGCACTCAGACGGACGATGAGCTTGCGCATTCGCACAAATTGCATGAAGAGGAGCGCGAGCCGACCCCGGGGTTCAAGCGCTTCTACGCGGACCGGTCGCTCGGGTACTTCGAGCTGGACAACCCCGTGCGCGTGTTCTGCATGCGTGTGTCGGAGATGCCCTTGTTCGACAACTTCATCCTTATCGCGATCCTGGCGAACGCCATAATCCTGTGCCAGATGGAACCGCTGAAGATGGAGGGCCGCGGGTGCGACGGCGCGTCGACGGACGCCGGCGGCAACGCCGTGATCGAGGACACCGAGATCCTGTTCACGGTTGTCTTCACGCTCGAGTGCGTCGTGAAGGTGATCGCGATGGGGTTCTTATTGGACGACTCGTCGTACTTAAAAGACGGCTGGAACGTCATGGACTTTTCAGTCGTGGTGGTGAGCCTGCTGAGCAACATCCCAGGCTTGGGGAGCAACGTCTCCGCTTTGCGCGTGATCCGCGTCCTGAGGCCGCTGCGCACGCTGTCGATGTTCCCCGGCATGCGCGTGCTGATCGGCACGATGATCCGGTCGGTGCCGATGATCGCCAACGTCATGCTGCTCACGGTGTTCTTCTTCATCATCTTCGGCATCTTCGGTTTGCTCGTGTTCATGGGCGCGCTGAGAAACAGGTGCTTCACCGTCGTCGGGGACACGACGTGCGACGACCACGCGCTGAACGAGAACGCCGTGTTCTGCCGGGAGGTGATGCCCGACTTCGGCGCGGACTTTAACGTGACCGCGGCGGTGCTCCTGGCGGACGACGACGAGCAGACGTGCACGAACACCACCACGCACTGGCCGGGGTACACGTGCCCCGACGGGATGATGTGCCTGAAGGGGAATAACCCCAACTACGGCATCACCAGCTTCGACAACATCGAGTACTCGTGGCTCACCATCTTCCAGTGCATCACGTTGGAGGGGTGGACGCCTATCATGTACATGGCCATGGACGCGGTCACGGGCTGGTCCGTGATTTACTTCGTGCTGCTGGTGTTCACCGGCGGGTTCTTCCTGCTCAACCTGGCGCTCGCCGTGATCACCGAGGTATACGACGAGGAGAACACCGACGCCAAGGAGCAGGAGGCGTCGGAGGAGATCGAGAAGGAAGCCGCGCAGGAGAAGAAGGAGCAGGAGGCGAGAGCGAAGCGCCACGAGCTCGGGCTGATGACGGATGATGAGAACAGCGACGACGAAGCCGGCGGGGACGCGAAGATTGACTTTGCCGCGCTCGAGGGCGGCGCCGCCGGCGTCGGGCTGAAGAAGATCTGCAAGTCCATCATCGACAACCCGCTGTTCGGGCCGTTCTTCACGATTCTTATCATCGTGAACACGTTGATTTTGTCCATGGAGTACAGCGGCATGCCCGCGGACTACGCCCGGGCGCTGGAGATCTGTAACCTGGTCCTGACGATCTCGTTCATCCTCGAGCTGGTGCTGAAAGTCGGCGGGCTCGGGTTCAACGAGTACGCGGCGGATCGGTTCAACCTGTTCGACGCGGCGGTGGTGCTCATCAGCATCATCGAGCTCGCGGCCGCGGGTTCCGGGTCGCTCTCCGCGCTCCGCGCGTTCCGCATCCTGCGCGTCCTGAAGCTGATCCGGAGCTGGACGTCGCTGCAGAACTTCCTGTACACGGTGTACCTCACCGTGCTGGACCTCGGGAACTTTTCGTTCATCGTCTTCCTCGCGATTTTCATCTTCGCGCTGCTCGGGATGCAGCTGTTCGGGGGGAGGATGTGCGGTCTGGACGACGGGGAGGTGCCCCGCCACAACTTCGACACCCTGCTCTGGGCGCTCGTGACGGTGTTCCAGGTGCTCACCGGCGAGGACTGGAACGCGGTGATGTACGACGGCATGGCGGCTAACGGAAACTCGTCGGCGCTGTACTTCGTGCTGCTCCTCGTGATCGGCAACTTCCTGGTGCTCAATCTGTTCATCGCCATCCTGCTCACCAACTTCGGCCAGCAGGAGATCTCCGAGGAGTACGAGAGCACGCGCAAAGTGCTGGAGAGCATCTCGTTCTTCAAGTTCATGTCCAAGGAGAAGAAGAAGAAGGAGAAGAGCGCGGAGGAGCTGGAGAAGGAGCGGTTCTGGGCGGAGCTCCCGGACAAAGAGATGACGCCCACCTCCATGTCCAACTGGGAGTGCCTCGCGGAGGCGGTGCTCACGCGTCTCTGGGAGGAGGAGCAGGAGCGCCGCGCGGAGGAGGACGCGCGCATCGCCGCGGAGGAGGCGGCCAGGCAGGCGCGCATCGACGAGGAGCGCGCCGTCGCCGAGGGGCGACTGAAACGCGCCAAGAAGGGCCAGCTCGTGTCCTTCGGCGTCGACGCGGCGCGCGGAGGCGAGGGGTGCGGCCCGATGCCTGGCGCGGGCCCGAAGCCGCTTCACGAGTTCACCAAGAAGTCGCTCGGCGTGTTCGCGCCCACCAACCCCGTGCGCGTGTTTTGCCACAAGGTGGTGGACGACAAGCAGTTCGAGTACCTCATCATGAGCTTCATCCTGATTTCGTCCTTCACGATGGTGTTCGAGAGCCCGGCGGCGATGGAGGTTGCGTCGACGGCGAACGCGCTCGAGGCGGTGGACATCGTGTTCACGGTGATCTTCGCGCTGGAGATGTGCATGAAGATCGTGGCGTACGGGATCTACTTCGAGGACCCGGACGCGTACCTGCGGGACCCCTGGAACTGCATGGACGGGTTCATCGTGGTGATCGGCATCGTCGGTAAAGCACTCTCGGGAGCCAACATCGAGTGGGTGCGCGCGCTGCGCACCATGCGCGTGCTGCGCCCGCTGCGCGTCATCTCGCGCGTGCCCGAGCTCAAGGTGGTGGTCAACGCGCTGCTCAACTCGCTGCCCGGGCTGGGGAACGTGCTGATGGTGTCGATCCTGTTCTGGATCATCTTCGGGATCCTCGGCATGCAGCTGTTCATGGGCGCGTTTTCGCGGTGCTCGGACGAGAGCGTCGAGGAGAAGGCGCTGTGCGTGGACGGGTGGGTGAACCAGACGCTGAACGCGACCTGGGACTCGGTCGCGAAGACGTGCGACAACCCGGACCTCGCGAACGCGACGAGCGTGAGCCTCGCGACGTGCGTGGGGTCGTACCAGTCCGTCGAGTACGTCGAGCGCACGTGGGCCTCGGACGACATGAACTTTGACAACATCTTCAACGCCATGCAGACGCTGTTCGAGATGTCCACCACCGAGGGGTGGACGGCGGTGATGTACAACGGCGTGGACGCGCGCTCGCCCGAGCTCGCGCCGCAGCGCGACTACCAGCCCGCGATGGCGTTCTTCTTCGTGGCGTTCGAGGTGATCGCCAACTTCTTCATCCTGAACCTGTTCGTGGGGATCATCCTGGACAACTTCGCGCAGCTCAGCAGCGAGAGCGGCGACGGCGGGAGCGCCACCATGACCAAGGCGCAGAAGATGTGGGTCAAGACCCAGCAGAAGCTGCAGGGCGCCGCCGAGCCGGCGAAGGCAAACTACTACCCCGAGGACGAGAACCGTGCGATGGTGTACAAGGTGGTCGAACGGGAGGAGTTCGAGTGGCTCATCATGGGCGTGATCGTGATGAACGCCGTGTCGATGGCGTGCGAGCGGTACGACGCGAGCGACGACTTGCGGTCGACGCTGGACGGCCTCGGCGTGTTCTTCGCGGTGATTTTCGTGGGCGAAGCCGCCGCCAAGCTGTACGCCATGTATCCGGCGGCGTACTTCTCCGACCGCTGGAACTGCTTCGACTTCTTCTGCGTCGCCACGACGCTCATCGGATACATGGCGGGCACGGGGGGCGGTGCGTCCGTGCTGCGCGTGCTGCGTCTGGCGCGCGTCTTCCGGCTCGTCCGCAAGCTCAAGGGGCTGCTGATGCTCTTCAACACGCTCATCGTGTCGTTGCCGGGTTTGATCAACATCGGCGCATTGCTTTTCCTTTTGTGTTTCGTGTACGCGGTGCTCGGCATGAACCTGTTCGGCAAGGTCAAGTTCGGCGAAAACCTGAACGCGGACGCCAACTTCACCAACTTCGGGAACTCCATCCTGATTTTGCTGCGCATGGTCACCGGCGAGGCGTGGAACGCCATCATGTACGACTGCATGGTGACGGAGGACTGCGACGCGTCGATGGATTGCGCGCGCGGCGAGTGCTGCGGCAGCGCGGGCGCGCCCATGTACTTCATCACCTTCGTCATCTTCGGGAGCTTCATCACGCTCAACCTGCTCATCGCGGTCGTGCTGGACAACTTCAGCAACAGCAAGAAGGAGGAGGGCGTCACAGTCACGGACGACGACATCGACGCGTTCGCGGTGGCGTGGAGCCGCGTCGACCCCCGGGCCACCGGGTTCATCCCGGTGACGCGCGTGGCGACGCTCATCAAGCTCGCGCCGCCGCCGCTCGGCGTGAAGGGCTCGAAGATCTCGCGCTTAGGGTTGCTGCGGTTCCAGAAGAACCTTAACCTGAAAGTGGAGAGCAACTACATGCACTACCAGGACGTGCTCCAGGCGGTCACCGCGCGCGCGATGGGGATCAACATCGAGCAGCTGCCCATCCAGGTGCAGACGGTTCTGGAGGTTGGCAAGGTGCGCAAACGGCTCACCGCGGAGAAGCGCCTGAAGGACCAACTCACGGGCTCGAGCGTGGCGGACCCGGACGAGGTGCTCCCCGAGATCACGCACGGCATGGCGGGCGTGGACGGCGAGGAGCTGGACCTCGCGCAGCTGTGCGCGGTGGAGCGCATCCAGGCGGCGTTCCGGGGACGGCAGGCGCGGCGACGGGCGAAGGCGGCGGCGGCGGCGGCGGCGGAGGCGCGCGCGCGGCAGAAGGCAGAGATCGTGCTGGGGCACGTCCAGGAGCTGATGCGGTCGGTGGAGGAGGACCAGCGGCGGAGCCGCGCGGGTCGGCGCCCGGGGGACAGCGCCGCGGAGTCGGAGAGGGAGGGGGAGGACAGGGACTCCGCCAGGTTCTCGGACGCCTTTTAGACTTTTATCACGTGACGCGTTAGAAACGAAAAGACGTTCGTCGCGTTTCTTTTGCTCTTCCATCCCGAAACCGTTTTCCACGTTCTCCGGTTTCCTCGACCTTCTTCCCCCACTGTCGCACGCGGCACGCGGTTGCCGCGCCGGCGTGTCCCCACGGCGCGTCCCCGGGACGCCTCCCGCCCCGATCCGAGGTTCGAGCGGTTCCGAGCCGCGAGATGCCGTCCCGCGGCGCGCTCGGCCCGCTGGCCCTCTTCGCCGCGATCGCGGCGCTCCTGCATCTGCCCGCGGTCCACGCGATCGACGCCAAGTGCTCGGCGTGCGCGGCGGTGGCGACGCAGCTGCAGTCCGCGCTGGAGGCTGAGCGCCCGCGCAACCACCTGGACATGCGCGGCCGCCTGGACTCCAAGGGCGTGCGGTACGGCAAGCTCATCGACTACAAGGTGAGCGAGCTCCGCTTCGTGGAGCTCCTGGAGACCCTGTGCGACGACGTCGGCGAGAAGTTCGGCCTCGACGCTTCGCTCGGCGCGTGGACCGCTGGCGCGAAATCCGCCGGGAAGCTCGCCGAGCGCAAGGCGCGAAAGAAGGAGCTGGAGGGGTACTGCCACCGGCTGGTGGAGGCGCAGGAGGACGCGCTGCAGGAGGCGCTGTACGCCGGCGTGCTGGAGAACGAGAGCGTCGAGGAGCTCATGTGTCGCGCGTACGCGCCGCGAGACTGCGAGGGCGAACCGGCGAGTGGTTCCGAGCGCGGCGGGGAGGCGGACGCGGAGAGGGAGGATCTGTGACGATCCGCGAGACGATCCGCGAGACGATCGTTCGAAACGAATCCGTGACCCGTCGACGAACCGACTGAAGCGCTTACGGTAGTCGATGAAGGTAGTCGATGAAGGTGGTCGAGCGAGCGCCTTTCTCCGTAGCTAGTATGAGTCGTCTCGTAGACTACGCGCGACTACCGCGCCGAACGAGGTGACGACTTACGCGTCGTCGCGTCTCCGCTCGCGTTTCCCGTCTCGGCTCGGCTTCGCGTCGTCCGAACTCTCCGAGCTCGACCCGCTCGAACCGCTCGAGCTCCGTTCTCTTCTTTTCCCTGGCGCTTCTTTTCGCGACCGCTTGGACGATTTCTTCTCCTTCTTCCGCGCCTTCTTCCGCGCCTTCTTCTCCGCCTTGCGCGCCTTCTTCTCGCGCTTGTGCTTGGCGAGGATCGCCAACGCCTCCTCGACGCTGTTCACTTGACGCGAGCCGCCCCCGGGCGCGCCCGGCGGGGGAGGCACCTCGAAGGTCCCGCCGCCGCCGCGCGGCGGGCCCCCCGGCGGCGGCGGCGGCGGCGCGCGCCCGTCCGGCCCGCGCCCGTCGAAGCGCGCGCCGCGCATCTCGCGGTCCGCCTCCGGGTCGTCCTCGAGCAGGTCGTAGCGCGCGCCGCCGTCCGGCGGCTCGCCGTCGCCGAGCAGGCGCATCTGCTTCACGTCCCCCGCGTGGTGGCCCCAGTCTATGACCCCCGAGGCGCGCACGCGGTCGCCGGCGCCCGCGCCGACGCGGCGGTCGCGCGCGCCGGCGTCGCCTTCGGCGCCGCGGTCGCCCGCCGGCCGGTACCGCGCGCCGTCGGGGTCCAGATCCGCGCCCGAGCCCTGATCGCAGAGCTTCATCGAGGCGGTGACCTTCGGCGGCCCGGCGGCGTCGCGCGGGTCGTCCTTGATCTCGACGATCTTCACGAACACCGCGTCGCCTCGGGTCACGACGCCCTCCACGCCGGCGACGCGCGCGGCGTCGTCGTCCTCCTTGTCGAAGCGCAGGTGCTCGCTCACCTGGTGCGACGGCACCAGCACGTCGCGCGCCCGGCCCTCCGGCCGCGCAAAGACGCCGTACGGCTTCACCGCGCGCACGACGGCGCGCGCGATGGAGTGCAGGGCGGGGGGGTTCGGGTCGCCGCCTCGATCATCGCCGCCTCGATCGCCGAACGTTCTTCCGCCTCCGCGGTCGCCGCCGTGACACGCGGCGTGGCCCGGGTCCAGGTCCTCGCCGGTTTCCTGGTCCACCAGCTTCATCGAGAGGGAGACTTTGGGCGCGCTCGGAGGACGTCCGCCGCCGCGGAGCGGGTAGCCGCCCTCGGCGCTCGGCGCTCCCGCTCCCGCTCGTTCGGATCGGTCGTTCGGATCGGCGTAGCCTCCGGTCCCGCCCTCCACGCGGACGTCCAGCACCTTCACCCACACCTCCGCGCCCCGCGGGAAGAAGTACTCCATGGCCATCACCTTGGCGTCGTCCGAGTCCTCGCGCGCGAACGTGAGCTCGTCCGAAACCTGCGTGCAGTGCACCAAGCCGTCGCGCGCCTTGCCCGCCGGCCGCACGAAGACCCCGAAGGGGCGCACGGAGCTCACGACGCCCCGCACGATGGACGTCACCTCCGGGGGGGTCGGGTCGCCGCCGCGGGGAGGGGGGGGGTTGTGGTGCGCGGTCGCGGCGCGCGGAGGCGGCGGCGGGAGATTTGTTCGGTCGAAGTCCGGTCGAAGTTCTGCAGCGGTGTCCTTCGGGGGGTGGCGGTCGAATCGATCGTCGCGACGGCGGTCGTCGTCGCGTCGGTCACCGCGTCGGTCGTCCCGCTCGTGGCGTCGGCGGTCGTCCCGCACATCGCGGCGGTCGCGGTCGCGGTCGCGGCTGCGGCTGCGGCTGCGGCTGCGCGACCGCCGGCGGTCGCGGGACCTCGACCGCGACCGACGCCGCCTCGGCGAGCGCGAACGCGACCGCGAGCGACGAAACGCCCTCACGTCCCTTCCACCCCCTCTGTCCCTCGACCGCGACCGACCGCGGGGGCTCCTCTCCGGGCTCGGGCTCCTGCCGCGAAACGTGGTGAACGGGTCGTCATCGCCGCCGTCCCCCAACATCGCTGCGGTCCGGCGCCGAAACCAATGCCGCGCTCGTCGTGGTTCGAAGATGAGATTCGAGAAGTCAGCGCCCGCGGAGCGAGGGTCCGGTTTCGTGGCCCTCAGATCTCGCGGCGCGAGCCTCCCCTCGCGTGTCCGCCCAGCAACGCGTCCGTACGAGGGCGATGTCGGATGGCTCTGACGGCACCGCCGGCGACGGCGCGCCGTCGCGCGCGTCCCCCGCGCGCACGGACGCGACCGCCTCGAAGTACAACCAGCGCAACCCCGCGGTGAAGCGTATTTTGCGCGAGATGCGCGAGATGGCGGAGGATGCGTCGCCGGCGTTCCACGCCGAGGCTGTGGAGGAGGACATCTTCGAGTGGCACTTCGCCATCCTCGGCCCGGAGGACTCCGAGTTCGAGGGCGGGATCTACCACGGACGCGTGCTGTTGCCCCCCGAGTACCCGTTCAAGCCCCCCTCGTTCGTGCTGCTCACCCCGAGCGGCAGGTTCGAGACCAACACGAAGATCTGCCTCTCCATCACGCAGCACCACCCGGAGCACTGGCAGCCCTCCTGGTCCGTGCGCACGGCGCTCACCGCGGTCCGCGCGTTCATGCCCTCCCCCGCCGAGGGCGCCGTCGGCTCGCTGGACTACTCCAAGGAGGAGCGCAGGAAGCTCGCCGAGCGCTCGCGGCGCGCGGCGCCCGAGTTCGGCGCGTCCCCCGAGCGCCGCGAAGTCGCGCGCCGAGCGCACGCCGCGGCGCTGCGCAAGTGGGCGGACAGTCGCCCTAACGCCTCCGAAACATTCGTAAACGCTGAGGTAAACGAGCCGGGGAAGAGCTCCCAAAACGACGAGAGCTCTTGTGAGAACCGTGAGAACTCTTCCGATTCGAGCGTCGGCGGCGTTCCGGCCGACGCGGATTCCGATCGTCGTTCCGATCCGACGCGCGTCTCCGCGCGTCTCGGGACGAAGAATCCCGAGAATCCCGAGAATCCCGAGAATCCCGTTTCGGCGTCGGAGGATTCCCCGAACGACATCCGAAACGCGAGTCGTGACGAGTCGTGCGTGGCGGAGGCGGAGGCGGAGGCGGAGGCGGAGGCGGACGGACGTTCGTATACGCGAGCGGGACTCCCGGTTCATAAAAAAGAAAAAGAAAACGCGGGGGCGGCGGAGGCGACGCGAAGCCGAACCGCCGGCTTTGGAAAACGGACGACGTTCCCGGGGACGACGCCGAGTCGTTCGGAGAACCGCGCCGCTCCGGAAACCGAGACCGAGACCGAGACCGAGACCGAGACGACGCCGCGATCCTCGACACTCCTCTTTGATGACACACCTTCTGCTCGGCTTCCGCCCGTCGAGTCCGCGGAGGCGGACTCGACAAGAAGTTCGGGAAGAAGAGAGAGCGACGCCGCGTCGGGAACGTCCTCGGCGGCTCCGCCTCCGTTTGGCGTCGGCGCGCGTCGCCGCAGGCGGCGCGAGCCGGACTCGCCGGAGGTGGCGCGCCTGAAGCAGAAGCTGGACGTCGCGGCGGCTTTTCTGCTCTTCGCCATCGCCGCGATCCTCGCGCGGCGGTTCCTCGCGCACGTCGCGAGCGGGGACGAGTTCTAGGCGTACGGACGTTTTGACGTATTGACGTTTTTTTTTACGAAAGTAGTGAAAAACTCGCGACTCAAAAAACGAAATCTTTACGCGCTCTCTACGCGTCGTACGCCTCTTCATCGCTCCGGCAGCAACGGCGCGCCGATCGTGTCGAACGCGGGCCCTTCGCCTTCCTCGCACGTCAGCGCGACGTTGCTCCCCAGACGCCTGTGTCCTTCCTGAGACGGACAGACGTGTCTTTCCCGGCGCGCGTCCGGGATCGTCGGACGCGCTTCGGCGACGTCGACGATTGAAGAGGGAAGCGAGCGCGACGGCGACCGTCCGCGGCGACGGCAGCAGGACCTGGAAAACCATCTTTCCACGAATCGCACGAATCGCGATGATGCCTCACTACGACTCCGCGCGGATTGATGACGGATTCGCGCTTCCGTCGCTCTCGACGCGTCCCCGGCGTGCTCGGGCGCGGCGCGCTTCGCGTAGTCGGCGTGCACGAACGCGCGCTCCACCTCGTCCATGCTTTCCAGGTCCTGCTGGAGCAGCAGGCACGCGTCGTGCGACTCGCGCAGGGTCGTCTCCGGCGCCATCACCACCTCCGCCTCGACCACCACGCGCTCGCCACCGTGGTACGCGCGAATCGCGTCCACGTCGAAAACGAAGCGCCGAGACGGTCCGATGTTTCCGATATTCCTTTCGATCAGAGGAGGGGACGAAAGAGAACGTTCGAGACCGAGACTCTCGCCGTCGTCGCCGCGTTCGTCGTCATCAGAGCTTCCCGCCGACGAAAGAAACGCGCGTCGCCTCTCCTCCACCTTCGCCAGAATCTTCGCTCGGGTTTCCCTCGAGGCTCGCTTGCCGACCAGCTTCGAGACGTGGTCCCAGGCCTGCACGCCCCACCCCACGAACACCGCGACGGCGATGACGAGGCCTCCCAAAGGGTCGGCGAGCCTCGCGAGCGTCGACCAACGCTTCGCTTTCGCGGCGGCGGCTCCGAACGCGGCGAGCAGAGCCACGCCGTTAGTCAGCGCGTCCGCGGCGTGGTCCGCGGCGAGTGCCTTGATGGAGGGCGAGACGAGCCGGTCGGCCGCGCGTTCGCTTCGTGTGAACGCGACGCACGCGGCGAAGAGCGCGAGTTTGGCGGCGACGACGCCGGATAACAAAAAGAGGTCGGTCTTCGTGAGCGTCGGCGTCGGCGCTGAGGCGCCCCGCGCGAGCCTCGACACGCACTCGGTGGCCACCTCAGCCGCTCCGACCGCGAACACGGCGGCGACCACGATGACCGCCGCGGCCTCGAGCCGGCGGGCGCCCACGGGGAATCGCGGGTCGGGGCGCTCGCCGAGCGCCGCGGCGACCGCCAGCAGGCACTGCGCGAGAAGGTCTAACGTGCTGTCCAAGAGAGAGGCCGCGACGGCCAGCGACTTCGCGCGCAAGAAGCACGCGAGTTTGACGCTGAAGAGCGCGATGTTCGCCAGAAGCGAGGCCCAGATGGGCCAGGAAAACGCGGAGGGCATGCCGCGAGCGCGCGGTGGTGCGCGTTCGCGTTCGCGTTCGCGTCTCGCGCGCGCGCGTCTCGAAAGAACGAAAAAAGCACGCCGAAACTGAAGACGCCCGTGCTGACGTGGAAGTCGTCGCGCTTTTACTTCGCGACGCGCGCGGTCCCATCGTCATCTCCATGTTCGCGGTGGCGGCACGCGCGTGCTCGGTGCGACGCGCCGCGTGTCGTTCGCTTTCCTCCTCATGGTTCGCCGCGCGGAGCCACGACGAAGCGGCCGTCCGCCGGGGTGACCCGTCGTGGCACATCCTGACACCGATAATCAGCGACCAAGTAAGTATACCCGACGGCGTGGTTGGGGACGTCGCCGAGATCGGGTGCGAAGTGGGCGACGTCGTCGAAGAAGGCCACGTCGCGGTAATCATCGAGACCCACAAGGCGTGCTTGAACGTTAAAGCGACCGGCGCCCGCACGATGCGTGTGGTGGAGATCCTCGCCTCAGTCGGGGACGAAGTGAAAGAGAGCGACCCGCTGGTCCTGGTAGAGAAAGCGCCCGGGTGATTCTGCATTTATGGCCTATCTATGGTTTTATTTCGTAGCTACACTTATTCGCGTCGACGCGGCGCGCGCTCTCTTGTCCACCTCGTTCGGCGGCTCGCGCCGACGCGTCTTCACCGCGCTCCCTGTAAGAGTGAGCGCGGAGTGGTTTTTTAATGCTAGGGACCAAATCGGTGGTCAACGCGCGCGGCGCCGCCCTCGACGCCGCGCGTTATTATCGGCTACGTCGCGCGTCTTCCTCCGAAAGACGCGCTTATTCC
>Ga0181561_10003812_pt1 | contig 13206 bp, 14 predicted proteins | sample 011ome_19_FD_133760 | JGI IMG/M metagenome (GOLD analysis project Ga0181561, IMG submission 133760) | Coastal salt marsh microbial communities from the Groves Creek Marsh, Skidaway Island, Georgia - 011510BT metaG (megahit assembly) | ecosystem: Environmental > Aquatic > Marine > Intertidal...
AGCGCTAGGGTTCGATGGATGTTTACATACTTCGGACACCCCAGCGTACATGTACTCTATGGAGGACTCCCGGGATGGACAAAGGCGGGATATGAGGTGGAGGCAGAGTATAGTGATGTCTTCAAAAACGGTGATTTTGTGGCAAAAGCTACAGATCGGAAGATCGTCGACCTCAGCTACATTACTAGCGAAGAACGCGAGTCGAAGAGCTTGCTGGTGGATGCACGTTCTGCCGGTAGGTTCAACGGGAGCCAGGCAGAACCGCGCGAAGGTTTGCGTTCGGGGGCTATTCCGGGATCGATCAATATTCCGTTCGCCGATTTACTTGAAGAGGGACACTTAAAGCCGCGAGTTGAGCTCGAGGAAAAGATGCGCGTATGTACAGATAGCAAACGCAAGGAGGAACTAGTGTTTACTTGTGGCTCGGGTGTTACTGCCTGTGTTCTTGGCTTGGCGTATGAATATATCACTGGAGATAACGATTATGCGATTTACGACGGCAGTTGGACCGAATATGCTAGTGAAATCCCAGAATAAAAGGATTAAGGGAAGTTGCAGGGACCTTTGCGTAATTGCCAGACTATAGATAGTTCGTGTTGACCTATGGCCGTTTGTACCGTAGCGCCTTGTAAGTAGACTTGAATACTCTTTTGAAATAGTGGTCCACTGTAAGAAAACACAGGCTGAAAGCTGCTATTCAGAGTTACAGGTTGCACGGGAGCATTCACTCCGGGGTTGCGCGGCGGATACGTCGATACATCCGGCCAGAGTGCGATCGATATTGTGCCAGGCAAGGCCGTTGTTTGCGCCGCGCACATGCACCAATCTTCGGTTTGCGCTATTTGATCTATGGTGATTTCATATCTATTGGGGAGTAAAAATTCGATGGGAAAATTGGCGCCCGCTTTGTTAGGCGGGGATAAAAAGCTCGCTCCAATGACAGTGTTTGGTGCGGTGGATTGGACATCGAAAAATTGGCCCCGCACAGTGAATGGCAAAGCGAAGAGAAAGCCGATGAATGCCTGAGTTAGTATACGCGCCATAATAAGTTCGTGAAGAATGTGCCGGAGCTCCAAAGATGATAGGGAGCTGATGAAAGATCTATGAAAGCCTGGTAACTCAGCCCATCCCCAGGGGCTGTTCCAGAGGCCCCTCCTGAAGTGGTCTGCAAAAGTGCATTAGGTGTAGAAACTACAGAGAGATTGGGTGTTGTAGTGTTCACCACGGCGTTTGATACGGATATTTGCTGCAGGGCCAGTACTACCTCCAATGGAAGATTTGCGCCTTGCTGCTGTACTTCAATAGTTCGTGCGCCTTCCTCGGGTGGGCTAATGGTGAATTGGAGTTGGATGTTCAGCGGATGTGAAGGAGCGCCAATAGGATTTCCCGCAAGTGTGGGTGAAATGGTAGGAAGTTCGGTCTGATCGATGCTAACGGCAATTAGTAAGATCGGTTCAAAGATTAATTGCGTGTTAGTGATCGTCTCGGACAGCACTGTTTGTCCCTGAACAAAGGGCGCAAGCGCGAGTAGAAATGGTAGAAGATTGCCTTTCATAATTGTTCAAATGAAATGTGTTCTTGACTCACGAATAGATCTATGTTTAGTCCTGAGTGGTGACCTTCTTTGGTGATGACTACGTGAAAAGGCTCTTGTACATATCCTGCCGGTTTCGGAACCAATTCGATCGACGCTTCTCCCTCCTTGACATCGCCGATATAGAAACGTCCGTCTGGAAGAACGGGGTGTGTGATGGTCTCTCCAGAGGCGTAGCGCAATACAATTTTGTGCTTGAGGAAATCGATGGGCGACGAAAAAGCAGAGGTAGTTTTGAGATGGAATCGTCCATTGAGAAATTGGATTCTATGAAAGGTAATGTCTCTTTTGGTAGATCGTGAGAGGAGATCGACTTTCTGTACCCAACCATTTGTAGGCACCAAGGCGAAAGGCAACGAGGACGCCCCAATGCGTAACTCAATATGGGACTCCGCAACATTTTTCCATCGAAACCGACCGTTTTCATCGGTTCTCACTAATGCGCCATCCAGCTCTATATCTACCCCTGCTATAGGTTGCCCTTGCTCATCTACACACCGTCCTTCTAGCGACTTCCCTCCTACCCGTTTTTGGATTCCCCCTTGCCACGAGCAGCTGCCTGTTCCATCCGAGCGGAAGGTAATGGCACACTGGCCTTGTGGTAGAAGTTTCGTCAACCGGATGGTACCCGTTGGTGCCGCTCTGTTTGTATTTAAAAAGGCGGCACATTGAAATCCTGCGGGGAGTTTACACCGAAATTGGGCTTGTCTAAATGCTACGCCATGCCATGGATGTACCTCAGCGTTAGAGCTCAATGAAAAGTTGCTTTTCCTAAATTCAAGGCTAGGCATTACTCTCGTTTGAAACCCATTGTAATGAAGCTGAGTGCCGATGCGCAGATGTCGCGAACGGATGTTCGATTGAAGTTGCCAATTCTGTTTCAACTCTAAATTCGAGGAATAGAAGTGGTGCAAACGTGCATCAAATGCTCTCATACGAATGGCGGCCCATCCAGTATGCTGCCTTACCCACGCCCCCTGCCCTTGCACATAACTAGTGAACTGTTGCTGCAGGGTAAACGGACCTCTATTCCACAGTAGCGAAGAAGAAAGGTGTGTACGAGCGTAAGAGCTGTATTTGTTTTGAGGTGCGCATGTAGTACCTCGTAAGGTCATTAAAAAATGAGATCTACTCACCTTTACATCTGCGAGGGCAACCCCAGGTTGGACCATTGCGTGTACATGAAGCGCTTTGGAGGTCCAATCAAATTGACCCGAAACACCCATGGACTTTTCTATGCGATGCAGCGCCCACTGCGTTCGAAAGCCAGCCTGTGGAGAAGTAGCTTTTTTCCACTCTAATGTGGCCTTCTGGTAGTTGGTACTCCACCTTGCTTTAAAGGTGAATGGCGCCTCGGCCGTTTGTATACCCACATATGGAGCGAGATATGCCCTCGAGAATTCAAGCGGTATGCCCCACCCATAACCGATCGAGTACACATAGGTCTTTTCACGATATGCAAGCGCTCCTAAGGTTCGATGAATTTGTCGGTTCACCTGTGCCGACCAACGCTCATTTGAGAAACGAATGCTACACTCCATAGGCATGATTTTCGAGCCAGCGATGGATTGGTAGAATTGGCCTTGTAACGCAGTCGTAGCAGAAGAATCATCCCTCGGATTCCTATGCTCCCAATGTATGTAAGGACGAAGTTGAAGCGATACAACGGTGTCCCACTTAGCGGAAGACGAGAAATGTAAATCGAGAGTGCGCGTTTTAGACCTCCCAACCATTGTTTTTCCCTGTCCGATAGGAATCGATAGGCCTTGATGATCAATTGTGACATTCCCAGAGTTGAACACCCAATACCGCACGGAATCGGCATGCTCCTCTAATAGCAGTACCTCTATTTTTGATTGCGGCAAAATATCAACTTCCCATTCCTTTGTTTGGGTGGGTTTCAACGCGCCCTTATGATACAATACTGCGTTAATCTTGTACCTGCCGGCAGGCGTATTAGGATCTGCACGAAGCCAAGCAGTGGTCTGTCCATCACCCTGGTCTAGAGCAGAGGGAGCGGCAACAAGAGTAAACCAACCGGGAGCATCGACCCTAAGTTGCAAGGATTCATGCATGGCCACATGTTTCCACTGCAAGTGCAAAGGCCAAATGGCCCCGGCATGCACACGGTTTTGTGCCCTTGCGGAGAAAAGATGCAGGAGCATCCAAGCTATGAACAGCTGCTTCACCATATCAACTCTTTGGTCACACCAAACTTTTCCCCTTCGTCCGTTTCACTCAACACCACTAAACGATAGGTACCCGGTGCAACGCTCGTTGGACGACGAGATGCGAATTCAAACGTGCGGCATTGATTGGGGACTATGCCTTTTGCAGGACTCTTATCATAGCTGTACACCACTCTACCATTGGAGTCGAGGACACGAACCCTAGAAGAAACTATTCGGTCTACATTCCCAGCATTTAAATAACGCAGCGACCAGATGCCAGAGTTGGAATCCAGGTCTAGTCGCTGCGCTTTCAGCACAACATCACCAGGCAGCATAGGGTTCCTATACAAAACACCTATGGCATACCTCAGCTTGATATTCAAACTCCCCTCCTTCGGTACGCTATCCGAAGCAGTGGACTCTACCATGATGCATGAACGCGCCGAAGGGCCATTAAATTCCTGAGGAACCACGGCTTGAACCTTTATGGAAGTGCGTTCTCCTGGCTGCAGCTCACCGAAATAGCGTTCGGCGCTCACCCAGGAAGCGTTACTTTCCGCTAAAGAGTCTTCGGGTAGGTAAGTGTACCCACGCTCGCAATCCGAATGAACGTCCATTTTTACCAGATGGTATTTTTGCGGAGTACTTCCGGCATTGAACAAACGGATGATGGATTGCGCCTCGGCACCCGGAGGAACATTGAAACGAAAGCTCAGGCCACTTTCAACTACGAGTTGGCCAAAGAGCAGGTTTGAGCTCAAAACAAGTGCGGCAAGCGCTGAAAAGGTTCGGCGAATGTTGTGCATACTACGTCGGGAATTCCTGTGGTCTTAGGCTTATTCGGCGATCGTATAGGTCACGGTCGCAACATCCTGATTACCATCATCCGCATCGAGGAGTGAATAATCATCTAATGCCACGAAATAGGTCAATTCGTATCCTTTACCGGTGCCATCACCCGTGTAAGAGCTGCCGATATTTTCTATCAGTGTTTGATCACTCGCTGTCAATTCTACCGGCGATGCTCCTTGCTGCTTATCGAAGGTGGCAACTACGGTGCCCAGGTCGCCGTTTGTGGCGGAATTCAGACTACTTGCCGCAGAACCATCGGCTTGAAGGAGTAATTTCACTCCTGGCTTGATATTGCTTGCTTTCACCGAAATGGATCCGTCTGCCAAACCTCCGTTGCTCAGCATTAAAGAGTAATTCAGAAAGGTGGAGAGCTTTGAGTTGGCACTAAAGCTCATTCCTTCTCCTGCCTCCGTGGGTGTGTTGGAACTAAGGTCGAATATGAGTCCATTGTCGACAACATCTACCAATGCGTGTGCATCAATGATCACTCCAACCGATTGGGTTTCCGTTGATCCGTCTTGTGCGCTCAAATTCACGAGCACTGAAGTGGCCGCTGCCACCATCCATAGTTTTTTCATTTTTTCAATGATTAAGGGTTATTAAAAAATCTCTTATCAGAATACTACGGTGGCAGTCTCGGCTCCAAACTTTGTGAGGAACTAAAGGTTGCGAACAAAAGGGTTGCGGTTTCGGCGAATTCGTTATGTTCGGACCGAAAAACCTTCAGCACTGGTTAGCTGTTGTATTGAGAATCTTAAAATTGACCTTATGGACGCTATGCTTTCCGCTATTTCTAAACGTGCCACCGCCAAAGTGCTTGCACCAGAACCCTGGGAAGCAACGCTAAGTGAGGCGGAGCAAGCTGATTTGATTCAGACGCTACTAACTGCGGCCTCTTATGCGCCGTACCATTACACTACGAGTGAACGGTATAAGGATGAATCGACGGGACTCATCAGTGAGCTGCCGTATCGATGCTACACGTTGGATGCTAGGAATGCTCGCGGACTAGCAGATTGGTTGCAACAGGAGGATGTAGCTGCAGGTAAAGTGATCAATATGCTTTGGGCAGCTGAGGCGGTGATTGCCATCAGTTGGTTGCCTGATGTTTTTGGAGAGCAGCCCAAGGACGATGAACGAGCATTTGAACCGGTGCCCTTCGTTGGGAATTTGAGAAATATGGAACATGTAGCTGCTGCATCGGCGGCGGCACAAAATGTGTTGCTTACGGCCACAGAATTAGGTTATTTGAATTACTGGTCTTCTGGTGGGATGCTAAGGCAAAAGGTCGTTCGAGATAAAATTGGGATTCCTATGCGCGAAGTAATGTTGGGATTCTTATTCGTATTTCCTGCGGATAGCGAGAAAAGAGGCGCTGAAGTAAAGCCTGGGAAGAATAGAGAAAAAGGCAAGGCATTGAAAACTTGGTCGAAGGCAGTCCGTTTGTAGGTCGGCTCGAGCAGAGGGTGCTGTATCTTTGTCTCTTCTGAATAACGACAGTGCCATGCAGCAAATTCTTCATACGTTTTCTAGCGATATTCGTTCGATTGAGAAACCCAAGGCGTTTACCTATCCCTTTTTCTATACGCCGCATGCGTTGACGGAATTGGCCACAGCTGAGCTTCAGGAGCTTTTAGAAACGTCGGATATTCCGCACAATTTCGGTCTTGGAAAAAACGAGACGTTGCTCGAGCAGGGAAAAATGTTTGGCGTGCTTGTCGTGGAGAAGGCCGATGGAGAATTGGCTTGGTTAGCGGCGTATTCAGGTAAACTCGAAGAAGGAGAATTAGAAGGAGCTTTCGTTCCACCGATTTGTGATATTCACGACGCGGAATCCTTTTATAAAAAAGGCGAAGTCGAACTCAACGTCATGAGCGCTGAGATTTTGGCGATGGAGCAGAACCCTGAACGTCAAGCTAAAAAAGAGGCTATTCATCAGCGACTTAGCGAGGTCACCGAGCTGCTTCGCAGCGGTCGTGCAGACTTAAAAGAGGCGAAAAAGGCCCGACAAAAATACCGTGAAAGTGTACGCAAGACCCTTCCCTCGGAAGAGTTTGATGCCGTTTGCGAGCGACTCGCTAAAGAAAGTATTCAAGGGCAGATAGCTTTTAAACACCGCAGCAAGGAATGGGTGGAGGAACAAGCCGCTTTAGAAGCAGAGTTACTCGAGCTGGACGAGCAGATCAAAAAGGCAAAACAGGAGCGACGTGAAAAATCTAACGCATTGCAACGCCAGATTTTCGATCATTATGTCTTTCTAAATGCTCACGGAAGTGGCAAGGTACTCTCTGAATGTTTCCCGGACTTTGATTTGCGCCATCCGCCGAGTGGTTCAGGGGATTGTTGCGCTCCAAAATTGTTGCAATATGCCTACCAAAATAATCTTCAACCCGTGTGTATGGGAGAGTTTTGGTGGGGCAGCGCTCCAGATAAAGAAGTGCGCCGTCATAAATTCTTCTATCCGGCCTGCGCCTCTCGTTGCCGACCCATCTTAGGACACATGCTGGAAGGGCTACAGGTGGATGAGAACCCGTTACTCACATTGGGGCAAGATCAACCCTTGCCCGTCGTCTATGAAGATGACGATTTAGTGGTCGTCAACAAACCGGCAGGGTTGCTTTCAGTGCCAGGGGTAGATATTGAAGATTCTGCCCTTACCCGAGTCAAACTCATGTACCCAAATGCCACCGGTGCAATACTGCTGCACCGCTTGGACATGAGCACCTCTGGGTTGTTAATGTTCACCTTGAATCCCAAGGCGAACAAACGCATGCAGCGTCAATTCATCAAGCGCCAGGTCAACAAAACCTATATCGCGCAAGTGCAAGGGTTGGTCGCTGAGGATGAAGGAAAAATCCTTCTACCGCTAGCGCCAGATTATTACGATTTACCTCGTCAAATGGTTTGTCATGAAACGGGTAAACCCTCTGAAACACACTGGAAAGTGCTCTCCAGAGAGAATGGAGTGACTCGACTTGCGCTTAAGCCTGTAACTGGCAGAACACATCAGCTTCGGGTGCATTGTGCACACCCCGAAGGCCTAGGCTTCCCTATGGTTGGCGACGAGCTTTATGGAGTGATCGGAAAGCGGCTCCACTTGCATGCGCAGACCCTCGAATTTATGCACCCCACCACTAAAGAAATGGTTCGCATCCACGCCGAGCCCGAATTTTGACCTATGGCTCTGGAAATCGAACGTAAATTTTTAGTCACCGACGACACCTGGAAACCGCAGGTGCGCAAATCAATCGCCATTAAACAGGGCTACCTCAGCACAGATCCTGAGCGCACTGTTCGCGTTCGCATTAAGGGCAATACGGGCGTTTTGACTATTAAAGGCATCACGCGTGGTATCAGTCGCGAGGAATTTGAATACACTATCCCGAGCGATCAAGCCGAAGAGCTACTGAAGCTGTGTTTGGACGCCCCGATTGAAAAGGTCCGCCACGAGATTTTAGTCAGTGGCAAGCTTTGGGAGTTGGATGTTTTTGAGGGCGCCAATTCTGGATTGGTACTAGCGGAAATAGAATTGGCCAACGCAGAAGAAGCTTTTGACCTCCCCTCTTGGATTGGCCAAGAAGTATCAGAAGATCCGAGATATTTCAATGCCTACCTCTCCAAACAACCCTTCAGCACCTGGAACGAAGCCTCATAAGTTCAAGTTTTCATCATCTGTTCTAATCGCACAAGGGGTATGGAAGAATAGACGCACCTTTATCGTCTATTCCTAACAGACCTTCTGCATGTACTTTAAAAATCTCGACCCTTTACGTGGATTTCTAGCACTACTCGTGGTGGTTTTTCACGTGGCCTCCTTTTCAGGGAATTTGGGATTGCCCAACCTCCCCATCATCCCTCTTTTAGAGCGCGGCCCTGAGGCGGTCTTGGTCTTCTTTTCATTGAGTGGTTACCTCATCATAGGTCAACTTTTTGATGAACGACATACCACCGGCCGAATCGCAGTTAAGGAGTTCTATCTCAGACGTATTTTACGCCTTTACCCCGTATACTATCTGGTGTTGTTTGTTGGACTCTTTTTCTACTTTGGCGTATTGCCTACCCTCGGCATAGCTGAAGCTCCAGACTATGGCATAGGCGAAGCCCTGTTTTGGAACATCGCTTTTCTGCCCAACGTGTTCAGCAACCTGCACGACCCCGGCAGCATCTTGCTGATTTTATGGTCTATCGGTATCGAAGAACAATTTTATCTGCTCATTGCCCCCATTTTCGCATGGGTTCCAGGTAAACGCTACCTCGGCAGTCTCATAGGCTTCACCATCGTTTATTTCATCGTGTTTCACTTGCCGAGCATGGAGGTGCTTCGCAACTACATCATGGTGTTCTTTTTCATGTCAGCGGGTGGCGTCGTAGCGATTCTTCAGCGCAAAGGCGTACGCTTATTTGGTACCCACAGGGTGGCCAATTCTATCATCTACCTGCTCTTCGCTTTGGTGTTCTTCACCAACCTATTTCACTTTGAGCAAGACATTTACAAACACGCTGCCTACCTTTTGATTTTTAACACCTTCATTCCAACGCTTGCGCACGATGGTGGTCTTAGAATCACACCTAATTGGGCCCTGCGTCTGGGAAAAATCTCCTACGGGATTTATATGTATCACATGATCGTGATCAACGCAGTGATCTTCATTGGCGAGAAAATGTTTGAACGAGGTCTTCCTAGTGCACTGGTATTGGGGTGGAATTGGTCAGCGACCCTTATAGGCACCATAGTGCTGGCCTACCTCTCTTATGAGTACTACGAAAAGTACTTTTTACGGCTCAAGGGGAAATACCGCATCCTTGGCGGCAAATAGGCTTCGGCACAGCTTTTGCGTTTTTATCATAAAGACCCTACAGCTATGAAAAAGACACTGCTTCTGCTCGCTTTTGCATTTTTTGGAACGCTTCGTGCCCAAACTTATCCAACACCAACGTTCGAAACATATATATCGGTGGACACAGCCGTGGTTCCGGATAAGATCACCATGGAATTGCGCCTGAGTGAACTCGATTTACGTTCGCGTGAGGAACTTCAAGAAAAAGAGGCCGAAATGATTGCGGCGCTCTCTGCTTTGGGGATTGATATTTCATCCCAATTAACTGTTACCGATATCGGTAGCAATCTCAAAGAGGTCCTTTTTGGCAAGGACGAGGTGATCAAGCGTAAAAAATATGCGTTAGTGGTTGCCAATGCACAAACCGCTGGAGATGTGATTATCGCGATGGAACAAGCTTCAATAGCAAACGTTCGCATCACTACTACTGAGATCACAGCGACGGAAGATTTAGAATTGGCACTGATCGAGAAGGCGATGCGCAAAGCCTTTAAACAACTCAAGGCAGCGAACCGCCTCACCAACATGGAGTACGATAAGGTGCGCCAGATTCGCATCGATCAAAACCGAAACACCTACCTCCGAAACAAAGTGGGCGCTATGCGAACAGAAGTCCTCGCAGACCATGTGGAAGCGGAAGAAATTCAGTGGTCTTCTCAGGAGGTGAGCTTTGAAAAGCAAGAGGTTACTTTGAAGGTTGCCGTGATTTTAGAACTCAGACCCATTAAATAAGTTCGGAGGTGCTATTTTTGCGCCATGGGAAAAGATAAATTGCGCAAGTTCAGAGAGAACGAGCAAATGCAAAATGTGGTAGAACCAGCTACCCAAGAAGTTCGTAACGGGCTTGATCTCAAGGGGAATTGGGCTGAAAAGCAGTTTGGTAACGACCACGGTATTGTACTAGAACTAGGCTGCGGTAAAGGAGAATATACCGTTGAGCTGGGCCGACGTCATCCTGAGCGCAATCACATCGGTGTAGACATCAAAGGCGCTCGTTTGTGGCGCGGAGCAAAAACAGCCACAGAAGAAGGACTAGATAACATTGCCTTTCTTCGCACCCGTATCGACTGGATCGATCAATGTTTCGGACCAAACGAAGTAGATGAGATTTGGATCACTTTCCCAGATCCACAAATCAAATACAAGCGTGCAAAACACCGTCTAACTCACCCGGAATACCTTCTGAAATACGCTAAATTCCTTAAACCGGGCGGGACCATTAACCTGAAGTGTGATAGCGAATACTTGCACGGCTATACCCATGGCATCGTGCAAATGCTCGGCTTGGAGGTAGAGGAGGCCTACCACGACATTTATGATCAAATCAAACCCAATGAGGGTATTCTTTTTGACGTGATCACACATTATGAAAACATCTGGCTGAATCAGGGCAAAGCCATTACCTACCTTCGATTCAAGCTTGACGGCATAGAAGAAGCCATGGCACACTGGGGCCAATTCAAATAGTATGGCAAGCGAGTTCTTTGAAAAGGTCTACCGCGTAGTTCGCCTCATCCCTGAAGGACGAGTAACCACCTACGGACATATTGCCCGATTTTTAGGATCAGGACGCTCGGCGCGTGTTGTAGGTTATGCTATGAACGCTTCCCACAATGATCCGTCCGTACCTGCTCATCGGGTTGTGAATCGTATTGGGGTGCTTACGGGCAAGCATTTTTTCGGCGGCTCTACGTTGATGCAAGACCTTCTTCAAAGCGAAGGAATAAGGGTCGTGGAGGATCAAATCATCAACTTCACAGAACACCTCTGGGACCCCTTCGAAGCCCTCGACCAAGACGAGTTTTTAGATACGGAGTCTTAAGAAGTAGCTAACTCACGCAGCACGTCCTCTACCAAGGACAAATACCCCGCCATATCTAAGCCATCCATCAGCGCATGGTCTACCTCAAGATGGAAGGGTAAATACCATTTTTCGTTGCGCTCGAAAATTTTTCCGAATACCGTTCTTGGAATACTGTGTCCTCCCCCCTGTTTCGGGTGGGTAAAAGAAGTAAAGGAAATCCATGGCAGAGTGGTTCCGTAGATCAAGTTTGTCCGGTCAGGACGTGGGTCTAATGGTATACCCTTTGCCGCAGCCCTAGTGATCGCCGAAGTGCGTGCAATGAACTCCTCGAAAGATTCTCCTTCTACCCAGGAATAATAGGCAAAAGTGAAGGACTGGTCATTTTTCAATACCGAGCACCCCATATCGATGGTATCGTGAAGCACCACTCCATCTGCTTTGCGGCGAAGGGCCATGGGTTTAAAATCATTTGCCGCCGCGAGTGTAGCATAGAGCAAAGCATGATGGATGCTCACGTTATTGGACTTGCAATAATGGTAAAACGCAGTGACCTCGAGCTCAACGCCAATTCCGACAAACGGGTCCTGAAATTCCTTGAAAAATTCATAGGATTCTCTTCTGTGCCAAGAGGCTATGTCCACTGTTTTATCCATACCAGCAAAGGTAAGTCTAAGTCTGCTCGAGCCGAGTTCTTTCTGCTGTATATTTAGAACTATGAATCACGAAGAATTAAGAGAATTGGCATTGAGTTTTCCCTTCACCACTGAAGGGATGCCTTTTGATGATAGCTCTTTGGTTTTCAAAGTCCACAACAAGATGTTTGCCATCTTGAGCTTGGATACGCAGCCACCGAGAATCAATCTAAAGAACCTCCCTGATTACAACGAAGAACTCCGTGAAGCGTACGAATGGATCATTCCCGGCTACCACATGAACAAGCAACATTGGAACACGGTTATTGTGGAACCTTTTGCAGATATGAGCCTTATTAGAGAATTGATCCGTACCAGCTATGAACTTGTGTGGCAAAAGCTGCCCAAGAAGGTGCGAGAAACTCCGCAATAGCGTATTTTTGTCGACTATGAAGAACATTCGCAATTTTTGTATCATCGCCCACATTGACCACGGAAAGTCAACATTGGCAGATCGATTGTTAGACGTTACCGCCACGGTTAGTGAGCGTGAGAAGCAAAATCAATTGCTAGATGACATGGATCTCGAGCGTGAGCGCGGGATTACCATCAAATCACACGCCGTTCAAATGTACCATGAGCGCAACGGCGAAAAATATACGCTCAACCTCATCGATACACCGGGACACGTTGATTTCTCTTATGAAGTTTCACGTTCCATCGCAGCATGTGAAGGTGCACTATTGATCGTTGATGCGGCTCAAGGCATCCAAGCCCAGACCATTTCAAATTTGTATTTGGCGCTAGAGCACGATTTGGAGATCATTCCAATCCTAAATAAAATCGACCTTCCTAGTGCAAATCCGGAAGAAATCGGTGACCAAATCATTGATTTGATCGGTTGTGAGCGCGAAGATATTCTTCTTGCTTCTGCCAAGACAGGTAAAGGTGTTCCGGAAATTTTGGAAGCCATTATCGACCGCATTCCGGCGCCAGAAGGCGATCCAGATGCGCCGCTACAGGCGTTGATCTTTGACAGCCATTACAACCCTTTCCGCGGAATTGAAGCCATCTTCAAAGTCGTTAACGGATCCATCAAAAAAGGGGAGCGCGTGAAGTTCATGTCTACCGGCAAGAACTATGAGGCAGATGAGATTGGAGTGAATTTGATCAAACAATTCCCAACTAAAGAAATCAAAACCGGAGACGTTGGCTACATCATCTCTGGAATCAAGGATGCTAAAGAGGTAAAGGTTGGAGACACCATTACAAGCCAAGAGCGTCCCGCAGAAAAAGGTATTGACGGTTTTGAGGA
>Ga0181561_10003820_pt1 | contig 13195 bp, 15 predicted proteins | sample 011ome_19_FD_133760 | JGI IMG/M metagenome (GOLD analysis project Ga0181561, IMG submission 133760) | Coastal salt marsh microbial communities from the Groves Creek Marsh, Skidaway Island, Georgia - 011510BT metaG (megahit assembly) | ecosystem: Environmental > Aquatic > Marine > Intertidal...
ATACATCAGTGGAAGTAAGTGTGTCCGCTGACACAATTTATTACTGGAGAATCATCACCAGTGATGGGGTGAATACATCAACCAGCATTGTCTATTCGTTTAGGACTTCGAGTTAAGTCTTTCTATGAACTGGGTATTAAAGGTGTACTATTTAGTGTGTTAAATCAAACAATTAGAATTTAAAGTTGATGATAGACTTCCTCAAAAGGAACGCGACAACGCTCTCCCCAAATGCCATCATTACCTTTTCTAATGCCACATGAAATAACCATATTGATTTGTGCTCCATAAGGTAAGTTGAGTATCTTTTTTAGTCGTTTTGAATCTAATCCTTCCAGTGGGCAGGTATCGTACCCTTGTTCAGCCATAGCGATCATAAATGTTTGTGCTGCTAGCGCACATGATTTATGAGCAACTCCTCGAATATCACTTTCAGATACCTCACGAACGATCGGTTTAAATAATCCTATAGTTAAGGTAATCAATACTCTAATGGCTCCTAGGATTCCATAAAATTTTGAGTATAAAAAAGGCATGATTTTACCATAATAGATCTCTCGGTCTTTGATACGTTTCAACTGTCTGGCTTTGGGGCTGTAATTTTCTATATTTTTACGTTCAAATTCTAGTACTGATTTTGCTCTTTTGCGATGCAAATCTTGTCTTGTCACAAATACCACCAACTCTTTTGCTGTTCGCGTAGCTGACTGGTTTAAACAAGCTTTTGAAATACGTTCTTTAAGCTGATGATCGGTAATGTGATAAAACTCCCAAAGCTGCATATTAGAACTATTAGGAGCTAAGGTAGCAAGTTCAATACATTTTTTTACCCGTTTAGTATCGATGTCTTTTTCAGCATCATAAACTCTTACTGAGCGACGGTAGTTTAAAAGTTGTTCTAAATTCATTGGTATAAATCATTCAAATCTGCATTACAAATATCAGTAAAGAGCTCAGCTATTTGATTCGTTACAGCAGTAAAGAAGTGCTCCCCTTTTTCACTAGTTGATTTTTTAGGGTTCCCGATACCAGTATCCTCACTTACTAATGACCATTTACGTTCAGCCCAAGCCCATTTTTCTCGTATACCCTTAATCCTATGTTTCTTTTCAACTCCATCACCTGCGTTGTTTATAGAGGTGACTAAATTAGGATGAAGATGCATCATTAAGCTAGTTTCCATTTCATCCGCATGATCCCCTTCTTCTTCAAAATAGATTGACTTGTCTACTACTTGATAGAAGTTGCAAAATGATAAAAACATAGCTGGAAACTCTAAGCCCAATTCTCTTAACATTGGTTTAAAATCATTTCCACCATGAGCATTGAGGATTAAAAATTTATGAATCCCCTGTCTGTTTAAAACAGTGATAATATCCCTTAAAATAATCAGTTGAGTACTCGGATTTAAATTAATGTCAAGGTAGATGTCGCTCTGACCTGTATTAACACCAAAAGGAAGGGTAGGTAATACAATTACTTTGGCCCCTTGTTCACTTGCTTTTCGAGCAGCTTCTGCAGCAATTGCTTCTCCTTCGTATACGTCAGTACCATAAGGTAGATGATAGTTGTGAGCTTCTGTTGCTCCCCAAGGGAGTATCGCTAATTCAAATCGATCTGATTTTAAATTCCGCCAGTTATTTTCTAAAAGGATATAGGGTCTCATAGTGTGGTTTAAACGTTCTAAAATAACCATTATTTTATGATTCAACAAACCAACAAACGAAGGCTTACATACAAAAAAACAGGAATTGAGCTACTGAATTTAAGCATTGAATGATGTATTAGATCAAATTGTCAATATATTTATAGAATGATCTCGCTCTATCTAATCCTGGGAATTGGAATTTTGAGTGTCTTAAGATATTTAATCAGTTTATGATTTATGGAAAGTTATACGGACTTTATTGCTGCTCATTACCAGGCCTATCGACCACCGCTACATGCCCTTATACTTGAAAAATGTTTAGGAGAAGAACGGTATTCAAGAACATTAGATGTAGGCTGTGGAACAGGAGTTTCAAGTTTTGAACTTACTAAATTTTCAAATAGGGTTTTGGGATATGATATTTCCAAAGCAATGCTAGAGAAAACAATCAGCCATCCTAATGTCACGTATTCTCAAGAGATTCCTCAAGATTTTAGTTGTGATTTAATCTGTTATTTTGGATCGGTAAATTACATTAAAAAAGAGGAGGTCACAACACAGCTCGATTATTTACAAGTAGGAGGCAAGGTGATCTGCTGTGATTTTCAAGTATTATTCGATCAGTTCTTGCAGATCATCCCTATTCAACCTGAGTTTAATGGTTATAATCACAAAAAAAATCTAAGCTTTTACGGCCTAGGGAACCTTAAACAGTTATCGATTAAAAACGAATTGAGTCATTTTTTTTGTTCGTGTAACCAAGCAGCACACTTACTTTTAAGTGATTCAACGTTATTGAATGGGTTACAAACCTATTTTGAACTAAAGAATCCTTATGATGCTTTAGTGCATAAGCTCAGGAAAACATATCCTTCAAACCGCATACGATTTGCAGTAATTTGTTATTTTAGCATTTATGAAAAGTATGAGTAACCTTTTAAAATTCAACACAATAAATATATAATTATATAATTCCTATATAAATAGTAGGAATTAAAAAATAATACGATATATTTGTCAAAATTTTTCACTTATGAGCAATTATAAAAATGCAACTAACGCCTTACATGCAGGGCACGATGTAACTCAAACTCTAGGCACCAGAGCAGTACCGATCTATCAGACTTCTTCGTATGTCTTCAATGATTCCGATCATGCTGCCAACTTATTTTCATTAAAGGAATTAGGTTTTATTTACACCCGTTTAAATAATCCAACCAATCAGATTCTTCAAGACCGATTAGCCGCTATTGAAGGTGGAATAGGAGCAGTTGTATTTGCTTCAGGTACTGCAGCGATAAGTACCGGGTTATTAACTTTATTAAAAGCTGGTGATCACATTGTAGCGTCTAGTAGTTTATATGGCGGAACTTATAATTTATTAAGCGTAACCCTTCCAAGACTAGGAATTACGACCACCTTTGTAGATGCAAGTCAACCTGAAAATTTTGAAAAAGCAGTACAGGATAATACCAGAGCTTTCTTTGTTGAATCGCTAGGAAATCCAAAATTGGATGTATTAGATTTAGAAGCCATAGCTGCACAAGCCAAAAAAGCTGAAGTTCCATTTATTGTTGATAATACTGTGGCTTCCCCTGCCTTATTAAATCCAATTAAATACGGCGCCAACCTTGTCATTCATTCCTTAACTAAATTTATAGGGGGTCAAGGAAATTCTTTAGGAGGAGTTATTGTTGATGCCGGAACCTTTGATTGGTCTAATGGTAAATTCCCTGAATTCACAGAACCTTCTGCAGGATATCACGGTCTTAAGTATTATGAAGCATTAGGGGCAGCTTCATTTACATTTAAACTCATTTTAGAAGGATTAAGAGATTTTGGTGGTGCACTGAGTCCTACTAATGCATTTAATATCATACAAGGCTTAGAAACTTTAGAGATTCGTATGAAAAAACATTCAGAGAATGCTTTAGAACTCGCACAATGGTTAGAAGAACAAGAAGAAGTAGCATGGGTTAATTATCCAGGTTTAGCATCGAGCAGCTATAATGCTTTGGCTAAAAAATACCTGCCTAAGGGACAAAGTGGTTTAGTTACTTTCGGGGCTCATGGAGGTTTTGAGGCAGCCAAAAAGATCGCTAACACGACGAAGCTCTTTTCACTATTAGCAAATATTGGAGATACCAAATCATTGATTATTCATCCTTCAAGTACTACTCATCAACAATTAAACGAACAAGAACAAGCAAGTTCTGGAGTATCTTCCGACTTGATTCGATTATCGGTGGGATTAGAAGCTATTGAAGATTTGAAAAAAGATTTAAGAGCTGCATTTGATGCACTCTAGTACTGTTAAGGTACATCATTACTATATCTATTACTTGTTAAACGGTTAGGCTAATGCTTAACCGTTTTGTATGGTGACCATACCATAAAACGGTTGAACAGTTGTATACGGCATATCACACAGGAAGTTTTGATCAATTTTTGATACGAAAAAAAGGGAATATTACACTGAAAGTGATGATCACATTGGGGTTGAATATCCACTTTAGTAACTCAGGTTACAACAGCTTCATAAGATACCCTATACCTTTGTATAATAAAACAATTTGATATGCCTACAGTACAATTAACTACCGAAAAATTCAAACAAGCTATATTTGATTACACCACTGAAAAAGAATGGAGCTATAAAGGGGATAAGCCTGCAATCATCGACTTTTATGCTGATTGGTGTGGACCTTGTAAAATGGTTGCTCCCATCCTAGAGGAATTGAGTGATCAATTTCCTGATATTATAATCTACAAAGTAGATACCGAAGTAGAACAAGAACTTTCTGCTGTTTTTCAAATTAGAAGTATTCCCAGTATTTTATTCATTCCTATGGATAAACAACCGATGATGCAAGCTGGAGCACTTCCAAAACAATCATTGGAAGAAATCATTACTAAAGAATTGCTAGTAACTGCTTCATAATAGAGTACAAATTTGACGTAAATAGAGGGCTACACCTTATGGTGTGGCCTTTTTTATGGTTCTGTATAAGGTAATCAAGGTCATTTTAAAGCAGAGCTATGCATATGAATTACCTTCTAGATTGATTTCGAGTAGACTCTGGTAATTGATGTTTTCAATATCAATGAATGCGATATGTTAACAGCAGCCACTATTAGGGTCACAACATGAATTTTGAAGTGTTGATAACGGACGCTCAGCTGTTGTTTCAGGAATTCCACAAGTGTCTTTGGCTAAGCAATCGGTTCGTGTAGGTAACAAAACAAAAGCCGCTCCATCAAAACTCAGTTCAAATTTACCGATGGTATCACCTTGATATTCTACTTCAATTTCAGTGTCTTTAAGGTTCAATTCTTGTTCTGAAAGTTGGATGATTTGTGCTAATTTTTCTGGAGCTAAACGATGATCTAAATCATCGGAATACCATAACTGAAAATTGATTTTTTCTTCTTTTCTAATAGTACCCCCACAATCGATAAATTTTTTATTGATGACACCAATTTCAGTTACATGAAAATGTTTGGGAACTAAACTTCCATCCCAGAGTTTAAATTGCAGAAAATCGATGCCACTTAAAAGTGTTTTGAGTTGTGATAGTTTCATAGGATGATTTATATAATCGCAATATTACGATAAATAAACTACCTCCATTGTATTACTAGTTATTTTTGTCAAAAAGTTGCTCTAAAATTTTTTCAGTAATCAAATAGGTGGGTTTAACTCCTGTATTCCCAAGTCCTCCTGAGGCTAATGTACTTCCGGTCTCAATAGGGTTGTCTGAAGCATAATAGGCATAACGAACCGTAATATCATCTTTAATGTTTCTTCTAATTTTTGAAGCTGCTTGTATAGCTTTTTGATAGTGAACACCTTCCATTTCAATACCAACAACATTCCAACTCGAATGTTTAAAATAGGTCAGCAGTTCTTTGTTTTGAAGCGAAGTTCCCAAAACCGATACCATACTTCCTTCAAGCACCCCTAAGCCACAATTTTCAAAATCACTCGCCTTAAGAGCATTTTTAAAAGGATAGTTATCTGCAGTTCCCTCAAAAATATGAGCATTAGGAATCATGATATCTCCTTTTTTACCTTCCAATATTCCTGCTTTACCCATTATTGATATGGATTGCATATTCAAATAATGTGCTTGATTATTATAATCAATGGGTTTTAAAAATTCGTCAATGGTTTCAAATGCTTGTTCTCCAAAGGCATAATCCATTACGATTAGAACAGGTGCTTGATGTAGTTCTTTTGGACTGTAATAGCTACAAGCTTCCTCATTACAAAAGGCCATATCAAATAGTTGAACATCAATATTAGCTCCCGATTGATCATTGATAAATTCCATACCATTAGCACTAGCATAGGTCATTACTTTAGCTCTGAGCGTATCGTTTTTAGGATCACTTAGCGCTTCATAAATCGATAATGAGTTGGTAGCGCTAGAGTCATTTTTTAATGCTTTTTGAGCAAATAGGGCATTCATCACTGAATGCATATTAGCACTGATCAGGTGAATTGGTCGATCGATTAACTTCTTTTTAATCAGTCGATCCTTTATGGTATTTGCCCATTTTTCACCATAAATATGATGACCCAAACGTTCGCGAAGTAATGGACTAAATCGAATAATTCTAGGAGATTTATGTAACTGTTCCTCTAAGGCTAATTTTCCCATGCCATAGATGATTTCGATAAACTTATAAGGCGCTTCTTTGGTTGCAAAATAACGATACGCTTCTTCTACCTCTGTATAGGTTCTCCCCAATAAACTCGCTAGATGAATTAGCGTATTTTCTAATTCCATCTGTGACAGTTTTTTCTTTCCAATAATGGCTTCTATTTTTATCCAATCACGATTTAATACGTGTTCATTAGTGGTTAAGATCCGCTGTAAAAGTTTATCCGCTTCGATGTATAAGAAGGTGAGATGGGTTAATATATCATAGATGTCTGATCTTCCTCTGGTGATTTCAATATTCATTTGCTCAGGATCGATTCGATAGCAATTTCTTCTTCGTTTTGCAGGAATGATCGCTTTATAATGCGTGTGGCTAAAGCCTTCATCAGAAGTTAAATTGATATGATTACACTGATGAATACCATCTGGAAGTCGATCCAAAATATATTTTAATCCATCGATTTCATTTTTTTCTTCTGCAATACTGCCGTAAATCTCAGGTGATAGTTCTAATAAAGCTGCACGAAGTGCTTCCCCTGAATTTCCCATAGGTTTGTAATTACCTCTGGTGATTAGGTATTGCATAGTGATATACAATCGCTTGATGGCATTAGTTGAATTCCTGGCTTTGTTTTTATCAAAACTGATCATAGAGGTTATGTTTATACACTCTAAAGTATAAAATATTTAGGTGTTAATCACTCCATATAGGCTGTTTAATGGTTAATCACAAACAATGTAAATAAAACTTGACATTTTAAATAGTAATGGTATATTTGTAAATAAAACTTTACATTATGAAAGAAGAACGCAAAAAAAGAACCCTAAAATTAGGCTTATGGACATTAGCATGGGTAAGTAGTTTAGCTTTGGCCACTTTTGGTCATATGTTTATTTGGGAATCTAAATTCCTAACAATTGCTGCTATAACAATCAACTTAATCATCGGCATTGGGATGATTATAGCCAATAAAAATCTTTATGAATTCTATGATGAATTGGAAAAGAAAATTCAGTTAGAGTCTCTGGCGATAAGTTTAGGTTTAACAGTTATTGTTGGATTATCGTACAGTCTATTAGATCAGACAGATCTAATACAAAACGATGCTGAAATTGGATTTTTGGTAGGATTTATAGGAATTAGTTACCTGGTGAGTGTACTGATCAATAGAAAGAGATACCTGTGAAGAATAGAGTTAAGGAATTCAGGAAATTGAAAGGACTCACTCAAGAACAATTAGCGGATGTGATTGAAGTCTCAAGACAGACCATCAATGCCATAGAAAAACAAAAATTTGATCCGAGTTTACCTACGGCTTTTAAGATGGCTCAACTATTCGAAGTGCAGATTGAAGATTTGTTTTTGTATCAAGATTAAGGTATGAGGCCCAATATTCTATCTGTATATTGATTTGATAATTCTTTGTTTGGCATAAAATTTGAAATAATTAAAATTATAAAATTAATGCGACAACAGATGAACTCTACCTTGTTTTTTAATGTTTTGGAGGCTTTAATTAGCCTCTTAGGAGTGGCTTCTTTTTCAAAAGAAACAAGTACAAGTTCAGTACAAATTCAAGTGGCGCTTGATGACGCACCTACTAATGATCAACAGGTATTCATCACTATGGAAGAAAAGGTTTAAATCAAAACTGAAGTTTTTTTAGATGAACTTACAGTTATTTTAACTAGTAATATAACCCTATAAATTAACCTATTATGAAAAAAACAACCGTCTTAGTAGTTGTCTTAATTTTAGGATTAAAAGCAATGTTTTCCTCTTGTTCCGCACATAAACCACTACAAAAAGCGACTACTCACAACAAATCAAGCATAACGCTTCCACCTGATGTGCCCTCAAACAAATTGTCGACTAAAAGACTAAAGAATTAATTGTCTTTTTAGTGTTCCTTTTAGGATTATTTTCACCTCCTATACAAAAGTCGATGATGGAACCATTGGGATGTCGCTCTATAACATCATCTGCTTAACTAAAACGGATATGATGAAACCGTTTGAACAGCTCGTAATAATTCAAATAGTTTTGATATATTTAGTGAGCTATAAAATTAGGAAAGGCTATGTCTCAATTAACAATCGCTTTAGTCCAAATTCCTTTGGTTTGGCATCATCCTCCCGATAATAGGAGTCAAATAAAAGATCGATTAGATGTATTTTTTCAAAAGCATAAATCGTTTGATCTCATTGTGCTTCCAGAAATGTTTACGACCGGTTTTACAATGAATCCAGAACAAATCGATCCTATTGAAGCAGGATTGACACTGTCATGGATGCAGTATTTAGCACGACTATACTCCTGTGCCATCTGTGGAAGTATCGTAGTTAAAGAGAATCATACTTACTACAATCGTTTCTATTTTGTACATCCCGACACCAAAGTTGAATACTATGATAAACACCATAGTTTTAGTTTAGCTGGAGAAAAAGAGGCCTATGGTCAAGGGAACACACGAACCTTAATCAACTATAAAGGTTTTGTAATACGACCACTTATATGTTATGATCTAAGATTCCCTGTATGGAGCAGAAATGATCAAGATTACGATCTATTGCTCTACGTAGCCAATTGGCCAAGTGCACGCATCAATGTATGGGATGCGCTTCTCAAAGCCCGTGCTATAGAAAATATATCATATGTCGTAGGAGTTAATCGAGTTGGTGAAGACCCTAATGGGTTACACTATCCAGGTCATTCCTCTGTTTATGATCCTTTAGGAAAACAATTGGTATACACGGAACAAGAAGGTATTACCTTGGCAACCATTGACACCGAGCTCATTAAAGCAGTACGAACTAAACTAAATTTTTTAGCTGATCGAGATTCCTTTACCCTAACTACTGAGGGATGTTAAAATGGTAATTGAAGTTGCTGTTGGATTTCCCAATTTGATCGAACATCAATAAGTTCCTTATAGTAAAATACCGCTTCAGCCTGTTTCTTAGTGAGGTAAGAACCAGGATCCCAGCTACCGTTGGAATTCGAATCTAAAATGACGCGTATATAGTATTTTAAGGGTTCGAGATGTTTAAAGATTAACTTATTCCCCTTGGGATGAATAACGCTTCGTTGAACTTCTAATTTTTCATCGAGTAATTCAACGATGATCGCTTGATCTGTAATGCTGCTCATCAACACCTCCAGTGTTCCATAGTACTCCAGTTTCTTAACTGAAAGGCTATAACGAATACTATCGTTGGTGTTTTGATAAAAGTCTTCCATAGCTCCTGGAAACAAATCGATCGAATAGTTGTTATCAAGCTGCTTTTCAAAATTCAATTCAATTAAATTTTCAGCCGCTAGGATCTTACCCTCAAATGGAATTGAAAGGGTGTCTTTGTCCACAATAGTGACGTGAGCAGCATTGAATTTTTCAATTGGAGTATTGGCATGAATAAAGAAGGGCTCCCGTACGTCTTTATTTTTTTTATTAAAAGAGTTTAGGACTAATGAATCAGAATCCAGTACTCTAAATTTAAGATGCAGCGTATCTATAAAACCAGACGTTCGTTCCTCAATTCTTAGATCAAGTGAGTCCGCTTCTAGGCCTTTAAACCAGTAATTAAGAGTATCCTTATTATGGTCTTTTAAGAGTTTGAATTCAGCTTCTTCATTAATTGGATTAAGTACCTTAATCTTAAGATCTTCCGGGCTTCCATAATACCCTAAACTAATTCTGTTATTGCTTTCGAGTTTTGAAAAAGCAATCGAAAAGTCCGGTTTTTCAAAAAAAGTTGTAAGGTTGACAAATGAATCTTTTGGAATTTCGATAGCGCGATCTAAAAAGCCGATTTGATCTAAAAGTGGATCAAAGAGGTTATTGTTATTATTGTCTTTAAGTGCAATAACTTCATAGGAGCCTGCTCTTAGATTTTTAAGTTCAAAAACCTTAAGACTATCCATGGTTGAGGTGATGTAAGCGGGGGGGGTCTTGTAAATCGTCGAATCATTAAATGTGGAGTCTTTTCTGTAGAGCAGTACACTGATGAACGACTCAGGGTCAGGATAAAAAGCATCCTTGACGGTGCCTTTTAATTCTAGCGAGTCCAATACCGATCCTGTAGAAAAAACATACCGAAAAAAAGGAAGCGGATTACCTTCATTATAGTCTTCAATGCTTTGACCAAAATTAAAGGCATAGGTAGTATTTTCTTGAAGGGTATCAGCGATAATAACCTCGATTGTTTTGGAGGCTCTCATCGAAGGTGAAATTTCCACTTTATATTTTAAGGGAGGTGATACGATGAGTTGTTGATCTAAATTTTTTAATTGAACGTATTCATTAAAGTATAATTTAAATGAATTTTTAGTAAAATTAACGGATTCATTAGCAGGTTCTGCCTTGATTAAAACAGGCGGATTTTCATCTTTAGGACCACCACTAGGCCTTCCTCTTCGAGCGCATTGAATGAGCGAAAATGAGAGGAATAGAATGAAAAGACGGCTAAAAATACGTTGTATCATAGAATACAAAGTTACATAAAAAGGAGTTCTTTTTGATAGGCTGTTAAACAAATCGAGAACGAAATGCAATGCTAAAAAGGTAGATCTTGTTGGTGCTGTTTTGATTCAGCGCATCACAGCACTGAATCAAGGTGTTTCCAGTAGTAATGATATCATCAACAAGGAGGATGTGTTTTTCATATAGAGGAGTGCTGGAGTTCAACGCAAAGCTATTTTTGTCGCTACGTCTTTTCAGTCTTGATTTTTTCGTCTGAGACCGATGATAATACCTACGCTTTAAGTAAGATGGATCATAGTTCCAGTCCATTAGGGAAGCAAGTCGTTGTGCAAATAGATCCATTTGGTTATAGCCTCTTACCGCTTTTCTTCTCCAATGTAATGGAACACACGTAATAAGGTCTATAGGAGGTAAGCAGGGATCTTTTTGTAAGACTTCTGCGGTCCAATCAGCAAAAAAACATCCAAGAAATTCGTGGTCTTGATACTTGAGTTGGTGAAGGAGTTGTTTTACAGGTCCTGAGGGGTCAAAATAAAAAAGTGCAGCAGCTTTAGCAATGCCTGATGTTCCATAAAAGGTTCGATCACATTCATTTTCAATACAGAAATCAAAGCCTGTTGTAGAAATTTGATGCCTACATGCGGTACAGATCAGTTCTTCGTTTAAACTAAGCGGATACTGACAAGAACTACAATTTTTTGGAAGTAGGAGATTGAAAAGACTTTTAAGCATAGTCACTAAGCTACTTTATATTGTGAAATAAGCTGCTTTTATTAAGATGAGTGGTGGATTCATCATTTCACAATTTTTAATTTTTAATTTGCAAATAGTACTTTACCTTTGCGACTATGGCATTACAAGAAGATGATTTTAAGAAAGTAATTTCACATGCGAAGGAATACGGATTTGTATTTCAATCGAGTGAAATATACGATGGACTCTCTGCAGTATACGATTATGCGCAGCAAGGAGCCGCATTAAAAAATAATATTAAAGAATATTGGTGGAAAGCTATGGTTCAACTTCACGACAATATCGTCGGGATTGATTCTGCTATTTTTATGCACCCGACCACCTGGAAAGCTTCAGGTCACGTAGATGCATTTAACGATCCACTCATTGATAATAAAGATTCCAAAAAACGCTACAGAGCAGATGTACTTATCGAAGATTATGTCGGTAAATTAGATGCTAAAATTGAAAAGGAAGTTAAAAAAGCGCAAAAACGCTTTGGAGAAACTTTTGATAAGGACCAATTTATGGCTACCAATCCTAGGGTAGTTGGGTATAAGGAACAAGGAGAGGCGATTTTGGCTCGAATGGGAAAATCGCTTTCAGAGGAAAATTTAGCGGATGTTAAAGCCTTAATCGAAGAATTAGAAATTGTTTGCCCAGTTTCTGGTTCCAAAAATTGGACTGATGTTAAGCAATTTAACTTGATGTTTGGTACGAAGCTAGGAGCCTCAGCAGATACAGCTATGGATTTATACCTTAGACCTGAAACAGCACAGGGGATTTTTGTCAACTTCTTAAATGTTCAAAAAACCGGAAGAATGAAGATTCCTTTCGGAATTGCTCAAATCGGTAAGGCTTTTAGAAATGAGATTGTGGCACGTCAATTCATCTTTAGACAACGCGAGTTTGAACAGATGGAAATGCAGTTCTTTATCAAACCTGGAACTCAAAAAGAGTGGTATGAACAATGGAAAGAGACCCGTTTAAAATGGCATCACTCTCTTGGTTTGGGAGAAGAAAATTATCGTTTTCACGATCATGAAAAATTAGCTCATTATGCTGATGCAGCTGCCGATATTGAGTTTAAATTCCCTTTTGGATTTAAAGAATTAGAAGGAATTCACTCGCGAACTGATTTTGATTTAGGTTCTCATGAAAAATATTCAGGTAAGAAACTTCAGTATTTTGATCCAGAGATCAATGAGTCTTATGTGCCTTATGTGGTAGAGACTTCGATCGGAGTTGATCGTATGTTCCTAGCTGTATTTTCAAATGCGCTACGAGAAGAGGAATTAGAAAACGGAACTACACGTACTGTCTTGAAATTACCTGCGGTACTTGCACCGACTAAAGCTGCAATTTTGCCATTAGTTAAAAAGGATGGTTTACCAGAGATTGCTCATCAAATCATTGAAGACCTCAAATGGGATTTTGAGGTGACCTATGATGAAAAAGATGCAGTGGGAAGACGTTACAGAAGGCAGGATGCACTTGGAACCCCTTTTTGTATTACTGTCGATCATCAAACACTAGAAGATCAAACAGTAACGATACGTCATAGAGACACCATGGATCAAAAGCGTGTTGCCATAAGTGAACTTTCAGCGATTATTAAAGCGGAGGTAGCTATCAAACATTGGTTAAAAAAGATGCGATAGATGAAG
>Ga0181561_10003822_pt1 | contig 13190 bp, 4 predicted proteins | sample 011ome_19_FD_133760 | JGI IMG/M metagenome (GOLD analysis project Ga0181561, IMG submission 133760) | Coastal salt marsh microbial communities from the Groves Creek Marsh, Skidaway Island, Georgia - 011510BT metaG (megahit assembly) | ecosystem: Environmental > Aquatic > Marine > Intertidal zone...
CCGAAACGGTTCGAGGGGGTTCCCGGTTCCCGGTTCCCGGTTCCGGCGAGCTTCCGCGGCGCCGGAGGTTCCGGCGCCGTGCGCGGCGACCAGCGCCTGATGCGCGCGCCCGTACCAGCGCGCCGCGCCGGCCCAGTCCCCTTTGAACTCCGAGAACGCGCCGGCTTTGAACGCCGGGTTCGCCGCCGAGCCGAGCGCGTCGTCGTCCACGTGCGTCCGCGCGGCGCGGCGGTTGGCCTCCTTCGCGTAGTGCTCCGCGCAGAGCGCCTTGCACAGCGCGGCGAGCGCCTTGGCGGCGTCCGGCGTCGGCGGCAGCGACAGCGTCGCCAGCGCCCTCGGGTCGATCTTCGCGCGCCGCCGCACCGCGTCGCGCCGGTCGTCGGAGACCGACCCGCGCGCCTCCGCGGCGACGCCGCCCTCGTCCACCACCACCACCGCGAGCTTGCAGTCGGCCGCCTCCGCGGCGGCGCGCGCCGCGTCGAGCCGCGCGCTCAGCGAGATCCACCGGTTGGGATCGCCCTCCACGTCCTCGCGGTCGAGGAACACCAGCGCCAGAGCGGGCCGGAGGCGGCGGTGCTTCGCCAACCACCCGGCCTTCAAGCACCCGGGGTGCAGCGCGTCCGCGCCGGGCGCGGGCGCCGGCGCCGGCGCCGACGCGGTCGCGACCGGGGGAAGACCGACCGGGGGTCCCGCGGTCGGCGCGGGAGCGGGCACGAATCCGGGCACCGAGCCGGGGGCGTCCCCGGCGGAGGGCGCCGCGGGATTCGCGGCGGCGAGCGCGGCCGCGGCGGCGAGCGGGTCCGCGGGCGGGCGCGAGCGCTTCCGCGCGACCAGCACGCGCGACGCGTCCTCGAGCTCACCGCCGGAGAGGCACTCCATGGGCGGACGCGCTTCCGTGCGAAGCGCCTCGCGCACCGCGGGGTGCAGGTCAGGGCGACCGAGCAGCGCCACGAGGCCCAGCGGTGGGGTCAGGAGCTCGGGCGCCACCGGCACATCCTCCGCGCCCGCCGCGGAGGCCATCGCCGCGCCGGACGACCGCGTCGACGCGGGAGAGATGCGCGCGCGCCCGAGTCTGCTCCACCACCGGTACGTGAAGCTCATCATCATCATCAGTCACATTTTCACAACCGACAGACTCTCACGCCTCCACCCGAGTACCGCAGTACCGCAATTCTACGTAGCTACAGGTACTGAGAATAGCCGCACGCGTCGCCGCGCCTTCGCGTTTCGTTCACGCGCGACGCCATTCGACAAACGCGCGTTCGCCTACCTCGGCCCCGTCGCGGGGTTGTAACTCGTCCACCCCCCCACGTCCCGCGAGCTCCCCTCCGTGAACGACGAGTTGCGCCGCGGCGGCGCGCCGTTCGCGCCGCCGCTCGCGTTTTTCGTTTCCGTTTTTCGTTTCCCATCCGCGCTCATCGTCGCCGCCTCCGCCCGCGCGGAGACGCGCCAGTCCACGGTGGACCCGCCACCCTCGCCCGCGCCGCCCTCGACGCCGAACCCGAGCGACCCGAGCGTCGCGGTCGCGATGGCTGCGTCGCGGTCGTCGCTCGCGCGCGCGCGCGCGCCCAGCGTCGCGGAGAGCGCCGACGGGCGCGCGCCGCCCGCGCCGCCCGCGCCGCCCGCGCGCGCGGGCGCCTCCGCCATGCGCGACACGTCCACGCTCTGCCTGCGCGCGTTCGACAGGCGCCCTCCCGAGTTGCTCCGGAACGGGACACCCATCGAGGGTCCGTGCAGGAACGTCTTGTTCGGTAGCGACGCCGCGACGACCCGAGACGCGCCAGAAAAATCACCCGCGTCGTCGCGTCGCGTCGGCGACGCGACTTGCGAAGAGTCAGCAAAACCTTTTTTGGCGCTCGCGCTCGCCTCGGCGCGCGTCTCGGAAACGCCGCGCGCCGTCTCCGGGCACTCGTCCCCGAGCGCGTCGCGGCACAGGCTGCGTATGCACTTCACCTCGATCTCCAGCACGGGCGCGCTGCTCTCCGAGAGGTTGTGCCTCCGCCCACCCCCCGCGCCGATCTCCTTGAGCTTGGCCACAAGCGCCGCGCGCGTGCACCGGCCCACCGTCGGGCGCGTGGGCGCGGCGACAATCATCGAGTTGGACGGCAACAGCTCCCAGCGGTCCAGCCCTTTCCCCCCCGTGAGCGGCTCCGAAGACACCAGCAGCGCCTGCGTCGCCACGAACTTCTCCCCCTTCATCCCGTTGCGATTCCGGTACGTTCCGGTTCTCGTCGTCGCGTCACGCGCGGGCGTGAACGCGCCGCGGTGGTCGTGCACGTTCGGATCCGTCTCCATGGCGTCGAACGACCCGAGGTCGGCGTTGTTCAGGTCCCACGCGCTCTCGCCCGGCATCGGCCCGACGTGGTAGTACAGGCTCGGCGGCTCCTCGACGTCGCTGTTGCGGTACCGCGTCGCGATCGTGGTCTCGCCGTCCGTGAACGCGATGTTCAGCGAGTTGGCTTTGCCGCGGTTCGCCTGGATCACCGCGCAGAACGCGTCCAGCACGGCTTGTTGCAACGTCGCGGGGTCTTGCTGCGTGTGGCAATCCGGCAGCCGGTTCAGGATGAGCAAAAACAAAAGCTCGGAATCCGTGGTGCCGCTCATGTGGTCGAACAGGTCGTCCCTCAGCTGGTGCTGCAGCCCCCGGCGGACTTTGCTGAAATCCGTGATGTCGCCGTTGTGCATGAACATGTACCGCCCCTTGAAGAACGGGTGGCAGTTGTACTGGTGCACGCTCGCGCCCGGCCCGGCGGCGCGCACGTGCCCGAAGAGCAACGACGAGGAGATGGTTTTCGAGAGCGCGCGCAGGTTGCGGTCGTGGCTCGGCGCCGCCACCGTGGTGTACACCGTGGGGCGGTTGTACGCGTCCAGGCCGAGTTCGTCCACCAGCCCGCACCGCTCGCGCGCGTACCACCCGATGCCGCACCCGTGCACGTTCACGGGGTGGTTCCGCCGGTGGTTCACCTCGCACCCGGGGGTGTATCCGGCGCCCTGCGGACGAGACGAGACGAGACCGGGCGGGCGTCGAGAGCGCGGGAGAGGCGTCGACGGGGGGTAGGACGAGAGGTCAGCCGAGGGCGCGCGAGACGGCAGGCCGGAGGCCCCGTCGCGGGGAAGGAGGAGGGACGGGGCGGGCCGGCGCGAGAGGTCGACGGACGGGGACCCCCTGGGTCGCGCTTCCGGTCTTTTCCGGTCAAATTTCGGGCGACTTCCGCGGCAGCGGGCGATGGTGCGTGGCGAGCGCGTACCTCGGACATCGTGGCGAGGCCATGCGTGGCGCCGAAGATGAGCTTCGCTATGCACACCTCCTCGCCGTAGTAAAAGATCCAGCGGCACATGATCCTCGAACCGCGCGGGCGCCTTCCGACGAAGGCGCTCCGCGTGCCGAGCGCGCGTAACGTTATGCTCGCTTTTTCTCGATTTTGAAGATCCTTCCGCGGCCGAAGTTGCCCAAGATCCGCGGCCGCCCGTCGCCCGGGCCCGGTCAGCATTTGATCCTGCTGTCGTCTTCGGCGTTCTTCGGCGCCGTCAACTTTTTTAACCGTATTGGCGCGGTCAGAAGCAGGCGCGTGGGGTCGGTGCAACCCCGGTCGCGATGGGCGATCGCGATGGGTCGGCCGCCGAGACGCCGAAAGGCGTGTCGTTCGCGAACAGGGTGTCGGCGTCGAGGAAGTGCGTAGGGACACGCGTCGAGCGCGCGCGCGCTTTCCGTCTCGCGTGCCGAGTGGCGTTCTCCGATCTCGTTTTTCTGACATGCGCCTGACGCATCACCCCATCCTCGCAGGTACCTGGAGACCCATCCGAACGCTCTGATGCTCTTCTCGCCGATGAACCCGTTACGTGTCAAGGCCAGGCAAATAGCCAGGAGCGGTGCGTGCGCGTCCGCCCACCGCGCGGGGCGTCCCTCTCTCCTCCTCAACGCGACGACGCGACCGCCGCGACGACCCGACGTTCCACGTCATCGGCGCTCACCGTTTCCTCCCGCCCTCCACCTGAAACTCGCCCACGACTGCTTCCGCAGCCTGGTTCGACGTGCTGGTGTTCCTCGTGATCCTGGGCAACACCGCGTCGATGGCGAGCGAGGACATGTCGAACGACGCGCCCCGCGCGGAGGCGGCGGCGGCGTTCGAGAAGGCGAGCACGGCGTTGTTCGCGCTGGAGGCGGCGCTGAAGATCGTGGACCAAGGTTTGGGGTGGGCGGCGGACGCGTACTTCGCCTCGGGGTGGAACCAGTTCGACTTCGCGCTCGTCTGCGGTACCGTCAGCAGCCTTTTCACGGAGACGGGCTCGCAGTTCATGGCCATGCGCGCGGTGCGGTGTTTCCGGCCGCTGCGCGCGATGAAGAACTTCCGCGACGGGCAGTTGCTGACGCGCACGACGCTCACCGCCATCCCGCTGCTCCGCGACGCGCTCGTCTTCCTGTGCTGGTTCATGCTGGTGGCGTCCGTGTCGGGCACGATGGCGTTCGCGGGCAGACTCACCGGGCGGTGCGTCTCCGCGGCCGACACCGCGACGCCGAACGGCGCGACGCCGAACTTTTTGCAGACTAATTCGGCGTGTCCGCCGCCGGCGCTCGTCTCGGACGACGGCGCGACGTGCGACCCGCGCGGGCGCGGGTACGCGTGCGACGCCGCCGCGGGGGAGACGTGTTGCGTCTCCGCGCACACGCCCGTGGACGGTTTTTTGTCCTTCGACGACTTCTCGCGGTCGGCGATGGTCGTTCTGAATGTCGTCACCATCGACGGCTGGAACGAGCTCGCCTGGGAGACGAGCGACGCCGCCGGGGTCGAGGCGGCGTTCCCGTACTTCGCCGTCATCGTGTTCTTCGGCGGCTTCTACGTCATGCAGCTGTTCCAGTCCGTGATGATCATCACGCTGAGCCACACCTCGGACGTGATGGACGCGCAGGACGCGCGGGACCGGCGGCGCGCGCGGCGGCGAAGAAGGAAGCGCGGCGCGGCGGACGACGACGACGACGAAACCGAGCCCGGCGCGAAGAAGGACGTCGTCGACGTCGACGGGGTGGGCGTGCTGATCAACGCGGTCGGGGCGTACGCCGGCGCGTTTTTTCGCGCGGCGAGGCGAACGGCGAGCGCCACGCGAGACGTGCGAAACAGCGAATCGGGGGGGTTAGGCTCCGTGAGCTCGGCGTCCGTGCGCGCGATGGAGAAGGAGAAGAAACTGCGGGCGACGGCGTGGGGCCGGTTCCGCCTGCGCGCGAAGCGAGTCGCCAACGCCGAGCGGTTCCAGCGGTTTGTGCTTTTGGTGATCTGCGCCAACACCGTGACGATGGCGCTGGACTCGTACGGCCAGAGCGAGGCGTACTACGCCGCGCTGAACACGTGCGAGACGGTGTTCACGAGCGTGTTCATCGCGGAGTTTGTCACGAAACACCTCGCGGTGGGCCCGCGGAAGTACTGGTCGAACCCCTGGAACGTCGTCGACGGCGCGGTGGTGGTGAGCGGCGTCGTGGAGCTCGCCGTCGGCGCGGGCGCGGACGGCATAGCCACGCTCCGCATGCTGCGCGTGCTGCGCATCTTCGCGGGGCTCAAGGGGCTGAGGAGGCACAGAGCCTTCCGCCAGGTTTTCGCCGCGGTGATCAACGGCGTGCGGCGCATCCTCTCCTTCTGCCTGGTGTTCTCGCTGTTCCTCACCGTGTTCGCGATTCTCGGCATGCAGCTGTTCGGAGGCGTGTACGGCGACGCGGCGCCCGACTCGCGCGCCACCTTCGACACCTTCGGGGACGCGATGCTCGCGCTGTTCATCATCTGCACCGGGGAGAACACGTTCTCCATCGGCTGGGACCTCACCCGCGCGAGCGGCACGAAGTGGGCGGTGGTGTACGTCGCGGCGTGGTCGCTCGTCTCGACCTCGCTCCTGGCGCTCGTGCTGGGCGTCCTGATCCAGGCCACGGTCGAGCCCGTGGTGCTTCCGGAGGCGGAGAGCGACAGCGACGACGATATCGACGAGGTTCGCGCGCGCGAGGCACCGGCGTCCGAGCGCGAGACAACCCTGAAACCGCTCGCGCGGAGGCTCTCCATGAGCCCCTTCGCGAGCCCTCACGGGTCGCGGGACGCGACGCCGCGCGCGCGCGACGCGCCGGCGACGGCGAAAGATTTCGCCGTCGCCGACGCGCGCGCGCTCTCCTCCGCGCGCGGCGCTTCGAGCGCGGAGGTGACCGTTGACGCTGACGACGACGCCGTGGCGGATTCGAAGCGCGAATCCGAGCGGATCCGGAAAAACACGGAGGTGGAGGTGGCCGCCGTGCGCCTGTGGCTGGACGAGCACGGATTCGACGTGAAACAGCGCGACGTGCTCCGCGTGGGCTTCGTGGACGGCGAGGTGCGTCGGTCGGTGACGCAGGCTGGCGAGACCGCGGACGACGTGCGCGGCCGCTTCTCCGAGCGGGAGCTCCGGGCGGCGCGCGAGCGTCTGACGGACGCGCGTCGGACCGGTGTTATGGTGAACGAGCGCGCCGTACGCGCGGCGGATGACGACGACGACGACGACCACGCGCGTCGCCGCTCGATCGAGATGGGCGACGAGGCGCGGCGGACCGCGTGGGGTTTGGGCGGGACGGTGGTGCCCCTGGACGACGCCGGGCCGCGTGCGATCAAGTTCGGCATGGGCACGACCTCTACGGCGCAGACGCCCGCGGCGATGCTGAAGCGAAAAGCTGAGGCGCGCGAGGCGAAGATTCGCGAGGACTGGCGCGTCGCCGCGCTGGATCCGTCCGAGCTGCGCCGCGAGCGCTTCGAAGCGCGGTGCGCGGAGGTGGGCGTCGACCCGGAGAAGGATCGCGTCCGCGCGTTTTGCCTGCGGGCGATGGAACACCGGTACGCGCGGTTCTTCATCCTGACGCTCATCGTCGTCTCCGCGTGCTTGCTGGCGCCGCAGTGCGACAAGGACTGGCCGGCGGAGGGCTCCGGCGCGGAGACGGCGCTGGCGGCGGTGGATGCCTTCTTCACCGCCGCGTTCGCGGCCGAGATGGCGGCGAAGGTCACCGCCTACACCGCGACGAGCGGACCGAACGCGTACTTCAAGGATGGCTGGAACGCCCTCGACGGGTTCATCGTGGCGATTTCCTTGCTCGCGGCGGCGCTTCGCTCGGCGGGCGGCGGCTTGGGCGGGAACCTGAAGGTCTTCCGCGTCCTGCGCGTCCTGCGTCCCCTGCGCGTCATCAAGAACGTGCCGTCGCTCAAGCTGGTCATCGACGCGACGCTGGTGTCCCTGCCGTCCATCCTCACCGTCTGCGCGCTGGGCGCGGCGACGTTCCTGATTTTGGGAGTGCTGGGCATGGCGCTGTTCCGCGGCGCGTTCCGCGAGTGCACGGTTCCGAACGCGGGCGGCGACGCGGCGTCGTGCGCTGCGCTCGGCGGCGAGTTCGTCAACGCGCCGCTGCACTTCGACAACATCGGCCAAGCCGTGGTGGCGGTGTTCGTGATCAGCACGGGCGACAACTGGCAGGACATCATGTACCTGGGCATGGACGCGGCGGGCGAGGACCGCGAACCGGCGACGGATGCGCGCAAAAACTACGCGGCGTTTTTCGTGCTCGCGGTGGTGGTGGCGTTTTTCTTCTGGGCCAACCTATTCGTCTCCTCGCTGGTGGACAACTTCAGCACGGTGGCGAGCCAGATCGGGGGTGAAGACGGCGGCGCCCAGGCGGCGTTCGCGGGCGCGGGGTACGCGTACTCGGAGTCGCAGCGGCGGTGGCTCCTGGCGCTCAAGGCGGGGTGGCGCGCGGCGGCGGAGGAGTGGCGCGACGAGAACCCGCTGGCGATGCCCGCGTACCGGCGGTGGGCGTTCACGTTGCGGAACAATACGTTCTGGGAGCCGTTCGTGGTGCTCTTCATCACCGCCAACGCCGTGCAGCTGTGCTTTTACCGCGAAGCCGCGGGAAAGCAGGAGACGCGGGTCATGAGCATCCTGTCGGCGGTGTTTTGCGCGCTGTACGTGCTGGAGACGTTCGTGAACGTCGTCGCCATGCGGTGGCGCAGATACTGGCAGAGCGGGTGGCACAGGCTGGACTTCACCGTCACCGCGCTCGGCGTGTTGGAGCTCGTCGTGATCTACGCCGCCAGCGAGGACAACGCCGGGTTCGTCACCGTGTTCCGCACCGCTCGCTTCTTCCGGCTGTTCAAGCTCCTGAAGACCAGCCCCGGGCTGCGCTCGCTGGTGGACACGTTCCTCACCGCTCTGCCCGGGATGCTCAATATCTTCGGCCTGATGGCGCTCATGATGCACATCTACGCGTGCCTGGGGTGCACGCTGTACGGCGACGTGCCCGAGCCCTACCCCGGGGACGGGATCACGCGGTACGCCAACTTCCAAAACTGGACGGCCGCGGTTTCGCTGCTGTACGTGTCGCTCTCTGGGAACTGGGCGGAGATCTTCAAGGACGTTTACTGGGAGTGCGCCACCGGAGACTTGTCCGACCCGAGCGCGCGCACCGCGGAGGCGTGCGCGTCGTACCGGTTCAGCGCCATCTTCTACTTCTTCTCCTTCGTGGTGTTCGCGGTGTACCTGCTGGCGAACCTGTTCGTCGCCATCCTCATCGAGCGCTTCGACTACTGCTCCACGATGGAGGGCGTGTACGACAAGCAGGACCCGTTCGACGCGCTCGTGCGCCTCAACGTGCTGCGCAAGTTTGGAACCAAGGTGCGCAACCGCCTGCGGCTTGCCAGGACGATGCAGCGCGTGGAGACGAAAGCGGGGCGCAGGTCGGTGGACGGCGCGCCGATTCTCCCCCCCGGCGCGGGGGGTGCGGCCAGAGGCGTTTCGCACGGCGTCTTCGCGCGGCACAACTCGAGGATCACGAGTTTCCGGGGCGCGAACGACCGCCTGCGGCAAATCGCACAGGGGCCGCGGCTCAGGGCGTTTCGCACGCTCAAGAACAACCTCGATGTCGCGCTCCGCGGGCTCGGGGCGATGCCCTCGGAGCGCGCCCTGGACCTGGTTCAGCACGCGTACGACGCGGACGCCGCCGCGCGCGAGCGGGAGGAGGCCGAGAACAAGAAACAAACGTTGGCCGGAGTGTACGCTTCGGCGGGTGCGGAGGTGGTCGCCGCGGACGGCGACGACTCGGACGGCGACGAGGAGACGCCCGGGGGGATCCTTGGCGCCTTGGCGAGGTTGGCGTTTTCCCCGAGTCGCGCGAGCGACGCGAGCGGGCGCGGGAGCGGGTGACGTTTAGTATCGTGGACGGATACGTATCACCGGACCCTTCCGAGGTATCAATATCAATACTACAAGGTATGTACGATGTGTGTGGTGGGGGAACTCGCGCGTTTGTCTTCTCAGCGTCCGGGGATGAGCGGCTGACGCTCCTCCGACGCCCGAAGGGTCGACCGCCGCAACCGCGTCGCCGCGACACCCAGCGCCGCGAAGATGCCGATCACCGCCGTCGCCGCCGCCGCCTTCGTCGGGGTCGCACCGCCGAAGCGACGCACCTTCGCGTTCGCCCGGGCCTGCTTCAGGCCGACGGCGCTAGACTCGACCGACGACGATCGTCTCCGCGACTTTTCTTCGCGTTTTTCGGCGGAGCCCTCCTTCGCGCTCGCCGCGCCGCGCCGCGCCTTCGAAGGCGGCTCGGAGTCAGCCTTCACCTCCGTCCCCGATCCGTGCTTCGCACGACTCACCTTCGCCTTCGCGTGTTTCGTCTCCGCCTCCGTCGTCGCCTTCGCTTCCTTCTTCGCGCGCCCGAGCTCGGGCGCCTGCCCCAGCGCGGCGATGCGCGTCACGCCGCGCGCCATCAGCTCCGAAATCCGGCGGTCGTCCGCCAGGTACGCCTCGCCGAGCGCCGCCTCCTGCGCGTTCGGCGCCGCCGCCGCCGCCTGCGCCGTCTCCTTCTCGAGCGGCTCGATGGAATCGAGCGAGATGAGCTGCACCTCGTCCACGACGTCCTCCGGGTAGAACGTGGCGTGGTCGTCCTTTCCGTCGCCCTTGGGCAGGCACTGGCACCGCACCGCGTCGTCCATGGTGCCCTCCGTCAGGCGCTTCTCGTTGTAGTCCGTCAGAAAGCTCGCCGTGTCGCACTGCACCCCCCCCCGGCTCGCGTCCGTCGCGCGCATGAACCACCGGCCCTGCACTTTGTGCAGATCGTCGTGCTGCAGGAAGATCTCCTTCCAGAACGACCGGTACGCCTCCTGCGGCACGGCGTGCGACGGCTGGCCGATGCGCACCGTCCCGTCGCACTCGCAAAACGCCCCCTTCTGCGCGCAGTCGCGGTACCGGTCGCCGTCGTGCGACACCTCGAAAAACGCGCCGAAGGAGTCGTACTCTTGCCCCCAGGTCACACCCGAGATCTTGTACTGGTACGGCTTCACCAGCGGCGCGCACAGGCACATCTTCTCCTCCTCGGGGATGTCCGGGAACGGGTCGCGGTCGCCAAACTTTTCGCGCGTGCACGGCGTGGGCGCATCCGGGTCGCCCATGCGCATCATCCAGCGCACGACGTGCGGGTTCTCCTTGAAGTACGCGCCGTCGTCCTCGTAGTGGTGCTTCTCGCCGGCGTGGCCGTAGCGGATCGTACCCGGGCAGTCGCACAGCCCGCCCGAGTCCGAGCACCGGGTCCACTCCACCAGCCACGGCTTGACGCCGGGGAGCACGTCGATGGAAACCTCCTCCATCAGCTCCGCCTTCTTGGCGTCCTCCTCGAGGGCCACCGGGTCGCGCACCTCGGGCAGCTCAGGCGGGTCACCCGGCTCGTCCAACAGCAAGGGGTCGATGAGCACCAGGGGCGGCACCTCGATCGGCACCGGCGGGAACGTCGGCGGCGACGGGTTGGGCGGCGGCCACGGATGCGGCGGCGGCGGCAGAGCCGGCGCCGTCGGCGGCTGGTGCGTGATGGGCGCTTCCGGCGGCGGGGGGGGCGAGAACGGCGCGCTCGGCGCGGTCGGCGAGGGGGGAGACTGCCGGCACGCCGGCTTGGGGAATCGCGCGCACTGGCAGTTCATCTTCGGCGCCATCTCCGGGTGCCCGGCCCAAGGCGCCTCCTTCTCCCAGGGAAACGTCGACATGTCGCACTTGAACTCCCCCGGCGCGACGCTGACGTCCACGGAGACGTGCCGGAGGAGATCGGGGTTGGCTTTGAAGAACGCGCTATCGTTCTCGTAGTGGGAAGCCAGGCCGGTGTGCCCGTAGCGGAGCATCCCGTCGCAGTCGCACAGCTCGCCACCCTCCGAGCACCACTGGTAGTCGAGATCCTCCTCCTTGGGCTTCTCCAGCTGCTTGATCCGCGAGCACTCGCAGACGCCCTTCCCGACCGCGTCCGCGACCGCGCCCTCCGGGGGGTCCTCGGAAATGCGCCAGCTGTACGGCTCGCACGTGAATTGCATGCACCTCACCGGTGCGTACGTCTGCGTGCGGGATGGGGGCGAGGGGTGAGCGACGGGCGGGGGACGCGCGCGGTTTCTCGGAAGTGACGTGGGTGTTGTCGCTCGAGGCGCCTGAGGCGCCGCTTCAGCGATCGCGCGAGGCGGAGACGGGTGCGTGGTGCGTTCGGGGGCGGACGCACCCATTGGTAGCCATCTTCGTATTCGGGGTGCTTCTCTGTGTCCATCGGCCAACCCCAGCGCGCGATGCCGTGGCACGTGCACTCGCCGCCCTCCCCGGTGCAGTGTTCGTAAGGCAGTAATTTGCTCGGGTTCGGGTTCCACGCATCCGCTCGCGGCGCGAACGTCAGCACGAAAACGCACGCCAATCCCGCCGCGAAGGCGAGCGGTGACCGAGACATCGCTACAAACGAGCGCGCGAATCGGCACTTCGCCCGAACGTAACCCGCGTCCCGCGCTCCGAAGCGCTCGACGCTATGCCGATGATGGGCTCGCGTTTTTTTCTTCGGGGTCTTCGAAGTTCTTGTTCGGGTGTTACACATGTTCTTGCTCTCGTTTTTTTCCCCGCCGTTTCTTCCGACTGCTTGCGCACAACTGACAACTGTTTTTTTTTGACTCGCCGCATGTCATCATGTGGCAATTCCCATAATTTTGAAACTTTGTGTTCCGACGTTTGAAGACAGTTTTATGATCATGACAGAAGGTATGACCAGTTCTACATGACATGTATGACACGCATGTCATGCCCACACGAGCGCACGCAGGGCGGCGTGGGGTTTCGGGGGATGATGCAGAGCGATGATTCCGTGGACAAGGAGCTGATGCAGCGCATCCTGGAGGTCGCGGCGAGGCATGAGGCCCAGGTGCGATCCTCCGCGCGAACCCGTGACGCGCACGCGATCCCGTTCGTCTCTCCGATCGTAGACACTCGCGATCGTCAGTCGCGCGCGTCGTCCCGCGGTGACGCGTCGCCACGACCCGCGCCTGACCGCGACCCCATCTCCCGCGTCCCCCCCCGTCGAGAACAGGAGCGCGCCGATAGCGATAGCTGGCCCGGGTCGGACGAGCACGACGGCTCGTACGGGGCAGGCCTCGTCCACGTGTCCGAGCCGCTGGCGATGCGCCTCGCCGCGCACAACATCGAGGTGGTGGGCGAGAGCCTGTTGCACAACCGGACGTTCACGGTGTTCCCCGCGATCCTGGGACCGGCGTGCGGGCCTAGACGGGACGTCGTGGTCAGGGCGTACAACAAAATGAACACGCCGAGGCTGGCGGACGTGCCCAACTCCAAGAACGCGCGGAGAGCCGCGCAGAGGCGCGGGTCCGCGGAGGCAATCGCCGAGTACGCGCGGGAGATGAACATCCTCGCCGGTGACGAGATCCGGCACCCGCATCTGCTGCGTGTTCTGGCCTTCTCCAAGCTCCCGCGCGACTGGGTGTGCGTGGAATCGTACGAGACGACGCTCTTCGACTACATCGCGCGTCGAGGGCGCGAGCTCGAGGGAGAATGGCGCGCCGCCGCGAGGCTGTTCCGCGCCCTGGCCGACATCGCGCAGGGCGTCGCGTTTCTGCACAAACGCAACTTCGTGCACAAGGACATCAACAGCAAGCACGTGTTGATACGGGGGAACTTCGAAAACGTGGTGCTTTCCGGGTACTCGCTGTCCAAGCACCACGACCAGAGTGGACTGCTGAGCAGCGCCAAGCGGGGAGAGATCCACTGGATGGACCCGCGGTGTTTCGAGCACCCGTACGCCTTTCACAACGACGTCTACTCGCTGGGCGTCGTGCTCGCCGAGATCCTCACCGGGCGCGCGCCGTTCAACCTCAACCCGCAGGGCTTGGTCGTGAAGC
>Ga0181561_10003829_pt1 | contig 13177 bp, 5 predicted proteins | sample 011ome_19_FD_133760 | JGI IMG/M metagenome (GOLD analysis project Ga0181561, IMG submission 133760) | Coastal salt marsh microbial communities from the Groves Creek Marsh, Skidaway Island, Georgia - 011510BT metaG (megahit assembly) | ecosystem: Environmental > Aquatic > Marine > Intertidal zone...
CCGGCGCGTCGCGTCTTCGCGCGATCCGTACGCGCGCCAGTTCCTGATCGGCTGGATCGTCGCGCTGGACGCCACCCCGCAGATGGACGCGCTTCGCGCGCTCCCCGAGTTCTTCGACGGGCTGCTCCTGATGCTCTCGGACCCGAACCGCGAGATCCGCGCGCAGGCGGACGGGTGCCTGCGGACGTTCCTGACGGAGATCAAGGCGCTGTTCGACGCCGAGAAAGGCTCCGGCGCCGCCGGCGTCGACGCCCGCCGCCGACGCGTCGACGTCGCGCGGCTCTCCGCGACGCTCGAGAGGCACACGCGGAGCGCGGATGAGTTCACGCGCGTCACCGCCGTCACGTGGCTGCGCGAGTTCGTCGCGCTCGCGGGGCGCGCGGGCGCCAACGCCGGCGCCGGTTTCGAAGGGAACCGAACGCTGATGAGAAACGACGCTCCGAGTCTGCGGTCTCACGAACGAAGCGACGGTTTCGCGCGCGTCGCCGAGATGACCCGCGCCGTGCTGCCTTGCTTGAGCCACGCCGAGGCCAAGGTGCGCGACGTCGCCGCGCGCGCCGCCGAGGAGCTGCTCGAGGCGGCGCGCGCCGCCGCCGCCGCGGGGACGCTGGACCTGGACGCGCTCCTCTCCGCGCTCGCGGCGTGCGCCGGAGTGCAGACGGACTCCCGCGCCGCCGGCGGGACCGGCGCCGAGACTCCGCGGAATCTCGACGAGACTTTCGACGCCGAAATCGCGTCGCCGTCGTCCACTCTCGACGCCTCTCGCGAAACCGAATTCCCGAATCCGGAGCCGATTTTGAGCCGCGACCCGGCGCGCGCGGACGCCGTCGCCGGCGAGGCGACGCGCGCGGAGGCGCTGCGTTGGTACCTCGCGCTGCTGGAGACGGCGCCCGAGGAGACGAGGGCGCGGATGCTTTTTCGTCCGAGTTTCACTGAGGACGCGCACGGCGAGACGCGGGACGGGAAACGAGCGACGCGCCGGACGTTCCCGAACGGAACGCGCTCCCTTCTTTTTCTGAGCGATTCCTTGGCGAGCGTGTTTCTGAACCTCTCGAGCGCATCGGACCTCGTGACCGCGCGCGCGACGGACGCGCTCGCGCATTTGGGCTCGGGGTCGGACGGCGCGTTCGACGCCGTCGCGCGCGCGCTCGCGCGAGCGCTCTTCGAGGACGAAGCGCGCGCGTTTCGCGTTTCGCGAAAAGAAGCTTCGAAAGCTTCAAAAGCTTCGGGGGCTCCGCCTCGAAGGGAAATCGTCCGCGACGCCGTCGCGACGAACGGCGTCGCGGAGAGCGCGGAAACCGTAAAAACCGTAATCGAGAGACGTCCGACGTTTCTCAAGCGCCGAGGCTCGGCGACGATCCGGCGCATGTGCTTCGTCCTCGGGGACGCGCGCGTCGTGCGGCGGCTCGCCGAGGTGGTGGCCGAGATGGCGGCGCCGGCGCTCCGGCGCGCCGCGTCCGCCGGGAGCGAACGCGACGACGACGACGACGACGACGCGTTGGCGTTCGCGGCGAACGCGGCGGACGCGCTGAACGCCATCGCGCTCGCTGCGCCCGAGTGCGCGCGGCTGCGACGGACGCTTCGGGGTGGCGACGACGCGTTCGCGTTCGCGGGTACGGAGGATGCGCGGGACGACGGGCGGGACGTCGGCGGCGGGCACGTGAAAAAATTCTCCGAGAAGGAATCCCTTTTGCGCGGGCTGTTCCCGTGCTGGTGCCACAGCCCGGCGGCGACCATCGGACTGTGCTTGCTGTCCGGGCTGGACGCCACCGCGTATTTCTGCGCGGAGCACACCGCGCGGGACGAAACAGAGCTCACCCGCGACGCGCTCGTGCGCCTCGATAGGCTCGTGCACCTCTTCGAGACGCCGCCGTTCGCGGGCGCGCGCCTGCGACTTCTGGCGCCCGAAAAAAACAAAAGCGCGCGTCCGTACCTGCGCCGCGCGCTCGCCGCCGTGCTGGCGCTGCTGCCGCAGAGCTCGGCGTTCCGCACGCTCCGGGACAGGCTGGGCGCGTGCGCTTCTCCTTCCGCGGGCGAACAAGGCGGATCCGGGAACGAGGCGGAAACGGAAACGCGAGACGTATCCGGATACGAAACCGTGTCGCCGTTCGCGGCGCGCGCCTTCCGAGCCGCGCGCGCCGCGCACGCGCGCGCGCGGGAACGAGACTCTGAGACTCTTCGCCGATAGAGACGCTTTCGTGAAGTGGTGAAGCGGTGTGGAGTCGTATTTCGTATTTCGTTCTCGTTCGTCTCCGTCGCGCTCGTACCTTGCTTGTGACGAACAGAGTCGTATTTCGAACGGTAGGGCTACATCGATATATCGAATCGTATCCGAGCGCACACACGACACGCGACGTTCCGGCGGCCATCCGCTCACCTCGGCGCGGCGGCGAGGAACGCGAGCGCGGCGGCGACGGAGACGGCGGCTTTCGCGGCGGAGGCGCACGCCACCGAAAAAAAGCGTCCCGTTTTCGTTTTCGTCATTCTCAGCGTCTCGTCGTGACCGTTCGCCGCGCGCGTCGCGTCGGTATCGGTCGAGCGGGGTGGGCGGTGGGGAAGAGGCGCGTCGACCGGCTTTCGCGACCCGCCCGCGCGGCGCGTCGCGAGCGACGCCCTCGCCTCGGGTCTCGCGCGAGGCGGTCGTCTCGACGCGACGAGCGCGCCGAGGTGCAGTCGCGAGGACGCGGGGGACCCGTCGGCCGGCGAAGAGGCGACCAGCGCGCGCGCGAGGTCGACCGGGCGCGAGGGGACGCACCCGGACTCGGGAGGGCACTCCAGGCACAACGTGAGGTCCTCGAGGCGCATATCGGTGGTGGTCGCGGCGTCGGCGCGCGCGCCGTCGGTCCCCGAGACGTCGCTGGGAAGGAGCTTCGTCTCCGGCGCGCACGCGAACGCGTTCAGGCCGGGCGAGGCGGAGGGGAACAGCACGCCGCCGCCCGTGCCGTCCGCGGCGCGCCTCAGGGCCACCGCGCACACGCACCCCGGGTCCAGACGCGCCTCGAACGTGCACACGGGTGACGTCATGACGAGAGGGCGGCGCGAGGGACGCGCCTGCGACAGTGCGGGCCGACCGCTCGTGGTCGTCTGGCGTCCGTTTTTGAACCGAACCGGAGAGACACCAGAGAGAAGACGAGGCGTGAACGCCTATTTTTTTGATTCACGAAAAATGTTCGCGTTTCGGTGTCGTCGTCGCGCTCTACTACGCGCGCGACGTTCCCTCGCCGGACGTTCCCTCGCCGTCGTCTCGCGTCACCTCGGCGGCGGCGGCGGGACGAGCGCGCTCGGCACGTACGTCGGCCCTCGATCCGTTACCGGCGTGACCGCGTGCGCGTGCGCGGCGCGCGCCGGGACGGGCAGAGGCGGCGGCGCGACGCGCGGTTTCGGCGACGGGCGCGGCGCCGAGAAGCTCGGCGGTGTCGGGAAAACCTCCGCGTTTTCTGAAAAGAAAGACGCGTTTTCTGTTTTTTCCGTCACCGTCATTCTCGCGCTTCCTGACGAGTCTTCCTCGGTCACGGTCGCGGGCACGGTCACGGTCGCGCTCGCGACAGACGCGGCGTGCGATGCGTGCGCCGTCGGCATCGACGGGAAAGACACGTCGCGAGCCTCGTCGCCTGAACCCTTCGGAAGCTCGTCTATCGTCGGGTCCGGAGAGATTGACAAAATCCGCGACTCCTCCGGCGACGTCTCCGCGCGCGTCTCCGGTTCGTTCGCGCGCAGAGACGCGAGATCGGCGGGCCCGTCCTCGGAGACGCGCATACGTACGTCATGATCGACACCGTCCTTTTCTGCTCGAAGCGCGTTCGTCTCTCTCGAGCGTCCGATGTTCGATGTCCGATTCGGTTCCGAGTCGAGCGCGGCGCGCGCGCCGGCGATCGCCTGAGACCGAAGTCTCTCGTCGGCGACGGCGCCGGCGACGACGGCGTCCACGTTTTTCCGCGTGCGCTCGCGCTCGATATCGAAAGAAGCTTCCTTCTCCCGCAGCACGCGCTCGAATCGCGCGCGCAGCGCCGCCAGCTCGGTCTCCCGGCGACGCTCGGCGTCCCGCGCGAGCGCGTCGCTCTCGCGCGCCGCGGCGGCGGCTTCCGCGGCGGCGATTGCGTCTCTCCGCTCGCCGTCGGCGGCGAGGCTTCGAACCTCCGCCTCCGCGCGCTCGAGCTTCGCGGCGAGCGACTCCGCGCTCGCCTGCGCGCGCATCAGACGCGTCTCGCACTGCTCCATCTGCGCGCGCAGCGCGGGAACCTCCGCGCGCTCGACGAACGCCAGGCGCTCGGAGACGCGGCGCACGTCCTCGTCCCGGGCGGCTTGCATCTGCGTCACGCTCCGCTCCCACTGCGCGCAGATGTCCTCGATCTGCGCGTCACGCTCGGCGATATCCGCGCGCGCGGCGTCCAGCTCGCGCGCCAGGCCGCGCTCGCTCGCCTCGCGGCGGGAGAGCTCGCGCTCGAGGTGCTCGACCACGCGCGCGAGGTGGTCGTCGCCGGGATGCGCGGGATGCGCGGGCGTCGCGCGAGGCGCCCCGGAAAACCGCGCGGGGTCGGGTGTCCGCGCGGCGAGCCGGGGGGGAGCCGACGGAGGCGGGGCGACCGCAGACGCCATGTCGCTTCGCGCGGTCCCGGCGGTCCCGAGATGCGCACCTCGGAAGCCGCGGGTAGGAGTGGAGGGCGAGGACGTGAAGAGGAATTCAACATCCAGAGATGGTTTCGCGCGGTTTTTGTTTTTTTTTTTGGGGATGCGCCACGCGCGCGCTGCGCGGTCGCGTCGCGACGTACCGTACCAGTAGTACCATGGTAAGGAAGCGCGCCGTCGACCGCGAGCGCCGAACGACCGAATGAACCGTAGTACCACGTGTACGTATGCCTACCTACCCCCACACACGCACGGCACACGCCGCGACGCCGCCCCGCGGAGGCGGTGTCCCTCCGCCGCGAAGAAGCCCGTCGCGACCTCACCTCGAAAGCCTCGATTCGGACGCGTCGGATTCGGACTCGTCGTCGTCGACGCCGTCGTCGTCGAAAAAGTCGTCGGAATCGTCGTCGAGGTCGTCGACCCACGCGTCGTCGGCGTCGGATTCGAACGCGAGCGCGGCGAGTCGCGCAGTCGCGCTTTTCTTCCCTGAGCTTCCCTCTCGGAGCACCGAGCGGGTCGCGGACGACGAGCGGTGCTTCGAAGCCGCCCTGACGTCAGGAAATCCGGGAACGGAGGCCCGCGCCATCGAGCGCTTCGCGCCGCGCGCGACGTCGCGCGCCGCGCGCGCCGCCGCCGCCGTCAGCGCCGTCGACGCGAGCGCCGCGCTCGGCAGAAGCGCCGCGACGCCCGACGTCTTCGACGTCTTCGCGGACAGAGCGTCTCTGGCGGCGCCGACGTCTCTGCCGACGTCTCTGGCGGCGGCGGCGGCGACGCCGAGGCCGCGCCTGAGCGACGCCGCCGCGCGCCGCGCGCCCTCGCGCGCGTCCGCGGGGTGCGGCGCCGCGTCGGACGCGCGAGACGCCGCCTTGGCCAGCGCGCGCGCCGAAACGTTCGGACTCTTCCTGTTGAAGGAGGAGTCATCGGAGTCATCGGAGTCATCACGACGCGTCGAAGCGCCGTTTTCCACGCGCAAACGACGACCGGCGCCGCCCGTCCTCTCGGGCCTACTACCGGAGAACGCCCGTTCGTTTCGTTCGTCGCGTTCGGCGCGTTCGGCGAAGAAGCGCTCGGCGAGCGCGTCGTCGGCGGTTTCGAAAACCGCCGTCGCGCCCGCGGCGACGCCGGCGGCGACGCCGAGCGCCTCGACGCTCAGCGCGCGCGCCAGCGTCGCGGCGCCGGCGAACGCCGCGCGCCACGCGCTTGAGGGTTTAGGATTTATAAACCCTAAACCCTGTCCCGCGTCCGCGTCGCGCGGAAGTCGTGCCTGGCCTCCGTACGCGCCGTCTACGAGCGCGGCGGCGGCCCGGGCGGCGCCCTCGGCGAAGGCTCGCGCGCCCTCGGCGACGTTCTCGGCGGAGCGCGCGGGCGCGAACCCCCGCACAAACTCGTGCGTCTGCGTGCGCGCGACGTGCTCGAGCCAGTTGCGCGCGATCTGCGCCGACGCCGCGGACAGCCCGCGCACGCCGCGCACCGTCCCACCGGGAACCGCCGTCTCCAGGTTGAGCGAGACGCCGCGGAGCGGGAGCAAGTTGGACATCTCCAGAGCCAAAGCGAACGCGGCGGCGACGCCGCGACGGCTGTTTTTGTTTTGTTTTTTTTTTTCCGTGTCGTCTTTTCCCGCGCCCGCGCGCTCGGCGGATTCGCCGAAGCGCGCGCCGCCGCGCAGCGCGTCCAGCGCCGCGGCGGGGTCGAGACCGCGCACGGCGTGGTCGAGGCGCACGCGAGGCAGACGCACGTCCACTTCGCGGAAATACGCGTCTTCGTCCAAAACGAAGGTTTCTTTCCTGGCTGAAGAAGAACGTGAAGAAGAACGTTTCTTTTCGTGAAGAAGAAGGTTTTTTTCCCGCCCGTCTGTTTCGCGTCGCGCGTCGGCGTCGTTCTCGTCGCCGCTCGCCTCGGAAAAAAAAGCCGCCAGGAACGCCGCGGCGCGTCGGTCGAGACGCGCGCGCAGGGGCAGGCACACCACACGGAGCGCGAACTCACTCTGAGAAGCCTTCGTCTCCGCTCCCGCGTTCGGTCGTTCAGCCGTGTCGGAAGCTTCGGAGCCAAGGTGAGGCTCGCGGGGCGAGCTTCTGGAAGAAAACGTTCGCTTCGTTCGACAGCGGCTCTCGGTGAGTCGAGCGCGCGCGAGCGCGCCGCCGGCGCCCGATTGGCGGGGGTCCCCCCCGGCGCCGGCGTCGTGCGCGAGCAGCGTCGTCGTCGGCGCGTTCTGCGCGGCGGCGCGCGTGAACACCGCGGCGTCACCCACGGTCGCGGTGACCAGCCGCGACACCGCCATGTGCGCGTCGTCGTCGTCCGCGAATGGACTCGCCGCGTCGCCGAACGCGTCGGCGCGCAGAGATACGTTCGCCGCCGCCGCGCGGACGCCGTCGCAGTCGTCGTCTTTCGGTTTGAGCGAAGTGTTTCGAACCCACTCCAGACCCGGGCGAAGCGCGAGCGTCGCGTCGGCCACCTCGATTTCGATCGCGCTCGTGAGCGTTCTTCCGCGATCACCGACTCGAGTGTCCGACTCGAGAGAGGCTTCGGGAACCCGGAACTCGGGAACCCGGAACGCGTCCGACGCGCCGAGCGCGCCGCCGAACGCGTCGTCCGTTTTCGGTCCGCCGAGGACCGAAAGAGCCTCTTTCGGGTCGCGGCGCGCGCCGGATGTCGGCGCATCGCGAACGGCGTCCGTCGCGACCGGCGCGGCGCCGTCGAACCAGCGCGCGGCGGGCATCGACGATTGGCCCAAAAGGCCCGTCGAGTCCGCCGTCCCCGAGCGGGCAGACGCGCGCGCGTTGGCGACTGACGCGCGCACGGTCCGCGCGGCGGCGCGCCGCACCGACGCGGGCTTCGCGAAGGACGCGGGTCCGAGCTCGCGCGCCACGTCCGGCGCCGCGAAGGACGGCGAGAACGTGACGCCACCGACCACGGAGACGCGATCGGGCGTCTTTCTCGTTTTTCGTTCGGGAGCGTTTGGCGTGCGAAAAAAACCCGGACGCCTTGAAGGGGCGCGAGACGCCGCCGAGGCGTCCGGGCGCGACGCCTTATTTCTTTTTTCGCGGCGACCGTCGCGTTCGGGTCCGTAGTAGTCGTCTATGACGCGGGGTGAGACGCGCGCGGCGGTGTCGGAGACGACGGCGCGCGGACTCGGCGTCGAGCGATTCGCCGCGATCGCCGCGAACGCGAACGCCTCGGGGTCGACGCGATCGAGACGCACGCGGATTCCCGACGGTGTCCCGACCGCCTCCGCGTGTCGGTCCGGTTTCGTTCCCGTCGTCGGCGCCGACGAACGAAACGACGCCGGCGCGGGGGGAGACGACTCCCCGTCGCGGGAGGGAGACCCGTCGACGCGACGAAACCTTCGCGCGAGCGCGGCGGCGGCGTCGAGCGTGTCGCGGCGGAACGCGCACCGGAGCGAGCCCAAGCGAGTGGAGACGCGCGTCGTCTCCGTCGTCTCCGCTTCTGAAGAAGACGAAGAAGACGCGTTCGCGCCGCCGTCCGCGTTTGGCGTGTTCTTAGGAAGCAAAAACGACTCGCGGTCCACCGCGAGCGCGTCCACGGAAACCACGCGCGCGTACCCCGCGGCGCGCGCCGCGCGCGCCGTCGCGGGAACGACGTCTAATACGTCACCGTCGTCCCCTTCGACGACCGGCCGCGCGACGTGCGCCGACGCGTTCAGACACCGCACGGAGTATTTAGTCTGTCTGCGGCGCGCGTACGCGTTTGCGTTTGCGTTTGCGTTTTTACCGCCGACGTTTTTAGCGTCGTCCTCCTCCGCGAACGCGACGCGCAGCGCGTCCAGAAGCACAACCCCGCGTCTGCGCTCGAGCGCGCGCTCGCGTCTGCGCGCCTCCCGAGACTCTAAACCCGGGCTCGGTTTCTCCGGTCCCGGGTCGGATGCCGCGTCCCTGGGCCCTGTGGGCCCTGGGTCTCGCCGCGTGAGCGCAGACGAGGAGAGCGCCAACGAGACGCGCCGGAGCTCGACGCGCGAGGAAAACGCGTCGCGCGGCGGAGCGGGGTCCCCGGGGTCGGGGGGCGGCGGCGACGCGGCGGCTTCCGCGGCGTCGGCGGGTCCCTCCGACCCGGACCCGGAGAAACCCGCCGTTCGCTCGGGAGCCTCGTCGGCGAACGCCGCGGCGATTTCGGCGACGGCGCGTCGCACATCGGCGTCATCGTCGTGGTCGCCGAAATCGGCGTTCCCGCCGACGCTTCCCTCTCCCGACCCCGCTTCGCGACTCGCGGACACGCGCGCCGCGCCGCCGGCGACGATCGCCGCGAACGCCGACCCCGGGCTCGCGCCGGGGTCGCGTTTTCGGCGCGTCGCGCGACTCCGGTCCAAAGACGGGCTTTCTTTTTCTAGTGAAAATTCGTTCGGAACGCGCGCGTACGCGACGACGACGTTCGGCGTCGAGGCGTCGGGGTCCGTATGGGTAGGGAGTCTGACGATCGCCGCGTCGCCGCCGGCGTGCGTCAGCGCGCCGGCTCGCGCGGCGACGAACGCGTGGTCCGCGCGCTGCGCGCCGGCGAGGGAGGCGGCGAAAAAAGCCTCGGCGTCGCGCAGAGTCAGGACGACCGCGCCCTTTGTCAGGGGCTCAGCCGGCTCACACAGCCGGCTCTCCGAGATCAGCCCCGGGGGCTTGAACGCGACGAGAATCCGCGCGGCGCGGAGCGAGACCGCGGCCGGAGGCACCTCCGCGCCGGGCGGCGGCGCCGCGACGCGCATGGGGTGCGTCTCCGGCAGCGCCGCCAGCGCGCGCGACAGCGACGACGCCGCGCGCGTCGAGGCGCCGGACGCCAAGAGGCGCACGACGCCAGCCTCGACGTGGGTCTCGAGGGAAGCCTCGGCGAGCGCTTCGGCGCGAAGCGAACGCGAGGCCTCACTCAGAAGAGGCTCGTCGCCTGATGCGCCGTCGCCGCCGCGCACCAGCGCCAACGCGCGGCGCGCCAGCGTCGTCGCGTCGCGTTCCACGTCTCGGCCGAAAAGAGGCTGAGAGGTATCGGAACGCCGGGAGGATTCCGTGGCGTGTTTCGACGAGAGCCTCGCGCTCAGGGTCACGCGCCTACAGGCGCGGCTCGCGCGCGCGCGCTCCGTTCGTCCGTCGGTCGCGTCGTCGCCGTCGCCTTCGTCTGGAACTCCCTCGAGCCGCGCGACGTGCCACCACTTTACTTTTTCGTCTTTTTCGTCTTTTTCGTCATTCTCCCCTTCGAGGTGCGCGAGGTACGCGTCCGCCGCGTCCACGGAGACGTCCGCCGTCGTCAAACGCGTCTGACTGCCTTCGCTATGCGCCTCCGCGGCGGCTCGCCGCGCGTCAACCGCGGCGCACGACACGCCGCCGCCGGCGTGCCTCGCGACCACGGCGAGACGCGCGCGCGGCGTCTCCAGCGCGAGACGCACCTGCGTACGCGCGAACAGACCGGAAGGTCCGGAAGGTTCGGAAGGTTCGGGTCCGAGTTCCGGTTCCGGTTTCCGAAAACTCGGCGAGCTCTCGAGAGCCGACGCCAGCGTCGCGAGTCTCCCGACGAGCGCGGTGTCTAGACGCGCGACGACGCCGTCGCCCAGCGCCGTGAAGGACACGTCGAAACGCGCCTTCTCGGATCGATCGTCGTTGTCGTTCGGAGACGCCCCGAACGAACCGCGCGCCGCGAAGCGCGCGCCGTCCGGCGCCGCCGCCGCGACGGCGCTCCGACGAGCGCCGCGAGCTTCGCGTGATTCTTTTTCGGCGTTTTCTTTTCGCGCAAAAAAGTCGTTCGAGTCTCGAAACGCGAAAGGAAGCGCGGCGAGCGCCGCGTCGGCTCTGTCCGACTCCGGCGTCCTGAGCGCCTCCTCGCGCACTTCCGCCGCGTCCAGCGAGCCGGTGACGGACACGATTCGCGATTCCATATCCGCCGCGATCGACGCGCGAACGCCGCGAACCGCGACGACGACGAAATCGTCCCCGGTGGTCTCGTCGTCCTCGGCGTCGTCCTCCTCCGCGTCGCGCCAGCGCGCGCGCAACGCGAGCGACGGCGCGGCGAAATGGAGACTCCCTACCCATGCGGCGGTCGGTGTCGTCGCGACGCCGGCGGGACTTTTCTCGCGAGGCTCAGACTCGGCGTCGAAAAAGACGTCGTCGGAGCCGTCCGAGTCGTCTGAGTCGTCGGAGTCGGGCTCGCTCTCGCCGGATCCGTCGTCCGCGGAGACCGACGACGCCTCGGCGGCGAACGACGCCCGCGAAGCGGACAAAACCTCCTCGAACGCCTCGGCGAGCCTTTCGGGTTCGCGCGTTGCCTCCCCGCGCGGCGCGTCCTCCACCTCGTCCCGGCCCGACGCGCGCGGCGTCGGCGCCCCGAACGCGCGCGCGAGCGCGGCGACGCGCGCGAGCGTCCGCGGGTCGACGTCCACGAGCGCGTCGGAATCCAACCCGAAAAACGCCTCTCGGAAAAACGCGCCGCTTTTTGTTCTCGTTCTTCGCGCGCGCTCCGGTCCGCGGACGCCGAAGGTGGCGTCCACGCCCGCGCCGCACGCGTCGCCCGAATCGAGCACGACGCGCCACGAAGGATCCGCGAAGCCCCCGCCTATAGTTTCGGCCCCATCGGCGGCGCGCGCGCCGCCGGCGACGGCGAAAACGACGCCGCGCGCGCGCGCGCGCCGTTCGCGCGCGCCTCGGCGATTCCCCGCGCGGAATTTTTTCAGGCGCGGATTCAAATCGGACGCGTCGTCGTTCTCGAGCGCCTTCGCGTCCCACGCCTCCGCGTCGCCTTTTTTCGCGTGTGGCGAACGGAGCGGGTCAGACAACCTCCCGTCGTCGTTTCCTTCAAGATGTGTGTCGAGGTTTCCGAACGCGATCTCGTCGACGCGCAAAAGCGCGTCGGCGAGTCGCGGCGGTGAGTCTTTCCGTTTATCTCCAGCAGAAAATGGTGTCTCGTGTGTCTCGTGCGTCGCGGACGCGCCGTCGGAAAGTCGGAGGTCGGCGCGGAAGCGCACCCGGACGTTCGTCGCGCGGACGGTCATCCCGCGCACCGCCGCGCGCACAGCATCCCGCACCGCCGCGACAGCGTCGCCCGCCGTCGTTCGTTCGGCGCCCGCTCTCGGCGCCCGCTCTCGGCGCCCGCTCTCGGGTCCGTTCTCTCTCGGTCCCGCGTCGTTCGTCTCCGTCTCCTTTTCGTCCAAAAAGGCTTTTTCTTTTTCTAATTCTTTTTCGCGGGGGGTGAAAAAGTCTGGGTTCGGGCCGACGACCAGGTCCAGCGACTCGAGCTCGACGGCGATGGGCTCGGCGCCGAGGGCGTGCCACGGGATGACGGCGCGCAAGCGCGCGACCCTGCCCTCCACACACGTCACGGGGACGACGTCTCCGAGTTCCCGTCGCAGATACGACCCGCGAAGCGCGGCGTCCCGGATCTCGAACGTTCCCGAGCGAAGCGCCACGTCCAGCTGGTCCGCGTCCAGATCGAGCAGAGCTTCCCCGAGCGCGCGTCGCAGCGCGAACGCGAACACGCGGCGCAGCGCCCACGCGTACGCGCGGCCGAGCATCGTCATCGCCACGCGCGAAGACGCGGCGGCCGCGCGTCGGTCCGCGCCTGCTACCTCCCCGCGGGCGCAGCCTCGTCACGCCCTCCGAGACTGAAGGACGGCACCTCGGCGGATGCGTCCCACCCGCCGGGGTCACGCGTCCGTCGGCCGCGCGTGCACGCGCGGGGCCTCTCCTCGCCCGCGCGCGCGCTCGACTCGCGCGAGCGGGGCGGACGGGCGGCGCGCCGCACGCGCTCGGCGAGCGACGCGCGCCAAAGGGAGTGGAGACGCCAGACGCAGGAAAGCGTTCTTGAAAACGCGGGAAAGTCGATCCTGTCAGTGATCCTCAATGTTCGCGCGCGTCACATCAAGCCAGACGACTGGTGGGGTGCGAGCGCAGGTTGCGGGTGAAAGCGGGAAACGCGCTTGAGCTTTATAAGCCCGCGCGCGGTTCCGCCGCACAACTCGACCCGCACGGGCACTTCCGACCCGTCGTGCGCGACCGAACCGACGCCGCCATGAGCGACCCGATCGTTTTAAAGGTGGCGATGATGTGCGCCGGATGCTCCGGCGCGGTGGAGCGCGTCCTGACGAAGATGGAAGGTGCGATCTCGTCTCTCCCGCTGGTGTCCCCGACGAGCCGAACCGCTCCGCGTCAACGCCGCGCCGGGGACGAGCGGCGTCCGGTCGGCACGGCCGGCGGCGTGGTGACCCCGCGAGCGCGCCACACCACCCGCGCGCCCCTCTCCGCGGGCTCGGTCATCCGCGCCTTCCCCCGAGGCTCCATCTGACCGACCGACTGACACCCTCGTTCCCGACCACCTCGGCGCCGTGCCCACTCGCCCGCGTCCGCGCGCCTCCGTTCCCGCAGGCGTCGAGTCGTTCGACGTGAACCTCGAGTCCCAGAAGGTGATGGTCAAGGGCACGGTCACGCAACAGCAGGTGATCGAGGTGATCGCCAAGACCGGGAAGGCGGTCGAACCCTGGAGCGACTAGACGCGCGAACGAGCGCGTCGTAATAGCGAGTCACCGAAAGGAGTACTACTTTCACATACAAAGTAGCTACTTTCGCGTCGCGTC
>Ga0181561_10003830_pt1 | contig 13176 bp, 3 predicted proteins | sample 011ome_19_FD_133760 | JGI IMG/M metagenome (GOLD analysis project Ga0181561, IMG submission 133760) | Coastal salt marsh microbial communities from the Groves Creek Marsh, Skidaway Island, Georgia - 011510BT metaG (megahit assembly) | ecosystem: Environmental > Aquatic > Marine > Intertidal zone...
CACTTCGCCTCGCCTCACCTCACCACCGCGAAGCTCTTGAGTTCGTCCAGGTCGTTCTCGGCGACGGAGACGGCGGAGAAGGAGACGTCGGCGACGGCGTTTTCAAACTCGAAGGGCTTTTTCGGGTCGACGCCTCGTCGCGTGACGGACACGGGGTGCGTGTCGTCGCGCGCCTTCCGACCTGGCCGCCCTTCCTTCCCCTCGCCCGTGTCCTGCAGCTGGCCCGCGGCGGTGCGCTCCAGCGCGTCGATCTCCTTCTCCAGCATCTTTTTTATGAACGCGATCGGATGCGCGGCGATCTTCTCCGACTTGTTGCACGCGACGAGCACCGGGAACGGCGTCCCGCGCCGCTTGGCGCGCGCGATCGTAACGAGCGCGTCGCGCAACCGCTCCGCTACCTCGCGACGTCGCGACGCGAAGTCCACGGCGTCGAGGACGAACACCGCCGATCGCGCGTTCGCGACGTGGACATCAAGTTTGTTCGCTACCCGCGGGTGTCCGGGAAGATCGACCACGCGGAGTTTTTTGGAAACCACCCCCGACGATCGGGTCTTCCCCTCCACCGTGAATGTCGCGTCGTTCTCCTCCATGGACGTCACCGTCGTGAGGTACGGGGTTCCCGAGCGCAACGTCTGGAACAGCGCGGTCTTCCCCGCGCCGCAGACACCGAGCAGGAGCACCGAGCTGGACGAGGCCGAGCCCCCTCGGCGCCCGCCGCCGAACACGACGCGCACCAGCAGATCGAACAGGGCCTGAACCAGGAGGATGACCGCCAGGCTGGCGAGCGAGAGGATCAGGGGCAACAGCGCCGCGGCCGGGATACCCGTCTTGTGCTGCAGATCCAGGAGAAACTCGCCCACCGCATCCTCGATGGACTTCTCAGAGAGAAGCGGGGCGGAGGCGGCGATGTCGCCGAACGCCTCCTCCGCCGCCGCGTCCGAGCCCGCCATCGTCTCCTCCGCCGCGTCCATGGCGCCCTCGAAAAGTGACCGAAAGGCGAATCTGAAGCTTGAAAAGTGCTCTCTTACTTTACGAATGCAACCCTCGCCTCGGAGGGTCGGAGCTCGAAGCTCGGACAGACGCCGCGTCTCACTCTCACTTCTTCTTCTTGGCCTTCTTGGCCTCCTCCGCCGCCTCCTTGGCCTTGGCCTCATCCACGATCTTCATTGCCTTCTCGTGGAGTGCTTTGCGCCACGGCAGGTTGTCGAACCAGTCCTGCGCGAGTCGGTGATGGGAAAGGCCGTCAGGGATGCGAACGAAAACGAATGCGCCGCGGTGGCGAGGAACGGGCGCGCGTCGTCGCGTCTCTCGACGCACCGAGAGATTGGAGGAGATGACGGACGCGAGGCAGAACGCGATGATGAACCCGATCATGGTTTTCCCGTCCATCGCGGCCGCAGCGGCGAGGAGGCCTCCTTCGCCGACCATGTTGATTGATGTTAGTGCTTCGTGAACTTGCGCGGCGTTCGCGCGGGCGAAAATAAATATTGTCGAGTCGACAACGGCGCGCTCGGGCTGTGGCCCGGCACTGCTGGCGTTTCGTCAAGTCCGAGTTTCCGTACGCGGTGCCTCGGACGTTTTCGTTGACTTTTTTCGTCCGTCAGATCGGCACCTCCTACAGTCCCAGTCCGGCGCGCGTCACTCCGACCACGCCCCTGACGACGGGAGGCGCGTCGCGTCGTCGCGGGAGAGCGACCGCGGAGATGGGGGAGACGCACGAAGACCGCCACGACGGCGGCGACTTCGGTTTACCTCCCGCGCCTCCCCGCCGTAACAACGACGCGGCGCATAATAACGGACACGCCGCGGCGGACGCGTCCGACGCGATGCGCGACGCTCGGTCCTCCCCCGCGCGTCTCTCGGACCGCCCGAGCACCTCGGCGTCGGTCTCGTCGTCCGTGTCCGAGCACGTGGAGGACCTGGCGGTGCGCGTGGCGGTGCGTGCGCGCCCCCTGGTGGCGAAGGAGCGCGTCGAGCGCGCGCGCGAGTGCCTCTCGTACCCGCGAGCCAACGCGGTGCTGCTCGGCGAGAGCCGCGCGTTCCGCTTCGACGACACGTTCGGCCCCGGCGCGACGCAGGGGGAGGTGTACGAGCGCCTCGTCTCGCCGCTGGTGGAGTCGTGCTTCCGCGGGTACAACGCCACGGTGCTGGCGTACGGCCAAACCGGCTCGGGCAAGACGTACACGATGGGATCGGGATGTTTCGATGTGGCGGATGACGAGATTGGGATCATCCCGCGCGTCGTGAACGACGTCTTCGCCGAGGCGCACAGACAAGCCGAATCCGGCGCGAGCGAGACACGCGTTCGATGCGCGTTTTTGGAAGTGCACAACGAGGAGGTGCGGGACTTGCTGCATCCGGACACGAGCCCGAAACGGATCACGATCCGCGAACGCGCCGACGGAGCCATCGTCGCGGCGGGCGCGCGCGAAGTCTCGACGCGATCCGCCGACGAGACGCTCCGCCTCCTCGAGCTCGGGTGCGTCGCGCGCACGACCGGCGGGACGAAGATGAACGCGCAGTCCTCGCGGTCGCACGCCATCTTCACCATCATCATCGAGCAGACGCACCTGACCCAGGAGGCGCGGCGGCGACACAAAGGGCGCTACGCCTCCGCCAAGTTCCACCTCGTGGACCTGGCCGGTTCCGAGCGGAACAAAAAGACGCGAGCCACGGGGTCGCGGTTCCAGGAGAGCATCAACATCAACAGCGGGCTCTTGGCGCTCGGGAACGTCATCGCCGCGCTGAGCGGGGACGACACGAACCGGGTCGGGGTCGGGAAGTCCCAAACGAACGGTCTCAAAACGCACGTGCCGTACCGCGACTCCAAACTGACGCGTCTCCTGCAGGACTCGCTCGGGGGCAACTCGCGGACGTGCGTGGTGGCGTGCGTCTCGCCCGTGGACACGAACTTCGAGGAGACGCTGAACACGCTCAAGTACGCGCAGAGGGCGAGGAACATCAAGAACGCCGTGAGGGTGAACCGCGACCCGAGCGCCGTCGCACACGTCGCGGTTTGCAGACTAATTACTCATACCGCCGTGAACGCCGAGCGGGGCGCCGAGAGCGAACGAACGTACGACTCGCGACGCGCGGAAACGGATGGCGTCCACGCGCGCGCGTCGGCGGCGGAGGCGGCGGCGCGCCGGAACGCGGAGGCGCGCGCCGCCGCGGTCACCCGGGCGGACACCGTCGAGCGCGCCTTGGTGCGCGCGCTGGTGCTCGCCGGTGACCTCGCGGATTCGAAGCAGCTCAGCGTCGCGGGGCTGGCGCGGATCGCCGCGTGCGCCACCGAGCGCGCGCGGTCGACGGCGGCTGCGGAAAGTCGCGAAGGCCGCCCGTTTCCGCGCGCGCCCGACGCGGACGGACCCGCCGCCGCGAACGACGACCCCGACGACCCCTCGACGACCGCGACTCTGCGCGCGCAGCTCGAGGCGTCGCGACGGAAAGTCGCCGAGGTGATGGCGGCGTCGGCGGCGAAGGATTCGGCGCTGGCGGAGGCGCGCGACGACTTGCGCCGCGACGAGGCGATTTTCGCCGAGAAGATGCGCGAGATCAAGGCGCTCAAGAAAGAGGCCAAGGCGGCGGCGAAGGCTGGCGGCGTGCGCGTCTCCGTGAGCGAGACGGTCCCACATGGGACATTCCCTTTGGCCCCGGTTGCGCCGCGCGGAGGCTCTTCGTCCTTCGCGAAGGACGAAGAGCGCGCGGACGGGTCGTTGCCTCCCCTCGCGCTTCCCGGCGCGCTTCCCGCGACCCCGCTCGGCGGCGCCGGAGCCTCCGCCTCCGTATCGGACGTTTTTCTCGATTCGGATTCGGAGAAGCGCTCGCTGGTGCGGCAGAAGGCGGAGATCGAGATCGAGCGCGCGCAGCTGAGGCGGGAAGCCGCGGCGCGCGCGCGCGCGTACCAGCAGGAGAAGAAGAGCCTCGAGCGGCAGCTCCGCGAGTTGGCGCGTAACATCGGCTCCAAGGAAAAGCTCATCGTCGACCTGACGCGCAACGAACGCGAAGCCTCGCTTTTGACGCGCCGGTACGAAAACAAGGTGCGTTCGCTGGAGGAGGAGAAGGCGTCGAAGGAAGCCGAGGCGGCGCGTTTGCGGTCGGAGCTTCTCGCCGTCGAGCGCGCGGCGATTGAAAAGACCGAACGAACCTCGAGTTCGGAAAACGCGCGCGCCGCCGCCGAGGCGCGCGACGCGACTATCTCGGCGTACGAACGGAAGGTGCGCGCCGCCGAGACGGAGGTGCGGGCTCTGCGTTTGGCGAAAGCCGAGAGTGACGCGCTGCGCGCCAACACCGAGGCGCTCGGAACACGCGCCGTCTTTTCGGACGCGTCCGAAAAGACGTCCGATAAGACGCGCGAGCTCGAGACGGAGGTTTCGAAGATGCGCGCCGACGCGGAGGCGTTGCGCCGGCGTCTGCGCGAGCGCGACGCGTCGTACGCCGCTTTTAGTCTGCAAAAAGCGACGGACGCGAAAGCGACGGACGCGGAGGTGGCTGATCTGCGGCGAACGCGCGACGCGCAGAGCGCGAAGATCGACGCGCTCGCCTCGAGCGAGTCGCGGCACCTGGAGGCGCTGCGGCGCGCGACGGACGAGCTCGCCGCGGCGAAGGCGACGATTCGCCGGCTCGGCGGAGAGGAGATGGCGTCGGCGTACGTCGCCGACGCCGCGGCGGGCGACTCCGAAGCGGGCGATATCCGCGCTCTGGTGGACGCCGAGACCACCAAGGCGCTGGCGCGACGCGCGCGCGAGGAGGAGCGCACGCGTCTACGCACGAAGCGTGACTCGTTGCTCGGCGAGAAGCGCGATCTTTTCGCGCGGCGCGACGCGCTCCTCGCGCGGCGCGCGCGCGCCGCCGAGAAGCTGGAAGCCGAACGCGCGACGTTGGTCGGCGCCGCGAACGCTTTCGCGCGCCGCGGCGGAAGTCCGTCTTCTGTTTCGAAGGCGCCTTCGAAAAAGGAGACAGAGACGCTCGCGCGTTTGGGTTTTGTGCGGGACGCGCTGGCGTCCGGCGAGAACGTGCTGAGCGCCGAGGACGCGAGGGAGCTTCGCGACGCGGAGGACCGCGCCGATTCCGTCGACGCCGAGCTGGACTTTTTAGCCGCCAAGCTCGCCGAGCTCGCCGAGCTCGACCGGATGTTTTCCCCGAACGACGCGTCCGTCGTTCCGTTCGGGGACGAGCGCGGTGACCGCGCGGACGGCGGATTCGACGACTTCTCGAGCCTCACCGCGTCCATGCCCCCCGCGGCGGCGCGCGTGGCGGCGTCGGCGGCGATGGACCGCGCGGTGCGCGCGGGCTTGGCGCAGAGCGAAACCGCCGCCGCCGCCGCGCGGCTCGAGATGCAGCTCGGGGACGCGCAGAGGGCCATCGAGGAGATGGAGAGCGCGAGCCGCATGCGCGAGATGGAGTTCGACCGCCGGGTCACCGAGCTCAGGCTCGAGCACGGGCGCAGGGAAGCCGCGCTCCTTTCGCTGAGCGAGCGCGCGGCGGCGGCGGAGGATGAACGCGAGCGAACGGCGGGAGCCGCCGGAGCCGGGGACGATTCGCGTCGACGTCGCGTCGACGTCGACGCCATCGTCGCCGACGCGGAGGCGACGAAGCGACGCAACGAGGAGTTGCGCGTGGCTGTGTCCCTGCTCGAGCGCGAGCGCGTCGAGCTCGAGAGCGCGGGACGGGCGCTGGAAGACAAGCTGGAGCGGTCCTCGCGGGAGGCGCAGACGTTGCGCGAGCGCGTCGCGCGCCTCGCGACGTCCCGCGCCAACGCTCGCGAGACTGTTTGCCGATACGACGCGGAGACGGAGACGGCGCGCGACGACGACGGCGCGTTCACGGAGACGCACGACGACGCGCATGACGACGAGACGGGATCGCTCGCGCCCGAGGATGACGCCGCGGACGATGACGAGCTTATGTCGTATTGGCAAACAGTCCCGGACGCGCGAGCCTCGCGCTCGCTTCCCGAGCCGCCGCGGCTTCCGGCGACGCCCGTCGGCGTCGCTCGACCCGGCGCGTCGCTTTCGACGCTTTCGACGTCTTCGGACGTCTTCGGCGTCGACGCGTCCGACGAGCGGGCGCGCGCGTTCGCGTTCGCGGGGGGGGGTGCTGGTGAGACGATCGATCGCGCGAGCGCGGGATCGATCCGGAAGGCGGGCGTGGCGTGAGGCGAGCGAGGCGTCGAAAGAAACCCAGACCGGAAATTTTCCTTTCCGAGAAAACGCACGCGCCCGGCGAGATGCGCGCATCCTCCCCGCGGCCGCGGGCGATTGAAGTTCCGAACCGAACGCGTACCTCTCTCGGGTTCGCTGGCTTGTGAAATCGCAGTCATGAAAAAAAAATGCGCTTAAAATCGCGTCATCTTTTTTTCGTAAACTCCAGACTGAAAGTGTGTCACACGATCGCTCTTTCGAAGAAGCGCGAAAAGCACGTGACATCATCTCCGAGTCGATCGATCGAGGGCGCGGAGGGTCAGAGTGCGTGGCTCGGAGTTGACGATGAGCGACGTCGAGGCCCTGGCCGCGGCGTGCGCCGGGGGCCACGCGGAAAAGGTGGAGGCCTTGCTAGAAAAAGGTGCGTCGCGTACCTGGACCCGCGTCGGGAGGCACCCTCTGGGGTCCCCGCCCGCGCATCAATTTCCCCGCCCACGTCGGAATCCACGAGGCGGCCCCTTTTTTTGAAGGCCCGTGGCCCCTCGACGCGGTCGCCGCGCGCCTCCGCGGGCGCGGTCGACCCAGATCGCGCGCCGGACACGCCGCTTCGCGCTCGATCCCCCGCCCTGACGCGCGTTCTGACCCCTCCGACCCGCCCCGATCACGCGCAGGCGCCGACGCGAACGCGGAGGATGCGGTTTTCGGCACGCCGCTGGTGGCCGCCGCGCGAGGCGGACACGCCGCGGTGGTCGCCCTGCTGCTCGAGAAAAACGTCGATCCCGATCGACGGAGCCAGCGGGACACGCCCTTGACCGCCGCGGTGAGCGCGGGGCACCTCGAGGTGGCGCGCGCGCTGCTGGAGAGCCGGCGGTGCGACCCGGGCGCGCCCCAGGGCGAGGATGAGACGCTCGTCACCCCCGGCGCGGCGACGGGCGCGGCGTCCTCCAAGCGGCGCGCCGGCCAGAAACCCGAACGCGCGGCGCCGCGCCCGGGTCCCGGGCGCTCGGCGCAGACGGACGACCCGCTGACGCTCGCGTGCGCGCGCGGCGACGTCGCCGCCGTGGAGCTCCTGCTGAAACACGGCGCGAACCCCGACGGGGGCGGCGAGGGCACCTGCGACACGCCCCTCGTCGCCGCCGCCGCCGCGGGCCACGAGCGCGTGGTCGAGCGGCTCTGCGACGCCGGCGCCGCGGTCGACGGCGTCGCGCGCTGGGCCGGGCGCACCGCGCTGGTGGCCGCGGCGGAGTCCGAAGCGCCGGGCGCCAGCGACTGCTGCGTGAAACTGCTCGCGCGAGGCGCGGATGCGAACTTCGTCAGCGCCGGCGTGGTGGGCCGCCGGCTGGGCTACGGCGCCGTGCACGCCGCCGCCGCGCGCATGGACTGCGAGCTGGTCCGCGCGCTGGTGGCGAAGGGCGCGGACCCGAACCGGCGCGCGCGGAACACGGACGTGGAGAACGTGCGGTCGCGCCGAGCCGCCGCCGCGCGCGCGCTCTGGGGCGCGGAGGGTGCCGCCGAGCGCCTGGACAACACGCCGCTGCACTTGGCGGTGGCGGCGTACATAAACGAGGCGGCTAAGCGCAGAGTGGCGGAGAACCAGCTCAAAAACCAAACACGCGACGACGACGGTCTCGAAGGCGAGCGTCTCGGCGACGCCGCCGCGAACGCCGCCGCGAACGCCGACGCGAACGCTTCCAAAGACGCTTCCGAGACGTCTGAATTGACGAATCCGGCGAATCCTGAAAACGACACATCCGGCGGCGGCGTCTCCGGCGGCGTCCCCGGCGAAGGCGAGCGCGCGGCGCTCGAAGTTGTCAAGACGCTTCTGGCGTGCGGCGCCGACCACGGCGCGTTCGTGGTGGACTCGACGCCGCTGCACATGGCGGCGCTCGGCGGCGCCACGGATGTCGTGGATGCGCTCATGGAGGCTGGCGCCGATGCCGACGCGCGCGCGCCCAACGGGTACACCACGCCGCTTGAGGCGGCGGCGCGCTACGCCGCGGACATCATTCTCGACCGGCGTGATGAGCGCGAAGCGCGCGCGTATCGCCGGAGCGAGGTACGCGGCGAATTTGCCGACGCGCGAGGCGCCGGCGGCGAGGACGCCGCGCGCGCGCGCGTCGCCGCGCTGGACGTGCTGGACGCGTACGACGACTACGACCCCTACCGCGACGATTCCGACGACGACTCGTTCGTCGACGACGCGCTGGATGAGCTCGCCGGCGAACCGTACGACGACGACGACGACGACGGTGGCGATTTTACTCGCGGTCTCACGCCGCTCATGCGTCGCTTCGGCTGGACCGAGAAGACGTACGCGCAAGCTGGGTACCCGAAGCTCGGGAGCTTCCCGGCTGGGTTCCCGTCGCGCCGAATCGGGACGGACGCGGCGTCGGACCGCCCGTCGCGCTCGCGCTCGTCGGACTCGGACTCGGACTCGTACTACGACGGGTCCCGCGGGGACGACGACGCCGCCATGGCGGCGCTGCGCGACGCCGAGGGCCCGCTGCGCGCGGCGCGGCACTTGGTGCAGCGGTGGAGCGCGGAAGTTACCCCCCACGCGCTGGTGGGCGCGTGCCGCGCCGGGGACGAGGCGACGGCGGCGGCGCTTCTCGGCGCCGCCGAGAAGAACCACGCCGCCGACCCTAAGCGGTTCGTCTCGGTCACGGAGTTGGTGCGGAGCGTCGCGCGCAACACCACCGCTCTGCACGCCGCCGCCGAGAGCGGGTGCGTCCCCGTGGCGCGCGCGCTCTGCGACCGCGGCGCCGAGGTGGAACGCCGCAGACCAGACGACGACGCGACGCCTCTGTTTGCGGCGGCGCGCGCGGGCCGCCCGGCGATGATCGCGTTTCTGTTCAGCGTCGGCGCTGATATCGAGTCTTTATGCAAAACCGCCGACCGCCGCGAAGGGCACGACACGGTGACGCCTCTGGTGGAGGCGGTGATGTCCGACCAGGCGGCGGCGGCGGCGCGGCTCATCGCGCTCGGCGCGGACGTGCGCGCGCCGGACTCGTGGATGCCGCCCCTGCTCACGGCGACGCTCCGGAGCAACGCGACCATCACGCGCATGCTGCTGCGCGAAGGCGCGGACCCGCGCGTGGGCGTGGGGGGCATGACCCCGCTCGGCCTCGCCGTGATGACGCGCCAGTCCGACCTCGCGCGCGCGCTGCTGGACTGGCGCGGCGACGACGTCGACAGCGACGCGAGCGACGAGAGCGACGACGAGACGAGCGCGAAGAAACCGCGACGCGGGAACGAACGCGACGCGTCTCCCGCTGACGCGGAGCGAAGACGGCGTCGCGCGCGTGACACCGACGCCGACGAGCGAGACTTCTCGCTCGTCGAACGCGCGGCGAACGGCGTCTCCGCCTTAACCCTGGAGAACCTCGCCGATCCAGACGAGGACCCGGCGGTGCTCGCCGCCTGCCGCGAGCGCCTCGACGCCGCCAACGCGGCGAAGGCGGCGAAACTCGCGGAAGGGAAGGGTCCGAAGAGAGCTTCGCGAGTGTCGCGCCGCCGCGTGGACCCCGACGAGCCCATCGACGCCGCCGTGCTGGACGACGGCGACCCCGAGATGTCGTCGGCGTGCCAGTGCCCGGTGTGCCAGCGGCGCGGCCGCGACGGCGACGGCGGCGCGCTCGACGACAAGGCGTTCTGCGCGCCCGTGAGCGACGCGAAGCTCTCCGGGAGCGCCATGGGCGCCTCCGCGACCGCCTCGAACGGGCTCGGGCCGTACGGCGCGGAGAGACACCTCACGCCACTCGCCGCCGCCGCCAAGCTGGACGACGCCGAGACGGTGCGCGCGCTGCTCGGCGCCGGCGCCGACCCCGAGCGCTGCTCCGGCGGCATGCCCCCCCTGGCGCACGCCGCCGGAAAGGGGAGCTGCGCGGCGATCGTGGCGCTGCTGGAGGGCGGCGCGCGGCTGGAGAGCGCCGCGAGCCTCCCGCTGACGCCACGCGACGGGCGCACGTTGACGCCTCTCGGCGTGGCGTCCGAGGCGGGCGAGCTGGCGGCTGTGGAGACGCTGCTCCGCCGCGGCGCGGATCCCAACGGCCCTCCGGGCGGCGGCTTCGAGCCGCCGCTGTGCTGCGCGGTGACGGACCCGCCCGACGACGACGAGGGCAACCCCGTGGTTGGCGTGGTGCGCGCGCTCGTGGCCGCCGGCGCGGACCCCAACGCCAGCAAGGAGGACGCGCAGTCGCCGTACTCGCCGCTGATGGTGGCTGCCGGCGCCGGCTCGGTCGCGGTGGTGCGCGAGCTCCTGGACGGCGGCGCCGACTTGGAGCACGTGGTGCGCGTCACCGTGGGCGACTCCGGAGGCCCGCGGGGCGGCCCCGACCGCAAGTGCCACATCACCGCGCTCCTGCACGCGGCGTACTGCAACGAGCTGGACGCGGTGCGGTTCTTGTTGCTGCAAGGCGCGAAGCTTGGGAGCGCGGACCGCGAGGCGATGTCGCTCGTGTGCGACCACCTGCGTTCGAAAGCCTCGGTGGGCGTCCCGGACGCCTCGGCGACGCTCTCGCTGCTGCGCCACCAGGCGGACGCCGAGGCGGACGAGGAGGACGAAAAGGCGGAGGCGCGCCTGCGCGCGGAGCGCGCGCGCGCGGCGGAGCTCAAGGAGGAGCGCAAGCGCGCGCGGCGCGCGGACGCCGCGAACGCCGAGGCGGAGGCGCTCCGCAAGAAGGCCGAGGAGGAGATCAAGTCCCTGGAGGACGCCGCCGCCGAGGCGGAGCGCCTCGCCGCCAAGGTGCGCAAGCAGGAGGAGTACAAGAAGGAGCAGGAGGCGCGCAAAAAAGAGGCGGCGGCGAAACGCGCCGAGGCGAAGGAAAAGAAGGCGGCGGCGAAAGCCGCGGCGGAGAGGGAGGCTGCCGCCGAGAAGGCGGAGCAGCAGAAAGTGCTGGATGAGGTGCAGAAGATGGTGGCGGATCTGGAAATCAAACGCAAAGCGGAGGAGGCGAAACGCGAGGCGAAGGAAAAGGCGGAGCGCGACGCCGCCGCCGAGGAGGAGCGACGGCGCGAAAAAAGGGAAAAAGCCCTCGAAGCCGCCGAGCTCGAGCGGCGCGCGGCGAAAATCGCGAAGGACGCCGCGAAGGTTCGCGGCGAGACCGCTTCCTCCGGACCCGCTTCGAGCGCGAAAGCCGGATCGGCGGATTCCAAGAAAAACGCATCAGCCGGCGGCAAACCCAACGACAGCTCTTTGTCCTCCGCCGCCGCCGCCAAGGCGCACCTGCTCGCGCGCGACGAAGCCGAGGGCTTCACCGGGCCGCCCACGAAGGTGAGCAAAGAAGACGCGGCGGAGGGCGCGTCTTGGGCGCAGCCCGGCGGTTTCTTCGTGTTCCTGTGCAACGACTCCACGGAAGAGGAGTGCTACGCGCGCTCGTTGATGGGCGCGCCCGCGAAGTTCTGGGACGTCACCGCGGACCACGTGAAGCTCGGCACGACGCTCGTCCTGTACAACTTCGCCGCGCGCACGCTCACGGGGCCGTACGAAGCGCTCGGCCCGCCCAAGTGGAACGAACACGCCGACGCCTGGCAGGGCGGACGCGGCGCGCCCCCCGGAAAGCGGCTGGTCAGCGCGTTCCCCGTGCAGGTGGCGATGGGGCCCTCGCCCATCATGGCGCCGGTCACCGCCAGCCTGGGCGGCGACTTCCGCCCCAGCGCGGGCGGGCTCCCGCTGGGCTCGCCCGACCAGGGCCGACGCGACGTCATCGTCACCAAGCTGCGCGCCGCCGCGCGCGAACAAGGCCGGCCGTGCCCCTCCGCCGCCGAGCGCAAGCGCGCGGCGAGCCTCGCCCGCCAGAAGGCGAACGCGGCGAGCCGCCCGGGCGGGGCCCAGGCCGCCGCGGGGGGACCCGGGCCGGGGGGACCCGGGCCGGGGGGTCCCGCCAAGGCGCGCGCGGCGCCTGGCGGCGGCGACGCCGAGAAGCCCAAGGGCTGGGCCGCCGCCGCGGCTGGCGTCCCCGAGGCGGCGCCCGCGCCGGCGGGGGACGCCGCCTCGGGGACGGCTCCGGCGGCGGACGCCGCCCTTCCGGGCGCGGCGACCGGCGGCGAGAAGCCGATGACCAAGAAGGAAAAGAAAGCCGCCGCGCGACGCGCCAGCAAGGAAGCCGCCGCGGCGGCGCGCGAAGGAAGCAAGCCGCTCCCCGCACCCGTCGGCGCGAGCGCCGCCGCCAAAGGAAGCGCCGCGTCCTCGAAAGCGCCGCCTCACGGCGGCGCGCAGAGCGCGCAAAGCGCGCCGCAAAGCGCGCCCGCCGCCGCCGCGGCGTCCGCCGCGCCGCTCGGCGGCGCGCGCGAGGGCGAGTACGCGTACGCGCCCGTCGCGGCGGCGCCCATCGGCGGTGGCGGCGGCGCGCCCGCTGTCGCCGCGTACGCCGCGGCGCCGGGAGCCGGCGGCTACGGCGCCTTCGGGTCCGGAGGCGCGTACGGCGGCGCCTTTGCCTCCGGCGGCGGCCTCGGGCTCCCTCTGGGCGCCCTCGGGGGCGGCGCCGCCGGCGGCGGCTGGAACCCGCTGGGCGGCGGCGGCGGCATCGGCGGCGGGTTCGGCGGCGGGGCGCTCGGCGGCGGCGGCGGCGGTCTGGAGAGCCTCGGGGGCGCCGCGCCCCGGCCGGGGGGCCGGGACGCGGGCCTCCGTCCGTACGGAACCGGGGGGGGGTACCCCGGCGCCGGGATCGGCGCGCGTTCGGGCATTGGCGCGAATTCGGGGATCCCGTCATCCGCCGACGGACGGACGGGGTCGACCGGGATCGCGGGCGGCCTGTTCGGCGGCGGCGGCGGGATCTTCTCCGCGCCCCCCACCCAGTCGAGCGCATACGACCCGAGCCCGTACGACGCGCGGAGCGCGGGGGGGTCGCTCGGGGGGCTGGCGCGCGGCGGCGGCGCGGCGGCGGCGGCGTCGCCGCCGGGCGGGCCCCCCGGATTCGCCGCGGGGCCCCCCGGAGGGTACGGCGCGCCGTACGGGTCGCCCGGCGCGGGATCGAACCGAGGGGCGTACGACGCCAGTCCAGGCGCGCGACGAAACGGGAACCAGCACGAGCAG
>Ga0181561_10003832_pt1 | contig 13174 bp, 14 predicted proteins | sample 011ome_19_FD_133760 | JGI IMG/M metagenome (GOLD analysis project Ga0181561, IMG submission 133760) | Coastal salt marsh microbial communities from the Groves Creek Marsh, Skidaway Island, Georgia - 011510BT metaG (megahit assembly) | ecosystem: Environmental > Aquatic > Marine > Intertidal...
ATAAAATTGTTAACGGGTAGGCCTAATTACCATCACCCGACTATACAGACTGCATCTATAGAGTAAAGATACGGACTATTAATACAATTTGAAAACTCTTGATATTCACCACCTCCTGTTTATGACAAAGTACACACCAAGTTTAAGAGGGAAAATTTCCCACGTCAATGCTTAGTTCATTAAAGGAGTCGGTAAAAAATAAATAAAAGTATAAAAAGGGTGTTATAGCTTATTGAATTTATTAGTATTGAGGATAAAGTGTGAGCCATATCGCAAACATGGATAAAAAAATATAAAACCATGAAAATCTCCAAACAAGGCAAAGCGCCAGTAATGAAAATCGCTATATTACTTTCGTTCCTGTCATTCTCACTTATTAACACGTTTACGTACGCAGCAAGTGAAACTGACAACGTCATCAGTCAGATGAACGAAATGATTGCCCAGGGACAATACGCTCAGGCCTCCACTCTGGGCCAGGCCAGTTTGTTTGACCTTGAAGGGGATCCTGAATTCGACTTTCTCTACGGTCTAGCTGCGCTTGAATCAGGCAGACCTGATGAAGCCGTATTTGCCTTTGAGCGTATAGCCTACATCTATCCTGATCAACAGCGTGTAAAACTTGAGCTGGCCCGCGCCTATTTCACCAGCAATAACCTCACAGCAGCCAGAACCCTGTTTAACGAAGTGCTCGCTTCTGACCCTGGACCCAATGTCAGTGCCAATATTCAGGCATTCCTTGATTTGATTGAGCAACGGGAAAACGCCGTCAGTAGTACCTTTACCTGGTATGTAAACTCCAACATTGGCAGTGACTCAAATATAAACAGCGCTACCGAACTAGGCGTCATTGACACGCCCATAGGGGATGTCGAACTAAGTCCCAGCGGTCAGAGTATTGATGATAATTTCATGGATCTTGGCGCAGGCTTTAATTATAACTATCCCTTTAATAAAAACAGTGCTGCCTTTGTGCGAGGCAACTTTAACCAGCATAATAATTTTTCCACCAGTGAATTTGACATTGATGTGCTATCAGCTGAAACGGGTTATGCGCTAATACGTGAAAATGTCCGCTTATCAATGTACGGCCGCTTTCAGCGCGTTGATCTGAATGATGATGAGTTTCAATCGAGTTCAAGTATCATGGGTACCATGCAGCGAAATGCTGGTGCAGGATGGTCTCAGGGCGTTACAGCGGCTTATACCGCTGTCAGATTTGATACTGGACCCAATCCTGATAACAACCTGAGAGATGTAAACCAGATGTTACTATCCGGCAATATAGCCAAAGCTGCCGGCAGGTTTTTACATAATGTCAGTGTTTATTATGGTGATGAAGATGCACAACGCGATGCCGGCAAGAATAATGCTCAGACTTTCTATGGCATTGCCTTTTCAGAACAGATTCAGTTTCGTCCCGGACATATACCCTACGTCCGCATATCTTTTCATAAAAGTGAAAACAAGAGCGTTGCACCGGTGTTTAATATTGATCGGGAAGATGACACATTCTCAACTTCTTTTGGCTGGATTTGGCAGTTCAACCGTAATCTGAATATCACGACCGATATCACATACACGGAAAATGACAGCAACATAGATCTTTATAGCTTTGATCGATTTAAGTATCAAACCGGGTTACGTTATCAGTTCTAGTCTAGTCTAGTTGCCCTGCTCTTTTTTTATTTCTGACTATTCACTCTTATTCTTCCTTGTCGAACTTAAGCGATGCCGAGTTAATGCAGTATCGAAGACCTGTGGGGTTCGGCCCATCATTAAACACATGACCCAGGTGTGAATCACATTTGCTGCAAACCACTTCGGTTCTGGTCATGCCCAGGCTGTTATCACTGATTTCAGTAACACCATTATCATTTGCGGGCTTATAAAAGCTCGGCCACCCTGAACCGGAATCATATTTCGCTTCGGAATCAAACAGAGCTTCTCCACAGGCGCGACACAGATACACCCCCTCTTCTCCAGTACACTTCCAATATTCACCCGTAAAAGCTCGTTCTGTACCTTTGTTACGGCAAATATTGAATTCTTCCTCAGTTAATAAGGCTTTCCATTCATCGTCAGTTTTATTGATTTTGGCCATGACTATATAATTCCGAATTGGGTTTCTGTAAAATTCGCTCCCCTTCTACCTTCGGTAGAATACCATATTTAACCGGTCAAACAGTCCGGCCAACATTGGGTGCGCGTCTATGAGTTCAATATTACAAAGCGAAAAGCTTCGTCATGTCTGCTATGAAATCAGAGGGCCAGCCTTGCAGGAAGCAAAAAAACTCGAGGAAGAAGGACACCGAATTACCAAATTAAACATAGGTAACCCTGGTGCTTTTGGTTTTGAAGCCCCGGAAGAAATATTAAAGGATGTCATTCTGAATCTGCCAGAGTCACAAGCCTATTCCGATTCCAAAGGATTATTTTCCGCGCGCAAAGCGGTCATGCACGAAACTCAGCGTCTGGGTATCCAGGGTGTAGATATTGACGATATTTATCTCGGCAATGGTGTCAGCGAGTTAATCGTTATGGCGATGCAGGCGCTGCTGAATGATGGCGATGAAATATTGATTCCGGCACCAGATTATCCCCTGTGGACAGCTGCCGTTACTCTCAGCGGAGGTAAAGCAGTTCATTATCGTTGTGATGAGTCTTCCGACTGGAATCCCGATCTGGATGATATAAAAAGCAAAATAAATAGCAGAACCCGTGGCATTGTAGTAATCAACCCCAACAACCCTACTGGTGCTGTTTACACACCTGATCTGCTAAAGGGGATTGTTAAGCTGGCGGAAGAAAATGACCTGATTATTTTTGCTGATGAAATTTATGACAAGATTCTTTACGACGATGCCAGGCACAGGCCATTGGCTACATTGTCTGAAGATATTCTGATTGTGACTTTCAACGGTCTGTCCAAATCATACCGGGTAGCAGGCTTTCGTTCAGGCTGGTTATTTCTCAGTGGCGCCAAAAAGCGTGCCCAGGACTATATTGAGGGTCTTGAAATCCTTTCTAATATGCGTCTGTGTTCCAATGTGCCGGCTCAGCAGGCTATTCAGACTGCACTTGGTGGTTATCAGAGTATCAATGAATTAATCATGCCTGGCGGGCGCTTAAGAGAACAGCGCGATATTGCCTGGAAAATGCTCAATGATATTCCTGGTGTCAGCTGTGTTTTACCCAAAGGGGCGATTTATCTATTTCCGAAGCTGGATCCTGCACGCTTCAATATCAGGAATGACGAGCAGCTAATTCTCGATTTATTGCTTCAGGAACATGTACTGATGGTTCAGGGAAGTGGATTTAATATTGATGACAAGCAACATTTCCGCATTGTATTTCTGCCACGTGAAGACACGCTGGTCGATGCCATTGGTAAGCTGGGTAATTTCCTCGAACATTATTCCCAGTAAACTAGCTTCGCTGAATACCTACCTGCTTAAGTTTGTCTAGAACTGCAAGCGGGATATTGTTTGCTGCCAGAGAGTAGTCAGAGAATTCTCTGCGGAAGCTGTAAGTGTTTCGCAATAAATCAAAACTAGCAGCCAACTGCTGTGGACTTTGCCCGCCTTCAATAAAATCTTTTTCTATCGGGTAAGCATTCAGAATATTAAGACTTATTGTCTCAAGATCTGTTTTTCCTGTTTCGCCTTCCAGTAACAATCGAGACGGTGACTCATGATTGCCGTTATTTTCTATGGAAAAAAATTGGCAAAAATCGTCAAATATTTTACGCGTGCCATTCAATTTTCCATTAGTGCTGTAGCCTGCAATATGGGGAGTCCCTATCTGAACCCTATCAAGGAGAGAGGGATTTATGTCTGGTTCCGACTCCCAAACATCCAGTGCCAGCTTTAAATCCTGCGTCCCTTGCAAGACCTCAAACAAAGCCTGATTATCAATCACCTCTCCTCTGCATGCGTTAATCAACAAAGCATCTTTTTTTATTTGTGCCAGCCGCTCCCGGTTCAGCATATGATGTGTAGGGTAGTCTCCCGCATAGGTAAGCGGCGTGTGTAGCGTGACTATGTCATGCTGTAATAGATTTTCCAAAGAAGAAAAGCTGGTAGCCAACTCATGATCAGAGCTGAGAAAAGGATCGTATATTGAAAAACTCATTCCCAGTCTTTGCAGCCTTGTGGCTAATCTCGAGCCTACATTGCCAGCGCCAATGATACCTACAGTTTTGTTTTGCCAATCAATTTGATAATGAAGATTAAACCAGGCTAAAACCGCAAAAAAATAATCAACAACTGCATTCGCGTTGCAACCTGGTGCATGCTCGAAATGTATCCCTTTCTCTTCCAGCAAAGGCTTGTCAATATGATCAAAGCCGCTGCTGGCACTACCAACAAATTTTACTGAAGTGTTTTCAATAAGTTTCCTGTTAACTTTGGTCACAGTTCTTACCAACAAGGCGTCAGCATCTACCAGGTCCTGTTGAGAAATTTCCCGGCCAGGAAGTAAAACAAGTTCACCCAGACCCGAGAAATAGTCTTCAAGCTGATAGATATCCTGGTCAGCAATAATTTTCATTGGCTTTCAGTTTGCGGTAGTTTTCTGTATGAAGCAGTTGTCAGTTTGCAGTAGTTATCAGGACGACGAGGACTTGCGAATAGAGTAACGGTAGACCTTGTCATTTTCAGCAGTGCTTAGCAGCTCATGTCCAAGGAAATGACAAAACTTGGGCACATCTCTTGTTGTCGAAGGATCGGTGGCGACAAGTACCAGCACTTCTCCATCATTGATTTCGCGTATTTTTTTATGCAGCAACATGACCGGCTCAGGACAAAAAAGTCCTTTAGCATCCAGCAAATGCTCGGTCGAATTACTATTTTCAGAGGTCATCTGGCAGCCTGTTACATTTACGAATTTGTCGAAATACTCACGACATTTATTCTGTTTGCCATAGCATCAGTTCCACTATCTGGTCCCGGAGACTCTTCATGCTGCAGCTTCATTGCAGCTTCTCTTTCTGCTTCCAGTGAATGAAAATCAAACAGGGAGGTATCTGCAAGATGACTGGGGGCAACATTGGTAATGCTTTTAAATAGTACATCAAGTCTGCCCGGAAATTTCTTGCTCCATTCATTCAACATTTTTTTTATTTCCTGACGCTGCATATTGTCCTGACTGCCACACAGATTACAGGGGATAATCGGAAACTGCCGGAGCTCAGCAAATTTGGCTATCTCCTCTTCCTTGCAATAAGCCAGTGGTCTGATGACGATGTGTTTTTTATCATCACTCAAAAGTTTTGGTGGCATGGATTTAAGTTTTCCACCAAAAAACATATTGAGAAACAGCGTTTCCATTATGTCATTTCGATGGTGACCAAGGGCTATTTTGCTGGCGCCGATTTTTTCTGCCAGAGAATATAAATTTCCCCGTCTTAATCTGGAGCATAAACCACAATAGGATTTACCAGGCTCTGTTTTTTCCATGACTATAGAATAAGTATCCCTTTCCAGAATATGATACGGCACGCCTATAGACTCCAGATATTCAGGCAGAATATGTTCTGGAAAACCTGGCTGCTTTTGATCCATGTTGACAGCAATTATCTTGAAATCAATTGGCGCATGTTTTTGCATATTCAACAGAATATCCAACATCACATAGGAGTCTTTACCACCCGATAGGCAGGCCATGACAACATCACCATCGGCAATCATTTTATAATCTGCAATAGCACGGCCAGTTTCCCTGCGCAGGTTCTTTTGCAGCCGATTGAGGCTAAAGGTTGTTTTTCGAGTATCTTTCATTAGAGTGGTAGCAGTGTCCAAAGGGACGACAGTATAATTCCTGATAATCCTAATTGCTATTGAGAACGCACGTGCCCTGCTACCTCCTGCCAAAACGACTATTGCTTGCAGCTACCATTGTGGCGGGCTTTTTCGTGGCATCTCCCCTGTTTGTTCAAGCTCAATCTGAAAACCAGGCCGTCATTCTTCAGTACCACCATGTCAGTACATCGACACCCCCGGTCACCAGTCTTAGTCCGGAATCCTTTAGTCAGCATATGGAATATCTTGAAAACAATGGATTTACTGTACTGCCATTGGAGGAAGTCATTCTCAAATTGAGAAATGGCACTTCACTGCCGGATAAATCTGCCGTTATTACCTTCGACGATGGCTATGCGTCTGTTTACGAAGTGGCCTTTCCAGAACTGCAAAGACGTGGCTGGTCATTTACTGTATTTGTTACTTCCGGGCTGGTGGGGACCAATGACAGGCTCTATTCCACGTGGGAGCAGATTAGAGAAATGGCTGATGCCGGAGTAACCATCGCTAATCATACGATAGACCATCCTTATTTACTGGATCGTGAGGCTAACGAATCAGAAGTCTCCTGGCTGGAGAGAGTAAGAACGCAGATAGTGACGGCAGAAGAAACAATAACGCAACAAACGGGACAAAATCACAAGATTCTTGCATACCCGTATGGGGAATATGACCCCAACATTCAAACTCTGTTACAAGAGCTCGGTTTTGTCGGAATAGCCCAGCATTCTGGCCCCATCAATGCCAGCTCGGATTTTTCTGCCTTGCCGCGCTTTCCTTTCTCTGGCATTTACGCCTCCATGAACAGCTTTCCTACGAAGGTATTAAGCCTGGCTTTCACGCTGGACTCATTTTCTCCCCATAGTCCTTTGACGACACAGGCTTCACCACAGGCAACTCTGGATTTTGGTGACGAGCAGAAAGGCTTGTCGCAACTGGCCTGCTTTAACAATAATTCAGTAATGCAGGTCAACGCGGTGAATTCAGCACAGGGGGTCTATGAAATTAAAACTGAGGTAGAGAACAAGAGCCGACGTTTTCGCTATAACTGCACTGCCCCTGGCAACAACGGCAGGTATTACTGGTATTCCATTCCCTGGATAAACCCGGCAATTAAAGAGTAGGGTTATCCCGGGAGAGCAAATTATTGCTGTATATCATGTTCTGCAGTTCATCGATGTAGTCATGTCCCCTGGATGAATAACTTTCCAGGCCATCGGTGAGGGAAGCTCCATCTACCGGTTTATTCTGGACTCTTAACTGCTGCCTGATTCGTCGCAACATCTGATAACTGGGGAAGGTATTCAGATTGTGAATATAGGCCTGGACAGAGTCCTTTACAGAATCAAAACTTCTGACTTCATGGGTAGCGCCTTCCCGGCGACGATTTGGCACCAAGCCACAGCCATCAGAATAGCACCACTGACCAAAATAATTATTGCCGTGCTGGGCAAATCTTGACGTGCCCCAGGCGGACTCATTGGCCGCCTGAGCCAATGCCAGCGAAGCCGGTATTTTATCCACGCGCCGCAGCAGTACTGCCAGGAACTCCGCGTCGGTCAAATCATCTGTATCCAACTCATATAACTCTGCCAGTGTGGAGAGATACCTCAAATCAGAAGCTGACAGCTCTTCGCCTTCATGAATTTTTGTCTGGATAGCGAGAACACGTTGTCTTTGCTGGATTATTTCAATATTAACCTGGTCCACAAAGGGCTCAATGAAATCGAAAAAAGAGTGCTTTTTCACCTGTACATCCATGATGCTGGCAAAATCGGGTATTTCTGAAGGTAAATCTGGCATTTCAACAAAAGAAGGCTCTGGTTCTGCAGAATCTTCAAGTTTGATAGATATGGATATTGATATGGGCAGGAAAAACAACAGTACAATGAGGCAATAAGTCAGAGAAGTTTTATATGCACCCCAGGATATCTGCATTTCAGTAGTTCTCTTATTTCCTCTTTATGCTCTTTTTATGCTTTTTGAAAAATATTAACACAGGTATTGAGTTAGCTTCACTATATTTGACCTGTACGAGCAAAACTCGGGAAAAGTTCATAGTCTAATCCAGCTCATTGATATCTATAGACTTTTTCCGGCACATAAGGGGGAGTCAGGGACTGCCATTTCCTGCGCCCACTCCTCCGGGGTAAAAAGATGCAGGGCAAGTGCATGTACTGGCCCTGCAAGCTCTTCGCTTAACAGTTTATAGATAAATTGGTGGCGTTTGACCGCATTGAGCCCGGTAAAGTGTTCTGATACCAAAATCAATTTGAAATGGGATTCGCTTGCAGGGCCTGCATGCATATGACTTTCATTGATCAATTCCATGTGCTCAGGCTGGCAATTACTGGTGAGCTTTTCCTTTAGTTTATTTGTTACTTCCACGACGACTCGGCGCTCCTTTTTTGAGACAATGCCTCCCTGTTTTTAATAGGGGTAAAGCATGCAAATTGGCTGGTATCCGGGACATATGAACAAGGCCCGAAAGGACATTATACATGTCCTTAAGAAAGTCCATGCTGTCCTTGAAATTGTCGATGCCCGCCTGCCCTATTCCAGCGAAAATCCATTATTACACCAACTGGCTGAAAACAAGCCAATGCTTAAAATTCTCAATAAATCTGACCTTGCTGATCCCAATATCACCCAGGTCTGGCTTGAGCATTACCGGGATAATCAAATCTCGGCCATGACGGCCTGCGGCAAAAACCCGGGCGATATACGCGCCAGAGTTATTCAGCATTTTTCGGCCTTGCAAAAAAATACCAAACCCCCTTTTCGAATCATGATCGTCGGGATACCCAATGTCGGCAAATCAACGCTTATTAATGTGTTGTCGGAAAGAAAAATTGCCAAGACAGGAAATGAACCCGCCGTAACCAAAGGTCAGCAACAAGTCATGCTGAATGACAATTTTGCCTTGCTTGATACTCCAGGCATGCTCTGGCCAAAGATCGAAGATCAGGATTCTGCTTATCGTCTTGCCGTAACTGGAGCCATCAAGAACACTGCCTTTGAATTTGCAGACATTGGGCTTTACGCCATTAGCGTGCTGAAAGTAAATTACCCTGACAGACTCATCAAGCGTTATGGCTTTGACACTGTTGAGGAGGAGCCTGTTGATTTACTGGAAGAGCTGGGAAGATCACGTGGGTGTTTGAGCAAGGGAGGTGTTGATTTCAACAAGACCGGAGAGCTCCTGCTCAATGAAATCAGAACCGGCAAACTTGGATTACTCAGCTTTGAATTGCCCAGCGATATCAAGCAAGTGCTCATCGAAGAGTCTGATCAATAGGCTGCTAAAGCAGGATGAAGGCCCTGCCAAGCACCAGCAAAGCTGAAATTGCGCATAAACCCAACAATATAGGCCTCACCGTCTGTTTATATATTCTTCGCTTTATCGGGCCAGACAAGTTTACCCCCGGTATTACACCCAGCAACAAAATCGCACTATAGACCAGGTCCCGGAGCTGAAACTTGCCTACCAGGATCAATGCTGTGAGTGAAACTATACAACCCATGGTAAACAAGATGGACAGGTTTGCCCTGAGCGCTGGCCCCCTGGCATTTTGATACACAAGAGCCAACGGTGGCCCACCAATAGACGAGATCGTACTCATAAAACCTGAGGCAATGGTTGCCAGAAATACGTTTCTGGGACTTGCACTGATATTGGTATGAATCAGGCTGATTAGCACGGCCAGTAATACCAGGGAGCCAAAAACCAGGTCATAAGTTGCGGCTGACAGGCTCCCTATTAACAAAGCCGCCGGCGGTGTACCGATTAATCTTCCCATAAGCGCTGCTTTTAAATTAGACAGGTCTAGCGCATGTCGGTCAGCATAGGACATCCATACAACCAGAAACAATGCGGCTACTATCAGTGGGCCTGGCACAAAACTTCTGCTAATTAGTACAAGAAGTGGCGCAGCTACCATGGCAAGGCCAAAACCGATGGCGGACTGAATGGCAGTGCCAATGGCGACAATCGTTATAGCGAGGACAATATCCAGCAGCGTGAGATTCAGAGAAGCTAATAAATCCACAGAATCAGATATCTTTAGCCTTACGGGCTTTAAATTCTTCGGTGGAATTACTTTTCGGGAAAGGCTCATTGGGGACTGGTAGACCAAGAGCCTGGCATATGGGTTCCCAGCCATCAGCGACCTCCCATACCAGCAAGCGCTGAGCAGGTGCCAGCTGCCTGACTTTTTCTATATGCGCATCAAAAGCAGCCATAGCTGACTCCTGCTGAGAAAACCCATCAGGATAAATAGTTTTGTAGGATTCCAGAACCATATCCAGCCATGCCCTGCGGGCAGGACTAAGGTCTGCAGGTGGGTTTTGTTTTACTGGCAAAATAGTGGAACTGGCGCTTTTCCACCAGCTTTCAGCATCGCGCACGGAAAGAATTATCAGCGCATCCGGGTAATAGGTGCTAATTGACTGCCATTGCGTTGAAACAGGCTCATCAACAGCAGCAACATAGCCATTGAACACCTTGTCCCAATCGACTGATTCACCACGCGCTGCCGCGTGCCAAAGCGGTGTATGTTCATCGAGATGATTGAACAACTCTGTCATGTGGTAACAGGGACCACCGAGCAGTTTTTCCAGTGCTAATTTAAGTGACATGGTGCCGGTTCTACCAAGACCGGCACCAATAACCTGAAGGCTCAAAGGATTACTTCCTAACGCGGATAAAACGGTGGAATCTTGGCATCATAATTCACCCAAACAGATTTCGGTTCGGTGTATTCATGCATGGCAAAATGCCCCATTTCCCTGCCATAACCGGAATCTTTGATACCACCAAATGGCGAGCCCGGGTGAAAACGTTTGTAGCAGTTTATCCAGACCATACCGGCTTCCATTGCCTGAGCCATCTTATGAGCCCGGGTCAGGTTATTGGTCCATAAACCACCACCAAGACCATAAATACTGTCATTTGCCTGGGCTAATACTTCCTCATCGTTTTTAAACGTAGATACTACGACAAAGGGGCCGAACACTTCTTCACGGCTTACGCGATCAGAGGCTTTGGCGCGGACAATGGTCGGAAGTACAAAGCAGCCTTTCTGCAAGGCTGGATTATCAGGTTGTTTGCCACCCAGGAGAATCTCTCCGCCCTGCTCCCTGGCAACGTCACAAAAACTCAGCACACGTTCCTGATGCATTTTTGATGTCAGTGGCCCCATCTCTGTGGTCGGATCCAGAGGATCGCCCTGTTTGATTGAAGCCGCCAGTGCGGTGAATTTTTCAAGAAATTCTTCAGCGATGCTCTCGTGCAATAACAATCTGGAACCTGCAATACAAGCCTGGCCCTGATTATGGAAAATAGCGAATGCTGCGCCACCCACGGCAGCATCAATATTGGCATCTTCAAACACGATATTGGCGCCCTTGCCACCAAGTTCCAGTTGAACCCGCTTTAGATTCCCGGCAGAAGCTTCAACGATTTTTCTGCCTGTCACAGTAGAGCCGGTAAAGGATATTTTATTGATTCCAGGATGCTCGGCCATGCACTGACCAGCAGTATGACCAAAGCCGGGAACTACATTAATTACACCGGGAGGAAAGCCGGCTTCACGCGCCAGTTCAGCCACTCGCAAAGTAGACAAAGGCGTAAGCTCGGCCTGTTTCATGACGACAGTATTACCGGCAGCCAGTGCAGGCCCCAGTTTCCAGCTGGTAAACATCAGGGGAAAATTCCAGGGCACAATCTGACCAACCACTCCCACCGGAACACGTTGAACATAATTCAGGAAGCCGGTATCAACGGGGATAACCGTGCCTTCGTTTTTATCAGGCATGCCGGCAAAGTAACGATAGGTAGCTACTGTACGCATCACATCCAGATTGTGTGTATCACGAATAGGATGACCTGTATCCAGCGACTCTACCAAAGCGATATTGTCGCGGTCCTTTTCTATAGCGTCTGCCAGCTTACCTATGAGAACGCCGCGGTCAGATGGATTCATGGCGGCCCAGGCCGGGAATGCATCTCGTGCTGCTTTAACTGCACGATTTATGTCTTCTTCTTTGGCTTCGGCAACATTCGCCAACAGAGAGTTGTCATAGGGATTTAACACTTCAAAGGTGCCGCCATCAGCAGCATCGACAAATTCATTATTGATAAAAAGTTGGGTCTTAAATTGAGCTTCTGGCATCGATTATCCCTGCAATTTTCTATTTACTGGATTAAAAATAAGTCCGGCCTGCATTACCTTATTATTACTCAAGGCATTGGACAGGCCGGCGATTACGATGGATAGCGCCTTTATGGGCGCCTTTCCAGCTTGTTATTTCAGGTAGGTCATAATAGCCAATAGGCTATTCATACTTACCAACGACTGGCGGTAATCGGGAAAGGCTCCAATTCACCAGTAGCATATTTTTCTTCAAGCCCTGGAGTTCCATTCTCAAGTACCATAAGCATGGAACGCTTCGGAGAATAACCCTGATGACGTATGTCAGCAGGCATGGCACAGATGTCGCCAGACTTCATGACAATACGTCCACGTGGATTCCCGGAATTTTTATCCTGGATATTCCAGTGAATTTCGTCGGTTAACTGAATGAACCATTCATTACGATCATTACCATGGATAACCGGCAGCATGTGTTCTTCGCTGGTTACACAACAGATACAGGCACGGGTAATTGAGGTGAAAGAAGGATTCCATGTCACATCGGCACGGGCAATGTGATCAAACAGGTTGATGGCATGAATCTGCTCTTCAAAACCAGGTTCGGCTTCAATATCAGGCAAATCATAATCAAGGTCGGCAAAAGCACGATTGATCGGGTGTCCGGTTTCATCAGAACGCGGCTGTACATCTCCAGCCAGTCCCAGCATGCGTCGTGCTGGCTCAAAGCCTCGAATAAGAGGACCTGATGCCTCCTGCTGTTTAGCGCCAAGCGGCGAGCCGGTTTCCAGAGGAGCACTTAAGGGGTCATAGCCTTCGTTAATCCAGTTTTTGGAAATCGTTTCAAAAGCGACACGAACGTCATCGGTATTGTAGGTTTCCAGATAATCAACACCGGTGTCTTTGTGGCCCTTGCTATAAGTACCGGCATAAATATCAACAGTACCGTAATGGTTCTGTGTGCCAAATACATCATCGAAGAAAATCCAGCCGTAAAAGAATCCCCAACCGATGTCACGTACCATCGCTCTGAGAAAACGGTCAATCTCCATGGTATGAACACCTTTAGGCCACGCAATGTGCACAAAATAGGCATCCCGGGTAAATTTAAATTCGCCGAACTGAAAACTGCGATAACCCAGAACCGGATCCGGTTCCGAGGCAATGACAGATACTTTCTCTGGTGTAACTTCAGTATTCATGATTTATTTCCTCTCTAGA
>Ga0181561_10003844_pt1 | contig 13137 bp, 9 predicted proteins | sample 011ome_19_FD_133760 | JGI IMG/M metagenome (GOLD analysis project Ga0181561, IMG submission 133760) | Coastal salt marsh microbial communities from the Groves Creek Marsh, Skidaway Island, Georgia - 011510BT metaG (megahit assembly) | ecosystem: Environmental > Aquatic > Marine > Intertidal zone...
CGCGCCGCGCCGACGCGCGTCGCGGCGCCGACTCCGCGACGCCCTCCGCTTTCGCGTCGGGTCGAGGTCGCTTCTTCGGCGGCTCTCGCGGCTCTCGCGGCTCTCGCGGCTCTCGCGGCTCGAGGTTCGATCCAGGGCGCTCGGCTCGCGCGTTCGAAAACGCCCCTTCTTTCGGCGGAGGCATCGGCCGCCGCGTCGCCGGCGCGCGCGCCTTCGAAGCGCCCCGCGGGGGAGCGGCGCGCGGCGCGTCCGGCGCCCGCGTTGGCGCGTACGGAAAACAGTCTCCGGCGGCGGGCGCGACGAGCGGCGCCACGGGCACCGCCGACGCGAACGTCGGCGCGGCGTGAATCCCGCCGATGAGACCGCCCGCGAACGAACCCGAGAACGCGATCGCCGAGCCCAGAGGCCACCGATTCGGCAGATGGTGCGCCGGAGACAAAGCCGCGCCGACGCCGCCGCCGCCGAACGGAACAGCCTCCCACGCCATCCGCAACTCGGCGCGCGCCTCGCAGTCCACCGCCTCCATCAGGCACGCCAGGGCCCCTTTCAGGTCGAACGCGGTCTCGCGCGCGCTCCGCGCGAACGACTCCAGACGAGCCACATCTGCAATCAGCCGGTGCTTGTCAGTGACGTCAGTGACGTTTCTTCCTGAAGTCGACCCGGGGCGCGTCGTCTCGACCGCCGGACTCAGAGTGTCGGCGGCGGCGGCGGCGGCGGCGGTGACCAACGCGTTCGGCGTCTTCTCGCCGCCTTCGGTTTCGCGCTCGTCCGCCCGGGAAAGAACCTCGGCGCGCGCGGCGCCGACGCGCTCGTCCGCGCGCGCCGCCTCCACGAACGCCAGGTGGGCGCGCTCGTGGAGCGTGGACACCGCGCCCAGCCGCGACGTGACCGCCTGCGCCGGCCAAGCCTCGGCGAGCGCGAAAAGCCTCTGCCAAATTCTTTTCACCTCGCGCGTCGCCTCGAGGTGCGCGTCCTGTTCCGCGGGTGTCTCGTTTTGCGCCACCGCCTCTGCCGCAGCCGGGGTCGAGGGTGCCTTGGACATGACCTCCGGCTTCGCGTCGACGTCGTCGACGACGTCCTCGCGTGCGATCTGTCGAGCGCCGCGCACGCGCCGGGACATGGGCGTGCCGGTCGTCTCGGCCACCTGAGGGGTCGCCGCCTCGCGCGCTCGGCGTTGTCGTAGTACCCGGCGTTGCGCCTGAATACGCTGCGCGATGTCGACCCGGAGGTTCACCATGTCGCAGTGGGCGCGCTCGGCGTCGCTCATCTCGCGACCCGTCGCCGCGCCCGCCGCCGCGGTCGGCGGCGCGACGGACATGGTCGCGACCGCGTTGCGGGGACGCGTCGCGCTATGTCGCGGGGAGAAGGTGGCTCTCGCGCGAGACCGGCACGAGCACGCACGCGAAACGTGCGCTAGGGTTTTCGACCGACAGCGTGTCGCCGCCGCGCGAAGACGCGTTCGTCGCGTCCGAGAAGACGCCAGGAAGCGCTCTTCGACGCCTGCGAAACACAGGCACCTGTGATAAGAGACCCTTAAAAACTTTTTGCACAACGAACACACTGACACACAGCTCTTTCGGTATTTCGCGTCGTCGCTACCCGACGACGTGCGCGGCGAGCTTCTCCCCCAGGCTCTTCTTCGCGCCCGGCACCACCGGGTTTTTCCCCAGGTACGCGTCGAAGAGCGCGACGCACATCTCCGCGTCGTCGATGACCCCGACCCGCTTCCCCCGGATGGACGTCGTCAGCGCGCCGCCGTCGGCGGAGAACGTCAGCGACTGCCCCTTGAGGAAGGTGACGCCGTCGAAGTACGCCTCGAACGTCCGCAGGCTCTTCGAGTCCTTCCCCAGCGCGGGCCGCAGGCGCTCGCTCAGCGCGTCCGCGATCTTCGCGCTGTCCAGGTTCCTGGCGAACGTCAGGCGCACGGTCTTCGTGACGCGCGCGTCGCGCAGCAGCGCGTCGAAAACCGCCTGGTCCCCGGCCACCTCGGCGACGCCGCGGCCGACGTGCGCGTCCCCGAGCGCGTCCCGCGCCTGCTTCGGGTGCACGTACAGGCCGCAAGCGTACACCTTGACGCCGACGCCGGCGATGCGCTTGACGCGGACGCCCATGCCCGCCAAAGGCGCGCAGTCTGAGGTCTGCCCGCGCACGCAGAACTCGCCGGGCAGCCGCAGGCCCGTCTTGGGCTCCGTCACGAACTTCACCGCGTCGGGCACGCCGAGAGCACCATTCACGTTCGCCGCGAGCGCGCGCGCCTGGCGCAGGGGCCGGACGCGAGCTTCGAACGCGGGCTCGGCGGAGGCATCGCGCCGGGACGCCTCGATGCGCTCGCGGGCCGCGCTCTGCATGCGCTCGCCGAAACCGCTCATGGTCGCGCGTCGCGGTGCGTCGCGCGCGACGATCTGCTCGATATCCACTTCCAGCTGGCGTCTTCGGACGATCCAACTTTTTCGCTTTGAAGCGCGATTTGTTTGGTCAACGCGAAGGGGAACCACGAGCGTTTCTCAGACTCGTCAGCGCACGCGGCGCGCCTCCCCGCGGCGGCGCCCGCGCGTCCTCGGCGATGACGCCCGCGTTGTCCCCCACGTCCACCTTTCGGGACGACCTCGTGGGCTGGGAGCACGACTTCGACCGCTCCGCCGTCCCCGCGCAGCGCGAGGCGGACTGGAAACCCAAGGGCCCCGCCTGGGACGCGACGTTGCGCGAATCCGTCGAACGAGACGAGGGCTTCGCGTGGGAGGACGAGCTCGCCGTGCGCGCGGAGGAGATCCTGATGCGCCCCGACCGGCTGACCCGCGCGATGGGCAAGGTGCTGCGGCGGGGCTACGACCAGGAGCGCGCGGGACCGCTCGCGCGCGATCTCGCCAGGGTGCCGTCTCCGAATAAACCGGCGTGGGCCGGCCTCGGCGCGGTGCCGCCGGACGCCGCGCCCAAGCGCGAGGCGGATTGGTGGGCGCCGGCGGAGCTGGATCTGAACGGCATCCACCGCGAGCACGCGCGGCTGGGCGCGACGTACGCGGACGGCACCAGCCCCGCGCGGCGTGCGCACGACCTGAAGGACCAGGGCGTGAGGCCCGGCGACGGCGGATTCAAGTCGCCCCGAAAGCACGCGCCGCGCTGGGCGCCCGCCGACCCGTACCGGGGCAAGAACGCGCGGTACGCGCGCATAGACGGCGAGGAGACGTGGTGGCACCCGCGCGAGCTGGGGCAGGGCGAGTGGGACGGCGACGCGGACGGGCCCGTGCCGCGGCGCGTGCGCGGAAGAGCGTACGACGACGAGCGCGGATCGTCCTCGGGGTCGGACGAGGGCGACGAGGGGGACGCGTCGTTCGAGTCGGGCGACTCGGACGCCGCGGGCAGCGACGCGCGCCGGCGCGCGCGGCGCGGCGCGAGGCGCGAGCGGCAGGCGCGGCGAGACGCCGACCGGCGGCGGGAGCGCGCGGACGCGTTCGAAAACGGAGGCGGCTTCGGCGACGACGGGCTCGGCGAGAGCGCGCGGGGCGGCGGCGACGCCGGCGGGACCGGCGGCGGCGCGCGCGCGCGCGCGCGCGCGTCTTCCCCTTTCCGCGGAAACGAAGGTGTGGGCTCCGCGGGGAAACACCGTTCGGGTGGCGAGGCGCGACCGGGCGCGAGGGTGAACGACGGGTCGCGCTACAGGGGGGCTGACCGGTCGGACGGACCCGGCGGCGGCGGCGACACCGCGCGTGCTCCCGCCGCGACGGAGATGGGGACGGGCATGGACGAGCCCGAGAAGAAGCGAAAGAAACGTTTCATGCTGTGTTGCTGACGCGCGGGAACCGACGAGCGGGCGAGACGATGTCGTCGTTGAACGTTTCTTTCGTAAAACGCGTGATTTCTGTCGACTTCGTCGCCGCGCCGCCGCGCGCGCAAATTGCGCAAATTGTCGTTTCTCACTGCTGCTTGCACTCGGGAGGCTTCTCGCCGTCCGCGCCCTCGGCCTGGCCCAGCCCCCCCTCTCCGTCGTCGCCGCTGTCCTCGGGCTCGTCGTCGCTCTCGTCGTCGTCCTCGTCCTCGTCCTCGTCGTAGTCCTCGTCGTCGGAATCCTCGTTGGCGCTGCCCGTGAACCACGAAACCGCGTCGGGGATGATCTTGTCCTTGATGACGGAGCCAATCTCGTAGTCCATCTCCATGGCGTCCTGGAGCTGCTCCAGCTCCTCGTCCTCCAGCTGCGCGTCCTCGTCCGGGATCACGGGAGGCGAGAAGAAGTTGAAGAAGGAATCCGTGCGCTCGGTCTTCGTGTCCGGCTTGTTGGACTTCTTGCCGCCCTTCTTCGCGGACGCCTTGCGCCGCATAACCTTCACGCACAGGTTCTTGCCCGGGAGCCAGTCGATGTCGGTGCCCTCGGAGAACTCCAGGATGGGGTCCTCGTCGTCCACCATGTGGTACACCTTCGTGAGCGTCGCGTTGGTGAAGAACGGGTTGGGCTGCTCGAAATGGAACTCGAGCGCGAACCCCTTCGGCGCCTCATCTTCCCCGTCCTCCTCCTCGTCCTCCTCCTCGTTCTCCGGCGCGTCCTCCTTGGTCAGCGGGCGAGACGTGATGTCCAGCAGGTGGCTCAGCGCCGGCTCGTCGCGTTCCTCGATGATCTGCTCCAGCGCCTCGTGGTTGCGCAGCGCGCACAGCCAAAAATCGGGGATGCCCGCGGGCGCCTCCTCGTCGTCGTGCGGGCCGGCCTCCTCGCCCTCGGGCTTGGAAGCCTCCACGTCCACCTCGCCCTTGACGATCGCCGCGCGCTTCACGTATAGGGGCCCGTACAGCTCGCGGTACCTCTCCTCGAGCGCGCGGCGCTCCTCCAGGAACTTCTCGCGCAACTCGTCATGCTGATCCTGGATCTCGTCCAGCTGGTCGACGCGCGCCTTCACCTTGTAGTGGAGCTCCTCGATGAAGCCGCTGGACTTGCCGGCGAGGCCGTCGAGCTTGCCCTGGAGCGCGCGGACCAGGCCGGGGTTGCCGCTGAGCTGGCCGAGCGCGGACATGACGTCCTTCTGGTCCACGCCCTTGGCGAACTGCGCGCGTGAGAGGGGGGTCGGTCAGATCCGCGAAGTCGCGCGTCGCGGAGGCGTTTGAACCGGCGCGTCGGCCGCGAGGGGAGATCGGCCTCGACGCGGGCCACGACGGCGCCCCGGGGGTGTTCGCTTCGAGGGAGCGAGACGCGACGAGAGGTGTGCGATGCGTAAACGGAAACGACGCGTCGTTTCCGGATGGGGCATCACGCAGAGACGCGCGAGCTCGCGGGGACGCACGTCGGGATCCTCGTCGTCGGAGTCGCCTCCCTTTTTCTTCCCGCCGCCGTCGCGATCGGGGAGCGTGGCACCGAGGCCCGCCATGTCGCCGAGTCCGGCCATCGTGGAGGTGCGAGAGGTGTGAGTCGCCGGTGGCGAGTGGGCAACACACGGGGCAGAGCGGCTGCGCGCGTGAAATGTGGGGACGGTCTCGGTTGAAGCCGCCGTTCTTTCGAAGCCGTTTCGCGCGATCAGAGCCGCCGGCGCTCCCTGTCGGCCGCGACCGAGGCCGAACGTGAGTGAGCTCCCGACATTCGTGTCGGCGGTGAAAACCTCCGGGCGACGTCACTGCGCCATGCACGCGTCGCGCGTTCCGGTAACGCCGGCGCGCCCGCGCGCGCCCGGCGCGCGGGCGCCTTCACGGCGCAGAGGCACATCCGTGGTGAGCGCCGCGTTGCCTCCCGCGAACGAGGTGGCCGGGTTCATCATCGGCGCGGGCCTGGTGGGTTTGGTGTTCGCGGCGTCGCGTTTGGACGGCATCATCGCGAAGGCGCAAATCAGGGGGTTCGAGGACGAAAAGGGCGAGCGGTGGCGAGCCGAGGCTAGGGCGAACGGCGGGAACATATTCGTCGTGCCGGAGGACGACGAGAAGTGAGTCCGCGCGCGAACGACGCGCGTCGCGCGTCACCGCGTCTCGAGCGGGACGCGCGTCTCGAACACCACCGTCGAGCCGTCGACGAAGAGAGCGGATATACTACGAGGATGTTTTTTTCGCGCGCGCGCGTCGCGTCGTCTTCGTAGTTACGTATTGATACTCGAATAAAAGTATCGCCTGCGTGTTCTACTGCACGTTGACGAGCTCCACTTCGAACACCAGCGTCGCGCCTCCCGGGATGGCGCCCTTGATGCCCTTCTTCCCGTACGCCATCGCGGGGGGGATGACGAGCCGCCGTTTATCGCCGACGCGCATCCCGTCGACGCCGGCGTCCCATCCCTTGATCACTTCCCCCACGCCGAGGCGGAAACGGAACGTCGCGTTGCCCTTGGTCTGGTCGAAGATCTTGCCGCTCTGCAGCTTCCCCACGTACTTCATCGTGACGTTTTTGCCCGGCTTGGCCTGCTTGCCATCGGGGCGGCCCATCGACAGGTTCGTGATCTCCATGCCGTTCTTGAACTCGCGCCGTAACGAGCCCTTCGGTTCCGGCTCGCGTTCCGGTTCCGGTTTCTTCGGCTTTTCTTTTTCCGACGACGGCGCGGATTTCTTCTCGGTCGCCGCCGCCTTCTTCTCCTTCTTCGCCGGGGGCTCGGGTGGCGGGTCGGCCGCGCGTTTCTTCTCCTCCTTCTTCTTCTCGGGGTTTTTCTTGGTGGGCTTCTCGTCCTCCTGTTGTGCCAGCTCCTCGATCACGACTCCGCCTTTCTTCGTCCGTCTCGGGGCGTCGTCCTCGTCGTCGTCATCCTCGTCCTCGTCCTCGTCGTCCTCCTCCTCGTCGAAGGCGTCGAGCGCGGCGAAATCGTCCTCGTCTTCCGAGTCAGAAAAGTCATCCTCGTCGTCCTCGTCGTCCTCGTCGTCTTCGTACACAGGCGCTCCATTGAAATCGTCGTCGCTGTCGTACTCCTCCGCGGGCATGAAGAAGCCGGTGAGGTGCACGGGGTGGTCGCCCTCCGCGTAGAACTCGGCGTAGCCGGTGAACACCAGATCCAGGTGGCACGACTCAACGACGCCGCCGATGATGACGCACACCACGAACTCCTCGCTGGGCTCGTCCTCGTCCGCCTCTGCGCGGCACTTCACCACCACGCGAGATCCGGACTTCGGGATCTTCTCGGACGCCAGCGCGGCCTACAGGGGGGGGGAGGCGTCAGCGGGAGCGGGCGGAGCGCGAAGGACCGACGAGACGCAAGATTCTGACGGCGGCGGTGGAGCGCGCCCGACTGGCGGCGGATTCGACGATCGGCGGGCGCGCGCGCGCGTACCTGCGAGATGTGCAGGCGTAGCGCCTCCTCGGGGGGAGGCACGAACGGCGTCCACTTCTTAGGCTCGCATTTCAGACCGAAGAAGGCCATCGTGAGCGGGGGCGTGCGTCGCGGAGATGCGCGAGTGCAAGTGCTGGCCACCGCCGACGTCGAAGCCGCTCGAAGCGCCGGCAAGACGTACCGTAAGTCTCAGATGGATTCGGTGCTGTCGATCCGGCAGAGTGCTAAACGCGACGTTTCGGAGCGGCGTCGCGCAACACGAGGCGCGCGGGACGCGCGTCGACGCGCTCGGGGACGATGTCAACACTCCGCGCGGCAGCGCGCGCTCTTTCGGTGGCGTCGCTGCCTCGCGCGCCGGTCGCCGTGGCGACCCGCGTCGCCCGCGGAGAGGCGCCTCGACCGACATCTCGCGTCCGAGGTTTCGCGTCGCTCCGATGGGCCGCGACGCCGTCGTCCAGGCGTCCCCGGGGCTTCAACCGCGTGGCTCGCTCGGCGTCGTCCTCCGCGGACGCGCCGGGCGCGCTCGACGACATCACCGACCCCCACTCCTTCGAGGTGCGCGCGTTTCCTCCCTCGCTCGCGCCCGCCCTCCGGTTGGCACCCGCACCCGCACCCGCGCCCGCGAAGAAACGTCGTGACGTTCGCGGACCGCTCACCGGGTGAGAACCTCCTCCGCCGCTCGCTTTCCGGTCGCCTCGCGCGCGCGACGAAACCGCCACGCAGGGCGCTCGCGCTTTGGCCAAGCTCGCGATGCTTGTGTACTGGAACGCCGGCCAGCCCGGGTTCTGGGACCCCGAGCACGACGGCAGCGCCTTGGATTTCGCCACGCCCCTGGGGTTCGAGCCACTCATCGCCGCCGACCCGGCGGCGTTGCGGCGCGAAGCGCTGCGGCTGCTGACGCCCGCCGAGCCCGCGCTGTGGCTGGACCCCGACCCCGGGCTCGGCGCTCTGAGCCCCGCGTTTTTAACGCCCGAGGCGTCCGCGGCGGCGGTCGCCGCGCGCCGACGAGCGACAAACGGACAGCGACAGCCGCGCGGCGCCGACGAGAACCCCCTCGCGTTCGGCGGCGTCAGCCGCGCGGCGGTGCTCCGGCTGCGGACCCCGGACTGGATCGTGGTGTGTTTCCGCGGCACCACGCCGTCGCCGATGCGCGGTCTGCTCCGCGAGGGCCAGGTGAACAGCATGGCGGGCCAGGAGCGGTGGGCGGAGGCGCCCGAGGCGATGCGCGACGCGCGCGTGCACAGGGGGTACGCCGCGGCGTACAGGTCGCTCCTCGCCGAAGTGGAGGGCGCCGCCGCCGACTGGGCGCGCGCGGGGGCGGAGGAGGCGCCTTTCGGCTCGCGCGCGAAACCGCCGCCCCGCGTGGTGGTGGTCGGGCACTCGCTGGGGGGCGCGCTCGCCGCGCTGTGCGCCGCGCGCCTCGCGCACGACGAGGACATCCTCGAGACATCCTCGAGACGTGAACTCGTCCCCGCGGTGTCGTGCGTGACGTTCGGGCAGCCCCGCGTGGGCGACGACGCGTTCCGGGAGGGCGTCGACGCGCGCTCGCCGGCGCTGCGGTACACGCGCGTGGTGCGCGGCGGGGACGTCTTCGCGCGCGTGCCCACGTCCGGGATCTGGCTCCCCTCCGCCAACGGCGGTCAAATACCGGTGACGTACGCGCACGCGGGCGAGCTGGTGTGGACGCAGGAGGACGGCGTCGCGCCCGTGTTCGCGGGGAAGGGAGAGGCGGCGCCGGCGGGGTTCAACGCCGACGCGCGCATGCTCAACCCCGCGCGCGCGGTGGGCGACCACGCCGGGTACGCCGGTTTCTTCGAGGACGACGAGACGCGGCGGAGCTGGCCGCGAATGAAAGAAACACCTCTCGTGAGTGACAGTAAGTGACAACGCGTGACCACGTTCCATCGTTTTAAACACGAGACGTCGTTCTTTTTACTAGTCTATTGTAAAAACAATCTCACCGTTCCCCCGCGTCGCTCGACGCGTCGGCGGAGACGGCGTCGACGGCGTCGAGGGCGTCGCCCTCGTCGAAGCTCCCGTCGAACGACGCGACGTCCGTCGCCGCCTCCTTCGCCTCCTCCACCGCCTCGAGCGCGTTCCGCAGCGAGGACGCCACCGCGTCCGCCTGCGCGGCCATCGCGCGGGCCATCGAGGACGACTGCTCGTCCTCCGCGCGCGCGTCGCCGCGGCGAAAGTCGGTTTGGTTTTTCAGCAACGCGAGACTCGCCGCGCGCGCGCGCTCCGTCGCCGCCTCGGCGACGCCGATGGCGTCGGCGACGGCTTTCCTCTGCCTCGCGGCGACGGCGGCGCGCGTCACGGCCGCGAGGTCGTCGCTCTTCCCCTCGCTCAGCAGATCCTTCTCCCACGTCTCCTTGAACGCGGCTTGGTTCACCGTCTCGTTCAGACGGCTCTCCCAGTCCGCGAGCTGGGACACCGTCGCCGAGAACTCGTCCGTGAGGTTCTTGATGAAGCTCTCCGCCTCATCCATCGTCGTCGCCACCGCGCGGGACGGCTCCTCGAGCACCGCGGCGGTGAGTTTGGTCAGCGCCTCGTCCGCGCCGCTGAACTGCCCCCAGCGCTCGACGCGCGTCAGCAACTCGCGGAGCTCGCGCGCGAGCGCGTCCCACTCGCGCCCGGCGGTTTCCATCTCCTCCAGCGCGCGCGGCAAATCCACCAGCGTGTTCGCGCTCAGGGTCTCGAACTCCGCCATGGCGCGCTCGGCGCCCTGCGCCGCGCGCTCGGCCGCCTCGGACGCGCGGACCACCGCGCGCAGCGCGGGCGCCGCGACCAAAACGAGCGCGGTGCCGCACGTCGAGAGCGCGGCGACGGCCACGAGGCCCAGCGTCGCGACCAGCGGCCAGCCGCCGAGCGTCACGGTGACGCCCGCGGGAGGAGCCGCGCTCGCGGCGGGTGGCGTTTTCGTCGCCGCGGCAACCTCCGCGACTTGGACGGGCGCGGCGCCGGCGCGAGGCGAGACGTACTTCAGACCGGAAATCTCGTCGGGGAGCGCCGCGCGGGGCGCGAGCGCGCGTCGCGTGCCGCGCGGGAACGCGCGCGCCCTCCGCGCGCCGAGCGCGACGAGCGGACGCCTCGGAAGGCACCCGCTCGCCATTTTGTTTCCGGGAGGCGTCGCGGGAACGTTCCGGGAACCGACGGCGGCCGCGCGCGGCGCCGTCGACGCGCGCGAGACGCGCGCGGCGGCGACGCCCGCTCGCTGCGCGGGCGCGACGCTCCGCATCGCACCGCGCGCGACGTAACCTCGTGTTACGTCGCGAAGTGGGGAGCGGACGAGGAGAGGACGCACTTTCTCAACCAGGTTTTCCGCGTCTCCCGGCAAAATGCGCGGACGACGCGGTCCGACTGTTTGCCCATGCGGAACGGGACGCGGCGTGAAAAAATGCGATTCTCTTTCGTCTCTCGAGACTCGAATCTACGCGAACGGTCTCGCCCCTTCACCTGCGTTGTTGGTCTCCGCCGCCGAGAACCGCCGCTGCGCCGCGCTCTCGGCGATTCGCCGCGACCACCGCTTCATATCCTCCGTCAGCGCGTGCGTCTCCCCCGGCCTGTGCCTCTCCGGGTCCTCCCCCGCCGCGAGCGCGTGCTTCCCGGGCACCACGTGCTGCCACCAGAAGTCGCTCAGGCCGGCGTACATCGCCGTCCAGTACTCCGCGTCGCGCCGCACGCGGTAGATGGCGGCGCCGTTGCGCGCGGTGTAGCAGAAGACGTCGCAGTACGGGCGGTCGAAGACCGCCATCAGGCCCTGCGCCTGTGGCACGTAGTACCAAGGCACGCGCGGGTACGGCACCGCGTTCAGAGGGTCGCCCTTGTTCCAAGGGCACTTGATCTCCAAAACGCCGGGCGCGCGTTCAGGCGACGCGTCGTTTTCGTCGTTTTGGAGATCGCTCTCCGGCGCGTCTTTGGTCGCCGCGCCGGCGACCAGGCCGTCCGGGGAGGCGCCCAGCCAGAGCTCCGCTTCGTCCGGGGACAGAACCCGGAACAGCATGTGCGAGACGTCCGCGCCGGTCAGGCGCTTGTACGCCTCCACGGCTTCGTCCTCGCGCGCGACGCCCCACTCGGTGGCGTCGTTCCCGGCGAAGGGCGCGGCCAGACCCAGCTTCTCCTCCCACAGCGACACGCGCCCGCCGCGCCAGAACCCCAGCGCGTTGCCGAACGCCGAGGCGGTCAGGCGCGAGGCGCGCAGCGCGTGCCACGCCTCGCCGCCCTGCTCCTCCAGCGCGAGCGAGCCCACGAAACCGCCGACATGAGCGTGTGTCACGACGTCGGGATCCCCCGGTCCGTTCGCGTCGAGCGACGTCGTCGCGTCGTCGTCCGTTCGTTTTCTCGCGTCGCTCACCTGGCGCGTCTCGGCGCGAATCCTGGAGTCCTGCCTCAGCGCGCTCTCCCAGCTCTCGGAGTCGTGTATGCCGCTCTTGCCGCCGGTCCACTTGGCCTTCTCGCGCCAAGGCGGCGCCGAGCGCGCGTCGGCGGGAGTCCGCGCGGAAGTCGCGGCGGAAGTCTCGGGTCGGCTCGCCTCCGCGGGCGGACCGACGGCGCGCGCGGGGGAGACGTCGTTTTCTTTCGGGCTCGTCGTCTCGCGATTCGGCGCCTCCCTCGGCGCCTCCCTCGTGTTCGAGGCGTTCAGGAGGTACTGCGCCTCCGCCACAAGGTTCGCGCGTTGCGGCGGTGCGAGCTCGCGGTAGCGCGAAAAGCCCGCCGCCACCGCGGCGTGCCATCGGTCGCGGCTCCCGCCCGGGGGCAAAATCTCGCCGAGGCGCGCGAGCTCGTCCGCGGCGTACTCGCTGAACAGCGAGCGCGCGCCGCGCACGTCGCAGTGGCCGCGCGACTCCTCGAGCTGGAGCGCCTGCAGCGCGCGCCCGACGCGCTTGCCGACATCCGCGCCCCCCCCCGGAGATTTCCCGCCAGGCGAAAGCACGGAGGGTCGCGCGTTGTTGTTTCCGTGCGACGACTGGGAGCTTCCCGTGGAGTACTGCGCGTTCACGGCGCACGACGCGAGACGGCGCGCGCGCCCGCGCGCCGCAGGCGTCCGTAGACGCCCGAGCCACAGGCGCGTCGCGGTGCAAGGCGACATACTCCCGCGCGCGCGCGTGTGTCGGCCTCAGAAGACGTCGTTCGACAATCCGCGAAAAGGCGAACGACGTCTCGACCGACGAGTTTCAAAGGGCGACAATCTTGGAGGTGCCCACGCCAGTGACGTGGGCACCGTCGCCATGGCGGATGACAGCGACGACGACCGTCCCGGTCCCGCGGACGTGACGTTCCGGGACCTGACCCCCGAAAACGAACCGGACCTGCGTCGTCTCAACGCGGTGATATTCCCCATTCGATACTCGGTGCGTCCGCGAGCGCGTCCCCGGCATCCCCGCGCCGCGCGCGTCGTCCCGCCCGAGTCGTTTTCTCCCAATCGCTCGCCTCCTCACCCTCCTTCGACCTCACACCTTCTCAGGATGCATTCTACGCGGAGTGCGCGGCCGCGGGTAGCGCGACGCAGCTCGCGTACGTCGGCGCCGAGCTCGCGGGCGCCATCGCGTGTCGCCTGGAGCTCCTGCCCGACCGCTCGGGCGCTCTGCTGTACGTGATGACCGTGGGCGTGCTCGCGCCGCACCGCGATCGCGCCGTCGGCACGCGCCTGCTGCGCCACGCGCTCAACGAGGGCTCGAAAGACGCGTTTTTGACGCACGCGTATCTGCACGTGCAGACGAACAACGCGGACGCGATCGCGTTCTACCGGCGGTTCGGGTTCGAACAGGACGGCGTCGCGAGGAACTACTACAAACGCCTCGAGCCGCCCGACGCCGCCGTCTTGCGGCTCGACTTGCGCAAGTGGACGCCGGAGGCCATACGGGGGGTGACGTACGAGCGGTTCGACCCAATGGCGCAGTAGGTTTTATAGGGGATAGCG
>Ga0181561_10003845_pt1 | contig 13130 bp, 6 predicted proteins | sample 011ome_19_FD_133760 | JGI IMG/M metagenome (GOLD analysis project Ga0181561, IMG submission 133760) | Coastal salt marsh microbial communities from the Groves Creek Marsh, Skidaway Island, Georgia - 011510BT metaG (megahit assembly) | ecosystem: Environmental > Aquatic > Marine > Intertidal zone...
CCTGCGACTCGGGTCGCTACCGCGAGCGTGCCTCGATCGAAGGGCGCGCGCGCGGCGTTATACGGAACGCGATGGCAACTCACTTCTTTATCCCACTGCTTTGTCCCGCCATGAGTTGCCACGAGGGTCTCTCCTTTGTGCACAGCTGGCGCTCCGAGAGGCGCGGAGTCCGGATCGACACAGAATCAGTGGTTTTTCGATCATGGAAAAACCAGACCCTCATTTCACATGAGCAAATAGTCACTTTTATGCATTTTAGGCTATGGGCTTTTTTTTTCACAACGTCTCCAATCTGGGAAAATCGACTCGGCTTCCCGACCGCGCGACCCCGGCAGATATTTTAGCGCGCGAAATCGAAATCGAAGGACACGTCCTCAAACAAAACCTTCGGGAAAAAATCTCGACTCCGATGCGCGCGGTCGCGCGCTGCGCGGCGACGGTGTTGGAGCTCACCGCGGCGGTTCAGGTCCGGGAACGCGCACGCGTGACTCCTTTCCGAAGGCTCGGGTTCGTGGCGAACGAGCCGTGGGCGGGCGCGCCTCGCTCGGAAGACAGCGCGAAAAAGCGCCCAGCGGCGGTTTCACCCGCGATGGGCGCGACCCCGAGCGTCACCCCCGCGCGGACCGATCCGGTGGGCATGGCCGAGGTCCTCGAGCGGTTGCGGCGGTACCAGGACGCGTCGCGCGCGGCCGGGAACGATGCACCCGAGCCCCTGGCGATGCGCACCGCGAGCGTGCTCGTCCCGCTCGTGACAGCCTCGAGCGCCGCGGCCGCGGGCGACGAGGCGGAGCGGAGCGCGGCGTCGTCGACGCGCGGCGACGAGGTGCGCGTGCTCCTGTGCACGCGCTCGGAGGCGCTGTCGTCGCACGCGGGCGAGGTATGTCTGCCCGGGGGCAAGAACGACCCCGGCGAGTCCGACGTCGCGTGTGCGCTGCGCGAGGCGGACGAGGAGATCGGTCTGCGCGCCGCCGCGCACGCGTTGGACGTCGTCGCGACGCTGCCCCCGTTCCTGAGCAAGGGCCGGGTCAGCGTGCGGCCGGTCGTGGCGTGCGTCGGGTCGAGAACGTTCGAGCCGAGCTTGAACGAAGACGAGGTGGCGGAGACGTTCACGGTGCCGCTCGAGTCGTTCCTGGACGAAGAAGGGCACTCGCACCGCGACTGGGAGTTCCTCCCGGGGCGCGTCATCCGCGTGCACTTCTTCGAGCGCGCCGGGCGCGTGGTGTGGGGTCTCACCGCGAGCGTGCTCGTCGAGACCGCGGAGGTGGCGTTCGGGCGGCGCGCCGCGTTCCGCAAGACGCCGCCCGGCCCCGGAGGCACGGACATCCAGAGCATACGGAGCGCGACGGACGGGGAGGAGGAGGATTTTTCACTAAAAAAAAGCGAGCGACGCGAGCGCGAGCGGCGAGGCGTCGCGTCGAGGCTGTGACGCGGCGCGAACGAACGGACCGTCTCTGTCGTGCCACGACACGAACGCGACGCGCGCGTTTGACCGGCGCGTGATAATGCGGCGTCGTGTGATGTGTGCGTCTTTTTACCACAACACGACGAATGCGTGACAATCGAAAGTGCGTCTCGAAAACCTCTCGCGCCGTAACCTCTCGCCGCCGCCGACTCAGTGCCAGTGGTGCTCCTCGTGGTTCACGGGCTCGCAGTGCGGCGGGTCGATCTTGGACCACTCGAACACCTTCTCCCACTTCAGCGCGGCGTGGTACCAGGAGAGGTCCTGGGACATCGCCTGGATCTGCATCGCTTGCCACATCTTGGGGTTCTCGTGGTACAGCTTGCACGCGTTGGAGACGCAGTACATGAACGACCCCACGTTCATCTCGTTGAACAGCCACCCCGTGCCGGGCCCCAAATCCGCCATCTCCGCCTGCACGCCGTGGCGGTCGTTCGGGTCCTTGTCGCGCGCCACCGCCGCCGCGACGGCGATGTCCGGGTCGTCCTCCGCGTACGGATTGTGCCGCACGACGGTGTCGTTTAAACCGCCAGTGGCGTGCGCGATCGGCAGCGTGCCGTACCGCATGGCGTAGAGCTGGTTCAAGCCGCACGGCTCGAACCGGGACGGCATCAGCAAGATGTCGCACCCCGCCGTGATCCGGTGCGCCATCGGCACCGAGAAACCGACCCACCCGCGGAACTTGTCGTGGTACGCCGACTCCGCCCACTGCATGAACTGCTCGAGCTCCTCGAGCCCGGAGCCGAGCATGATCACCTGTACGTCCTCGTTCATCATGTCCGCGATGGAGTCGCGGATCAAATCCGGTCCTTTCTGCCAATCGAGCCGCCCGATGAACCCGAGAAGAGGCACGTCGTCGCGCACCTCCAGGCCCATCTCGCGCTGCAGCGCGCGCTTGCACTCCATCTTCCCCGCCAAGTCGGAGACGTCGAAGGGCGCCTCGATGTGCTCGTCCGCGGAGGGGTTCCACTCGTCCATGTCGATACCGTTCACCACGCCGTCTAGCCGGTGCACGCGCTCCTCCAGCATAGCCTCCAGGCCCTTGCCCCCGAGCGGCGTGATGATCTCGCGCGCGTACCCCTCGGAAACCGTCAGCACGCGGTCGGCGGTGGCAATGGCGCCCTTCAGGATGTTCACCACCAGGCCGAGGTCGAGCTCGTGCGCGCGCATGTGCTCGGGGAACTGGTACTCCAGGCACCCGTACCAGTCCCCGGGCACGCCCAGGTTGCCGAACGTGACGTGCGGCTCCACGCCCTGGTGCAGGATGTTGTGGATCGCCGCCACCGTGCGCGCGTTCTTGTACGTGCCGTGCGTGCGGTACTTACTCGCGATGAGCAGCGGCACCAACCCGGCGTGCCAGTCGTTCGCCACGAACACCACGTCGTCGCCGTACGTGCCCGTGAACCCGTTCGCGGACGCGCCCTCTCCGAAGTCGATCACCAGCGGCGCCTCGCACGCGGCGTGCGACAAGAGCGTGAAGCGGAACTGGTTGTCGCCGTATCCACCCTCCGCGTCGCCGTACAGCTCGCCGATGCGCTCGTACGAGTCGTGTTTGACAAAGACGAAATCGACGCCATCCTTCACCTGGTGCATGTACCCAACCTCGTGAAGGCCGTCGAAGCACTCCAGCATCTTGTTCGAGCACGTGTCGAACGCGCTCTGGAACAAGACGTCCTCCTTCTTGCCCGTCTGGTAATACGGGCTCACCACCATCACGCGGTGCCCGCGCTTGACGAGCTCGCGCGGGAGCGCTCCGCACACGTCCGCCAAGCCGCCGGTTTTCGACCACGGCGCGACTTCGCTGGAGACGAAGACGATGGACATGGGCTGCTCGGTCTTCTCGAACACGGGGGGGGGTCTGGGTTTTACGCCAGTGCCCGCGGCGGCCGCCTGGCCTTTCCTCGCGCGATCGTCGGCGTCCCTCTGCCTCGCGGCGCTCGTCTTGTCGTACTCGGAAAACCCGACGCGCACGTCGCCCTCGCCGAGGTACGGCAGCTCCATCCCCAGGTACGCGTCCTTGCTGGACGCGCCGCCCAGGTAGCTCATGTCTTTTTCTTTCTCCTCCGGCTCCGGGTTGTTCGCGCGATCACGCTCCTCCTGCGCCAAACGCAGCGCCTCCAGCGCCGTGTCGCTGAGATCCGTCTTGAGCTTCTCGTTGTCCTCCTTCAGGCTCTGGATCTGCGCGAAGATCGCCTCGGCTGTTTTTCAAAGGCCACGATGTGAGCGAGGAAGACGGGAAGGACGGGGGGGGCGACGTCGGTCAGGCGCGTGCGCGCGGACGAACGCGGTGGTCGATGTCAGATTCGTCGCTCGTCGCGTTGTGAACGGGCGACGGCGTCTCTCGGCTCGACGGGCGCGCCTCCGGAGACGTCGCTCGGCTCGACACCCGAGAGCTTCGACGCGCTTCGCGGAGATGCGTCTGGAAGCGCGAGGCGCGCGGCGGCGCCGTGCGGCGCGGCGTGGTCGGCCGCGGCGGGGAGGCGGCGGGTCGGAATCGCGTCGTACCTTGCGCGTCGAGATCTTCGTCGGCGACCGAGCGGGTCAACACGCGCGCGCGGCGCGCGGTGACGCGTCCGCGCGAGCCGCCGCTCGCGCGAACGACGGCGCGAGACGCACGGCCCGAGCCCGCCGAGGCGCGCGGCGCCAGGACGGCGCGGCCCGAGCCCGCGGCCGAGACACACGACATGGTGGTCCGCGTTTTGCTGGGAGGGCGCGGGTACACCTGTGCTCCTCGCGTGCGGCTGTGGCGCGAGCGCGGGGCGTGCAGGTGCGCGCGATGGAATGCCACGCGCGACGCGGTTTTTCGGTATCTGCCCGACGTTGGCGCAATGAAGGGCTCCCAGGGCCCGTTGCCAAATCGCCCGGGCCAACTCAGCCGCACGACAACGCGATTTTGAATGCCGGGGTGCGGTTCAAACAGTCACGAAAAAGCGCGTGGCCGCAATTTTTTGGGACTCTGCGAACCGAACCGAGAAACCAAGTCTCCAAGACGCCGACGCGAAAGTTCGAACTGGGAGGGGAGGCAGGGGACTGGTGACGACTCGAGACGCGCGAACCTTCATCCTTTTAGGGTTGATACGATCGAGTCCGCGAGCCCCTCGGACACTTTACACGCGCGCGGAAGCCGCATAGAGGCACGAGGTGCGTCATCTCGCGAGCGCGCGTCCCTGTCCCGCGACGTCCGCGCCGCGTACCGAGCCTCGCGTCGCGGGTTCGCGCGCCGTTTTTTCATCAGCTTTTCAGAGCGCCGCGCGGCGCCCTCTCCGGGTCTCCGCGACGCGCCTCGCGAGTGCCGAACCTGACCTCCCACGTTCCCCGCTCCCGCGCGCAGAAAGGAAAGATGGCTCAGACGCCCACGTTCAAGCTGATCCTCGTCGGTGACGGCGGTACCGGTGCGTGAACCCCCGCCTGCCCATCGTCGGCGCCGGAAAAGAACAGGCTGCCGTGTTTTTTTCAAGATCTGTGCGATCGCAGATCCGGCCGCGTCGCGCGTCCCTCTCCGGGACCCTCCCCCGACCCCCGGATCGCCGAACCCTCGCTGACCCACCCCGCTCGCGTCCCTCTTTCCGCCGACACAGGCAAGACCACCTTCGTGAAGCGCCACTTGACCGGCGAGTTCGAGAAGAAGTACCTGCGTACGTGCCCGCCCGCCGCCCACGGTCCTTTCCCCTCTCCGCGCGAATCGCATTCGAGCTGCGAAACGCTGAGGAAGACGCTCGCGCGACGCGTGTTTCTTTTTTCCCTCGCGGGCGCACTCGCCGGTCTCTCGCGTCGCGCGCTTCACGCCTCTGACCCGTCGCGTCTCCGCGCTCCGCTCCCCTCCTCCATTACCTCGTCGTCACGCAGCCACCGTGGGCGTCGCGGTGCACCCCCTGGAGTTCCACACCAACTGCGGCCCCATCCGCTTCGACTGCTGGGACACCGCCGGGCAGGAGAAGTTCGGCGGGTTGCGCGACGGGTACTACATCCACGGCCAGTGCGCCATCATCATGTTCGACGTCACGTCGCGCACGACGTACAAGAACGTGCCCACGTGGCACAGAGACATCACGCGCGTGTGCGAGGACATCCCGATCGTGCTGTGCGGGAACAAGGTGGACGTGCGCAACCGCCAGGTGCGCGCCAAGACCATCACCTTCCACCGCAAGAAGAACCTGCAGTACTACGAGCTCTCCGCCAGGGCCAACTACAACTTCGAGAAGCCCTTCCTGTACCTCGCGCGCAAGCTCGCGGGCGACCCGAACCTGCAGTTCGTGGAGTCGCCCGCGCTCGCGCCCCCGGAGGTCACCATCAACCCCGCGGAGCAGGCGCAGTACGAGGCGGAGCTCGCCAACGCCGCCGCGCAGCCGCTGCCCGACGAGGACGACGAGCTCGCCGACGCGTAAAAAAAAAAAAAGCCGCCGCGACGCCGCGGAGGCGCGCGCGGAGGAGACGCGACGCGGAGACACTCTCCGCGGCGACCGCCGTCGACGAGAGGGGAGGAGAGAAGGGAGAGGCTTGCGCGTGTGGGGCGAGGCTCACATAACGCGAGACGTATGGCGTGTGTGGAGGCACGCGCGCGAGAGGGCGGGTGTCGTGGAAACGACGTCTAAACGTTTTAACCGAGTCACGAAAGGCGCGGAGGCTAAGCCCGCGCCGGTTCGACTTTGTCGATTCTACAAACAGTTTCTGTCGATTCTACGTACGGTACCTTAATTTTTTGCGCGCGCGTCGTGATGCGTTCGTTTGGGACGAGTTCCGAAAACGAAAAAACCACCGCGGCCCCGCGCGTCAGCTCGCCGCGGCGCGCAGGTTCCCGAAGCTGGTCGCCGGCGAGAGCGGCAGGTTGGTGCTGTCGCTGGTCCTCAGCTGGTACTGCTTCACCGACTGCCACCGCGACCGCGCGCGCGACGACGGCGACGCGGCGAGCTCGCCGCGCGCGAAATGCGAAACGCGCGGCAGCTTGTTCGTCGCCTCGAGCGCGAAACGCGCGTGTTCGTCCAGCGACTGGTAGCACACCACGCACACGCACTTGCTCTCCGGGTCGCAGCGCCCCTTGGCGCCGTGCGGCGACGTCGCCGTGTGCGCCACGCAGTACGCGCGCTGGCAGAGCCCGCAGTAGTGCTTCGCGGGCTTCATACGGAACCCGGAAGTGCTCATCCACTTGTCCCAGCGCTTGGTGCAGCCCGTCACGCAGCACCGGCCCTTTTTCTTCGCCGCGCTCGAAAACGGCGCCGTCGCGTCGGCGAGCCTCGGCGGTTCGTCCGAGCCGTCGCCGGAGACGTTCCGCGAGTGCGCCGCGAAAGCCGCGCCGAGTGGCTCGCCGCGGTCCGCCGACTCCTCCGAGCTCGCGTCCGCGTCGGCCGCGTCGGCGCGCGCGCCCGAGGCCGGGGGCGCGGGGCCCGAGGCCGCGCCCCCGGCCACGCCCGCCGCGACGGCGGCGGCCATGGCGTCCTCGAACATCGCGCTCCGCCGACTCCGCGACCGCGCCTCCTCGGCGGCGTACGCCGGCGGGCTCACGCCCGAACCCGGGAGCGCGCCCGGCGTGCTTCCGGAAGCTTGCTCCGGGGTGGTCTCCCCCGAGGGAACGCGGCGCGCGCCCCGACGCGCGCCGCCCGCGGCGGGCGTCCCCGAAACCGCCGGCGACCCGCGGGTGGGTCCCGCGCGCGCCGTCGCCGTCGCGGCGCCGTCCCGGCGGAAAAAGCCTCCGCCGCGCCCGAGCGCGGCGGCGGCTTTGCGGAGCGCGACCCCTCCCAGCGCGCCCGGGAGACCCAGGAACGATGCCGCGCCGAACACGAACCTCGCCGTGACCCCCGCGACGAGCAGTGACGAGGCGGCGGCGCGCCAGAGCGTCGCCGGGACCGAAGCGCTCGTCGATGAGGGGTCCTCCTCGATGACGTCGGGAAAGTCGCCGAGACTCCGCGCGTTTTTCGCGCCGGCGGCGTTGACGTCCACCACCTCGGAGAGGTCCGAGTACCCGCTGCAGCCGTGCGCGCCCCACGCGACGACGCGGTACTGCCGGAGGCGCGCGGGTTGTCCGTCCGGGTTCCGAACCTTGTTCGGAACGTTTTTGTTGTTTCGCCGGGAACCCGCGAGGCTCTCATCCTCGAGACTCGCGCTCTCCTCCGCCGTCTCGGCGACCCGCGAGACGTGCGCGAGCTCCTCGGCGTCCAGCACGGCGTCCACCTGCCACTTGGGGTCGTCCCCCGCGCGCCGCTGCAGCACGTACGCGTGCACCGGCGGTGTTCCCAGCGCGGCGGGCGCGCGCCACTGCACGGCGACCGCGGTGGCGTTCACGGCGACGGCGCGGACGTTCGTGGGCGCGCCGGGGGGCGCGCCCAGCCCCAGGATTTGGCGCTTGAGCGCGCGGAGGATCTTCCCGTGGTGCAGCCCCGACTTGACGCCGAGCTCGTCTCTGAGCACCGCGCCGTGGTCGGCGACGAGCACGGGGAAGTCCAGCGCGGTGACGGCGTTGTCGCTGAACGCGTCCGCGTACTGCGGCAGGCTCAGCCCGAACCGCACCCACCGCGCCACGCGGTTGGGGGTGAGCAGCTGGTTGGTGGCGCGCGTGATGTGCGTCATGAGCTCTTCCTCGCTGATCGTCGAGCCTTGGTCCCCGCCGTCGATCAGCGCCGTGGTGGACGCCGCCGCGGCGGCGATCTCTGACGCCTCATCGAAGTCGTTGCCGCCCACAGAGCTCCCGACGTACGCGCTGAGCTCATCCGTCTCGATCTGCCCGTCGCCATCCACGTCGAGTCGCCGGAAAAACGCCCTTATGGAAAAGCGCTGTTTGTCGCTCGTCTGGATATCGCCCACCCGAGTGGGGTCGGCATCACCGCGAGGGGGGTCAGGCGTGCTCTTCCCCGCCGCGCTCGCCACCAGCAGCGCCGCGAGCACGCACGCCGTGAGCGCCCCGCGGACCGCCCGCGCGCGTGACCCGCGCATGGCCGCTTTGGGCCGATGGGCTCGTCGAAACACCCAGAAGACCTCCGAACGCGCGGCTCGAAATCGCGTGTCGAACGCGTGTTCGACAAATGTACGTAGACTACTCAGTGCGACGCAGACCGACACGCGCGCGGGCGTCGCGTCGGGTCCCCGGCAGGGCGAGTGCCATGGGGAGCGGTCGCGGGACCACTTCCTCGGCGCCGCGGGGGTCGTCGCGCGGGCCGCGTGTCCCTGCTGGCGCCGGCCGACCGGCCAACTCGGCTGACGCGAGAAAAGGTGACGGGGCGAGCGTGGGTCCGAGCAGCGTCTCGTCCGAGGACGCGCGCGCGGCCGTCGGGGGCGTCGCCGGCGTCCCTGTGCAGCACATGCGCGTGCGCTCCATCGGTGGGGGACGTGACGGCCCCTCTTCCACGGACTCGTCGCACGGCGGCGACGCCTCCGCGCAGAGCCTGTCGGTCAAGTCGAGGCATCGCCGGCGAGGCTCTCGCGAGTCCCTGGGAGGCGACAGCCTCGCGAGCGAGGACACGCACACCGTGCGGAGCGGTTTTTACCTGCCCCCCCCTCCGTCGCTCCCGCGGCGGTGGACGCGCGGCGACGGTTTGGGCGCCGGGTCGTTCGGGTCCGTGTACCTCGGCCTGAACGCGGACACCGGCGAGCTCTTCGCGGTGAAGGAGGTGGAGGTGTTGGACGACTCCGAACGAGCGAAAGAGGCGGTGGCGCAGCTCGAGCGCGAGGTGCGCCTGCTGACCAAGCTGCAGCACCCGAACATCGTGCGCTACGTAGGCACGGCCAGGGACGATGCCGTGATGAAGGGCGGCGAGAGGCGCGACGACGACGATGAGTCGAGTGCGAACGGCGGAAACCGCGGAGATCGGCGTCCGTCTTCTCTGTTCATCTTCCTGGAGTACGTGCCCGGCGGCTCCATCGCGGGTTTGCTCGAGCGCTTCGGCCCGCTCGAGACGTCGGTGGTGTCCGTGTACGCTTCGCAGATCCTCGTCGGGCTAGACTACCTGCACGCGCAGCGCGTCGCGCATAGGGACGTCAAGGGCGCGAACATCCTCGTCGAAAAGAGCGGCAGGGTCAAGCTCGCCGACTTCGGCATGGCCAAGACCCTCGTCGAGCGCGTCTCGGCATCCGGGAGGCGCGAGAGCCTCGCCGGCGCTCCGACGTCGGAAAGAAACGCGACCGAGACCGAAACCGAAACCGAAATCGAAACCGCCTCGAAGGCGTCGCGGCCGATCGGAAGTCCAGAGCGCGGCGCGAGCGGCGGGAGCGCCGGCGTGGCGGGCAGCGCGTTCTGGATGGCGCCCGAAGTCGTGCGGCGGCACAAGGACGTCGGCGCGGAGGCGGACATCTGGTCGCTTGGGTGCGTGGTGCTGGAGATGGCGACGGGCGAGCCGCCGTGGAGCGGGTGCGGCGGGCAGGCGCAGGCCATCTACAAGATCGCGTCCACCAAGGAGCTCCCCGCGTTCCCCGAGCCATTCGACCACCTCGCGGAGGACTTCGTGCGGATGTGCCTGCGCCGCGACCCCGGGGAAAGGCCGAGCGCGGCGGAGCTGCTGACGCACCCGTTCGTCGCCGAAGCCGGCGGCGCCGCAGGCGACGTCCCGGCGCTCCGGTACGAGTACGAGGGCGAGTACTGGAGCGGCGAGGACGACGCGGAGAGGAACCACGTCTCGGGCTCCCAGGAGCCCGATCCCGGGCGCGCTCCAGACGCGCGACTCGGAAAAACGCGCGAAGCGGGAGGCGGCGGCGACGAGACCGAGAACAAGGATGCGCGCGCGCGCGCCGAGGGAGAGGAGGCGTCGCCGAAGGACGCGACGCCGCCTTCCGAGCCCGAGCCCGAGCCCGCGGTGGAGGACTGGCGCGTCGAGGTGGAGGCGATGCGCCGGCAGTTCACGGAGGATTCCCTCGACGGCGATTCCGACGAAGGGGGCGGCGCGGAAACGGCGGAGACGGCGCCGATCGAGGGAGCGATGCCTCGCCCGCCCACGCTCGCCGGGAAACGGTGAGGCGAGAAAAAAAACGCGTCTCGTCGCCGAAGCGTCGTCTCTCGTGAATCGGAAAAAACGTTACATCGTCATCCGACGCGCCTCTCACAAACCCCGTGTTTTTTTTGTCGCGTCGTCTCCACCGCGAAGACGTGGCGTGTCACTCGTATCCGTGCTCGGGAGACGGTACGTTCAAAGCAAGGTGCTCCTGAAGTGCGCGTCGTCGATGGTGGAGTACAGGTGGCCGTCGTTGACGAGCGACTCGACGGCTTCGCGCACCTGCGCGTCGGTGAACCGGCCGTTGAGCGCGGCGACGACGTCCGCGATGTTCACGCCGTTCGGGTCCTGACCCTGGGGCCCGTTGAAGATGGAAAACACATCGTCGCTGCAGGATCCGCCGGCGGCGGGCGCCGCGGCGGCGCCGGGCGCGGCGTACGCGGTGTCCGCGGGCGCCGCGGCGGCGGCGGCGGGCGCGGCGGCGGCGCGCGCGCCGTTGTGCGCGTTACAGTAGACAACCTCGAGGAAGTGGTAGGTGACCTCGTTGAAGTCCGTCACCGGCCTCAGGTTGAACGCGATCACCGAGCGCACGCCCTGGAACACGCGGACGTGCCCGTACACGCGCACGTACTGGCCCACCGCCACGGCGCCCTTGGCGGACTCATCCTCGGCATCCACCCAGCGCTTGACGTTGACGGCGCCGGTGCCGTCGTCGACGACGTACTCCTGCGTCGTCGCCGAGACGTTCGCCTTCACCACCTTGCCGAGCAGAGTCAGGTTGTGCACCTCCTCGCCGTTCACCTTGAACGCGTCATCCTGTTGCCGGTCGCGAGGAGGAGGGGAGACGGCCGGTGGTCAGAGACGCGCGCGCGCGGATTTAAACAGGCGCCAACCGCGGAGCTTTTTTCGACAAAAATCGGTGACTGCGCCCGAGCGGTCGAGGTTCGAAGGTTTGAATACACCGAACGCGAGATCGGAGAGACGCGGGGCGGCGAGAGGCGGTCGTCGCCGGTCAGCTCGGCGGGTTGGCGCACGCACCACGCCGGAGGCGTTGACGGAAGTCTCCAGCTGCTTCACGGTGAGGGGCACGAGGGACTCCGCGCGACCCTGGCCGCGCTGTTACGGAAGACGAGGGGAGACAGGAGACGCGTGCGTGAGTGCCCAGAAAGTTTGAACCCGACGCGCGCTTTCGGTGCCATCGCGGGTACCATCGCGAGGCTTCACGGACGAAAACGCGTGCGTCGCACGCGCGCGTCGCACGCGCGCGTCACGCGGTATCGGACGTGCGGCAGACGCGAGCGAGGCGGGTCGTCGTCTCCCCTCGGGGTCGTCGAGGGCGTGAGAGCGACGGCTCGAGCGTCCTTCGCGTGTACGCACCGCGCCACCCGCAGCGCCATCGGCCCCGGCGGTGGCACCACCGGCGGGGGTGGGCAGGAAACCGCCCTGCCCGGCGAACTGAGAAGCACTGCCGTCGTATCCTCCGTACATCGTGCTCGAAGAATGAGCTGTGCGTGCGGAGCGCGTTGAAGTATGCGCGAAGACGAGACGACGCTCTCGATGTTGGCACCCGAGGAACCGCGTTTGAAATTCTCCCGATTTACGATTTCCTCGCGGCAGGTCGCGAGGTTTTCGGCGTGGTTTTTCGCATCACACGTGTATCAGACTCCTAGCTCGAGCTACTAGTCAATGTCCGCGAGGCTCTCCGCCGCCGGCGCCTCCTCCCTCCACTTCTCGATACGCCGCCGCAGCTCGTCCGCTGGCACCAGCATGGATTCGTCCAGCGGCGAGCGGCTGAACGGGTCCGTGCGGTCGCCGAGCAGGTGCCGGCGGATGGTGGCGCGGTCCACGACCTGGCCGGAACCCGGCAGCGTCACCGGGTCCGTCATCACGGTTTGCATGATCGGATCGACGAACGCATCCGGGATCGACCGCGCGTCCTCCGTCTCCCGCGCGCGTTCCACGTCCTCGCGCGTCGCGCACACACGGCGCACGAAGTCGCGCAGCTGAGTCAGCACGCGCGGCGTCGACTTCGATTCCTTCGACTCGCCGGGAGTCTCGGCCGGGAAGAAAAAGTGGTCGGTCCAACTGAACTCCGCGAGGAACTCGAGCTGCGCGATGTCCGCGTTGGATCGCGCGAGCTCGGCGGCGATGGACTCCACGCACGCCGAGGCGGCAAAAGCGCCGCCCTCGGCTCCGAGTCGCTCCGCGGCTTCCGACGCCGCGGCGTCCAGGTTCAGCAGGATCCCGGCGACGGGCGCGAGGATCGCCGCGCGGCTCACTTTGTCGCTCGGCGCGACGTGCGCGAGCAGCGCGCGGTCAAACAGCGCGGCGTCCGGCCCCACCGTGGCGTGCCCGAGCACGAACACCAGCGTCTCCGTGAGCCGTCTCAGGTCCAGGCTCTGCGCTTCGAGGAACACCTCCGGAAGCTCCTTCGTGAGGAACTCGAGCACGCGCGTGAGCGTCACCGACAGCTCGAACATCACCGTGCACTTCCGCCGGCGCTGCCGCGTCTCGTGCTGCCGCGCGCGCGAGTCCAGCGCCTCCTTCAGGGTCACGCCGAACTCCGTGACGGTCCAGTTCAGGGTGTTGAACAGTCGGTCCAGGAACTCCGCCAGCAGGCCGGGGTCCGAGCGGCAGCAGTCCACCAGGAGCCGCTGGAACAGAGGCGACGCGCCCTCGGGCTGCGGCGACGCCAGCGCGCGTGCCAGCGAAGCGTCCGGGCCGCCAGCCGCGGCGGAAGCGGCGGACGCGGCGGTACC
>Ga0181561_10003851_pt1 | contig 13121 bp, 9 predicted proteins | sample 011ome_19_FD_133760 | JGI IMG/M metagenome (GOLD analysis project Ga0181561, IMG submission 133760) | Coastal salt marsh microbial communities from the Groves Creek Marsh, Skidaway Island, Georgia - 011510BT metaG (megahit assembly) | ecosystem: Environmental > Aquatic > Marine > Intertidal zone...
AATTCAGACAAGTCTGGACCTTTGAGAACTGCGCTTTGCAAATTTTTCAACGACGCTTCGTCGAAACACCCCGTGGAACCTAAGCACCAATCGCTCCGAACATTTTGCAAGGGCGCTTGATCGACGAACGTGTAATTCTTCACCTCGCTCTCGCCGAACAGTTCCACAAAACTCCAAATAACCGCACAGCCCATAGACGTGCCAACGAACTATCACTGTTGATTTTCTTGGCAAATTCCCTTCTTCTTCAACCATCGGATAAAATCGTGCACGTCTTTCGCCAAACGCGCGATGTGAAATTTGCCTTTCGCGTCGTCTTTGCACCCGTGGCCTCTGAATCTCGGCGCAAAATAGCACGCGTTCTCGTTGTGTTTCAGCGTTTGCATGCTGAAATTGAAATACTCTGGACCTCCACTCCAACCGTGTAACAGTATCACGACGTTCTCTGGAACGTGCGAGGACGATGAGGACGAAGGCGAGGACGACATGTTGTTTGCATAATTACGGCTACCGCCCCATTGCAGAAATTCAATTTGAAAGCCATCGTTCGCGATCGGGTGCGCGTCTTCGACTTGCATCTTTTTTTTTTGAAAGCGGAGAGTGTGTTTTGTTTGACGGAAGTCACTCGCGTATTTGAAATTTTACACTGAACCAGAGGAGTAACTTACATATTTACTATTTTTCTTTCAAGCTTTTCTAGTTTCTACTGCTATTTTTGTTTCGACTGCTAATGCCGCCGAAATTTTCGTGCGATCCATCGAAATCGCTCTTCATGGGCACGCCCTGTCTCCTAAATTCACGAATGGTGGCCGTTTCAATTGCTCTGGCTGTTGATTTACCTTCCGCGACGGTTACGAAAGCGCAGTCGATGTCAGAGCCGTATTTCTGACGATGGGATTTCAATCGGTTGGCGATACTTTCGGTTTCCCCGACGTACGTCCAACCGTTGGCGTCTCGGATGACGTAGACGACGGAACAACCGTGCGCCACCTTCGCGGGAGGGTTTTCATTTCGTAACACTACGAACACACCGGCAGCGTCTTCCGCGTCTTTTTCACCTTCTTCGGCGAGAATGAAACTCCGAGCATTTAAAAGTCCCGCGGCTAAGTCTGAAATGCCGCTGCTTCTCCTCTTCTCGACTGTTGAGGAGGATAAAACGGTGGCGGAAGATGGTCGGGCAGTAGTAATGCTCTGCTGCAAAAAAGATTGAGCGCGTCTCAAAACGTCATCCTCGAGCCCACAATCCGCGGCGGTTTGTATCGCCAGTGACTCTCTGCATTCCCCATCTTCTATTTTCCAGGTTGGACGCATCTTACCTTCCGATGTCATTGTTGTTCCCATGCGCATATTCTTTGCGAATGGCGAGAGGTGCGTATCGCAATCCAACACGCCGTGAAGGTGCGTCGCAAATACGCCTCGACACCCCAAATGATCTAGCTTTTCAATCACCGCCGCTGCGATAGCGGTGCCGTGAGTGGCTTCCGTTCCCCTTCCAAGTTCATCCACGCAAACAAAAGAGGAAGACGAAGATTCTTCCATGACGCACTTAATCTCCATCATCTCAACGGCAAATCCGCTTAGACCTTCGCTCGGTGAGTCCGACGATGCCATTCTCAAAGTGATTGAATCGAATCTTGGCACGATGCACTCTCCCCGTGCCGGAACCATTAATCCGCATTGTGATAGTAATGCAACGGAAGTCAAGCTACGAAGAATCGTACTTTTTCCCGCCATATTTGGACCCGTTAATATTATCATTCCATCTACATCCACCGTGTTTGAGATCACGTTTAGATCGGCGGTACCGTCCATCCAGAATGGCTCTAAATCTTCCACACGAAACGGAGTTTTGCAATCTTCTGGATCGAGAAGATGTGGTATCGTCCACCCTTTAGATTGGGCCTTGGAAACGTGTGCGTTTATTGCAAGAGAAATAGTTGACAAAGTGGAACATGCAATCAATGCACCCACGAATGGTTGTAGCGAACTAGACAGCATTCGAAGTTGTTCAGCAACAGCCGCTCGCGCCTCCCGACAGCTGTGTCGGTATATCTCTAGCTTATCTTCTACGTTTTGAGTCGTCCATCGATCTGCTAACTCGCGCCCAAAGCGGTCTCGAGGGTGAATCAGCGATGTAGCGGAAGGAGATGACGAGGATTCAAACTGTGAAACGGCAGCTTTAGAAACACCGCGCAACCACAATGAATTATTACGCTGGCAATGCTCAATTTCACAACGCTTTGCGCGCGCTTTGCGAGTTTCGTCGGACTTTTCGAGGACGGGGAGTAAATCATCCACAATCGCATCGTGTAAGGCATTCGCCGCCACATCCACATTATCGATAGCCTCGGCAACTGTATCTCGTCTGACTCTACCTCTCCAGCGCTCATTCTCGAAAGCAAATCGTCGCGGGAAATAACGTAAATATGACGAAGAAAGAGGGTCACAACGAACAATGCCGTCGTCTGCTTCATCTTCATCATCGCCTATCAAAGTGTAATCGTCTTCTTCTGCATCATCTGTTGCATCACTCTCACCATCATCACTATCGCGACGTGCCATAGCACTACTTGCTGCCGCGCTTCTCGGTCTATATCCTGAGTGATATTCATCAAATACGTCCGAAGAGATGATGCTTTCAATGACTTGCTTTACATTTCTGCACGTTTCTGTTAATTTTTTCGCATCTTCGTACGCTCGCGTTCCAAGTTTGCGGCTTGTTGCTTTTTCTAATAAACTCCGAGCCGCGATCCGTAAATCCGCATCATCGTGTTCGAGAAATCGCTCGCATGCATCTGCCATGGCGAAAAGGTCTGCGAAGAAAACATGGCTGGCTTCTTGTGAATTCAGCAGCGTTGCAATTTTTGTTACCGGCAACGTTTCCAAGTTCGGCATGGATGCATTTGTATTTTTGAATTTTTCGCATGCCAACTGAATTGACTTGGCAACCTCCTGTGGCGGAGGCGATAACAACAGCTCTTGTAAATATGAGCGACAACTCGCCGGGACATCTTTGTCGTTCACGATTGCGGCTAATAAAGGAGGAACGCCTCGACTTGGAAGCACACCGAGTTGTTGCGCCGTGTTCAGAGACAAAGGACGCATGGAACCTCTCTCGGCTTCTGCCAAATTTGGGTCGTTTGAGATGTTGACGACTCGGAAGTCTTCGTTCGGTTTCAATCCGTGCTCGCGCCGCGTTAAATCCAAAAATCCTTGAACGACATCTCCGTCGTATCTCAGGCGTTGGCCGCGCCGGCGCCGGCGCAGACCACTTTCAATATTCATCGTCTTCTTTTCGTCGTTGTAAAAGTCATTTTCATCAGCCAGCTCAGTAACATCATACTGGTCTTCCGCAACCGCGGATTCTATGGCGCCAACTTCCCACCGTAAACGTCGCGATTGACCCGAATTGCCTTTCGAGTTACTCTTGCTGGCGTGATTTGCGCCGAACGATCTGTGTTTATACAGCTTGTTCCCGGCACAACCAGAAGCGCGTAAGATTGCCGCACACCCTTCAGCAGTTAGACCGTAATCAACTCGACACACTCGCTCATCAACGAGAACGCGAACGAGAGTGTACCCCAACGATGAGGAAGCCACCGCGCAGAGCGGCAACGCTTGCTCATCCGCGAAATTAACATCCTCCCCTCGATCTCCTGCACCGCAAACGTACATCGGAGAAGCGGGTGTCACAATGGCACTCACGAATCTGTCTTTCGGCGGCGCTTTCAATGTGCCATACTTTACCATCTGCGGAACTTCTTCGCACACCACGACGGAATGCCCGTGAGACGTCAACCGATCTAAAGTTTCTTGAATTTTATTCTTTGGGCATCCGGCTCGAGGCACGCCTGTGTTCCCCATAGGATTCAACCCAGCGTGCGCGACTAAACAAACGGCGTTCCAGCCAAAACATTCGTAAAAATCGCCAACTCTTATCAGTAAAATTTTCTGCGGATATTTCTCCTGCGTGAGTCTCGCAAAGTCGTACACCGTCAGCGTTGCCGGTTTCGTATTCTTTTTCTTCTTTCCCGAAACGCCATCGTACAGCCGACTCGAACATCCTCGCAACGTCATATCGACGCCTAACGGGTCCGTCTCGTCTATCCTGCGAAGCATACTTTTAACCGTGGGGCGGTTTGCGCTATCTTTGAGCATGTTTTTATAATGCCTCGCTTCCGCTTCTGCGCTGCAATCGTCCTCGCCCTCCTCGTCTTCCTCGTCTTCCTCATCTTCCATTTCTCGCGCAATCGCCGCGCTCGAAGAATAATCCGAAACAGGTCGCCCGTCGCCGCGCGCCGCGAACGATCGCAAATCTCTCAAACATCTTCCCCTTCTTTGCGCGAAGTCATCTCGCGTTATTTCTGTTGTTGTTCTTCTTCCTACCGCTGATGACGATGATGATGATGCGGAAGAAGACGAAAACAAAGAAGAAGTAAACGCCAATCCTCTCTCCGTCTCGGGGGCCCTCCTCGGAGAAAAGACCGGGAGGAACCCACCTCTGGCTACAATTTTCCGCGCTGCTTTTGATGATGCGAGCATCGTCTTTATCCGTACTTTTTGTTCGTGTTGATGATCGACGACGACGACGACTGCTATCGCGCGCATAGATGTTTGAGATTTTTGCCTCTCTTCGTTTGAGGAACTTTTTGCTTTTTGATTTTTTTGAATTTTGGCGCCAAAAAAACATCAAAAGTAACGAACTTCTACGACAACACAAACACAGAAAAGGCGAAGAAGAACACCCGTTACGTATACACACATGTCATTAGCGGAAACAAAAGCAAACGTGACGACCGTCGTCGTCGGCCTCAGAAACGAAGGAGACGACGAAGGAGACGACTCGGCGACGTACGCAGAACTCGAATATTCCTTGCACTTGTGTCCGAAGAAGCACAAAGCGGAGGCGCAAGCGATGTTCAATTTCGCCGACGACGACGACGAAAACGAGGGGGAGAAAAAGGTGGATAAACTGATCATCGTGCCGACGTGCCAGAAGACCGCGGTGGATATCATCAAAACCGGGGAGAGAGTGGACGAGGAGAAGGATTTGTGCTTGGAGCGGTTCATGAAGTTTGCCGAGATTGCGACGGGGGCTTTGAGAGAGAAGAATTTTTGGTGCGATTACATCGACCCGTGTTCTGGGTTATCGATGATACATCGAGACTCGCAGAGGGTGTACGGAGAAGTGGACGCGTTGGTCACGCTACTGAATTATGAATGCACGAACGTCGGGTGTTGTAAAATTGTGATGCATCCGAAATGGGGGAGTAGCGTTTATCCAGCGAGTTTGTTTGCGATTGCTCCGGAAGCGGAGGTCAAAGCGGCTCTAGAACTAGCCTCGGAAAAGATGAAGAAAAGATGATGACGATGTTATGTTATGTATACATGTACAAGGATAGAAAATGGTCATTAACAACATACGCACGCTATAATAATTTCACACACGCATACGCACAATTTAGTTACAACTCGCCGGCGAGCGGGACGGTTAAATCAACGTCGTCGTTTGCCAGCGACAGCATGAGTTTTACGACGGCGCATTCCGGCGACATCATCGGACCGCCTTTTACACCCATTTCTAAAGCAAACGAACCCGCCATGTACAACTCTGGGTGAAGCGTACCTCGTTCGCACTGCGAAGAGAGATACACAGCGAGTCCTTTTTTACGTTGAATTCGTAACCACGGGATCCAAAATTCGTCGTTGGGCATGTTACCCACGCCAAACGCCTCCAAAACGATACCTCGGACACCTCTTTCGTATAAATCTCCGTACGCTTTATTCGGATCGCATCCAGGAATGATGCTAATTCGAATCACGTTTGGATTTATTTCAAATCTTGGCCTATATTCTTTATCTTTTACGTTCAACAGCAACTGCGGATTGAAATCGATCCCTACCCCTAGATGCGCCAAATCGGGGTAACTTGGGGAACTGAACGCGGAATAAATAGTCGCAGATACTTTTCGAACTCTATTGCCTCTCATTAATTTCCCTCCAAAGCACACCGCTACTTCGTTAACCGATATGAACGGAGGTACGAAACCAGCCGTTGCGCACGAGACAGAGTCGATGAGGTTTTGTCGAGCGTCTGACCGCGGCATGGCGAGTGGCAGTTGGCTTCCTGTCACGATGATTGGTTTCCCAAAGTTCGCTAAAAGTAATGACAAAGCTGAAGCGGTATACGCGAGCGTATCCGTCCCGTGAACTAAAACGAAAGCGTCGTATTCTTCTCGAGCTTCGTGTAATGCCTTTGCTATAAACACCCAATCGCTTGGAACAATCTGGCACGAGTCTTTATTGAACAGAACCCGAACTCGTAATTTTGCAAATGCCGACAACTCCGGCACTGCACTCAGAATGTCCGTCAATAACGACCGAGGCCCCAATTTGGTGTCGTAGTGACCTCCGGTTCCTTTTTTCACTCGTCTCTGATATGCGCCGTGTTGCTCTGCTTCTCCAGATATGGCGCCTCCTTGCGACGTCATCACCGGCGACGACACCATGGTGTTATCGACGCCAACAGAGTTACTTGCAGCACCTTTCGGCGACGGACCATGACCTACGATACCTTCCATAACCCCTACCGTTGCTGTTTCCTCTTCAAAACTATCGCTGCTCATACCTAATGTTCCACCCGTGTGTAGAATCAGCACTCTGGGCTTCGAAGTGACAATCTGTACCTGATTGTCCGTACTTGGAGGTGTCGTCGCCTTTTTCGTCGCCGCTCCTCCGCCTTCGCGCTGATGCAGATCATCAAAAAATACCGGCGTTATGCTCCTGTTGCTCGCGAGCGCGACCAGATCGAGATGCGAATCCGACGCTATGTTCTTGTTCTCGCCGGCATAGAATTTCGTTTTGCGCAACTGTATTTTTCTCTCCTCGTCTTCATCTTCTTTCGCGCCCGCGTGGTCTTCTTTTGACCGTTTCATCGCGCGGGGTTGGGGCGCGCGACGAGAATAAAAAAGGAAGAGAAAAGAATGCGGAAAGCTTGAGGAGAATTTGCTCTCTTTCTCTCTTTCTCTCTCTCTCTCTCTCTCCTTCTCTCTCGCTCTCTAAAAGTGAGTGTTATCCGCAATCCTCTTCGAAATGGAGTTTCCGGCTGCCTTTTCACAAACGTCATTTTTTGACATTACATCGAAAGAGTTCCGTCTCGCTACGGAAGCGAGACGCTTTGGCGCACCTCTCTTCAACCTCTCCCTGTTTCTTTTCATCGAGAGGCGCGATGACGATGATGACAATTATGACGACGACGACGGCGACGACGACGACGATGATGATGTCGCGCGCACAGAGACGCGAAGAATGTTCGGTATCGTCGGTGGTAGGTGAAGAGAGAAGACGAAGAAAACTACAACGCGGCGGTATGATTAATACTGGAGGGAGAACGACCGGGAAGAATAGGAGGCACTTTGCAGTGAGTGCGTCTTCTTCTTCTTCTTCTTCCGCGGGAGGGAAAAGAGGAGGCGACGAAAACTTGTACGAGATCCTCAACCTTTCGCCGCCGTATGAATCGCTCACCAAGAAAGATATCAAATCGGCGTTTCGAAAGAGAGCTTTGGAAACGCATCCGGATAGAAACAAGGCACCAAATGCGACGGAGGAGTTTAACAAATGTAAGCAAGCGTACAACACGTTATCAGACGACCGTTTGAGGGAAGAGTACGACAGAAAACGACTTTTCTGGAAAAAGAATGGTGCGGGCGGCGGCGGTTGGGCGGGCGCTTCTTCTTCTTCCTACGCGGCGAGACCCAAACAACAACAACAACAAAATGCAGAAGAACAACCGTTTTACGGCTTTTCAGATTTCTTCCGCGACGTAGAAAAAGAGTTCGCAGAGCGCGAGAGACGTAAAGGAAGAGATCCGTCCAAACCGAAGAGCATATGGGAAGAATTGGAGATGCTCGGCGAGGAGTTTGTGGAGTTTCTCGAGGAGAACGAAAGGAGGGACTTTCGCAAATACGAGGAAGAGGCAAACGAAAAGACGAGTAGCACTAGGACAAGTAATGCGAGCAGCAGCAGCAGCAGTAATTATAGCAGCAGAAGTAGCAGTAGCAGTAAAACGACGACGACGACGACGACGAACTCTGCAAATAAGAAAGCAAAAGATGAAACAGTGGAAGAGATGCTGCAAGCGTTGAAGAAGCAGATGGGGAAAGAATAAGAGAAAGTTGACGTTGGTTAAAAATCGATTGTACTCACAAAACACATCAATTGATTTCGCTCACGAATTCCCTCACTCTAACGCGCAAAAACTCACGCGCAGACGTTGTAAAAAGAACAGTAAGTCAGTCAGCCATAATCATCATGTCGTCGCCTCCTGTTTCTATCGATCTACGATCTCTATCGCGCGATGAAATCATTCACCACTTCTCGCTCTGTTGCTCGTCCACCGCGTTCGCTTCCAAACTCGCATCGCGCTCGGCAACGTGTAACTCGTTCCCGGAGTTGGTCCATCACGCGCGCGAAATATGGTTCGACTTGAACCCGGCCACGGATTGGGAGGAAGCGTTTCGTGGGCACCCGAGAATCGGGGACGATCCCATCAAGTTGAGAGAAAAGTTTCACTCCACCAGCGGAGATTGGGCGATGGGTGAACAATCGAACGCGATGGCGACGGCAACCGAAGGGACGCTGAAAGAGTTGGGGGAGATGAACGTGAAATACGAGGAAAAATTCGGTAGAATTTTCATCATTTGCGCGACTGGAGTGACCGCGGAGTTTGTACTGGCGAACGTGAAGGACAGGATGGAGAACAGTCCGTGGGCAGAGATGATGGTCGCGGCGAGAGAGCAGATGAAGATTACGGAATTGAGGTTAAAGAAGCTGAACTTGAGGTTTGACGAAGACGCGGGACAGGCGTCGTCTTCCGCGCAGGCGTCTTCGATGAAGAAGAGGGTGAAGATATTGAACGAACAAACTAGCAGTAGCACTTTGGCGAATAGCGAGAAGAAAAAGTCTCCGATTACGACGCACGTGTTGGATACGGCATTGGGGAAACCGGCGGAAGGTATTAAAGTGACTCTGAATAACCGGAGTTCGGCGGCGCCTTGGATTTCAAAGGAAGGCTACACCAATGCCGACGGAAGGGTGACGGATTTAATGGGAGGGGATGAAACGCTGTTCGCTGGAGACTACGAGCTCGTTTTTCACGTGCAAGAGTACGTGCGAATGACGACTGGACAGAAGAGTTTCTATCCGGAGTGTCCGATTAGATTCACGGTATTCCAGGGCAGAACAAAAGAGCATTATCACGTGCCTTTACTTTTGAATCCGTATGGGTACGGAACCTATCGCGGCTCGTAAAGTTCTAAAAGCTACTTTTGATATTGTATAATATGATTTGCTAACACTTTTTTTACACCTACGAAACTCTAACGCCTCTCGCATCTTTTTCCAAGAGTTCTCTGAGGCGAAAGGCGACTCTATTTCGATCGTTTTCACCTACTTCGTCTCGACCGATATTAACGTCGTCCCATTTTACGATTGGTACGCATTGAACGACACTACCTATCATCATGCATTCTTTTGCCCGTTTTTCTAAAATTAACTCTCGGAAGCTGCAATCCTTTCGTTCGCATTTGATGACTCCAACGTCTTTCAGCAACCCCTTCTCGATGAATTCAAAACATCTCCGCATAGTTACCCCGTCTAGAACGTCGTCAACCTTTGGCGCCACAAAAATCCCCCGATCGTCGACAAACGCTACGTTCGCGCTCGGTCCTTCTAAAACTTTATCGTTTGATACCCAAATACCGACATCAGCGTCGTGCATCTCCGCATCGTTCGCAATCATGCAATTTTGTAAATAATTCGTCGATTTAATTATCGAAAATGGTTTGTTCTTCACCGCTATTGGAGTCGTCCGAGCGCGCAACGTTTTTGTCTTTGTTTGCTTTCGTTCGATGACGACACAATAAAAAGCACTCCCTTCCTCGCATTCTTTCCTGGAGAGTGCAAAGCCGCCCACTCCAGCGGTCAGATAAAAGCGAGCTTGCATGGAAAGCCCGCTTTCTGGGTTCTCCCGCATCGCAAACCCGCGTCTCTCTCTCTCAACAAACGCGGCCGCGACGGTATCCTTCACCACTTTTTCCACCATATCCAACGTCGGCAATCGCTCAGGGAACGGAATAAAGCTCATCGAAGCGCTCGTCCTCAAACGGTCCAGATGATAGTGCAAGTCCTGAAACGTCCTCGTAGCGACGTCAATCGAAACGGTGTCGAACACCGCGTGCCCTCGGTTAAAACCATGATCGTCGGCTCGCAGCACAAAAGAAGAAGGGTCCGTGGTGATCGCATCCACGTGCGAAGAGTAAAAGGAGAGACACTGAAAAGAGCGCGCAGGTTGTTTACTTAGGTGTAACCGCATGAAATCTTCTCCGCTAACCGTCCTCGTTGCGTTGGTCTCTTTTTCTTCTTCTCGCTGCTCCTGGCATGAACAGAGACGAAATCCAGGACGATGACGACGACGACGATGACAACGATGACACGGCCGGTGACGACATCGATGGAAGAAGGAAAAGGAGGAAGACGCGGCGCAAGTCGCAGACATGAAACAAATAACTGTAAAAATGCGTAACTGTTTTTTTGTGTTTTCTAACTGTCTGTCCTACACTTTTTCTGGCGCGATATTGCGAGAAAAAAAGCACATATAATTTCACACGCGCGCGAGAAGAATAAAAAGGCGCAGATCCTATACTTCTTCTTCGTCGTCGTCGCATCTCTCTTTTACCTTTGAGAAGAAATGTTTGAGACGCGGGTGGCGGATCTGCTGCAACACGCCGCCGGAGAATACATTCACGTGCGTTCTTCTTTTCCTTTTTTTTCTTGATGTGCTTTTGCTCTCTCGCTCTCTCTCTCTCTCTCCTCCAGCGTACGCGCTTTTTATATATATATTCTTCTCTTCTCAACAATCGAACGCGTGGTGGAGCATCGCGCGCCGCGACGTTCACTCTTTCGTAATGCCGTTCTCTTTCCTTTGCGTTCTTTCTCATTTATTCATATTGTGTTATTCTTCTTTTTGCGGTGTTGAAAAATTATTAGGGGATTGACAAAACGGCGTTGAAAATATCTGTGCTCTCCGGGGATGTGATTTTACGTCGGTTGCAGTTGAAACCGGAAGCCTTGGAGAAGCTAAACTTACCTGTGGAACTCACTCGAGGAGTCGTCGGGAGTTTGAGGCTTAAAATTCCGTGGGCAAAGTTAGGAAAAGAACCCGTGGTGGTGACGATATCTGAGGTGTTTGCTTCGGCGAGACAGTTGAGCGCAGAAGAAGTAGCGAAGCGAGCAAAGAAGAGGAAAGACGAGGATAAAAAGCTGGACGACGCGGCGGTTGAGAATGCGAAAGAAGAAGGGGAAGAAGATAGTAAAAAGCGAAACGAAGAGAAAGTCGAGAGATTAGATAATGCGGAAAGATTATGGCTCATGAAACGTTTGTTTGATCTGACGCTCCAAAAGGATGAGGGAGCCGGCGAATTTGGAGAAGGAGAGCAAAGCGACAGTGACGGAGGATTCGTGCAAAAGTACGCCAAAATCATCCTCGGTAATTTACAAATTTCGATAGAGAATGTACACATTCGATACGAAGATGAAATAACGACTCCAAATCATGCGTTTGCGGCAGGGTTAACGATTCGAAACGTCTCTGCGCACACGGTTGACGAAAATGGGAATCCAGATTTCGTAAGATCAGCGTCGTTTGCAGAATTTCGGAAGAAGTTGACGTTGGATGGATTTTCGATTTACTTTGATAGTGAGGAAGGAGAGGAGAATACTAGCAATAGTAATATTACTAGCAGTTATAGCGAGCCGAAGCGCGTGCCAAACGTATTCTTTACGGAAAAGCTAGATCCAAATGCAAAGGATATGCAGCAATGGTTAAATATGTTCATGCCAGCTTTCCGAGACGAAGATGATGAAGAGAAGAAGAATGACGTTCTTAGATATAATCGAATTTTGCAACCGATTTCCGGTTCTTTCATCTATACGAAACGTGCAGACAAGAGATTCGACGATGGCGAAACACCTAGACAGCTTATGGAGTGTCACGTTGATACAGCTGGCATACGCCTTAAACGCGCGCAATATCACAATATTGCGCGTGTTTTGGAAGCGTTCAAAATCCATCAATTGAGAAGTGAAACGGAACATTTGCGACCGAATCTTTTTGGAGGGGAAACGCCGCGGACACATCCTCAATTGTGGTGGAAGTATGCTATCTTAGCTGCGCAAACGAAAATTCGGAAGCGGCGGCAGCGCACTTTTGCCAGTGCAGTGAAATGGGAAGATATCGTCGACTTGTCCCGAAAGAGACGAAGGTTTTTGACGATTTACAATCAGCCGGGTGGCGCAGACGATGATGATCTTCTCGACGAAATTTACGAAATAGACTCAAAATTATCCTATCATGCGGCGATGACCTTCCGATGTATAGCACATCTGGAAAGAGAGCGCATGAATGATACCAATTCAAATTCTATTGCTCTCGCAGCCGTCCACGATGCGAAGAGATATTATGAGAAAGAAATTCTTCCTCATAAGAAAAAAGGAAAGATTTCAGCATGGTTTGGTAGTTACTTTAGCAGTAGTAGTGGTATTAGTGATGATAGCAGTAGAAATAACGCTCTCAAGGAAGGTGTAGAAAAGCACGTGGGTAATGATTCATTGGGCCAATTGTTCAGCGATGATGATTTTACAAAGCTCGAAGAAGTGTTTGACGTGAAGACGATTGAATCTCAACAAAAATCTGCTGAAAGTTCCTGGAAAGGAAAAGATCTATCATTTTCTGTTCACATAGCAAAAATGTTCTTCGCTATAACAGAAAATAACAATCGCGATATTATCAGTTCTGTCGCGCTCGATCTCACAGCTTCTAGGAACGTATACAAGAATGGAAACGCGACAAGTTTTCTTAATATTTTAGGTTGGGTGGTTGATGCAAACGGAACAAAAATGTTACAATCAGGCATCGACAGGAACACCGAGAACATTACAAGTTCTTCCACAACTTCTTCAGATGCAGCACTTTCGGTGTCTTACGAAGAGTACCCACAATTTGATATGGAATTTTATGATTCGAAGACTGTCGTGATTGCTGCGCAAACATTCTTGGTCATTGA
>Ga0181561_10003852_pt1 | contig 13120 bp, 9 predicted proteins | sample 011ome_19_FD_133760 | JGI IMG/M metagenome (GOLD analysis project Ga0181561, IMG submission 133760) | Coastal salt marsh microbial communities from the Groves Creek Marsh, Skidaway Island, Georgia - 011510BT metaG (megahit assembly) | ecosystem: Environmental > Aquatic > Marine > Intertidal zone...
AGTACTGGAACCAAAAGGTGGTACAAAATTATTCTATATGAACAAACAAAGACATGAGTTTTTATCCGCTATTGAAAGCTTGACCTCCTGGTTTTCGCCAGTAACCGAAAAGATCGTTTTGATCGCTGTTTTCTCCAAATTCATTCACATTCGACCAATCGTTTCTATTCTCGTTCGCTGAATCTCTAGGTGGAGCAGACACATCAGAAAAAGCTCTCGGCGGTCGAGGCGGCCTCGGAGGCGGAGGTGGAGTGTTTGGTATACCAATATCATCGTATGCAGAACAAGCTCTGCCATAATAAATCTGCATTCGAGCAATATTTCTACATTTGATAGGCACGGCGGCGAAAAGAGTTCTAAATTTGCGCTCGTTGTCGTTCATAGCTTTCTGAAATCGCTCGTCACAGAAGCACAACGCATTGTTGAGAACTTCGATTTGCTCGCAACATCTCGAGAGTAAGCTCAGAGGATTTTTGTCTTCAGTGCCTTCTTTCAAGAACGGAAGCTTGTCGCATTTTTGAGATAGCAACGACTCGGGATTTTGCGAAGCTACTGAGCAAACATCCAGCGTTTCTTGTCGCGGAGGAGGAGTTTCGGAGAAGGATGGAGAATTCGGCGACGAAGGAGGATAAGGTGGATACGGAACATCTTCCGAAGCCGTTAGGGGTGGTGGAGGCGGTTGCAAAAACGCTTGTCTCGGAAATTTCGAACACTTCCATCCGCCATAAACCTCCAAGCCGTTGCATAAATCGTACGCCGCAAGGAACATACTCACAAAATTCGCTTGAGACTGCTGCAAGATGGGAGCTACTTTGTTCTCACAAAAACACTTTTCTTCATTTAACTCGCTCAAAATCAAACAACATGCGTTCTTTCTGTCTTCTTCCTCCTCTGCAAAGTCTCGCATTGATCCACATCCGATACCAACAGAAACATACAAAACGTTTTCTTCTGTGCAAAAACCGTCTCCATACGAAAACGTATCTGATTGTAAAAGACTTCTGCTCGTTGCTGTCGCGCTCACGCGTTTTAAGAAGGGCAAACCGAATGTGATTGCGAGCGCGAGGTACGCAACGATCGCGTGTTGCGATCGCATTATGGAATTTTATGATATAGTCTCCGCGTCGCGACTCTCTGCCGGGAATAAAAAGAGCGCGTCGCGCGATGTTCGAGTATTTTTTATCCCCTCGGTTCATCGAAAACCCAAGAAAACCAACCTCCTTTTAAAATTTTCTCGCGCGCCGGGGGGGTGGGTGCGGGTCTTCTTCTCTGCTCCCTTTTCTTTTAAAAACTATTCAACTTGTGCACGCGTTCCTTCGCTCGTTCGATTCGTTTCGTTAAATTTTGCATCTCCGCTTCAATCGCTCGCGCTTTTTTACTATACTCGGGTAACTTTTTAACCTGCTCGATGAACTCGCGCGAGCGCGACGCCCAAAGCACCGCGTCCTCGGTTAACGGAACAGACTCGAGAATTTGGTTTTGGTGTTCTGACAACTCTTGCAAAAGCTTTTGCACTTCCAAGAGCTGATTACCGTGGGAAGAGACGATGCCTCGAGAAGCGTTGGCGGCCCATTGAGGATCGTGTTTGTTGTTTTGAATGACGTAATCGTCGTTCGAAATCCCATTAGGTAAGATATCGTACGAGGAGGACATCGTACTCGAGCGCAAAAAAAAAGTGAAGACAGCAAAAGGAAAACAATAAGCTCAACAAACAACGATGCAAAAAAACTACGTAGCAGGCATCACAATGTCCTCTATTTCTATCGCGTCCGTTTTATCGAAATTGCAAAATCCGCGAAGTTCAACTCTATCTTTAATCGTTCTGCACAAGACCAAACCTCCTCGCGTGCTCTTTTGGTATCCTCGAAGGAATTTTTCATCCGTGGCCGAGGGAGGAATAATTTTTTCCGAGGAATAGAACGGCGCCAATCCGCAGTGTGCCGATCCCGTGACGGGATCTTCGTCTATGCCTATGTTTGGTCCGAAAAACCTTGACACGAAGTCGCAATCCACCCGCTCGTTATTGGAGAGAGCGGTAACGATAACACCTCTTCCACCAACTTCTTTCAACTTTTCATAGTCGACTTTCCTGTTGGAATCAAAATATATTTCGTCCATGGATGGAACGGAACTTTCGTCCAGGTAAATGAAAGTATCGCCGATTGAATTTTCATACACTGGTAACGCCTCGATAGTCTTATTCTTGTCTCCGAACGCTTCTCTGACGAGCTCCATTCGTCGCGAAGCTTCCTCTTCTGCGATTAGAGCCGGAGGCGACGCTGGAAACGACATCGTAATTGCCCCACTTTCCTCGCATCTTTCGAGTACAAGTTCACCTTTACCGCTGTCGTATACAAACACAATCTCTACTCCAGAGCTTTCTTTCCCACCGCTGTCTGCTGAAATATCGTTGAATACGCACGCAGCAGATGCCAACGAGGCGTGCCCGCACAAACCTACTTCACACGTAGGGGAAAACCATTGGATGTTGAAATATTTTCTACTTTTCTCCGTTCTCGTTACGACTTCCCAAACGAACGCCGTTTCAGACAGACCGAGTTTCCGTGCTATCGCTTGTTTCTCTTCTCTCGATGTATTTTCGCTTTCAGCGCTCGAAAGAACGATAACAGCTGCGGGATTACCTTTCATTTTCTCTTCGTTGGAAGCGGTGTTGTTGTTGCTGTTGTCGTTGTTAACGAACGCGTTGACGACGCGATAAGTGAACGTCTTCATTTTTCTCACATAAACCTTGTGTACCTATCGAACACTATGATTTGTCGAGCTATGATGTCGACGGCAGTACGAACGCGTCGCTCACAGTTGGGACGTTTCCCACGCGAGTGGGTGTGGATTGTGGTTTGTGTGTACTTACTTGGTGTACGTACTGGAGATTTTCGTGCTAACTTTTTTTTGTATCGCAACTAACTTTTCAGCAGCGCCATTGTAATGAAATAAGTACACCACAAGCCACAAAAAAAGAGCGGTGCGATGGCGTTAAAGAACAACGCAACTAAGCTCGATTTCACGGAGAATATTAAAGAGTTTGAGTGTCCCATTTGTCTCGAGCTCATAGTCGGCGCGGCCATTTTACCATGCGGGCACATTTGTTGCATTTACTGTTGCCATTGTTCTATGAACTTGGAGAACTCGCACTGTTTCTTGTGTAAAAAGCGATACACTGCTCTCCCGGGTCTCTCGACGCAACTGTCTCTGTTGATTTTGTCCACCTTTCGCGAGCAGTTCGACGAGCGATTAGAGCGAGAAAAGGAAAGTTCGGAAGAGTTTGAGAAATTCATCTTGCCATTTGTGAAATTTCTCAAAGAGGAGCTGAAGACGAACGCCTCCGCACTCACGGAAAGCGTCACGTGTACGAAATGTAAGCGAACACCAATAGTGAAACCCATAGCTGCCACGTGCGGACATCTGTACTGTCAGAATTGCGTTCGCCGCGGGAATATAAAAAAATGTGTTCTTGATAAGTGTTACGGCGGAGATATCGACAAAGAAGCGGGCGTCGTAAAAGCAATGCAGCACTTACTCGAGAAGATGTACCCGCTCGAGATGAAAGAGCGTATGAAAACCGAGGAGGAGGAGGAGACCGAGAAAGAAGGAGAAGAGCGCTCGATGATGGAAATAGCACAATCTGGGGAAAATGAAGAAGAAGAAAAAGAAGAAGAAGAAATACATTTTGGCGTAGGTTGCGATTTATGTGGAAGTTATCCAATTAAAGGGGAGAGATATCAATGCCTCGATTGCAGAGAAGACGCGAATGGGTGTCCACTTGGCTTTGACTTGTGCGGTAAGTGTAAAGAATTCGACGAAAAAATTGGATTAGATGAATCCAGTGCGAATGCTTTTGCCGCAGCCGGGCGCTTTCGATTTTTGCAAAACCATACGCGAGAACACAGACTGGTCAAAGTTCCGTTTAGAGAATCGTTTTTGCACAGGTTAAAAGCAGCGAATCCACAAATGAGCATCGAACAGATTCTTCGCATAATTAGCATCGCTGGAGAAGAACGGGAACAAGGAGAGGAAGAGGAGGAGGAGGAGGAGGAAGGAGAAGAAGATGAAGATGAAGTAGATGAAGATGAAGATGAATTTGTTTTGTTTGAAGATGAAGAAGAAGAAGAACAAGATGATGATGAAGAAGAAGAAGAAGAAGAAGTGGGAGAAAGAGAAAGAGAAGAATAAAGTACAAATATAGACAAAGTTTTACAACATACAATAATAGAATTAATAATGGATTGAAACAATGAGCACTCATCCATGATACCGTAAAATTTGCCTTGGTTCGTGCATTCTCGCCAACGCTTCTTTTGCCGACTCCTCCGATTCTACAACAAATCCTGCCTTCTCGTAAAGGCGTTTAGCTGCCACATTTTCTGACACCACGTGCACGTAAATCTCCTCCACATTCATCTTCTGTGCATCTTCAATCGCGCGCTCTATGAGTTGTTTTGCTATACCTAAATTTCTACGAGACTCTAATACACAGACGTTACTCATGTAACATCGTTTCTTGCGAGCATTCTCTTCTGTGGGAAACTTTCCAACCAACTCTTCGGCGGGCAAGTTTACGCCGATGTTCAAGTCCAACGTCCCACAAACGATTGCGCTCTTTACGCCCGGAATAACAATCGCGGGATCTTCTGGCACTCTTTCGTCTCCTTCGACCCGTTCTTCTACGGCGACGTAACAGAATACGTCGTTATTTTTGTACGACACGTCTTTGCCCGCTATTTTATTCGATATCGTCTCAAACTCAGCTTCGATTTTTGTCAATCGGTGCGCTCGAATGCTAAATTCAGAGCGGTCTTTGGGATAGGAATAAAAACACAGCGCTCTGACGCACGCCGCGCCACGAATGTCCGCATCTGAGTCGACCATTTTGATTTCTACTGTTGGGTTGTTTTGAACTTTATTGTTGTTTATCGCGTAGCACGTCTTTTTAACATCTGTATTCTTTTTGTTGAAACAGAAGCGGGGCCGCCGTCGGTCGGAACGCGTGGAAGTACTACGTAATGATGATGATGATGATGATGATGATAATGATGACGGAGAAGAGCGATGATGGTATGACATGACGGATGTAAAAGCTATCATCACTCACAGTTGCTCAGAAGAACTTATGTGATGAAGAGCAGAAGAAAAAAAACTGTGCGGTGTAGCGGGTGTCAACACACGGGTTGCGTTAAAATGAGAAACTGTCCGGACTGTATCACTGTCAAATCGACACTCTCGCTGAGTCAGAAAAAACGACACTTTTAACGAGAGGAGGTCATTTATATATAAACAATAATATTCATCAAAAGAGAGATGAGTGTCCCTCCTCACTCAACCTCGTCGTCGTCTCATCACCCTCCTGTTCGCGCTACTTCGTTCGAGAACGTGTGCGTGGAGGATTTGGAGAGAGAAAAGCAAGGTGCGGAAAAAATTACGTTGGAGGATTTACCTTCGACACGTGGTTTAACAACAACGCATGCGCCACCTTCCACTTCAGAGAGAGAAAGGAATACCGCGACAAATACGATAATAGCAAAGAAGAAAGTGGGGAGTGCGAAAAGAAGGGCGAAAGCGTCCTCGTCGTCGTCAAAAGTAGACGACGTTTTGCTCATCTCAACGACGAACGAGACGCGCGCGCGTTTACAAACGCTTCTCTCAGACATTGGCGATGATATTTTTCTCATCGAAAGAGAAGGAGAGGAGGAAGGAACAAACAACAACAACAACAACTACGGAAAAAGAGAAGGAGATGACGAACCTCAACCTTCCTTCCTGGAGGTTGTGTACTCCATCGGTGAGCACTTTCTCCAGTTTCCGAACCATGCCATGCCCAAGTGGTCGGTCTTTGCCGCGCACGCTATTAAAATCCTACTGAAAAGAACAGACTTGGCGACCGAGTTGCGAAAAGAGGAGAACCGAAAGAACAGACGGGCGCTGTTGACGTTGTTGCTATGTTTCACACGCATCACGAGTTTACACAAAAAGATAAAAGATGAGGTCGAGTCCGCTACCCACATGAATAACAGCTTCTCGAACGCGGAAGTGTTCCCGAGAACATCGTCCACGACATCGTCGTCATCGTTCGGTGCAATCAGAAAGAAAGATATCGTGGCTGCGGACGATCCCTCCACGCAAAAACTCACGATGGAGTGTTTCAAGACGTGCGAAAACTGTAAAACGATGTACGAAGGCGTAAAAATGATACAATCTTGCGTCGCACTCGCCATCATATTAACGCTACCACAGTTAAACACGAACAACAATAACAGTAACAGTAGCAGTAATAGTGAAAGCAACTTTAGCAGCGCCGCAGAAAATAGAAACGCGCAAAAAAGACTCCATTCGCCAGGATCGGCGGCGCAACAAGGAAGAAAAAATTCCTTCACCTCCTCTCGAGAAAGTTCTGCTTCTCCCTCTCTTGAAATAAGTGCGAGTAATAACAACCACATATTTTCGAGTGGGTATAATCGCGGTTCATCGCCGAATCGGATGTCTCCAATGGATTCTCCTACGTCGCACTCGCGCACACTGCTGGGGTCCTCGCCTCTGGGCCAATCCTACGCGACCAGAATTTCAAACGAATTCTCGAGATTTTCAAACGTCTCCACGATTGCGCAGACATTAGCAGCGAACGATGTCGAACGCGAAGATGCGTTTGATAATAGTAAATACTCTTCGCAATCTCCAACTCGACGGACCAAGTATGAAGCGGCGTCCGTGCAGGACGGCGTGGGGTCCCCCACCGGAGCGGGACCAGGCAGTCGCGTCGGTCGAGGAGTCATGAGAAATCCATCTCGAATATTCTACAGAGCTGATATGGAGCTTGATGACGATGAAAATTTCGACAGTTTACGCTCAAACGCACAAAGTGGTGCGCATGAAGGAGAACAACTCAGTCCAGAGAGTCAACGGAAGATGACGTCCGTGTGCAGAATATGCGAGAAACCCGTACCGCTATCAGAGCTCGTGGCACATTCTGCGTGCTGTGCGAGTAGTCCATTGAGTTCACCGCGAGGTGATAAGCACTCGAGGCAGCGTTCGATGTCACCGGTGGACTATCTGCGCTCTTCCTCGCTTTCGTCTTCCTTTGAAGAAAAAATGAGAGTCTCGGAGTTGAGCAGATCTCTGAGCGGCAACACAAACTCTTCGGACAGAGATGATCTTCTCGACTATGAAGGAAGTGGTAATACCACCGATATCGGCAATACTATGTCGTCGCAACCGCGAGTATCCGTAGAAGATTTCGAGGTGCTCAAACTTATATCCTCGGGCGCCCACGGTCGCGTTTTCCTGGCAAAAAAGCGAGCTACGGGAGATATATACGCTATCAAAGCGATTAAGAAAAGAGATTTGGTGTTTAGAAACACAATCTCTCGCCTGAAAGAAGAACGCGACGCGCTCGTTTTAGCGGCGAATCCATTCGTTATCAAGTTATTCTACGCCTTCTCATCGGCGCGACACGTGTACTTTGTGACGGAGTATGCGAACGGTGGCGATTTATATAGCCTGTTGAAACAGCTCGGCTCTTTAGAAGAGAGCATGGCGCGAAAGTATGCAAGTGAAGTCGTTCTTGCTCTAGAATACGTACATTCGGTCGGCGTGACTCATCGCGATTTAAAACCAGACAATCTTCTCATTTCCTCTGATGGACATTTGAAGCTCGCGGACTTTGGCCTGAGCTTTGTCGGAGCGTCGAGAGACGATAATATCGTTCCCAAAACGAGCAACGAAAAGTCCCCCCATCATCGCTCGGGGAGCGTCAGCTCTGAAGCGCTAGGTAACGAAAAGGAGAAGATGGCAGTGGGAACTCCAGACTACTTGGCACCGGAAGTTTTGCTTTGTGAAACGGAAGAGATTTCCCAATCCGTTGATTGGTGGAGTTTGGGTATCATCATATTTGAAATGCTTTCAGGCGTTCCGCCTTTCCACGCGCCGACGCCCGCGGATATTTTCGATAACATTCTCGCAGGCTACGATGCGTATAACGTTGACGATACTTATCCAGATGATGTGACGCACGAGGCTAAGAATGTGGTAAAATGCCTGTTAGAATCTGAACCGGATGTGCGCCTCGGGGCCCTACTTCTCGGGGGCTCTGAGAGCGTGAAGACGCACCCGTGGTTTACAGATATTGATTGGGACAATGGTCATTCAGAGGCTAACTTTGTGCCAAACGTTTCCAATATTCGTGACACTAGTTATTTCATAAAGCGTTCGTCCCATAATTCGTCACAATCTGCCCGCCCGAGTTCCGAAGAGAGCTCAGACAGCGCTGGCGCAAACACCGTGGACACTGAATACAGAAGCTCCTTATCACAACTCCGTTCATCCAAGGGTGGCCCTACTCCGGGAGAAAGAAAGAAAGAACCTACGTTTGAGTCGTACGAAAGTGGCGAGGAAGACGATGTTGTTATTGATGACGACGCGTACGAGGAAGATTTTGGGGATTTCAACTTCATTAACTTAGCCGAACTGGCTCGTATGAATTTGACGAGCGAAGGAAATAGTTAGGGGTAGCAAATTATAGTTTTAGAATGTTGAAAAAATGCGATACCGCGTTGAATGGTTATATTAATCAGCATACAGCATCTCTGGGACGCCCGCGCGATGGTACTCATCACTACCACTACCTAGCATATAGCGCACTAAAAATATGGTGTTACAAATTAATCCTAAGTTCATTTTACGTCGCGAGCCACACACTCGGCGAAAAGCTGCGAAATTTGTTCCGATGACTTGGTCTTTAAAGTCGCAGATACCTTCAAAAAGTCTCTTTTAAACCGTCTCAATTCAACGAGAGTAGGTTGTCTGACGCAACGGATAGGTTTAAGCCTTGTGCTGCTGTCCTTCCCATTCACATCTTCAAACGTATACGTCGTCGGTTCAGAAACGCCTAGGGGATTAGCAGAATTTTGCTTGGCAATTGAATCTATGACGCATTGTATAGCTTTGTCCAGAGAGTATCTCAAATTCGTATCGCTTAATCGAGTCGTCGCTGTTGCAAATGTTGGGCGCAAACTTTTTCTCGATGCACCATCGATAGCGGCGTTTCTCGCGAAGGATTCTTCTAAGTCTGTCATTTCCTCTCCGTCACTAGTGCCAGTCCTCATCAAAACAGTTTCATCCTTGGAACTTGCCTCTCCTGAAACCATCCGAACGATGGCGTCAAATATCATTTCACCATCGACAAATATTTGCGCGTCGTTTTCTTTGCTCGTGTTCATACATTCTTCCTTATTTTTCGAGTCTTCCGAGAAATCGCCCGACGGCATCGGTTTGGATTTTAGCGTAAACATTGGCTTATGCCAACGATCCCGCGTATCGGGAACCTCGTACCTGTTACACAAATCCTCAAAGATGGGAGCGTCGTACGCTTCAACCGACGCATCATCTACATTCAACGCCGCACTTTGGTTTCTAGATGTGACAACTTCGCGCGAGTCAGCGCAAAATACAGTCACGCAACGACACGCATTTTCTCGCGCTATGCACCACAGCTGATATCGAAAACCTTTAACCAAATTCAAAGAGTCTAAGATGACGTGAGGGCCATTTGGCCTAAGGTACCTCTCCACCGTCGATTGTAATGTCTGACGCGTAATCTTTTCCATTCGTGCATCTTTATACGCCCTATTTCGTTTCAAACTTAAAGAAGGTTCATCCACGAGCACGCACTCTTCGCCGGCGTCAAGCAGTCGGCGCAGCACGTCTTTCGCGACGAGTGACTTGTTCGACTTTGGTAGCCCTGTCAAGATGATCAAGCACGATGGCGGTTTGCTCGACATTCAATCACTTACTCTTCCGCGCGATACGTATATTCTCTTCACTTCTCTTCTTCCTTTTTCATTCTGTATGATGAGCTCGTTCTTCGCTCTCTTTTCCAATGCGAAATCGTTCTACGCGGAGTTTTTTTGTATGGGGGGGGGTGGCAAATCTTCATATTTAAAAGAGGAGTTACGGTTTCTTTCTACGAACGCGTTGTTAACTATTGCTCAAACTACAACCTAATTCAATGTGTAAGATTAAGACGACTTTATGCCCGCCTTAGCCTCTAAAGCTTTAATTCGTCTGTCTTGCTCTTTCAATGCATTCACGAGCATGTAAACTAAAGCCGTTGGATCCGTCGCGTGAGAGCCATCCGCATTCTTCACTAGCATTTCAGGAGCAAACTTTTCCGCATCATTTGCCTCTATTCCAAACAAAGTTCTGGATCCGTCTGCGCTGACGTATGACTTTGGCGCGAGATTACGTACGACTTCCATGCCTTTCGTATACAAGGACTGCTTCCGGTCTTGCACAACTTTCTCATCAAATACAAACATACCACCACCTGTTTTACGAACGTCGTCGTGCTGCATAACTACTTGGTTTACGTTAGTGCTTCGCGCCGAGGCCAGTGACGCATCGCCGAAAACTACCGAACCTTTGTGCAAAGCGCTCGACATCCGTCCAGATAAGACAGAAGAAAAATGACCGCTTGCTTTGTTATTTTCTCCACCGGCAACGTGCGAACCACCACCCGAAGCTTCGTTATTTGAGCCGCCAACGATTGTTGCATCGCTCGCCTTGACTGTGTTATTGTAGCCTCCAACGATTACGCCGTATGTTTCCTCGACCTTATTATACCCGCCTCCTACAATCACGGTAAAGTTCGACGTCGCAGAGTTTGCTAAACCTCCAACAATTGCGCCGTGGTCGTGCGAAACAGAGTTCAACGCTCCGCCCAAGACGGAAGAGTGCACTCCGTTCGCATTATTGTACTCTCCGCCGCCGACGCAGGATCCATCTCCAATTGCCTTGTTAAACACGCCTCCGTTGACGACGGAATCGACACCTCCAGCAACATTGTTCGCACCACCATTCGCAACAGATCCTGCTTTCAACGCCATGTTCAATTCACCACCGTTCACTGTGGATGCAACTTCGAATGCGCGATTTTGTCCGCCTCCGTTGACCGTGGAATCATCTTTCGCGCCTTCGTTATCGTACCCACCATTTATAGTCGCGTACGCGCCTTTCGCTCTGTTATTCAAACCACCATTCACAGTTGGATGACCGTCGTTTTCATTCCAGGCGATGTTGTACGCACCTCCGTTGATAGTACATCCAACACCTTTAGCAAAATGTCCGCCGGTAGCGTTTGTGCAAACGCCGCATCCGGCGATGCCGCGCGAGCGCGTCATCGGAACTAAAAGCGCCGGATGCGGGACCAGAGGTTTCGTCATTGCCCCTTGCGCAGCTTCCTCCCTTTTTGCTTTGTCGATGGCTAATATTTTCTCCTGCGCTTTCTTTTTCATCGATTCGGTTAAACTTTGCTGAGAGTGTGTATCCAGACCAAATCTGCGAAGTAACCGTTTCGTCTCTGGATCTTTGAACTTCTCCTTATCACGAGCAGCTTCGCGAGCGAGTTTCATGTATTCGGAATCTTTCATCTTGACTGCACTTTTCGTTCCATCAATTCTTCCCATGTTCTTTTCCGCGATTTTGATCACCTCTTCGTTCCCAGTGTCAACTTCGACCCACATGCCGCCGACGTTCTCGTACGTCTTGCCATTTTCGACTTTTCTGTTTTCATCGTTTGCGTTTTCGTCGTCGTCGTCGTCGTCATTCTCTTTAAATCCAGCTTCGGCTCGATTGAATTCGAGCGTCCCTTTCAATCGTTCGTCTCTTTCGTCCAAGTCTTCGAATTGCTTCTCGAGTTCTTGATGTCGCTTCTCAGCTTCGCGCAACTTATCCGAGCCAAAACTCGCCGGTCGTTCAACCTTTGGAATCATTTTGGGTTCTATTTTGGGACTCGCAGATTTCGGAACCATGTCTTCTTCATTGGAGTCGTTGACGTCATCGCCATCCATTTCTGAGTCCTCGATGTCATCCAAATCATCGATGTCTTCGTTCTCTTCTTCGACAGCTTTTTTCGTTGCTGTTGTTACTTTCGGCGAAGAAGAAGATTTGCTCGTTCCAACACCAACGGTACCGTGCGCGTGCGTCGAAGGACTCGCCGAACCTTTCACGTGCGCGTCGTGATGTGCATTCATAGAGTGCACGTTGATGGCACCTCCAATGACGCACAACGCTGCCGCGAGGAGCAGAATACATCGAGGTAAATCCAAGCCTAAAAATCCAAAGGATCGTCGTCGGTGCCGGTTGTTCACGTGGAATAGTCCACCCCGTCGCAATCCACTACCACGTCTGCCTCCGCCAGCGTAGCGCATCATTTTCAAACGTGCTTATAATGCGAGCGTGCGTGTGTGTGTCTGTGTGTTTATATCTTTTACGTTATGAGCTTTTATCTCTTGTTTTTAGTTTTGAATCGTGGTTTGTGTGTACGAGTACGCGTACTTATTTTGGTGAAGAAAATTCAAAACGAGAGGTGAGAGGTAGGAAAACAAAGCCACAACCCCTAACTTTAATCCGCACGTTTATTCGTATAATCCATCGTAAAACGCATTTATGTACATAAAGAGTCACCGATAAGAGCACAATCGAAAATACAGGAGCATGAGTTTATCCACCTTCCGCGTGGTAGGTTCTCGTCGTCGTGCCTCCACCAGCGGTAAAGAGCTCTCTGCGATAGTTTTGGAAAGCTTTTTGTCGTCGTCCTCCTCCTCACCTCCGTCAACGACGACGCGCTCGTATTTCCAAAGCAACGACGACCTGCACAGAGTGCAGCGAGGCGGTTACTCAGCGCCATCGATTTCTCGCGGTTCAATAACGTCAAACTACCGTTCTCGTGCCAATCCCTGGAGGCGCGGATATGCCGCATCATCAATGACAACAGCAGCAGGAGAAAGCTCTTTCGAGCTCGTCTCTTCAACCGTAGCAAACGCGTTAGTCCACGTTCAAATGCACTCGGGTTTACCGTGGTGGGCAACGCTAGGCGCCACTGCATGCATCGTTCGCATCTCCATGCTCCCAGTGGTATCAAAACAAATGCACGCGAGCGTTTTAATTGCACATGCAACTTCCGTTTTGCAAGGCAAAAAGAAACGCGAAGCGGAAAGACTCGCCAACAATGATGCCGCTTCGGTCAACAATGTTCCCGAAAAAGCATCATTATCTAGCGATATCTCTGAAACTTTGCGAATAGCGAACGCGATTCGAAAGCGATTACCAGATG
>Ga0181561_10003854_pt1 | contig 13115 bp, 7 predicted proteins | sample 011ome_19_FD_133760 | JGI IMG/M metagenome (GOLD analysis project Ga0181561, IMG submission 133760) | Coastal salt marsh microbial communities from the Groves Creek Marsh, Skidaway Island, Georgia - 011510BT metaG (megahit assembly) | ecosystem: Environmental > Aquatic > Marine > Intertidal zone...
CCGCATGGTGTGACTTTTAATCCCGTGACTTGCCCTTCGTGTGCGGATGCGGCGACGGATGAGTAGCCGTCCCGGGTTGGGACATGTTTGGACGCGGACGCGTCTGGACGGGCGCCATTCTTAGGGCGGAAACCCACGCCCCAACCGCCCCAACCACCGTCTCGCGTGCGCTTAATGCCACCGCGCGCGTGCCCGCGACCGCTGTAACTCGAAGACGAGCACCGTCGTGCGGCATCGGATCGTAAATGATCTGGAATGGAATCCGCCATTTTACGCGACGCCGGCTTTGGACCCGCGCCCACGGTTGTGCCACTCGATCCGGCGTACATGGCGTCCTTAATTCCTTCAACATGCGCCGTTTGTTGCGTGTTGTGTCGGTCTAAAATCATAAATGCTCCGGCGCGTCGAATATCCCACACGCGCACGTCGCCCTCGGCGCCGCCAGTGGCCAACTGATACTCACTCGACAACGCCCAATCGATCGCTCTGACGCTCCCTCGATGCCCTGAAAGCGTGTGCGCAATGACGTTCGCCCCGGGGTCCCATAACCTCACCACTGCATCGTCCGTTCCGATCGCCACGAGCGCGTGCGACGTTGAAATCGAACTCAACGCCACCGCGTGACATTTCGCCTCGAGCTCGAGCGCACTCGCCTCGAGCAAGCTATTCGCATCCCAACACTTCACCGCGGCGTCGAACCCGCAAGTAAAGAACATACCAGTATCACTCGGAAGCCACTTCGCACACGATGTGGCGTAGGCGTGTGCGGTGGCGTCGGATATAAATACAGAAGACGTCGACGTCGACACGGCTCGACTCTGCGTCGCTCGAGCTCCACCCCCTGGTATCGCACACACCAGCGCCTGCGTGCGCACCGCATCGTCGCCATCCGACGTCATCGACGTTGATTCTGTGTCGTACACGTGCACGCCGCCATCGACGGTGCCGCACAAGAGATAGCGGCGCTCAACGCGATCGAGGTCGAAGCACGTGGCGCCAGCGCCGTCGACGCTTGGAAACTCTGTGTGCTGCAACGACAAGTGACTGTATCTCGCGCGAGTGACAGAGGAGCGAAACGACGCGGGTGATATCATCGCTGACATGCGCGCGCGCACGAGGGCGTGAACGCGAGCATGGTCAGACATGCTCGCGTCCCGAGTCGTTCACTGAGGCTCGCTTCGTTTCGGCGCGCGGCGGAATGTTTTATCTGCGTGCGTGATTTCAATGACAGCTAATAAAATAAAGTAAATCTATGGCGAATTTCATCGCCGACCACCGACGGCGGACCAAGACTTGAATGTATGCACGTGCGTGCAAATGGACTCGATGACTTCTTCGTTGCCGGCATCGCCAACGAGCAAGCCGTGCACCTTCAATCCAAGTTCTTCTTTCGCGTCGTTGAGGCTTGAAATCAAAGCTTCGTCTGGAGGTTTAATTTCTCCGTCGGTAACAAGCAAGATGTCTGCGTTGCACCACTCTGATTCTTGCAATCGAGCCAACGCGCGGTTGAATGGCTCGTCAACGTCGGTTCCGCCGTGGAAACTGCCGGCGAGGAATTCCAACAATCCTTCCAACCCACGAGACGTGAGTTTTAACTCGAGCTCTTGACAATCACCCGGGCCACTAAACGAGTACAAGAAGCACGCGCGCTGCTGCGTTCGGCTTTGACGCATGCATTCCAAAACCATGGCTTTCGCCACCGTTTCGCGTGCGCCCATCATCGATCCAGAAGTATCAAGGCATACGATAATTGGTCCGCACTCCGCCGCCGGTCGCGTCTCAAAGCCGTCCACCGTCACCGCAGGTTCTTCGGACCATCCGACGCGTTCGTATGACAGCAGTGTGCGCTCGGCACGGCGAGCAAAGTGAAGCAATCGTGCTTGCGGTAAACCGCTCGCGAGTAAACTCATCTCGCTCGGCATCATGCGCGACAAGTCATCCGAACGACACAAGCCTGATGTTTGTTCGGGCTCCATTGGACTTCGCACAAGTCCGATTGGAAAACCTGGACGTTCTTTTTGTCGCGGTGCACGCTTCAATGGGCCTCGACCGCTTCCGCGCCCGAGGCTCCGAACCATGTCTCGCAACTCTCGCAACTCTTGTAGCTTTTTCCGCAATGAATCCAATTCTTTCCATCCCGTCTGCTGCCAAAGCCCGCGCGTTAAATCGAACCCCTCTGGTCCATCGGCTAAGTCTTCCAAGTTCAATCCCTCAAACGCCTTGGCCGCCTTGTCGAGCTTATCCACCGCGGGCTCCCATTGGTCTTTGAAATCCTCCATCAAGCTTTGCACCAACTCCTTATTCTTCTCCTTGGCTTGCTGTTTGGCCTCCTCCTTAGCGGCGTCTGCATCGCCATCAACGCTCATATCGTAATCATCTACATTATCTTCACCATCCTCTTCACCTTCGCCACCACCTGAACCGCCGGCTTGGCTTTGCTCTTCGCCTTCGCCGTCCTGGTCGTTGTTTTCACCGCTTCCATTCCCTTGAGGCTCTCCTTCGCCTTCGCCGTCATTCGACGATTGCGAATCCTGAGGATCACTCGGTGGCATTTCTGGTTCACCCTCGTCTAAACGCTCTTGTTCGTAAATGTACAACATATCCAACACATTTTTCATCAACGTATCCAACACCGGCGGAAACCTTCGGGTAAACCGCGCCATGTCTAAATCCCCCAAAGCCTCAATCAAAGCCTCACGAAAAGTCGCATCCTCGGGCCACTCTACATCCACATCAGGCAATAACCCACGCGCGAGATTATCCTTCCACGCATTAACCCCTTCCGCGCTTCGCTTCAACGCCTCCACGTCGCCCTCCGCGCTCGGCAACCGCAGCAAAAGCGGTAAAATGTCCTCTGGAATCCGCTTCAACACGTCCGACCCCCCACTAGCGAGCATGCGCGACATATTCACCGCCGCCCGCGCGCGCGCTTCGGCTTCTTGCTCTTCGCTTTCGAGTAAACTCTCGCGAACGCCCAACTGACGCGCCGCGACATCCTCCCCCGCGTCGACGCGTCCACCACCATACGACTCCGCGAGCGCGCTCGCGTTTCTCCCGAACGCTCGCGCAGCGGACGTCAGCGCATCAACACCCCGCTCGCGCGCGCGCGCGTCGTCGTCTGCGCCGTCCACGTCGTCGTCCGCGTCGTCCGATGACCGCGCGACAGCCCTCGGCATCGGTTGTGGATAATCCCGACGCGTTCGCGCGTCCGCGTGGCGCCGTCCGCGCGTCATTCGCCGCGCGCGCGCCGAAGACGGTGAGGCGTGCGATGAGTGCCGCGATGCGCGCGCGCGCGCGCACGCGCGCGCGGACGCGGCGCAGGACGCGGACGCCATCGATGTGACGCGCGGCGTGGTCGTCGGATGAGGGTGTGGTGATGTCTATACCCTAGAACCTAAGTCGCGGGAATTTTAGGGCTTTTGAATGTCGAATGCCCCGCCGCGTGCGCGCGCGCTTGGCATCGCGTCGACTCGCGCCGGCACTGCGCGCCGCGATGTCCCCGATCGCGAAACGCGCACGACGTATCCCGCGATCGCTCGTCGACGCCGCGGATGCCCTCGCCGCGCCCTCGCCCGCGGCGCTGCGCGATCGAAACGAGGACGATGGGCGACGCGCGATTCAAAATTCGGAAAAGACAGCTGAGGCGCTCGCGCCGGTCGGCGACGCGCTTCCGCGCGCGGTGACGCTGGAGGACTTGACGTACGATGGGGAGATTATTGTGGCGAGCACGGCGAGCGAGCTCGATGATGCGTTCGATCGATTGGAGGCGTTGACGGGGGATGAGCCGACGTGCGGATTTGACATGGAGTGGAAGGTGACGTGGAAGAAGGGCGCGGGAGAAGCGAAGACGTCGCTTGTGCAAATCGCCGCGGCGAGCGCGGATTTGACGCGCGCGTTGGTTGTTTTGGCGAGAGTGCACACGACTGGGGTAACACCGCGATTGAAACGGTGGTTGAGGGATGCGGCGATTGGGAAGACGGGGTTCAACGTGCGCGGGGACGCGCGGAAATTTGAGAGAGATTACGGCGTCGTCGCCGCTCGAGTGGTCGAGCTCGGAATGATGGCGAGAGAGCGCGTGGGTGCGTGTCCTGGGGCGAACACGTGGTCGCTCGCGCGCGTGTGTGAGCACGTGTTGAAGAAGAATTTACCCAAGGACAAGACGCGCATGTCGAATTGGGAACGCGACGCTTTGAACCCGGATCAAATTAAATATGCCGCCATGGACGCATGGGCGTCGTTGCTTGCGTATCGTGCGTTGAAATCTATCGCGCCGCTGGATTCCGTTCACGGTGCGGGGTACGAGTGCGAGCCGTTGCCGGAACCGGTGGTATCATCTGAGGACGAAGACGAAGAGAGCGAAGATGACGAGGCCGGCGAAGAACGCAACGAAGAAAAGGCTGAAGACGTCGCGAGCGACGACGACGACGATGATGAAGAAGACGCTAGAGGTGAGATAACGATGCAAAGCACGCGCGTAGCGATGATTGACTTGACAACCGAAGAATCGCTCGTATACGATAAACACGTCGCCGGTCAGACGCTGAGCGCCATCGCCGAGGACAACGCCATGGACTTCCAAGACACCATGGACACTCTCGTGATGGCTATTCGCAAGGGGTGTTCATTTTATTTCAAGTTGTTGGAGATTCCACCACATCTCACGTCGTATTTCTACGAGCACGTCAGCGCGCATGGCACTCCACCCAAATTGGTGAATTTTACCGAACGCGCCGCCGAAATGTCGGCGGCGCGCGCCAAGTCGAGCGCTATCGCTTTGGCACTCAAATTGGCGCGTGAACGCGAATAAATTATAGCAATCTAGATAGTTTGTCTGTAACTTTGGTTGGTTGGTTTATTGTCTTTGCGCGTTACGAACGTCATGCGTACGTAATTACAATACTTTCCTATGCACGCGTTGGTCGCTCTAATTTACTTCTTCTCCCCGGTGTTGTCTTTCAACCACTTGATATCTACCGGACGCATCTCCTTCTTCCCGCGCATCCACGCATCGAGAATAGGCGTCCCCGTGAGTCTGTGCACGTTTGTCGGTCCCCATGGACCGCTCGATGCGGGCCACGTCTCGTCGGGACACGATTGTAAGTGCGCGATCCACGTCTCGTGCGCCATCGTATCCGCTCTCGGCAATCGAACACCCGGACGACTAGAGTAGCAACACGCCAAATCCGGAAGGGTCAGGTTACCCTTTCTATTCGCAAACATGTGCTGGGTCGGGTCGGATTGTTCTTGCTTGTGCCATTGTAACAGCGTGGCGGCAGTGAATCCAGGGCGGTATGTCTTTTCAATCTTCGCCACAATCTTTGTGCCCGCGCCTTCGGCGCCGACGCCCCAGGCGTTAACTTCATCCTCGCGGACGTGCACCACGTCACTTTTATACAATTGATGCTCGGGTGCATCAGATGGAATCCAAAAGTTATCGGTGATGGCGTAGAGGTGAACGAGCCCGGCGGCGAGATCGTGACGCGCACCGCTCGTCTGTGGAAGTTCCTTGAGCGCGTCGCGTAGCCAAATTAATGAATCGCGGCGATTCATCTTACCGACACGAACGTTTAAGGCGACGGCTTCGAGCTTGCTCGACCAAGACGCGAACATATCGGTCAACTCTTTACGCATGTGCGGCGCCATGGCTTGAATTAAGCCACTGACGATGGACTTGTGGAAATCATCTTGCGACGTGCCCCAAAACATCGCCGCGACTTCGACGTCACTCACCGCCCTGTACGGCGCGTCAGCTTTTGCAAACATATCCATACAGTCAACGACGCTTTTTTGTTCAGATCCGTCTCGTGCACGCGTCATGAGTCGACGAATCTTGCTCAGCATGATTGCCAGGCACTGCGTTCTGTTCTCGCGCATTGCCAACGCGTCGATTTTTGCAAAGTCCTCTGTGTACGTAAATTCGAGGGTGGGATGCTTCTTTGACATTTTCTCGTGATCCTGCTCCGCAGCTTTGATAATATGCTTTGGAAGTTCCTTGAGTTCGAGCTGCATGAACGCCGCCACGCTGCCGACATACTGTAACAACCAACCGGGACAGTTTTTGAGCAAGCCTTTGCCGGGATAAAAGCCCACCGTGGCGAGCGCCTCGACGTATTGCGGACGCAATGGCTTGTCCGCACTCGCGAGCGCCTTGAACAACATCACCTGACGATCAATCAGTCGATGTTTGGCATTCAACACTTGTGAGTGATTGTTTTCACCGACAAAACTCAGATATGAACCGCGGCACAGCCGCGCCCCACACAAACAAAACGCTTGCTCAACCTCCTTCATGCTATCAGTACAGCTGTGATAGTTGTACGCCAACTCCTCGCCGGGCAAGATATCCCGCGTGGTTATGAAATGAATCTCATACTTGCCATTGATTGCCTTCAAGTTGACTTCGACATTCGGGTCGCATGAGTGCGAAAGACGCGCGGCGTAGTTGTTCTCATGCATGGCGTCGCAAAAGAGCACCGAGTATCCTTCGGCGTCGCCGCCAGGACGTTCAATTTGCATGTTGTAAAACTCCGGTGGACCTCGATCGCGCAAACCGCGAGCTTTTTGAGCTTGACGAATCGCGTCTTGCTTCTCGGCCCACGCCCAAGGGGGATAAATCTCGCCAAGGAAATCTACAAGGAATTCACCCTTTTTAATTGGCGTCCTGCACGTGACGCCAAAGCCTTTACGATGAACAAAGTAAAGTTCGGGATTTTGCCGCGCTTCCATCGAGAGCGCCCATAGCGCTTTAGAGTGCGCGAGCGCGGTCGAACCAGGTTGACGCTCGAGCTGCTCGGCGAGATCCTCTGCCGCGAGCGCCAAGCTTTGAGTCGCCAACGTGTCTGGCGTCATGGCGCCGTAACTGGCGTTGACTTGCGCGAGCAATCGCTTGTATAATGCCCACACTTCCTCCTCGGAGAAATCAGGCAAGACGCGTTTGAGTGTATCTGTGGCATCACGACCGGTGACAAAATCCACCCCATACGTCTCTTGTTCAATCACTTCAGTCTTGAGCTTCTTGCGCGGCGCCTTTGTGCCGAGCGATGGCCACCATCCTGGCGGTTTCCCATCCTTGAGATCCGTGCTCGTCTTTGTCTTCGATCCATTCTCAAACGGATGGTCTTTATTCAAAGTCACTGATCGCTCTACTTGACACTCTTTATCGTCCGCGCGATCAAGGTACTCCGTGATGACATTAAACTGCGTACGAAGCGCGCCTCCATCCGCACTTTGCTTGGCCGCCGCCGCGACGCCGGCGGCTTTCAACACCGTCAAAGACGCGCATCTCCATGCTTTGCACACGCTGGCGAGTCGGCCGAGCTCTTTCTCCGCCGCCGTGCGACGTTCCTTCTCGCTCATGACCTCCTGGGTGCCTTCTTCTCCCTCCTCATTCTCATTCTTTACCTTTGCCTCGCCAACCGCCGAGCCATCGAGAATAAATCCAAAAACTGTCATCAAGTTTCTAAGCGACAGTTGATTAATCGGGCCGGGCGCCACGGATGGTTCGAATTCCACCATCACAGTGCTACTTTCCATTTTCTTCGTCGATGAACGCCTCGGCGGCGCGTTCGGGTCGCGAGGCGGTCGCGCGCCGGCGATCTCCAAGCCCACTTCGTCGATCCAATGCCCCATGAAGAGTCGCGGCACCGGACCTTGAAGAAAGCACTTGACGGAAGCACGCCACTTTTTAGTCGCCGCGCGCCCGCAGTGTGCTTCCCACGCGACAGGGGTGAAAATTCGCCCGTCACCGTCGCCGCTCACGGATCCGCACATGTGCTCGGGTTGTTCGCAGTGACAGCGAAACATCGTACGCTTTGGGAGAAACACGCCCTGATGGTTGTTGCACACGACGGCGATCGCCGGAGGTACAGTGCCTCGAACCGCCGGCGGTGGAATCGGTCGCGGCGTACCAGGCACCCATGACTCTGGATCTTCTGGACCTTCGTCGAACGGTACTTTGGGCTTCTGCACCACGGGTGGTGGCGGTGGTAATTCCCGCTTTACCTGCGTCGGTTGCTCGGTAATCGTCTTGTACACTTTAATCTTCTTCACTCCGGGCGGAGGTGCACCACCCTTCTTGGCGTAATAGGCGTAATAATGCGCAAGTTTAGAATTATGTTCGAGCAAGCGAGTCTGTTGCTCAGCCATGAACGCGGTGATTTCTTCGTCACCTAGCTCTTGCGGCGCGTCGCACGACGCAAAGTCGCGACTGACATTCATGGCGCAAATCCACCTATCGCGCGGCATGAGCCCAGCCACGACGGACTGCGGCACCTTGCGCCATTTCCCACACTCTGCGCTTTCACACTGAATCCAGGACCACTCTTCAAAGTGTCCTGGGTGTGGTGGTATCGCGGATTCGACCACATCATGCTTCTGTCCGTTAGTCTTTGTCTTCTTTGCCCCTCCGTGCGCGCCGCCGCCATTTTTACCATTCTTCCTCACCCCACTTCGACTTTTCTTTGGCTTTAGCAACGTCCACGTGCCGTCCTCATGTATCTCAATCTCGCCTCTCGCCGCACGTTCGCTCAACTCCATCGCTCGCTTCCTCTTTCCGTACTCTCTATTTCTTTCTCGCGTGAGCTCGTTTCTCGCCGCGAGCTCCGCCTCGAAATCCGCCTGCATCGACTCATCCAACGCCGCATCAATCTCCTCATCCGTCGCCTCCTGCGCTCGCGAGCACGAATTAAACCTCCCATCTCGAGAATCTTCACAAAAGAACCGCCCATCGCTGCCCAGCGCGAGCGCGACGCGTCGAGGACACCTACGCCACTTCCCGCACCCGTCCCGCTCGCACTGCACCCACGCCTCTCTCGCCGCCCTCGCGCCTCGCTCAGGCACCGCCCCGTGCGACGCCCACGCCTCATCGACATCCTCAATTATCCCCAACGTCTCGCGCGCGCGACGAGCGATTTCCGCGTTAATATCGCGCGCCACGACGCGCGCACCCTCGACATCTTGCGTCGCGGCGCGTTTCAAATCTTCACCTCCACCTGTCGCCCCGTCCGTCGCGCCTCGACGCGCGCGCGCGCCATCCGACGCGTCCGTGCGACGCCTCGCGTGCGTCATCGCCCCATTCGCGCCGTTCGCGCGCGCGTTCGCGCGTGTCGGCATCGCGGCGCGACGTGCTGTGACGACGACCGACGCGATCGGCCGCGCGCGCGTCTCGGGATGTGCGAAAGCGACGGTTAGGGTATCGATCGATATCGCATGTCGATGAAAATGTGAAGCAATCGATATTGATCATCGATGGATGGTTCAAAAGTGCGCTTTCGAGGTGTGGGCGCCTGCGCGCGCATTCGCGCGGCACATGTCGCCGCCGCTGTCGTCGCCGTGGTGGTCGTCGCGCGCGTTCGAGGGCGCGCACGCGAGGGTGATGCGTCGGTGCGCGCGCGTCGCGGTCGCGCGTCGCGTCGCGCGCGTGGGTTGTGACGGTGCGGCGGCGATTCGTGCGCCGCGCGCGAGGATTGGCGCGGTGGTGTGCGGGCGTGCGTTGTCGTCGTCGTCGCGCGCGTCGGACGCGCCAGGCGCGGTAGCGGAGGTATGGTTGTATGACCCGCGTGGGTTTTTAGCCGCGCACGGCGGCGCGGGCGATGTGGACGACGCGTGCGCGAGGTTGACGACGGATGAGGAGCGCGCGACGATGCGCGCGACGCCCGAGCGGTTGCTCGCGCGCGCGTTCGCGCGCCGCGTTCTCGCGAGCGCGAGCGCTGGTGATGGCGATGATGCGCGTACGGAGGCGATTAATATTGCGTTCGACATTGGTGCGCGCGGGAAGCCGAGATTGAAGGCGTGGGATGCGACGGTTGGAGGCGTTCGCGGGTTTAGCGTGTCGCACTGCGACGGTTTGGTCGCCGTGGCAACGACGCGGGACGCGAGCGCAGAGATTGGGTGCGATGTAGAGAGCGAAATTAGGCGGTTGGGAAGTGATATAGGGAAGTTTAGCGCGCGGTGGATGTCGAGTGGCGAACGTCAAGGGTTGGATGCAATCACAGATGACGAAGAGAAGGCGCGAGCGTTTATGAAGTTGTGGACGTTGAAGGAGGCGTACGTGAAAGCGCTTGGATTAGGCATTGCTGGGAGACCGTTTAGGGAGTTTGACGTGGCTTGGGAACGCGTCGAACAACGCGAAGACGCGAGATGTACGATCGACGGCGTGCGGAACGCGAGCGAAAAGGGCGGAATTTGGAGGATTGATTTGCGCGACGACGCGGCGCCGGCGGCGTCTCGCGCGTGGTCGATGGCGTTGTTAAAGCCTCGTCTCGAACACGAGCACGTATTGGCGCTGTGCATGCCGAGCGCAGGGGAAAGCACGCGAGCAGATATTCGCGTGCGATGGGCGACACCGTTCGATGACATCGTCAACGAAGGCGTCGCGCCCGCGCTCCTCGGCGCTTCGTCTCGTTTCTTCGTCTAGAACTGTAAACTATTCAACCAAGTGTAGCTCAGTCTTCGACGCCGCGACGAACGCATCGCGCGCGCGAGCAAAACGTAGAACGCACACAAATACACAGACACACTCGTGCGCGTTGAATCATGTCTAGCGTCGACGCCGCGCTCGAAGACGGCGACGTGAGCGACGTACCGCCGTCAACGCGACCCGACGGTTTATATGCTTGCCAACGCATCGGATGCGATGCATACTACCTCCCAGGCGACACAAACACGCACGGTGGATGTCGGTATCACCCGCAACCGCCAAAGTTTCACGACGGCTTGAAGTCGTGGCCGTGTTGTTCAAAGTCAAGCACTGACTTTAGTGACTTTATGGCTATTCCCGGTTGCGCGGTTGGCGCGCACACGTTGCGCAAGCCAGCGAAAGTGGCGAACGCGCCCGAGGCGACCGCGAGCGCGGTCAACGCACCGGTGATGCCGATGTCGCTCGAGGCGAAGGCGCGCGGGGATGATGCAGTGGCGCGAGAGACGTGCGCGAGGTGCTCGGCGGGATTTTATTGCAGCGAACACGCGGGAGATAGCGGCGCTTCGACGACGGCGACGGCGCGAGCGGCGGAGGTGGCGTCGACAGAGCCAGCGCCGATGGCGCCGGTCGTCGACGCGGACACGTTACAGACGTGCAAACGCCCAGGATGTGGGGAAAAGTACCGCGAACGGGACAACGCCGACGACGCGTGCGTTCATCATTCGGGCGCGCCCATTTTTCATGAAGGCAAAAAAGGCTGGTCGTGCTGCGGCAAGTTAGTTTACGACTTTGACGACTTTCTGAAAATTGCGCCGTGCGCGCGCGGGCGCCACGACGCGACGTGGACGTTGGAGTTTCAAAAGCACACCGATAAAGCAAAATGACGACGACGCGACGGAACGAAACATCGATGATGCCTCACGCACTCCACACCTAGCGCGTGCGCGCGACACACCCACCGCGGCGCGCAAGCACACATTTGTAATCAATTTTAGCGCACGTTGCCCAACTGACTCGCGCACCGATGCCTAGCGATGCAAAGCATTTGGAATACTCGCGCCGGGACGCAGACGGACAGCGAGCCATGTTACGGGCGCCGAGCGCAACGTCACACCCGCGCTCGCACCATGACCAGTCATGACACCTCTTACGAAGCGCAGCGCGAGGCAAACATCAAGCGAAACGCCGACCGGATGTCCGCCATGGGCGTCGACGCCCTCGCTGCCGCCGTGAACGACAAAGCGAAAAAAGTGAAAAGCATGACGTCGGCAAAAAACAAGATGCAAGACTCGACGCCGCGCGTGCCGACGCGCACGAGCTCGCGGGCGACGAAAACCGTCGTGCGTTACACCGACCTCGATGATGCGGCGTTCGAGCGCGCGCTCGCCGCGGGCGCGACGGAGACGACGACGAGTGGTCGGGTGAGCTACGCGCCCAAGCCGACGCCGGCGGAGGACGCGTCGGCGCTGAAATCCGTCGCGTTGACGTTCGCCGATCACATCGACCGACGCGAACGGCGCGATAAAAAGGGAAAAATCATCGCACCCGATTGTGCGGCGCGCGTGACGCGGCATAAGACCAAAGGCACGCTCGTATTCGCTGACCATCCAGAATTTACACCGACGCTCACTCCGGCGCAAGTCATCGCCGCCGGGACGTGGGGCGGGTGCTATTTCCATCCGAAAGGTGGTAAGCAAGGCATTAAAGGGCCGTGTGATATAACTCCGAAAGAATTCCCGCACGAATGGTTTGATGGACTTGATGTTGCGCATTACGCGTGTCGACGATACGATCCGCAGACCAACTTTTTCGGCGTTAAGAGCGGACAAGACCAGGCGTATTGGGAAGAGCACGGATGGATCATCCCGCAGGATCCGCGCGGTTGGTTTCAATGGTACTGTCGCTTCTTTTGTGGACGTCGCACGGAGGACGATGCGAGGCAAATTTCGCGCTGGACTGGCGTGTGCGGCGCCAAGGGACGATGGAAGACGAATTTATTGCGGAAAATTGTGAACGCCAACGCTAGATTTGACGACGCGCGCGTGTCACCCGTGATTCGTCAAACTCTTTTGCACTGGGCGTGTGAAATTCGCGAAGATGAAGTGCTATCGATGTCGAAGAAGATGTAATAATGCGTACGGTACAGGTAGTCGCTATTGATTGATTTGTTAAATGTTACACGCGCGTCAGTCTACTCCTCAAACGCGCCGAGCGAGGACATTTCGTCTAAAAAGTTCAAGTACTTGTCATCCTGCGCAGTCTTTGCGGCCGCGACAACTACGGGCGCGGCATCGATAGCGCGCCCAATCGTTCGTTGCCTCTTGGCTTCCGGAGCTTCTTGTCGCTTGACCCGAACGCTCGCCGGGACGAGCGCTCGGAGCGCCGGATTTTGATCCGCGCGCACTGTAGGCGTTGCCGTCGGCGCCGCACTCATCGTGAACTCCGCGCGATCGACAGGTTTCTTCAGCACAGCCGCGCGGGGCGCGGCAAAGAATCCAGCATCACGCCGTTGCGGTGGTGGCGGTCTTCGCGGCGGCGGTTGTGGACGAGGCATCGATGCCATCGGCGCACGGTGCACCACCGTGGTGATTCGTGGTTCAACCGCCGTTGGCGGTGGCATGGGCGGCGGTGGAAGTGGAACATCATCAGATTCACTCATGCCACCATTGTCGTCGCCTGTCTCCTCATCCGGCGGCGG
>Ga0181561_10003860_pt1 | contig 13099 bp, 10 predicted proteins | sample 011ome_19_FD_133760 | JGI IMG/M metagenome (GOLD analysis project Ga0181561, IMG submission 133760) | Coastal salt marsh microbial communities from the Groves Creek Marsh, Skidaway Island, Georgia - 011510BT metaG (megahit assembly) | ecosystem: Environmental > Aquatic > Marine > Intertidal...
GTTAGAATTAATTAAATAATAAATATGAATAAATTATGGATAATGGCAATGCTAATCTTGACGGTTGGGGTTGCTAATGCTCAAAGTAAGAAGAAACAGATTGAAAATCTAATCAAATCATTAGATAGCTTGAATCAAGTGGTGACTAATGAACGTCAAAATTTTAATATTACATTAGATAGCTTAAATCAAGCTCTTGTTAAGAATCGACAATATTTTGAAATAGAGATTGCCAGTTATAGTATCGAAATTAATAATCTGAACATTCAAATAGATAGCTTTATTTCGATAAATGATTCGATAAATCTACAGCTTAAAATTAAGAATCAAAAAATAGACTCACTTATATTGCAGAAATTGGAGTTATTAACAGATATAGATTCGTTAAGTGCACTTAGTACTGATAATGATGAGTCAGAGTTTTTATCTCTTTTTTCAGGCAAAAGGTTTAGTAGGGGGACAGGTGAAAACGAAGAGTTTATAGATTTTAGACCCTATGAAGAATGTGAAGATGCATTTGTTGGTAGCTACTGGGCTGATGGACCTTCATTAAAAATTGACAATATAAATTTTGAAGAAAAAGAACTGGTTTTGGTTGGCATTTCAGATTGCACTAATGCAATGGGTTTTGGTTATCGAATAAAATACATAGATAAGAACACAATATCTGTAATCCCAATGTGCTGCGAATCAGACCTAAATTGTGATGACGCTTTTTTTGGCTTCTTTGACGATTTAAGAGGTAACCCCTGTAATAGCTTTTTGTTAAGTAATTAAACTAGAACAAATTCTAACAAAACCTAAACTGCATTAAAACGCAGTTTAGCTGAACCGTTACTTCACCCACTCAGGAAAATCCTTTTTAAATCGATTCAATCTTGGAACAGAAACCGCTCTGATGTAGGATTGATTTGGGTGTAGCCTTTCATAATCTTGGTGATAATCTTCGCCCATCCAAAACTTCTGAAACTTTTTGACCTCTGCTGCTGGTTTTAATCCTTTGGCCCTTAATTCGGCAATCTTTGTTTCAATAATTTCTTTTTCACTAGCATCCGAATAAAAAACAATACTCCGATATTGGCTGCCATTATCGGGACCTTGGCCATTCACTTGTTCTATATTTTGTGTACCAAAATAAATATCTACTAACTGTTTAAAACTAATTACCGAAGAATCATACACCACTTCTACAGCCTCTGCATGCCCAGTTTTTCCGGTGTTACTTGATTCGTAAGTTGGGTTTTTTGTGTGACCTCCTGAATAACCCGAATACACTTCTTGCACCCCTTTGGTGTGTTCATAAATTGCCTCTACACACCAAAAACATCCACTTGCAAAATGTGCTTTGGTTAATTTTTCCGGATTCAAATAAAGACTCTCTTTGGGCGCCTCTTCCTTCTGTACCGCCAAGGTCTCTACTTTTGGTTCAGTATCGGATACAACCGTATCGGATTGAACTTTACTGGAATTACAGGACATAAATAGGCAACTTGCAAGGGAAGATAAAAAGATGATTTTCATAGGATAAATAATTTGACTTGTGAAACGAATGTAGGCCATAATCCTTACTAATTCCATAAAAGTTAGGTTTGTTTTGTAACAAACTCGTTTTTTAGTTGCATATACAACTAAATTGTATTTACCTTTGCTACGTGAATGAAAAAACCCACATAGAATTTAAAAATTCGCTTGGTCCTTGGATAGGAAGAACAATGAAATTGATCGAAAACAAGATTGAGGACATTTTGGCCGAAAACAACATAGACTTAAGCAGAATGCAATTTGTTGTTCTCAAAACGATAGAAGAAAATGAAGGGATTTCTCAAAACGAATTAGCGCATTTTGCCAATCGAAACAAATCTTCACTCACCCGAATGATAAACACTCTTATTTCCAAAGGCTTTATCACAAAATGTTCGTCCAAGGAGGACAAACGCAAAAACCATATTCACCTCACAAAATCGGGGGAGAACGTATTGAGAAAAGCAATTCCACACTATAGAAAAATGGCTCACACCATTGAAGAAAACTTAACTCCAAAAGAGATAGAACAAACAAAAGCAATACTAAAAAAAATTCAAGAAAACGTATCTGGACAAAAAGCTGGTCCTCTTTTTAATTAAATTTTTATGAAAAAAGCAATTCAAATCCCGTTGGCAATTGCCATCATAGCAGCCGCAATTGGGCTGAAAAAAATAATGGAAAGCACGAAAAAAGTTCCCGATAAAAAAACTGAACAGACTGTAAAATTAGTGTCCGTGGAAAGAATAAAAAACACCACGTTGCCCATTCAGATAAAAAGTACAGGGTCTATTCTTGCCAAAGATCGTACGGTTCTCTACTCCGAAGTTCAAGGCGTTTTTCAACAAACCTCAAAACCTTTTAAACCTGGAGTAAGATATTCTGCGGGACAACCTCTGATCCAAATTAATAACTCAGAATTTTCGGCATCTGTCAAGTCACAAAGAAGTAACTTCAAAAGTCTAATTACCGGTACTTTGGCTGATATCCAATTCGATTATCCAGATGAATTAACTACTTGGAAAAAATATGTTGAATCTATCAAGGCAGAAAAACCTCTGCCCAGTTTACCCAAAACATCAAACGACAATTTTTCGAATTACCTCTCAGGAAAAGGAATTACGACCAATTACTACTCTATCAAAAATCTTGAAACTCGATTAGCCAAATATACGCTCACGGCCCCATTTTCAGGAGTTTTAGTGGAGGCCAACATTACTCCTGGAACCTTAGTATCACCGGGTCAAAAGTTGGGTGAATTTATAAAAACTGGAGTGTATGAATTAGAATTAAATGTAAACGCTGGCTTATCTGATTACCTTCAACTTGGAAAAAAAGTAACACTCTTTACCACAGATAAATCTCAACAATTGGAAGGTAAAGTTACCCGGGTAAACTCTCAAATCGACCGAGCTACACAAACCATTCAATTGTTTGTAGAAGTAATCTCCCCAGAACTAAACGAGGGCGAATATTTAGAAGCCGATATCAACGCTCAAAATGTGGAGGATGTATGTGAAATTCAAAGAAGTTTGATTATCGATGAAAATTATGTCTTTGTGTTGGAAAATAATTCGCTTCACAAACAAAAAATATCCATCGTTCATTCGAACGAAAATTCATTGATTGTGACAGGTTTGAAAGACTCTTCGCTTCTTGTAACTGTGCCAGTAGCTGGTGGATATGAAGGAATGAAAGTAGCTGTACAAAACAACCTCTAAACCAGTAGAAGAATGAAAAATTTACTCGCCTATTTTATCAAATACCCTATTGCGGGTTGGATTATGGTCATTGGTTTCCTCCTTTTTGGATACTTTGGGTTTACAACACTCACCTCGTCATTTTTTCCATTATCCGAATCCAGAATTATAACCATTAACTTAGCTTATCCGGGTGCTTCTCCCCAAGAAATGGAAGAAGGTATTGTCTTAAAAATTGAAGAAAACTTAAAAGGGATTGAGGGAATAGATCGAGTTACCTCTAAATCTTACGAAAACTCTGCAGCCGTTACCATCGAAACCTACAAAGGATATGACACAGACATTATCTTGGCAGAGGTAAAGAATGCCGTAGATAAAGTGCCGAGTTTTCCTAGCGGAATGGAACCTCCAGTTATAGCCAAGCAAGAAGCTACCAGACAAACCATAACTTTTGCCGTTAGCGGAAACGGGATTCCACTAAAAGTGCTGAAACAAAAAGCACAAATCATTGAAAAAGAATTGCTGCGGATGGAAGGGATTTCGCAAGTTTCTATTTCGGGATTTCCAGATGAAGAAATAGAAATCGCAGTAACCGAAGCAAACTTAAGGGCTTATGGATTGAGTTTCCAGCAAGTAGCTACGGCTGTTGCGCAAAACAGCTTAATTACCACAGGTGGCTCCATAAAAACCCAGGCAGAAGAGTATTTAATTAGAGCTAGCAGCAGAGCTTACTACGCGAATGAACTAGAAAATATCGTGGTGAAGTCCTCTCCAGATGGAAATATTGTCTTATTAAAGGAGGTGGCAACCTTGCGAGACAAATTCAATGAAAATCCGAACGGACTATATTTTAACGGAGATAAAGCAGTGAATATTACCGTTCAAAACACCAATAGCGAAGATCTAATTTCAGCAGCAGAAAAAGTGAAAGTTTATGTATCAGAGTATAACCTCGCTTCTGATGACGTGGAACTACATGTGACCTCAGATTCTTCTATTACGCTAACCCAACGAACGGACTTATTGATTGAAAATGCCATTGTGGGAATGTTTTTAGTTCTCTTGATTTTGTCCATCTTTTTGAAACCTAGAATTGCCATGTGGGTGGCATTCGGACTTCCTATTTCATTCTTGGGAATGTTCGCTATTGCAGGTCAGTTTGATGTAACAATCAATGTTCTTTCCTTGTTTGCTATGATTATCGTTATTGGAATTTTGGTGGATGATGGAATCGTTATTGCCGAAAATATATTCTCTCACCATGAAAAAGGTAAAACACCCGTAAGAGCCGCAATTGACGGAACTTTGGAGGTTATTCCTCCTATCATTTCCGCCATACTTACCACCATGCTTGCCTTCTCTACATTCTTGTTTTTGGATGGTAGGATTGGGGAGTTTTTTGGGGAAGTCTCTGTTATTGTTCTACTTACTCTTTCGGTTTCTTTGATAGAAGCCCTCATTATCTTGCCCTCGCACATTGCTCATTCCAAAACACTACAAAAAGGAACCAAACCTTATAAGTTCAACCTGAAAGCGGAGCAATTTATGAATTACCTGAGAGACAACTTATACGAACCGGTTCTCAATTTTTTCTTGCGATATAAACTTATTGGTTTTGCCATTATGCTTGGGTTACTCATTTTTACCATTGGAGGGATTAGTAGCGGAATTATTAGAACTACTTTTTTTCCACAAATAGCCAGCGATAGAGTACAAATAACTCTGAACATGCCACAAGGAACCAACGAAAACGTGACAGATTCACTTATTTCGAACTTGGAAAAAAGTGTGTGGCAAGTAAACGAGAAATTCAAAAGCAAACAAGAAGGAGGAGATTCTGTTGTATTAAATGTAATCAAAAAGATTGGCCCGGGATCTTCTGTTGCTTCCCTCACAGTAAATTTATTACAAGGTGAGCTAAGAAATGTTTCTTCTCCAGAAATAACCAATGCCATTCAAGATACAGCCGATGAAATCCTGGGAGCTGAAAGTTTAGTTTTTGGTTCGGGCGCAGTGTTTGGTGGTTCTCCTATTGCGGTTTCTTTGTTAGGAAATAACATCAACGAAATAAAAGCTGCAAAAGTAGAATTGAAAGAGGCTCTTGCTCAAATTGATGGGATAAAAGACATCACCGATAATGATCCTCAAGGAATAAAAGAAATAACAATCACTTTAAAACCAAATGCCTACCTCTTAGGATTTACTTTAAACAATGTTATGAGTCAGGTAAGAAGTGCCTTTTTTGGTGCTCAGGCTCAGCGTTTTCAGCGAGGAGAAGACGAAATAAAAGTGTGGGTGAGGTATGATGAAAAAGAAAGAAAATCTCTTAATAACCTCCACAACATGCAGCTTGTTTCCAATTCGGGCGAAAGAGTTCCTTTTCAAGAAATTGCCGAGTACAAAATAGCGCGAGGAGAAATCTCAATTAATCACCTAGAAGGACAAAGAGAAATTCAAGTAAAAGCAGATTTGGTGGATCCAAAAGCCAGTGCAACTGAATATATGAATACGCTTAAGAACGATATTATGCCGGGAATTTTAGCCAAATATACCAGTGTAACTCCACTATATGAAGGTCAAAACAGAGAGGCCGTAAAAACTCAAAATTCATTAAACCCTACTGGCTGGATAATTCTAGTCTTTATTTACATTGTAATAGCCTTCACTTTCCGAAGTTACAGCCAGCCATTCGTCCTTATCGCTTTGGTTCCCTTTAGCTTGATAGGAATTGGATGGGGACATTGGATTCATGGATTCTCAATAAATATTCTTTCTGGATTAGGAATAATAGCTCTTATTGGAATTATGGTGAACGATGGTTTGGTATTGATCAGTAAATTTAACTCTAACCTAAAACTCGGAATGAAATTTGACGATGCTCTAGCAGAAGCTTGCAAATCTCGATTTAGAGCTATTTTCTTAACAACCATTACCACCGTAGCTGGTCTTACTCCGCTTATTTTTGAAAAAAGTTTACAAGCTCAATTCCTAATCCCAATGGCGATTTCCATTGTCTATGGAATTATGATTGCCACCGTCCTCACATTGCTATTATTACCTATTTTCTTATCTACAGTAAATAGTATAAAAGTAGGGGCTCTTTGGTTTTGGGATTCGGATAAATGGGCATTTTGGACTACTCCAAAGCCAAGTTACGAATCTGTAGAAAGAGCAGTGAAAGAACTAAATGCGGAGCACGAAGAAGAAGAATAATAACTAAGTATTAAGCGACACAAAAATTAAATTTAATAAACAATGAAGTATCTTATCGTCTTACTAGCGTTTTCGCTTTTGTCACAAAAAACTATTGTTTCTCAAGAATCAATGTCTGTGGAAGATGCAATAGCCATCGCCATGAAACACAACTACGACATTCAATTGGCTACCAATGCCAATATACAAGCAAAGAACAACAAAAGTATATACAATTCGGGGTTTTTGCCTTCGGCCACCGCTGCTGCAGACGGCAGGTATAGCTCATCCAATGCCACTATTACGAATCAAGCAGGAGTAGAAACAGAAATTCCAGGAGTAGAAACCAAAGGTTATGGAGGATCTGTTGGGTTGAATTATTTATTATTCAATGGAGGAGCGAGAAAATATCAGTACGATAAATTAAAAAATCTCTACTCACTCTCTTCGCTTCAGAAAAAAACTCAAATAGAAAATACTCTGATAGAAGTCTACACAAGTTTTTACAACGTAGCAAGGAACCAAGAACAGTTGAAGACCGTAACCGAAGCTTTTCAAATTTCTAAAGAACGACTTGAGCGCGTTACAGCCCAACAAAAATATGGACAAAAAACTACCTTGGATATTCTTAATGCACGAGTAGATGCCAACAAAGACAGCATCAATTTAATCAATGTGCATGTGTTAGTCGAAAACAATATGCGAAATTTAAATTTCCTCTTAGGCAGAGACATTAGCACTGCTTTTTTGGCAGAGGCAGACGTAACCCTGAGTGAAGAGTTAGCTTACCTCGAACTACTAGAATTGTTGCGAAAAAAAAACAATGAATTGCAACAATGGGAAATTAATCAATCGATTTCTAGGCAAGAGTTAAAAATCAATCAAGCTGGTTGGCTCCCTAGTGTTTCTACCAACGTCTCCTATGGATTTAATTATAGTGACAACGGACCCGCAGGGTTTTTGGCAGAACAACAAACAACTGGGGTAACTGCAGGAATAAACTTAAATTGGAATGTATTTGACGGAGGTGCTACCAAGGTAAGAGTTCAGAATGCCAAAATAGCAATGAAGACACAAGAACTTAATCAGCAGAAAGTTCAATTAAATTTAGAAAATCAGCTGGCAAAATTTTGGGCAGAGTATACAATTCAAAAAGCTATCATTCGCAATGAAGAAATAAATATAGAGATCAGCAATCAAAATTTTTTAAAGTCAAAAGAACTATTTAACTTAGGAAGGATAACCTCAATTGATTTTAGACAAGCTCAGTTAAATTTAATCAATACTAAACTTAATCTGCTGAATGCCAAATACAACGCTAAAATTGCTGAACTTCAATTAAAAAAGTTTGCCGGGCTGTTAACTAATAATTAAAAATATAACACCTGTCGGTATTGGAAATAAAAATTAGGGGTATATGGAACACCTCACCTCTTAACTCTCTGAGAACTATTGATGTTTCGAGTCTAAAATCGGGTGTATTTTTTATTACCGTTAGTACCGAAAAAGGGAAAGAAACAAGAAGATTCATTAAACAATAACTACCACCATAATGTTAAAACCTCCTTTTGAAAAATCGAAAGGAGGTTTTTTTATTCATAACTCACTGTGAATAGCTAATTTATTTTCCTCAAAATTACAGCAGAGATTTAGTTACTTTTATCTATATCTTCAATGTGACTATGTTATTTGCGGCAATTTTTCTTGGAGGAGGATTAGGGAGCGTTACTCGATATGGAGTCTCTCAATTGTCTTCACCAAACTTTCCTTTTGGAACGCTCATGGCGAATGTCTTGGCTTGCCTTATTATGGGGCTTACTATTTATTCCTTGTCAGATAAAATTGAAGCAAATTCCTTTCTACGCGCGTTTGTTGTGATCGGATTTTGTGGAGGATTCAGTACCTTTTCTACCTTCAGTTATGAAACCTTTGAGCTATTCAAAAATGGAAATATAGGAGTTGCTGTGTTCAACATTCTTATTAATATTACCTTCTGCTTATTGGTTTTCTATCTTTTCAAAAATTCATTATTTACCTCGGAATGAACACAAAAAAAACCATTCATTTTATCGCCATTGGAGGCAGTGCCATGCACAACTTAGCCATAGCGTTACACCTTTCAGGCAACGTGATTTCTGGATCAGATGACGAAGTCTTCAATCCCTCAAAAGGGCGATTAGAGAAATATGGATTGCTACCAAAAAAAATGGGATGGGATGACTCTCGAGTTACCGAAGATATTGAAGTCGTAATAGTAGGAATGCACGCAAGGAAAGACAATCCGGAGTTAATAAAAGCCCAAAAATTAGGCTTGCCAATTTTCTCTTACCCAGAATATATTTATGAGGCAACCAAGGAGAAAACTAGAGTGGTTATTGGTGGAAGCCACGGTAAAACCACAATTACCTCCATGATTTTGCACGTGCTAAATTTTCACAACCGCGAAAACGATTACATGGTGGGAGCTCAATTGGAAGGGTTTGAAGTAATGGTAAAACTAAGCGATACCTCTCCATTAGCCGTACTCGAAGGAGATGAATATCTGTCTTCGCCCATTGACCGTAGACCAAAATTTCATTTATACCAACCCAACATAGCACTGCTCACAGGAATTGCTTGGGACCACATTAATGTGTTTCCCACATTTGAAAACTATTGTGAACAGTTTGAAATTTTTATCAATAAAATAGAGGAAGGCGGGAGCCTAGTTTATTTTTCTGGCGACACAGAAATTCAAAAGCTAGTATCGAATTCTACCCGAAACATTAAATTTATCCCCTATTCCACACCTCAATTTTCTATAGAGAATGGAATCACAACGTTAACCACAACAGAAGGAAATTATCCTCTAAACATTTTTGGCGAACACAACTTACAAAACCTCAACGGAGCAAGACTGGTATGTCAAGAACTAGGAATTTCTGCTAAGGAATTTTACACGGCCATTCAATCCTTTTCTGGCGCATCCAAACGGTTGGAAACCGTAGCGAAAAATGAGGTGACACACATTCTCAAAGATTTTGCACATTCTCCTTCGAAGCTCCAAGCTACTACTCAGGCCGTAAAAAACCAATATCCCGACAGACAGTTAATTGCGTGTATTGAGTTACATACTTTTAGTAGCTTGAACCAAGAGTTCTTAACCCAATACAAAAACACTATGCTGGCTGCAGACCAAGCATTTGTATACTTCAGCCCTAAAGCTATTGAGCATAAAAAATTAGCTATGCTGAGCGAAAAAGAGGTAAAAAATGCATTTTTTAGCGAAAATGTGACTGTTTTTACAAATTCTGATGAATTAATGAAAACCGTAAAAAGTATTAATTTTGAAAATAAGAACTTATTATTAATGAGCTCCGGAAATTTTGATGGAGTGGATTTTGAGGAGCTTGGGAGCGAGATATTGAAAACCAAATGAAAAAAATACTTCTTTTACTTACCGTCCTCTTAATTGGAATAACTTCTTTTTCGCAAAAAGAACTTGCAAAATCATTGATCGACACATTAGCGTCTGATGAATTTTATGGGAGAGGATATGTATACAATGGAGACAAAATTGCTGCAGAGTTCATCGCCAAAAAGTTCAAAGAATATGGAGCATTGCCCATAAAAGGTGACTCGTATTTTCAAGAATACGCTTTCCCTGTCAATACTTTTCCAAAAAAAGTGGAAATAGCTTTTGGGGATAGTACACTAACAACTGGACAAGACTTTATTATTTCGCCCAACTCTGGGTCGGCAGAAGGTGTTTTTTCCTTAAAACAAGTAACTTTTGAAAACTATCAAGACGAAATTGCCAGAGATGATTTACAAAATGATGGCAATAAAATTGCCTATGTGATCGACCTGCCAAAATCTAGCAACAGAGACGAATATATCAGTCAACTAAAGTGTAAAACTATCATTGCCGAAGTAGCACCTCTTTTTGTATTGAACGAAGGGAAGTTTACGTGGTCAGTAGCACAAGAATCGCTCAATTTCCCAATTATTGAAATTCATCCGAAACATCTACGAGGAGAATCGGAGGTTACCATCAACATAGAAAACAAGTTCATTGAACGATACAACACTCAAAATGTACTTGGTTATATTCCCAGTAAAAGGAAATGCAAAAGAGACAAGTTTTTTGTGTTTACTGCACATTATGACCACTTGGGGATGATGGGACAAACAGCTACATTTAATGGAGCCAACGACAATGCCAGTGGAGTAGCCATGATGCTGACTTTGATGAAATATTTCTCAGAACACAAACCGAAATACTCCGTCTTATTCATTGGATTTGGGGGAGAGGAAGCTGGGCTCATTGGTTCTCAGTATTATGTGAAATATCCTATAGTTCCTTTAGAAAAAATGAAATTCCTACTAAATATAGATTTAATGGGAACTGGTTCCGAAGGTATTCAGGTTGTAAATTCTACAGAACATCCCAAAGAATTTGAAACACTGAAAGAAATAAACCAGAAAGAAAACTTGATAAAGGCGATTAAGCCGAGAGGAAAAGCAGCAAATAGCGACCACTACTGGTTTGAAGAGGCAGGAGTTCCTTCTTTTTTTATGTACACATTAGGAGGCGTAACTTATTACCATGATGTACTTGACAGGCCAGAAACTTTGCCACTTACAGAGTTTGACGATTTGCACAAGCTCATTGTAGAGTTTGTTAATTCGTTTTAGTTGGCTTTCGGACCTTCGAGCCCATAAGGGCGCAAAGAGATTATCTCGTTTTGCCCAACTACCAGAGTACTGAGTAAAAGTTTTATGCCGCAACTCACAACTTTACCCCTTAGGAAACTTCAAAAAGAAAGAAGTTCCCACACCTACTTTACTTTCAAACCGAATAGAACCTCCATGATTCTTTATGATGTTTTTTACTATCGCCAATCCAAGGCCACTTCCCGATGATTTGGTTGTAAAATTAGGAGTAAATATTTTGTTGTATTGATCTGGTTCAATTCCCTTTCCGTTGTCTTTTATTTCTATCTCATAGTGCGTTTCATTCTCCGTTAAAAGTACCTGAACCACTCCTATTCTTCCTTCAGGGATGGCTTGAGAGGAATTGGTCAGTAGGTTGTTGAATACTCGTATCAACTGGCTTTCATCTCCCTTTATCAAGGCTTTCTCAATACCGTTTAATTCTTTCGCCACCTTTATATCTTTATCGAATGTACCTACGGTGTCGCGAATAATTAGCCGTAAATTTACTTCTGAAAGTGAGGTGGTGGGCATTTTTGCAAAACTCGAAAACTCATTGGCAATTTCGGTAAGCACATCAATTTGAGTTATCATTTTTTGAGAAAAACGCGTCATTTTTTCCTTAAAATCAGGCGCGTCTTGTTTGAGGGATTTCTCCAAAAACTGTACATTCAATTTCATGGGTGTCAATGGATTTTTAATCTCATGCGCCACCTGTTTGGCCATTTCTCGCCATGCCGTTTCTCTTTCAGATTCAGCCAGTAAATCTGCGCTCTGTTCCAATTCATCTACCATGGTGTTATATCGATGCACCAACTCACCTATTTCATCTTCATTCCTCCATACTAATTTCTCGTTCTTTTTATTGATGGATACATTTTTCATTTTGTCCCCAATGAGTCTCAGCGACTTGGTTATGTTTTTAGACAAGAAAAAAGCGAAAATTCCGGTAGCAATGAGCAAAATAATGTACAACTCTATCAAGGTTCTGTAAAATGAATTCGTCTCGATGCTACTGGTAGAAAAGTCATAATTGGGTACATTAAGAATTCCTATGTTCTCGCCAAATCGGTTCTTTAGCACCGAGTAGGTTGCTAAATTATGTTTGCTTTTTTGGTCTATATAAAATGAGTCACTTGCCGAGTAGATTTTTTTAAATATATTGGACGGAATGCTGTCATTCGGGTTTAATTCCTGATCCAATGAGAGGAGAATTCTTCCCTTTGTGTTGTAAATTTTGAGTTCCATTTCGTTTTCCTTCGAGAGCTCTTCTATTTTTTCATAAAATTCTCTTGGTACGGAGTTCAAGTCTTTTTGAATGTCGTATTTATCGGTGAAGTACTTAATAGAATTAGCCACACGTTTCTCTTTCCTTTCGAGCCTGCTCAAGTGATACTTCTCGTTTTGGTTTTTGAAAAAAACTGCGGTAAACAAAGCTATAGCAAGGGAAGAAATCAACACCACAGCGAGCATTGCTACATAAATTCTGCGGGTCAACCCAAGGTTAAAAAGTTGTTTTTTCATGGTGTGTAGTTATCAAATATTATTCCCTTTTTTCAAATAGGCTTTTATCTTATTGTTCCTCGTTTCTAAAAATCGTTTCATGTAAAATTTTAAAAAAAGGTTGTCCGCCAATTTCCCCAAAATACCGAACGGAGATTCGTAATCAAACACCCCGTACATTTTGGTTTTACCCTCAATCGCCTTTTCATTTGTATCCATTGCCGATAATTCGTGAAGATCAATGTATCTATTCGCGTCAAATACCACTTGAATATGGGCTACATATTCCGTTGTAAGTTCTATTTTAGGCATTTTTTTTTCAAGAAATTAAATATAGGTATTTGAGGTTCATTCTTCCCGAATTGGATAAAATTGTTTTAAATTTGAAATCGAAATCACAAGGAAACAACCCTGCATGTAGGAAAGACAAAATAGCTCAACTCAACGAAAAAAAAGCGGAAGCCCTTTTGGGAGGAGGAAAAGAACGA
>Ga0181561_10003862_pt1 | contig 13093 bp, 13 predicted proteins | sample 011ome_19_FD_133760 | JGI IMG/M metagenome (GOLD analysis project Ga0181561, IMG submission 133760) | Coastal salt marsh microbial communities from the Groves Creek Marsh, Skidaway Island, Georgia - 011510BT metaG (megahit assembly) | ecosystem: Environmental > Aquatic > Marine > Intertidal...
CGCAACAGCCCAGGCGCAGCCACCAACAGGGCCAGGTGGTGGCCCAATGCCGGCTGAATTCCAGACACCGCAACTGTTTCGTCTTGAATCCGATGTTCATGATTGCCAGGTGACCGGAAAGATACCGGAAGATTTGAGTGGTGCCTTTTACCGGGTTGGGCCGGACGCCCAGTATCCGATGAATCCGCGCAATATTCCCTTCGACGGGGAAGGCCATGTGGGCATGTTTCGAATCAAAGACGGCAGGGCAGATTACAAGACTCGCTATGTCAAAAATGATCGCTGGAAAGCCCAGAATGAAGCCGGCAAAATTCTTTTCCCGATGTATCGCAACCCTTACATGGACGACCCCAGTGTTGCAGGTTTAAGTCGCAGTACTGCCAATACCCATATTATCAACCACAAGGGCTACCTGTTGTCACTGAAGGAAGATAGCCCCCCGGCAGCTATGGATTTATTAACACTGGAGACGGTTATCCCGAATTATACCTTTGACGATACCTTGCCCAGTCAGACCTTTACTGCCCATCCCAAGATAGATTCACAAACCGGCAATATGGTGGCTTTTGGTTATGAGGCTACCGGTTTTGGCAGTGATGATGTCAGCCTGTTTGAATATACGCCACAGGGAGAGCTGGTGTGGAATGCCATGGTGAAGGTGCCTTATGTGGGCATGTTGCATGATTTCGCAGTGACAGAAAACTATATTGTTATCTATGTGATTCCTATGGTGATAGATCGACAGCAGATTCAGGAAGGAGGTATTCACTGGGCCTGGAATGATTCTGAACGTACTCATTTTGGTGTGGTACGCCGCGACGGTGACGGTTCCGACATGCGCTGGTTTACTGGTCCCACTCGCAGTGCCACTCACGTAATGGGAGCCTTTGAGGATGGTGGACGCGTCTATGTAGACGTGGAAATGTCTGAATCCAATCCATTCCCCTTCATGCCCATGCAGGAAGGCAAGCAGTGGGATCCGATTCGCGGCACCAGTTATATCACCCGCTTGTCAGCCGACATGAATAACCGCAATATTTCCGGTTACGACATTGAACGTCTGTATGACTACAGAGGCGCCTTGCCGCGTCAGGATGACCGCTACAATACGGCGTCCTACCGTTATGGCTTCCTGGGCACACGCGACAAGGATGCAGCAGATCCACGCCAGGCCAATGCAGGCTATGTGCGCATGGATAATGCCACCCGCAATACCGTATTCTGGAATGCCGGCCCGGGCACCTCATTGGCGGAATGCTGTTTTGCGCCAAAGCATGATAATGCCCGTGAAGGCGAAGGCTACCTGATGGGGGTGGCAACGCGTCAGAATGAAGATGGACGCGGTGACCTGGTGATTCTGGATGCCGAGCATCTTGATGAAGGCCCGATAGCCATTGTGCATCTGCCGATCAGGGCCACTGGTCAGATTCATGGCTGGTGGGTGCCGGAATCCCAGATGCCGCAGGCTTAAAAAAAGAGGCAAGAGACAAGCATTCAGATAAAGTCGGGGGTGATTCCTCCGGCTTTTTTTGGCTGTAAAATAAAGTGAAAAAAAGTAAAAAGAAAAAAATATAAAAGGGACATTATCTATGCGTTTATCTTCGTTGTTCACCTGTTTTCTATTGTGCTTTTCTATGGCGAGTGTTGCCCAGAATGCGGCTGACTGTTCGGCGTTGACGGAGTTTTCCTTACCGGGTTATCAGGTGGAAGTGACTAGTGCCCAGTGGTTTGATGATCGTACTTTGCCCGGTGGTTTTAATGGGCCTGGCATGGAACTGCCGCCACACTGTCATGTGGAAGGCATGATCGACAGACGTATAGGTGTTAATGACGTGGAATACGGCATTGGTTTTGCTATTAATTTGCCTGACAACTGGAATGGGCGGTTTTTATTTCAGGGTGGCGGTGGTCTTAATGGCACTATTGGCGAACCTGTGGGCGCGCAAGTTGCTGGTGGTCGTGCGGCCATTCAGCAGGGCTTTGCGGTGGTCAGCAATGATACCGGGCATCAGGCCCAGGGTCCCTTTGATTCCAGTTTTTTTGATGATCAGGAAGCCACACTGAATTTCTATTACAAGGCCAATCCAAAAGTCACCGAGGTGGCCAAACTGCTGGTTAACGATTATTACGAGCAGGATATTGCCTACAGCTATTTTGTTGGCTGTTCAACGGGGGGCAGGGAAGGCATGTTAATGACCCAGCGTTATCCGAATTATTTTGATGGTGTGGTTTCCGGTGCACCTGCCATGCGCACCAGCGTGTCCAATATCGGCATTCGCTGGGTGGGGGTGCAGTTGAATCAGGCCGCGCCCAGGGATGCCCAGGGCTTACCTGTAGCAGGCCCTATGTTGGATGAAAGTGAACGCCGTCTGGTGATTGATTCCCTGAAGGCTCGTTGTGACGGGCTTGATGGCGCAGAAGATGATTTATTATTTAATCCCCTGGCCTGTGATTTTGATCCCCGGCAGATTGCCTGTGGCATTGGAGCATCCACCGATAATTGCCTGGCGCCAGCCAAGGCAGAAGCTATTCACATGGCCATGCAGGGCCCCAGTGATTCGCGCGGCTTCCAGGTGTATCCCGGCTTTGCGTATGATCCGGGTATCGATGATCCCGGCTTTCTGGGCGGCATTCTCAATAGCGCCAATAACCCTCCTGAGGGCCCTGGCTCAACCGGTGTGCTGGAATTTGATATTGATAGTGCTGTGCTGGCTACCACCAGACCTGATTTGATCATGGGAGAGAGCACCTCGGTGATGATGAGCAGCTTTGTTGATCAGGGTGGGAAGCAGATTTTATATCATGGTGCAGCGGACCCCTGGTTCTCTGTCAATGAAACCATTCGCTATTATGAAGAAATGGCGCAGTTCAATGGTGGTCTTGAAACAGTGAAAGACTGGAGTCGCTTTTTCCATGTGCCCGGTATGGGTCATTGTCAGGGCGGCGAAGAGACACTGGATTCTTTTGATATGTTAAGTGCCATCGTCGATTGGGTTGAAAATGACAATGCCCCAGATGGCATCACCGCAACCGGAAGAAGTATGCCTGATACCAGCCGTCCATTATGTGCCTGGCCGACCTATCCCCATTATGATGGCAGCGGTGATATCAACTCAGCGGCTAACTATTCCTGCAAGGAGGTCGAGTAATGCGTCCTTTCATAAGCGTACTGATAGTAATTGCGGGAGTGTTTGCCATGCCAGTATTTGCCCAGCAGGATAACCCCAACCTCGAAGCAGAATTTGTTTTTGAGGTCAGGGCCGAGCTCGCCCCGGCCATCGTCAACGGGGAATCTCCGGAAGGTGTTCTTCAGGCTATTCCCATTACCGGCGGGGACTTCCAGGGCCCGAATATTCGTGGTGAAGTCATTCCCGGTGGTGCCGACTATCAGACCGTACGCCCGGACGGTGTCGTGGAAGTCCATGCGGTCTATATGATCCGAACCGATGACGGTGCTGTAATCAATGTGGTTAATGACGGCATCATCGTGCCCGCAGAGGATGGAGCTGCGACCTACATCAGAACCACTCCGCGTTTCACAGCCCCCATTGGCAAACATGACTGGCTCAACAAGCATATTTTCCTGAGTAACCTGGTGGTTAAACCGGAACGACCGGGGATGGTATTTGTGCAGATTTACAAGGTGCTCTAATGAGAGAAATCCGTTGTCTCATATTGCCAGTTTGCCTGCTGCTGCCCATGCCGCTGCTGGCGCAGGCTCTGACTGTGATGGGCGGCGATGCCTGGGCCAATAGTTGTTATGAGAATGCCGAATATGCCACCAACAATTCCCCGCTTGCCAGCCGCAGTCTGCTGGAGCCTTGCGATTCATCCCTTGAGTACGGCACCTTGAGTCTGGCCGATCGTGCGGCTACTTTTGCTAACAGGGGGATTATTCACGCTGCCACAAAAAATATTTCTGCCGCTATGGCAGATTACGAGAAAGCCGTGAGTATCAGTCCGGAGAAGCCGGAAATTTATGTGAATCGCGGCAATGCCTATTTTCTGAACATGGATTACGCCATAGCTCTGGCAGATTATGAGCATTCACTGGAACTGGGTATTCGGCAGATCCATTTTGTACGCTATAACATGGGCATGGCTTACGAGAAGCTGGGTAATGACGATGTTGCAGAAAGCCAGTTCCGCACGGCTCTGGAAATTGAACCGGGCTGGGAATTGGTTGAGGAACGTCTGGACAGGCTATTGCAAAGGCGGGCAGAGGACGCGGCAGATCAATAGTAAAATCCTGACGAGAGTCTGTAATGGATTGTTACGAGTTTAATTATTTGGACTCTAGCACCAACTCGCTTCTCCAGCCGCCTTTGAACAAAGTAACTCATTTACGTTTGCTTCGATTACACGAAAACCAACATTTCCTGTTAGCTTTTGACGGCCTTCATTAAGAAGGATGGTAGGGCTACCCTGAACCAATAAATTTTGCTGATCGCGGCGGTCTGCTTCCAGATCCGCATGCGCTATTCCGGCATCAATTAACTCACAAACATCTTTGACTGATACACCGACCTCATCCAGGGCATCCTTCAGAACGCTCCACTTGCCAACGTCAAGGCAGCGTTCAAAAAATGCCGAGCGCAGTTCTTGCAGTACCGCCCTGGATTGACTCCGGTCAACCCGTTGTACCGCTTTCATCAAAATGTGGGCAGGAGTAGATGACACTGGCCGGCATTGCTGCCAAATATCAGGATGCAGTTTAATATGATCAAATTCTGAGGCGACCTCGTGCAGGTGTTTGCAAAACCCCTCATACCCGCCTCGATTGGCCCAACCTGTTCCTACTTTGTCGGCTGTATCACCAAATACTGAACAAAATCGGTAGTCAATATCTACCTCTGGGCTAAATCGTGCAGAAACTTCATCAATACGCGCTTGCGATATATACGCCCACACACAAAGGATGTCGGAATAGTAGGTGAGCGTGAGATTTTTGGCCATTGATCTTTACCAAGGTGTTTATTCAGGATCACATGTTTAGGGTCAGAGTAAAAACTATTCAATATTGATTGTCCAAGTAAAAATCACAAGTAAGAAAAATAGTGAACTTTTACTCTGACCCAAATAATTATTGGGCAATCACCGAATACCCAAAAAAAAGATAGAGGGCATAGATTGGCAGGAGCAATAGTCTGGGTATCAATAGCTTTTCGTGCTTAATATAGCGGATAGAAAGGCCAAGACTTATTGGAACGTATAAGGCTGCAAATTGAATCCAGCCGCTTCCTGTCATAAGATAGAAGGCGCTGGGAAGACTCCAGGCCAGTGCGAATACCATCAGCCCATAGTTCGGCAGCCACACCGCAAGAGTGGCTGATCCGATAAAAATCAGGATTCCGGGTAATCCAAAAAAGATCTGTTGAATCATTGCTTGGTATGGGGCTTAAACATTTCGGAGATTCATGGCTAAAATAAATCTGTCCCCTTGTAAGTCGCTTTAAGTCGTCCCCTTTAATTATGCCCCGCCAAATACAGGGAGTGTTGCCGAATAAAAGGGGAAGTACTTTGGAGTCTAATCTTTCCTGAACAAATGCACCCGGCTACTAACCGCATCCGCAATATACACATCCCCGGCATCATCCACCGCCATATAATGCCCCTCACCAAATTCCCCAAGGCCATCACCAGGTCGGCCCAGGGTGCCGAGCAGATTGCCTTGCATATCCAGTTTGCCCCATTCGCCGTCAAAGCCTGAGGTCATGTACATGACGCCGTCGTCGTGGAGGTAGAGGCCGCAGATCATGGCGTTGTAGTTCCATTCGTCCAGGTAGTTGCCGTTGGTATCAAAAATCTGTACGCGGAAGTTTTCGCGGTCGGCGACGTAGAGGCGGTCTTCGCTGTCTATTTCAATAGCGTGAGCTACGGCAAGTTCACCCGGGCCAGTACCGCGACTGCCCCATTGCATAATATAGTTGCCGTCGGCATCGAATTTGAGGATGCGTGGTTCACCGCGACCGTGTCCTTGAGCGATATAAAAGTTGCCTTCGCTGTCAAAGGCGATGTCGTTGGGCTGGTCAAATAACTGCGTACCGGTACGTTCATCCCAGAGGCCGTTTTCTCCCGCTGTGCCCAGCGTCATCAGAGGATTTCCATCGCGATCCATCTTGACCACAACATGGGTGCCAATATCCGTAACCCAGATATTTTCCTCGCTATCCAGGCGCAGGCCGTGACTGAAGGTCCAGGTATCGCGGGGACCAAAGGCGCGCAGAAAGTTACCCTCATCATCAAACTTCAGCAGCGGGTCTTCACCGCGATGCAGGATCAGCATGTCCTTGTGGCTGTCAATGACAATGCCTGAGACCCGGGCAAAGGCAAAGTTGTCTGGCAGGGTAAGGGCCGCGGTAACGTCCACCGGGGTATAGCCTTCAAGGGTGTAGGAATTAAGTGGTATTAGCTCGCGATCAGGTCGTTGCGCCAGGGCAGGCAGTGACAGGCAAAATGCCAGAACACTACAGATAGTAAGGGGGGTGACTAATCTCATTACGGTCTCCTTGGGTGAGGCAAAAGTATACCCAGTTCACGTTTACAGGGGAACGTATAGGGGAAAATGAAATAAGCTGCTTATGTGTACTGTCTTGTACATAAGCAGCAGTTAAATTATTCTGCGGGTATTGTAATTGGAGTCTTGTGAATGTCTGAAAATCAACATGCCTGTCCGCAATGCAGTCGTAAAATCATGCAAAGTATTTCCAACCGCTGTATGTATTGCGGGGCAGATCTGCCGAAAGAGCATCACCTGACGCAGCAGGAAAAAAATGCGCTGCTTTCGGCCAAGATGGATCAGTTCAAACAGAACGAGGAGAACGCCGATAATATCATCAGCTCCATGCGCAAGGATTTTGCACTCCCTGAAAAGAAAGTCCATAAAAAGCGCAAAGACATGCGCAAGGATATAAAAGACAGTCAGCAAGAAAATGCTGCGGTTATTGCCGCAGCGCTTGCCAGTATCAATAGTCAAAACAATGATGGTGGCAATAATTCTTCAGAGTAACTCTGCTACTCAGTCTGAAAGCGCCGGGTTCAGGCCTCAGAAAATTCTTCCGTATCAATTTCAACCTGTACGCCGGGAGGATAACGTGGCCCGGCGACGGTATCGGTATTGATCAGTTCATCCAGCTTTGTCATGGTAGCGGCATCCAGTGACACCTCCAGTGCGCCAAAGTTTTCCACCACATACTCAGTGTGCTTGGTGCCGGGAATGGGGATGATGTTGTCATCTTTCTCCAGTAACCAGGCCAGGGAAAGCTGGGCAGGGGTACAGCCAACATCGTCGGCTATTTTTTCGTACTGGGCATACAGAGCCATATTCTTGGCATAGTTTTCGGCATTGAAGCGGGGCATGTTCAAACGTAAATCACCCTGTTCCAGCTGCGCGGCCGGATCAGTAAGTTTGCCCGTGAGAAAGCCTCGGGCCAGCGGGCTGAAAGCGACAAAGGTAATCCCCAGTTCCTTACAGGCATCCAGTACTGCAATTTCTGCATTACGGCTCCACAGGGAATATTCGGTCTGAATGGCTGCCATGGGATGCACGGCGTGAGCTTTGCGCAGGGTGTCTGCAGAGACCTCGGAAATGCCCAGGGCCTGAACCTTGCCTTCTTCCACCAGGCGCGACATCTCGCCAATGCTTTCTTCCACCGGGACGTTCTTGTCCCAGCGATGCAGGTAATACAAATCAATAACGTCGGTCTGCAGACGTTTCAGGGCGTCTTCACAGGTTTTCCTGATCACAGCAGGGTGGCCATCAATCTTGCGCTTGCCACCTTCGGGGTCCAGAAAGATGCCGCACTTGCTGGCCAGCACATATTCATCGCGACGATCCTTGAGCACGCGCCCCAGCAGTTCTTCATTCTTGCCAAAGCCATAAAGTGCCGCGGTATCGAGAAAGTCATAACCGATATCCAGGGCCTTGTGCAGAGCGAGTTCTGCTTCAGCGATATCAGGTGTGCCGTAAGCATGGGACATGCTCATGCAGCCAAGACCAATGGCTTTAACTTCAAAGTGACCGATTTTACGGGTTTGCATTACTACCTCTGTATTGGATTATTGTGTTGTATGAATCAGGCGGAGAAAACGCTGAGGCTATTCTCCGCCTAATCTTAAGTTAAAGAGCAGAACGAATTACTTTTGTGCGTTCAGGCACTGTTCCAGTTTATCCAGTGTCTCCATTGCTGACAGACATTGGGCAACGCTGGAATTAGGTTCACGACCTTCCTTGATTGCAGCAAAAAATTCCCGGTCCTGAAGCTCGATACCGTTCATGCTGACGTCCACCTTGCTCACATCAATCTGTTCTTCCGCACCGGTAAACAGATCGTCATATCGGGCCAGGTAGGTACCGTTGTCACCGATATAGCGGAAGTAGGTACCCAGCGGTCCATCATTATTGAAGGAGAGGGACAGGGTGCAGATGGCGCCGGAAGGGACCTTCATGCCGATGGACATATCCATGGCAATGCCCAGTTCAGGGTGATGGGGGCCTTCCAGGGCAAAACATTCGCTGACTACTTCGCCAGTCTGGTACTGGAACAGGTCAACGGTATGGCAGGCGTGATGCCAAAGCAGATGGTCTACCCAGCTGCGAGGCTCACCGGCTGCATTCATATTGGTGCGGCGGAAGAAATAGGTTTGTACATCCATTTGCAGGATATTCAATTCACCGGCGGTGATTTTGTTATGCACCCACTGATGGGAAGGATTGAAACGGCGCGTGTGTCCCGCCATGGCCACCAGACCACTTTTTTCCTGGGCGGCGCAAATGGCGCGGGCGTCTTCGATGGTATCGGCCATGGGAATTTCCACTTCCACGTGGATACCGGCTTCAAGACATTTTATGGCCTGTTCGGCGTGGACCTGGGTGGCTGAGGTGATAATGGCGCAGTCAATATCCTGGGCCAGACATTCATCCAGGTCAGTGCTCCAGTGGGGAATGCCCCGCGCTTCTGCGGCGGCTTTGGTGGCTTCATCGCGGCGGCCACAAATGGAGACCACTTCGGCGCCATCAATCTTGTCGATACCATCCATGTGTTTCTGGGCAAAAGCCCCGTGTCCAATCATTAATACTTTCATTTAACTACCCCTGAAAAAAATAGAATTTATTTGTCGAGATCGTCCAGTGAATCCACGTAGACCAGGCCGGCTTCTTCCAGACGGCCACGCATATTGTAAATATCCAGTCCGAGTTCTCCGGCCAGCAGACGTTCGCGCTTGGCCACTTCGGCATCTTCACGCTGGCGGGATTTGTCCCTCACAGCAGGCGCATGTTTGCGTTGCACCACGCAGACCCCATCGCCATCAGCAACAATGACATCGCCAGGATTAACAAGGGCACCGGCACACACAATCGGTACATTGACTGAGCCCAGGGTTTCCTTGACTGTGCCCTTGGAATGAATGGCTTTGGACCACACCGGAAAACCCATTTCCTTAAGATCCAGCGTATCACGCACACCGGCATCAATAATGAGGCCTTTGACGCCTCTTGCCATACAGGAATGCGCGAGCAGGTCTCCGAAAAAGCCATCGGTGCTGTCAGCCGTAAGCCCAACTACCAGAATATCGCCGGGCTGGCACAATTCGATGGCCACATGCACCATCCAGTTGTCGCCAGGCTGAGCCAGAATAGTGACGGCACTGCCGGCAAGTCGGCCCCCGTCATAAACGGGACGCATATAAGGTTTCATCAGGCCAACACGACCCTGGGCTTCATGGACAGTGGCAACTCCCATTGAACCTAAATCGTCAATAACAGATTGATCTGCACGGGGGATATTACGAACAGCTACGGGTTTATGCATCGAAAGTTCCTGCTGATAAAAATGGAGGCTCATTATATGAACTGAACGGGTTATGCTCAAATCTCATTTGCCTGTAATTAAGTCCTCATCATCTCAGTAACCGGCTTATCACCTATTGGCTGATGCTGGCGCAGGAGTTTCAATCTGACAGATAAAACCAGATAATGCGCTACTTGTTTTTGAAATCAGGTGAATTGAATGCAAAACGCCATACCCTGTATGTTATTTCGTGGTGGTACGTCCAAAGGGACCTATTATCTGGACAGTGACTTGCCCGTTGATCCCGCTGCTCGTGAGCAGGCCCTGTTGCGTATTATGGGCTCCCCGGACAGTCGCCAGATTGATGGGGTGGGCGGCGCGCATCCGCTGACCAGTAAAGTGGCTATAGTGAAGAAATCAGAGCGTGAGGGAATCGATGTAGATTACTTGTTTGTTCAGGTAGTGGTAGATGAGGCGCGTACTTCAACCGCGCAGAATTGCGGAAATATCCTTGCCGGCGTCGGCCCCTTTGCCATTGAAACCGGGCTGGTAGAAGCCCAGGACGGAGAAACGCTGGTGTCTGTCTACATGGAAAATACCGACAGTATTGCCCGCCAGCGCATTCAGACTCCGGGCAAACAGGTCAGATATGATGGCGATGCTGCCATCGATGGTGTGCCCGGTACTCATGCTCCCATAATGATTGAGTTTGTGGGCGTGGCGGGTTCCAGTTGTGGCGAATTGTTCCCTACTGGTAACCCGGTTGATGACATAGATGGGATTCCTGTGACCATGGTAGATAACGGCATGCCTGTGGTAATGATTGCGGCACAGTCACTTGGCTTGAATGGTGATGAGGATATCGCTGAGCTGGAAAATAATCAGGCCCTGAAAGACCAGGTGGAAGCCATTCGCCTTAAAGTAGGGCCGTTGATGAATCTGGGTGATGTGAAAGACAAAACCGTCCCTAAAATGACCATAGTGTCAGCGCCTAAAAAGGGTGGACTGATTAATACCCGTAGCTTTATTCCCCATCGCGTTCATGATGCGGTAGGGGTGCTGGCTGGTGCCAGTGTGGCAGTGGGCGCTACTACAGCGGGTGCGGTAGGCAATGATGTGGCTGTTATTCCCGAGGGTGAGAAAAAGCTTTGCTATGTGGAGCATCCCACCGGCGCGTTGGCGGTAGAAGTGGAACTCAGTGATGATCCTGAAACCCTTGACCCAAAAAGTACAGCAATCATGAGAACGGCCCGATTGCTTATGTCCGGGATGGCATATTACATTCCTGAATAACGAAGCAAAACGCAATTCAAAAAAAAGCCCCGGTAATTTATTACCGGGGCTTTTTAATGTCCTTCAATTACTTTTACATATTATTACATTGGAGGTGTGGCTTCTTCCTTGCCCATATGTAAGTGAGCAACTTTGCTTGGGGCAGTTTCCTGAAGGAACAATGCCACTACGAAACCAAGGGCCAGACCACAGCAGGCAAAGTAAATCGCCGCCCTCAGCCCATAATCCGTGGCCAGTCCACCGGCAATAATCGGGCTGATGCCGCCACCGATAAACTCACCGGCAAAAATCACAAAGCCTGCCATGGAGGCCAGCATGCCTGGAGGGGCAGCTTCTGCGGCTACCGGGCCAGCCAGGATTGCCAGCGCGGCAAAGTTAAACAGGGAGGAGAAGAACAGAAGTATCCATAATACCGTTGTGTTCTCCGGTCCGGCTTGAGAAAAGGTAAACAGGAAAACTGCTGCCAGAATATAGGATATCAGCGTGGTTATTTTACGACCAAAAATATCTGACAGTGCCGGCATGGCAAACTGGCCAATAGCCCCACCCACACCCACTGCTGTAAACACATTGGCGGCAGCAAAAGATTCAAGGCCCAGTCCACCGGCAACTTCAGGCGCGGTGAGATAAGCAAATAACAGCGCCGCAATCACGAATATGCCGCCCATGGCACAAATTAGTGTCAATGGCGCGACTTTGGCATTGCGATGACCAAACATGCCAAGTACAGATTTCATTGACATTTCAGGGGCTGCTTCGCCACCAGGTTTGTTGGCCATTTGTTTCAGTGGTTCACGTATTACAAACCACATAATGATTGCGATGATCACACCGGGTATTGCTACCAGCATAAAAACCATATGCCATTCATAGATAGCCAACAGGCGCGAGGCGATGAAAGGCGCCAGTGCCAGGCCAAACAGTGAGATCATGCACTGGAAGATACCGTTGTTTAAGCCCATGCGTGATGGTTTGGACGCTTCCACCGCTACTGCAACACCGGTTGAGGCTACGGGTCCTTCAGCCAAACCCATGATGACTCGTACGATGACCAGCATCATGATGGAGGTGGCCATGCCGCTGAAAGCAGACATTAAAGAGAAGATCAAAATGGCAGGGACCAGAACGGCGCGACGTCCGAGTTTATCCGCCATATATCCCATGACAAATGCGGAAACCCCCCAGGCCATGCCGAGGTAGCCAGCCAGTACGCCGCCATCTTCCGGCGTTAAGCCAAGGTCCACACCCATAGTGGAGTTTGGATCCTGCAGGATTACAGGCAGAATAAAGCGATCCAGACCCACCAAACCAAAGGTCAGGCTAAGGAGTAAAATTATTTTCCACTCATAACTGGTATCCCAGTTACTAGAATCATTTTGAGACATAGAAATCCCCTTTGTAGTATTTATTTAAGTTAGTTGTTTTTTATTATTGTCCAGGACTGATGCCTGCAAAACGCTAAGAGTAAATCATATATCGGGCTTAATCGCACTTAATTTAATGGGCCTTGTATAGCTGATAAATAAGTACTGCCTCAGGTTTCCGATTCCTGAACGATAAATTTATGCACATCTTATTTAATGAGGTCGCTGATTCAATGTCCGAAGAATTTACGGTATCGGGTTTTATGGACTGTGTGCCCGACTCAAATAAAAAGAGAAATAACAAACTTATCCAGGCCTGCTTTCCTGTCATCGAAAAATTAGTAAAAAATTGAGCTAACTAGCTCGAAACCACTGATTTGTCTAGGTGAAAATCTCCTGTATCCTAATTCAATATATTATAAATAGCATTAATTAAATAATATAACCTAATGATATATATGGATATAATATCGATATACTTAACTTGCAACAAAATGTGATGTAGCTCACAACAATTTATAATTGCTTTGCTTTAGGTTTCACGAGTAAGCTACTGAACTCTTTGATTTTTACCATAATGGCATAACGATATTAATCATTGGCTTTATTGACTCTTACAAATAGGGCTTTATCAAAAAAGAGCCA
>Ga0181561_10003873_pt1 | contig 13071 bp, 6 predicted proteins | sample 011ome_19_FD_133760 | JGI IMG/M metagenome (GOLD analysis project Ga0181561, IMG submission 133760) | Coastal salt marsh microbial communities from the Groves Creek Marsh, Skidaway Island, Georgia - 011510BT metaG (megahit assembly) | ecosystem: Environmental > Aquatic > Marine > Intertidal zone...
CCTGAACCGGAGCCCGAACCTGAACCGGAGCCTGAACCGGAGCCCCAGCCGGAGCCCCAGCCTGAACCGGAGCCCGAACCTGAACCGGAGCCTGAACCGGAGCCCGAGCCGGAGCCCGATCCCGAGCCAGAGGCTCCGGTCGAGCCTGCGCGCGCTGAAGCGGACGACGTCGAGGTGTTGGACGCGGTGGTGGATGCCGCGTTCGAGCCTATCGAGGCCGAGGTCGACGGCCACACGCGTCCCGATACCATTCAGCGCATCGACGCGGCGATGGAAGCCGCGTTTGAAGCTGAGCGCGCGTCGAGTGTCCGCGAGGCGGGCGAAGACGAGGAGACGCAGCCCGTGAACGAGTCCGAGAAGGTGCGTTTCGCGGAACCGGAACCGCGGGCGGCGAGCCCGGTCGCCGGCGACGCGGGCGGGGCGTGGCGCGCGGCGGGCGCCATGTACTACGACACGCAGAAAATGCTCGACACGCAGACGAGCGCGGAGCCGACGCCTTCTCCGGTTCCGGGCGCGACCGCGCCGGTCGCCGCGGAGGCGTCCGGGCCTGAAGCGGCCGAGCCCGAAGACGCGCCGACGACGATGGAGGTGGACTCCGATCCCGATCCCGGGGCTCCCACCGAGGCGCCGGCGCCGCCCGCGTACTCCGCGGAGGAGCTTCGAAGCATGAACGTCGGCTGCGACGCGCCGCCCGCCGGCGCGGACCGCTCGGCGTTGGAGGGCGCGGAGGCTGACGAGACGCCGGCGGAGACGGAGTCCGCCCTCGCACCCGAGGCGAAAGAGGACGAGGAATCCGAGCCCCTTCCCATGACGGCGCCGTCGCACCCCGACGTCGCGATGCCCGTGGTGCAGGAGATCGAGGTGCGGACGCCCATCCAGATGGACGAGACGGACGAGGACGACGCCGACTTGGAGGAGTGCGGAGGCGACTGGACGAAGGCGATGCCTCCGCCCAAGGAACCCGTCGAGGCACCCGCCGCGGAGGAGGCGCCCGCCGCAGAGGAGGTGCCCGAAGAGCCCTCCTCTCCCGTCGCCGAGCCCAGCGAGCCGACCCGGGAGACGGGCACCACGGCGTCGACGGTCGTCGGCGCGCGCCGGCGTTCGCGCGCGTCGACGGCCACCGCCGAGACGGTCGTGACGCGCCCGCGCCGCGCCGCCGCCGCCGCGACCGCCGCGAAGGCGGCGGAGGCTGAGGCTGCGAAGAAGCGAAACGCGGAGGCGAGCGCGCGGACGAAGGCGAAGCAGCCTTCGGCGGGGAAGAAGCGCGGGCGCGCGGAACGCGCGCCCGCGGGCGACGACGGCGAAGGCGCGTCGCGCGCGACGAAGACGCGCCGCGGCGGCGCCGCGCCCGGAGCGCGGCGCGCCAAAGTTCTGCTTTCGACGGCGTTCGACCCCGCGACGACGCGCGCGTTGGGGGCCAAAGTGAAGAAGCTCGGCGGTGAGGTGACCATTTCCGCGCGCGATTTCACGCACTTCGTCACCGCCCCTCCACTCGGGCGCTCGAAGCACGTGCTCTGCGCGCTCGCCGCGGGCGCGCCCGTGGTGCTCCCGTCGTGGCTCGACGCGTCGGCGCGCGCGGGCGCCTTCGCGGGCGCCGAGGACCACCTGTGCCGGCACGCCGCGTTCGAGAAGAAGCAGGGCTTCGACCTGCCGCACGTGCTTGAGCGCGCGCGCGCCGGGCCTCTGCTCGACGGTGTCAACGTGCACGTCGTGCCCTCGAAGGCGGGCCGAGCCGCGAGCGCGCGGCGCGGCGCGGCGCGGCGCGGCGCGGCGCGCGGCGCGGAGACGGCGGATACGGCGGCGGCGGCGGCGACGGAGTCGGTGGACGCGATGCTCGCCGAGGTGCTTCCCCGCGCGGGCGCCGCGCTGGCGTCCGCGAACGCGGTGGATTCGGTATCGGACCAGGACCTGGCCTCGGAAAAATGGCTGATCGTGCAGACCCCGACGAGCGACGCGTCCGCGACTTCGCGTCTCCGCGCGCGCGGCGCCGCGGTGGTCGCGCACGAAGCCGTGTTGTCCGGCATCGTGCGGCACAAGCTCTGAACGAACGGACGACGACGAACGACGCTCGTTCGATGTACAAACGACAATCCATCGCTACCGCGCGTGGGCGCTTTCCCGCGGCCCGGCTCGATCGCTTGTCTTCTCAATCCTCCTCGGCGTGCGTCGCGTCCCCGCCTTTTCGCGTCTTGCCCTTGGGCTTACTCCTCACCGTCTTGTAAAACTCCCGCATGGCGCCCTTGTCCTCCTTCCCCGCCAGAGGCGAAACCACGGTCTCGCCCCCGCGCCCGGTGCCCTTCACCGAGAGCCGCCCGGCCTTGTTCTCCAAGTCCCACTGCGCGAGCTTCTCCTCGCGCGCCTTGATCTTCGCCTCGCGCGCCGCAACCTCCTCCGGGGTGGGCCCCTCCTCCGGCCGCAGCGCCAGGTACGCATTCTTCCACGTCTTGCGCTGCTTCGGGGGCTTCCCGGGCTTCTCCGGCGCGGCGCCGGGTTCGTACCACGCCGCGGCGCAGTGCGGCCACCACGCCGGGTCACTGTCCACGCACTTGCGGTACTTACACCCCTTGGGGCACATGCACAGCTCCGAGAGCGCCGCGAGCTCGGGGGGGGTGAGCTTCGCCACGCGCTCGAGCACCGCGTCTTTGTCGAAAACACCGTCCAGGGCTGGGTTGCACTGCGACTCGAGGGGGCACATGTCCAGGTGCTCGAACGAGGACCCGTCCGAGCCGTCGCTGTCCGAGTACTGGTCCTCGCCGTCGCCCATGCTGGCGGAGGGCGCGCGCGCGCCGGGTCCCAGGTGACGGTGGCGCGGCTCGGCGCGACCGAGGGACTGTCAGTGATGCAGATATGCTGACTCGGTCTGTTATCGGGGCCTCACATGCGCTTGGGAACGGCCTTTTGCGAATGGTACCGAAGCTTCGTTACCATATGAGTTTCCCCGCTTCGATGCTTTTGGTCCGGATGCCGATACCGGCGCGACCCTTTCTACACGGCACGCCGGCACGCGTCTCGTAAGCAGGTCACAATGGATAAAACGGTACGACCACCACCCGTTGATGCGCTCGACGGCGTGCCCTCGCACGCGTCGCGAACGCAGCTCGCGCCGATCTCCCGGCCGAAACCCTGTCGCACATCCCAACGCCATCGCTCGAGCCGATGAAACCCCGGCCGAACGGGACCCGGCGCCGGGGACTCGCGTCGCGCTCGACGGTCGTGACGGCGCGCCCACGTGCGCGCCGTGCCGTGCGCGCGCGGGTTTGGCGCGTCGAGCGTCGAGACGCCCTCCACGAGCGTCGGGACGTTTCATCCGGCCCCTTCCGCGCGCCCAGCGCTCGCACCTTTCCTTTCGCGCAGTCCCGCTAACCGAAAACGCCGCACTCATCTCGTCTCGTCCCCAACAGGTGGTTGTCATCGATGGCCGCGGTCACCTCCTCGGCCGCCTCGCGTCTATCGTCGCGAAGCAGCTCCTCCAGGGCCAGCACGTGGTACGTACGCGAACCGCCCCGCGTTCGCGCCGCGCGTCGCCGCGCCGCGCCGCGCGAAGGCACAAGTCGTTTTAGGGTTTAGACCGAGCGAGACGATTTTTCGCCCCGGCGGTTCCCTCCTCCCCGCGCCGTCGCTGACGCGGTTCCCCCGCCTCCCCCGCAGGTTGTCGTGCGCGCCGAGGGCATCGTCATCTCCGGCGGTATCGTCCGCGCTCGCCAAAAGTACGATTACTTCAAGCGCCTGCGCATGAACACCAAGCCTTCGCACGGCCCCTTCCACTACGCGGCGCCCGCGCGCATGCTGTGGCGCACGGTCCGTGGCATGGTCCCCCACAAGACGAAGCGCGGCGCCGCGGCGTTCGAGCGCTTCAAGGCGTACGAGGGCATCCCCCCGCAGTACGCCACGGTGAAGCGCGCCGTCGTCCCCGAGGCGCTCAAGGTGCTCCGCCTCGCCGCCGGGCACAAGTACTGCGTGCTCGGCGACTTGTCGCACCAGGTTGGGTGGAAGCACAAGGAAGTCGTGGCGTCGCTCGAGGCGAAGCGCCAGGAGGCGGCTTCCGAGTACTGGGCGAAGAAGAAGGAGGCGAACGCGAAGTACGCGGCTGCCAAGGAGGCGGCGAACGCGCAGCTCGGCGACCTCGCCCCGCTCATCGCCGCCACCGGGTACTGATTCCGCGAACCGGTTCGCGGCGGATACACGGAGCGCGCGTCGTGTGATGTACGCCAAGACGTGAATGGTAAAGAGCGTCGCGCGCGTGCTTCTTCTCGCGCCTCGCTCGTTCGTGCGCCCCCGTCCCGCCCCCGGCCGCGTGTCTCGCGTCGAAAAGCCCTCCTCAGCAGAGACCGGGCGACTCGCGGGCGCCTCTCCCGCGCGAAGATCTCGCGCGACTGGCGAAAACCGAACGCGCGCGAGCGATTTTCGCGGAGCGCTTCGTTAGTCTATTACATTCGAGCCTTAATACCTGTAATCGCGCACGGTCTGGAAGAACGTGGCGACGTTCTCCTCCGGCGTGCCCTGCATGACGCCGTGCCCGAGGTTCATGACGTGCTTCTTGTTCCCCGCCTTTTTAATGGTGTCGTGCACCTTGTCCACGATGAACTCCTTCTTGGCGAACAAATGCACGGGGTCCATGTTCCCCTGCACCGCCTGGTCCGCGCCCAGCCTCGCGCGCGCGTCCGCCATGTCCACGGTGCCGTCGAGGGAGATGACGTCCGCGCCGGTCGTCTTGAGCCTCTCCAGGAACCCACCGGAGCCGGAGCTGTACAGGATCAGAGGCAGGTCGGGGTGCGTCTGCTTCACTTCACTCACGATGCGGGTGAGGTAGGGGAGGCAGTACTTGTCGAAATCCGCGGGGCAGAACTCGCTCGCCCACGAGTCGAAGATCTGCACCACCTGCGCGCCCGAGTCCGCCTGGTACTTCACGTACGTGATCACGGAGTCTGTGATGGAGTCGAGCAGCGCGTGGTAAATCTCGGGCTCGTCGAAGGCCATCTTCTTGATCACCTTGTAGTGCGACGACGTGCCGCCCTCCACGATGTACGACGCCAGCGTGAAGGGCGCTCCGACAAAGCCGAGCACGGCGGCGTCGTTCCCCACCGCCTTGCGCAGCAGCCCGAGGGACTCGCCCACGAACGGCACGGAAACGTCCGGCTCGAGCGGCTTGATCGCCTTGACGTCCTCCATGGAGCGCACGGGGTTCATGATGATGGGCCCGGTGCCCTTGACGATGTCGAACGGGATGTCCATCCCGGACAGGGGCGTGAGGATGTCGGAGAAGAGGATGACGCCGTCCGGCTTGAACGCGTCCCAGGGCTGCAGGGAGATCTCCACGGCGAGGTCCACGGTCTCTGAGCGCTCGCGGAACGTGGGGTGCTTCTTGCACAGGTCCTGGTAGATCTTCATGTAACGGCCGGCCTGGCGCATCATCCAGATGGGAGGACGTTCCACGTCCTCGCCGCGGATGGCGCGGAGCATCAGGGGGTCCGCGCTGCCCGCCTGCGCGGCGTCGGCGGAGGAGTCCACCTGGATGGCCCGGCGCGCGACATCGCGGGAGGACGTGCGCGCGGTCTTGCCGCGGACGGCGGAGAGGCGCGCGGCGAGGGCGGGGGCGGCGCTGAGGGCGGCCATGGTCGTCGGCGGGGCGCGACGATGTGTGTGCCAACCTGCGAAGTAACACTTCGCAGATAGGAATGCCGGCCAATGAAATCGCACGCTGCTGGGAGATCTCCACCGCGACAGATTCTGCGGCGTCTTCGAACTGTCGAAGTCATCGGACTGGTGCCCGAAAAGAAAAAAACGTCGCGGCGACGGGCGGAGGCGCGCGCGCGCCGACGCCGGTAACGCTTCGCTTCGCGTCGATGATACCACAAATAACGACTCGCTCGCCGTGACACGCCGAACGCCTCTTCCGGCGGTCGTTCCCATCAGCGCTGGTGCCCGCCCGTCTGCGCCACCTGCCTGTGCAGCTGTATGAGGAAGTCCGCGTACGACATGGCGCCCGCGCCGCCCGCGCCGCGGTCCTCCACCAGGTGCGGGAACAAAAGCGCCTCGGCGGGGTGCCCCTGCTGGATCACCGTCAGCGTGCTGTGGCACCCGTTCGCCGCGCGCCGCCGCACCTCAGCCACCACCGAGCGCACGCGCTCGCTCAGCCCGCTCCCCTCCACCGCCGCGGGCTCGAAGTCGACGTCCGGCCCGGGCGGCCCGCTCGCGCCGAACACCTCCGACACGAACCCGGGGTCGAGCATCTTGCCCAGCCACAGCAAGCATCTGTACCCGTCGTCCACCAGGTAGCACCCGCGCGCGTCGACGCGCTCGCCGGCGAGCGCCGTGCGCGGCGGCATCACCACGCGTCCCTTGTCGTCCGCGGCGCCCGCCTCGGGCGGCATCGAGTGCAGCGCGTACATCGCGGGGTACAGCCGGCGCAAGATCGCCTCCGTGGGCGACCCCAGCGTCTCGAAGATGCTGCGCACGCGCTCGTCCACCGGGACGTCGCGCGAGGCGCCGCGCAGCGCGGCGCTTTTTCCCGCGCAGAGCGCGAAGAGCGGCATGAGTTTCATCTTCTCCGGGTAGATGAGCCGGTTGAACGCGCGCGCGGCGCTCGTGTTGAGCAGCCGGAACTCCTTAAGCGCCGCGCCGAGCTTGATCTGCGCCGTCTCGCGCGCATCCTGCAGCCGCGCGCTGAGCGCGCGCTCGCAGGCGAGCCGCGCCAGAAACGCGCTCGTGGCGCCGCCGTCGACGGCGCGATACATCTGCGCGACGTCCGACACCACCGGCACCATCAGCGTGTGCACGCGGATGCGGCGCTCGCCTTCGGCGTTGGTGTACAGCAGCGCGCACTGCAGGAACGAGGTGTTGGTCGTGGGAAGCACCTCGTCGTGCGCGATCTGCACGGCGTGCGCCTGGTCGGCGTTCGCCGCGGGCAACGCCAGGAGGTCCATCGACCGGATGAAGAAGTGCCCGTTGAACGACGACACGCGGAACCCCTTGCTGCACCGCACGCGGCACACCGCCTCCCACGCGGTGAACCGCGTGAGGTTGTGCCTGAGCTCCTTCGCCAGCCGCACAGCGTCCCGCTCGACTCGGAACCCGGGGTAGTGGTACACGCTCCCGCCCGTGTACCGCGGCAGCGTGCTGAGCGACGCGAGGTCGGCGTACGGCGACGCCGACGCGAAGACGTCGACGCAAATCTGCTGCCGCGAGCACTCGGCGGCGATTTTCTTGTAGAACGGGTCCGCGGGGACGCGCGTGAGGTGCTCTTTGTCCGTGCCCGCGTTGCGGTGGTCGTCCCCGCGGTTCAACAGCCGCCCCACCCCGAGCGAGGGCAGCGTGCACTGGAACAGCAACAGCTTGCCGCCGACGTGGTTCATGGCCATGTACGCCGCCTGCACGGCGGGGCCCATGCACGACTCCACCTGCGTGGTCTCGGCGAACGCGCGCGGGATGAGCTCCAGCAGCGCGTCCACGCACTCGCGGCACTCGGAGAGGTTCACCACGAGGTCCTCCGGCGCGGGGCAGAACACGTCATCCAGCTCCGCCACCACCATCATCTGCGGCGCGTCCGCGCCGCTCTTCAGCGAGTAGAAGTGCAGCGTACTGTCGTACGTCAGGAACCCGACGCGCGTGCGCTCGCCGCCGGGGAGCGCGTCCAGCGCCTCCTTGATGGTGTCGATGGCGACGCGCAGGAACCCGGAGGAGACCGCCTGCGCGCTGACGTCTAACGCGAAGAAGTACGTGGGGGGCATGGGAGGCCGCACCATGTACTCCTGCGACGCCTGGAACTCCACCGTGCCGTGCCTGAGCTCGGGGCGCTCGAGCACGTCGCGGCGCGCGCCGTTGGCGTCGAGCGTGCAGAAGTAGTCCACCGGCACCTCGTTCGGGAGCTGGCACACGTTGCACCGGAAGCGCCGCCCGCCGTCGATGAACTGCACGAACGGGTTGATGTACGTGCGGCATCGGCGGCACCGCACGATCCCGCTCGAGCCGAACTGCGCCACCGGCACGTTCTCGCCCGGGATCAGCGGGCGCACCACGCACCCGACGGGCAGACCGTACCGCTGCTTCACGCTCTGGTTCACGGGAAGCGCGCCGCAGGTCAGGCGCAAGTACCGCGGGTCGCACGACAGGTCGCTGTTCGGGTTGGGCACGTCGTCCCCGGGGCGGGGGAAAGTCGCGGGGTCCACGCCCTGGTCGCCGCCGGGGCCGCCGCCGCCTAGCTGCAGCGACGCGAAGTCCTCCGCGAAGCCGGCGGTTCCCGCGCCGGGCTGCGCGCCCATGGCGGGCTGGAGCGCGCCGGGGTAGGAAACGCCGCCCGGGGGGGGCGGGGTGCCGAAGCCCTGGCCGGGGGGGGGCGACCCGAACTGGCCCATGCCGGGACCGGGGGGGGACGCGCCGGGGCCGGGGCCGGGGCCGGGGCCCGTCGGCGGCGGCGGGCCGCCGAACCCGCCGGGGCCGCCCATCTGTCCGCCGCCCATCATCGGCGGCGGAGGCCCGCCCATCATCGGCGGCGGAGGCCCGCCCATCATCGGCGGCGGGGGAGCGCCCATTCCCGGCGGGGGGGGGGCGCCGACGCGCATCTGCCCCATCTGAGCCGTGGGCGGCGCCATGCCGCCTCCCGGCGCGCCGCCTCCCATCGGCGGAGGCGCGCCCATCGGAGGCCCGCTCTGCGCGGGAGGCATCGCGCCGGGGGGACCGCCCATCATCGGAGGCGGCGCGCCCATCATCGCGGGAGGCGCGCCGGGGGGGCGCGAGCCCGGGGGTCCGCCCATCGGGGGGGCGCCCATCTGCGGAGGCCCGCCCATCTGCGGAGGCCCGCCCATCTGCGGAGGACCGCCCATCTGCGCAGGCGGGCCCGGCCGCATCATCGCGGGAGGCCCGGTCTGGCCGGGGGGCATCGCTCCAGGAGGGCCGGGACGCATCACACCCGGGGGCGCGCCTGAGCACGACGCGAAGTTGGATCGGAAGACGAAGGAACGGGCGTGTCGGGTCAGAGACGTCGCGGCGAGGAAGAGAGACTCGAACGCTCGAGCGAGACACATTCCGGCGTAGCTCTTGTTAGTGCAGGGACGGGATTCGCGAGCTCGAAGATGACACGAGATCGCGGGCGTCGCGCGTACCTGGGGCGTTCCCGGGAGGTCCCGTCGGTCCCGGGGGTCCCGGGGGTCCCCGCGGAGGACCCGGAGGCGGCTGCATGGCGCACGAGTCGCTTCCTGCGCCGCGCCAGCTGCTATGCTGCCGAGTCGACGACGACGCGCGGCGTGTGAACGTTTGGTTTGGACGCGGCCTCCCGTTCGTCTGAGATCGGCGCGCATATTTCTTCGGGTGCGGGACTTGCGTCGACCTCGCCATCACCCGGGATATACCTACCTCGTCCTCTGCGGACCTCGTCACTCCGCCCCGGCGCGCGCGAGAGACTCGCCACCGAGTCGAGCGACGCATCACCGCGTCCGACCATGTTGGCGCGCGCGGCGGCGCGCACCGCCTCGGCGGTGGCGCGCGTCGCTCCGCCCGTCGCCACCGCGGCGTGGGTGCGAGGCTTTGGATCGAGCGACGGGGACGAAAACGCCGCCGCCGAGGGGGCGCGGTCCGAGGCGGCGTCCGCGGAGGACGCGCGCGAGACGAGCGAGGAGGATCCAGAGGCGTCCGACTCGGACGATGAGGCGACTCCGCCCGGTTCGGTGACCGCCGAGGCTGCAGAGGACGACGCGCTGGACGATCGCGACGACGATCGCGACGAGGGCGCTGCCGGAGCGCGCCCCGCGATCGGCTGGACCGGCGGCGTCGAGCCGCACCGGCCGGCGGCGACTGGCCGCGAACAGGAGGGCACGACGTTCTCGCTGGCCACGCGGAGCGGCGACGATGTGCTCGCTTTCGACGCCAAGGACGTCGACCGGTTCTGGGAGCTCTCCGCGGAGGAAGAGGCGCGGCTGATGCCGGAGGGCGCGCCGGCGGGCCTGGCGGCGGAGTTCGCCGCCAGCGGGACCCGCCGCGTGCTTTTCCGCGCGTGCGACCTTCAGGTTCGGGAGCTCTTGAAGGGGGGCACCTCCCTGCTGATGGACGGCCGCCGGGGTTGCGGGAAGTCCGCCGCGCTCGCCAACGCCGTGGCGTGGGCGCGCGCGGCGGGGTACTTCGTGGTGTACGTGCCCTCGGCGAAGGCGCTCACGCTGGACTCGTCCTACCAGAAGGACGAGGCGTCGGGGAAGTGGGACACCCCGGAGCACGCCGCGCGGCTCCTGCGCTGGATGCTCGCCGGGAACGAGGCCGCGATGGGGGCGATGCGCGTGAAGGCGCCGGGCGGCGAGGACACATCGCTGGCGGCGCTCGCGGCGGAGGGCGTGCAGATCCTGGAGAAGGGCGGCGACCCGAAGGCGGTGACGGAGGCGGCGCTGGCGGCGCTGGGCGCCGTCCGCGACGCCGCGCGAAGCGGGACCCACAAGGTTCTTTTCGCGATCGACGAGTACAACGCGCTCTTTGGGCCGACGGACATGCACGAGGTGCTCGGCGCGCGCAAGCGCGGCGTGATCCAGGCGGGGGACACGCGTGTGGGCGCCGCGCTGCGGGACGCCGCCGCGGCGACGGCGGCGGGGGCGACGTTCGTGGGCGCGACGTCGGGGACGATCTCGCTCTCGGCCAAACTCTCGGCGGCGCTCGGCGACGACGCGCGGGAGGCGCCGGCGAGCGCGGGGCTGAGACGGCTGGAGGTTCCGCGGTTCAACCCGCGCGAGATCGTGTGCCTGGTGCGCCACTACGACCACGCCAGGCGCGGCCTGGACGCCGTCGACAAATCCGTGGACCACGAGCAGCTCGCACTGCGACTGAAGGTGCTGACCCAGGGAAACGCCAAGGAGATGCGCGAGATGATCGAGGCGCTGGGGTGAGCGACTTTTAGAGTCCGTCTTTTCGCGCGCTGAAGATCGCCGCGACGCGAGCGCGACGACGATTCGGCGGTTCGCGACCGATTATTATCCGTGACGGATTGTTCGTGACGAACGAACGAATGGTGCGCATTCACGCATCTCCCGCTGTGCCTAATATGTCACCATGTATGTTCTCACCGCTCCACGAACCGACCCGCCTTCTTCGCGATCGCGTCCACGTCGTCCATGAGCTTGAAATGGTCCCCGATGCCCACCAGCGTGTTGGCCGCGATCACGCCCGAGCTCGCCGCCGCGGGCAAGCCCACGCCCGGCGCGCACGAGTCGCCGACGCGGTACAGACCGCTGATCCCGGTCGCGGGCCCGGGGAACATGTCCGGCGCGCGGATCGCCGCGCCGTACGTCCCCTTGTGCCGGCGCATCCAGTGCTGGTGCGTCAGCGGCGAGCCGATCATCTCAAGCACCACGCGCTTTTTGATGTCCGGGATCACGCGTTCGAGCGCCTCGTACAGCTTCTCCGCCTTTTCCTTCTTCCGCGCCTCGTAGTTCTCGCCGCGCTCCCAGCCCTCGAACGGCTCCATGGTGTACGCGTGGATGCAGTGGTGCCCTTCCGGCGCCATGTCCGGCTCCCAGACGCTCGCGATGGAGATCATGCACACGTTCCCGGGCACGTCGATGGGCTTGGTCTCGTCGCGCACCACCACGTGGTGGCCCCCGAGCTCGGTGAGATCCAGCCCGCTCGCGTCGACGCCCAGATGCAGATGCATGAACGACTCGCTGTACGGCGTGCCCATGGCGTCCTCCTTCTCCTTCTGCGACACCGCGCCGGGGGGCAGGAGCTTGCCGTAGGTGTCCCACACGCTGGCGTTGGACACCACCACCGGCGCGCGCACCGTCTCGCCGCTCCGCATCTTGACGCCGACGGCGACGCCGTCTTCGATCGAAACCGCGTCGACGTGCGCTTTGAGCCGGATCTCGCCGCCGTTTTTGACAACCGCGCGCGCGAGCGCGTCGGTGATGGCCTCCGCGCCCCCCCGCGGGAACTCGCTCTGTTTCAGGTCGTCGGACGCGCCGAAGACCGCGGCGAACTCCGCGGCGACCGTGCCGCCGGCGTCCACGCCGGAGAGCAGGTAGCACTCCAGGTCGGCGAGCCGGCGCATCCACGGGTCGTCGATGTTCAGGAAATCCAGCAGGTTCACGGTGGGGTTGGGGAGCACGGGCGCGTACGGCCCGAGCTTGGACATGGACTTCATGTACCGCGAGACGATCATCAAACCAACCTTCCAGTCCGCGCGGAGCGCGGGGGTGGGCAGGCCCGAGAGCGCGCCGTACATCTCGCGGATGCGGGGGACCGCGACGCGCAGCTGCTCGGCGCCCTCCGGCGAGAAGCGCCGGACCTCGTCCACCAGCAAGGACAGGTCGGCGTGCCTCCTCAGGCCGGGCTTGCCCTTCTCCACGTGGAACGTGCCCAGCGGGTCGTACTTTACCGTCTCCAACGGCTCGCCCAGGAGCTCGAGGAGCGCCGCCAGGGGGTTCAGCGCGTTGATGGTGGTGAGGCCGGCGAAGAACGACGGGCCGGTGTCGAATCGAAACTCCCCGACGTCCGTTTTGCGCTGGAACCCGTGCGCTGCACCTCCGGTGGCGTAGTGCGACTCCAGCACGATCACCTTCTTGCCGTAGTGCGCGAGGAGCGCCGCCGCGGTCAAGCCGCCGACGCCGCTGCCGATGATGACGACGTCCGCGTCGTCCGACGACGCCGCTGCTCTCGGCGCGGCGAACCCCCGTCGCGCGACTCGGGACGCGCTCGACGAGCGCCACCTCGATCGCGCCGCGGGGACGCGCGCGACAGGCGCGCCGCGGACCGACGAGGCGGACATGATGCGCGCGAGCGTGCTGAGGTCCGAGGCTCGGATGCCGGCGACGCGACCGGAGGACGACGCGCGAAGAAAGAGCACAGCGCGCGGGTGCGAGTGCCGGCCTCGGACGCGCGCGTTGGTCTGGAGACGCGACACGTGGCCGACGACGAGATTCTCATTTTCGGCGTTGATTTCGGCGTTCCGTCAACAGCTGACGAGAGTCATGATGTGATCGAGGAATGTATGCACAACGGTCGACCGTTTTCACGCGCGGCGTTCCCGCCCGCCGGCGCGGCTCGGTCCTCGCTCACCTCGGCCCCGACTTCTCCGCGCTCTGCTCCTCCGCCGCCTCCAGCTCG
>Ga0181561_10003883_pt1 | contig 13058 bp, 15 predicted proteins | sample 011ome_19_FD_133760 | JGI IMG/M metagenome (GOLD analysis project Ga0181561, IMG submission 133760) | Coastal salt marsh microbial communities from the Groves Creek Marsh, Skidaway Island, Georgia - 011510BT metaG (megahit assembly) | ecosystem: Environmental > Aquatic > Marine > Intertidal...
ACAAACTCATCTATACAGTTATCAATAACCTCTTTTAAAAGTATATAAATTCCATCATCAGCAGAAGTACCATCACCAAGCTTTCCGATATACATACCTGGACGCATACGGATATGTTCCTTCCAGTCAAGCGAGCGAATATTATCTTCAGTATAAGTTGTATTTGTAGACATAATTAATGTATCCTAAGAGCCACTAATATAGCAAGTCTACCTATAAGATAAAACAGCTATCTATTAAAGTAATTAACAAGTTATCAATGCATAAAACAAGGCGTATAGACATAAAAAAAGCCAATTAAAAAATTGGCTATTAAAAACATTGAATTTACGGATGAACTATACATTAAATCTAAAATGCATTACATCACCATCTTTAACGATATATTCTTTTCCTTCAACACGCATTTTACCGGCTTCTTTAACTTTAGCTTCAGATCCAAAATTCACAAAGTCATCATAGGCAATTACTTCTGCTCGAATGAATCCTTTTTCAAAATCGGTATGAATAACTCCTGCTGCTTGAGGAGCTGTAGCACCCACAGGAATAGTCCAAGCTCTTACCTCTTTAACTCCAGCAGTAAAATAGGTTTCTAAATTAAGTAGTGAATAGGCACCTCTAATCAATTTAGCAGAACCAGGTTCTGATAATCCTAAATCTTCCAAGAATAATTGACGTTCCTCAAAGGAATCTAATTCATTAATATCAGCTTCAGTTCCTACAGCCAAGAAAATCACCTCTGCAGCTTCTTCTCTTACAGCTTCTTTAACTTTTTCAACATATTGATTACCAATGACAGCTGAAGCTTCATCAACATTACATACATACATCACAGGTTTATCGGTAATGAATTGTAATGGTTTTACAAAATCAGAATGCTCTTCTTTGGTAAGAGTTATTGCTCGAACAGATATACCCTGCTCAAGACCGGCCTTAATTTTTAAAAGTGTCGCTTCTTCTTTTTGTGCCTCTTTGTTTCCGGTTTTTGCAGCTCTTTTGACCTTGTCTAATTTTTTATCTAAGGTTTCTAAATCTTTAAGCTGCAACTCAATATCAATAGTCTCTTTATCTCTAATAGGATCTACGCTTCCGTCTACATGAACAATGTTATCATCATCAAAGCAACGCAAGACATGCAAAATAGCATCTGTTTCTCTAATGTTTCCTAAAAATTGATTTCCTAATCCCTCTCCCTTACTTGCTCCTTTTACAAGCCCTGCAATATCAACTATTTCAACTGTTGCTGGTAAAACACGTTCTGGATCCACCAATTCTTCTAATTTACTCAAACGTGGATCAGGAACATTAACCACTCCTAAATTAGGTTCTATGGTGCAAAAAGGGAAATTAGCACTCTGTGCTTTTGCATTGGACAAGCAATTAAACAATGTTGATTTTCCAACATTTGGCAATCCTACAATACCTGCTTTCATAATATATCGTTATACTTATGCGTCGTTATGCATAAATTCTTGCTTCTCCTTTAATTCTTCCTCGGTCTCCTGACGATCATCATCAGGAACACAACAATCCACTGGGCATACTGCCGCACATTGTGGTTCATCATGAAATCCTATACATTCTGTACACTTATCTGGTACAATAAAATAATATTCATCTGTAAGAGGTTCTTGCTCTTGGGAAGCATCTACCTCTAACCCATTTGGAAACACAACTGTCCCATTTAGATTTGTTCCCTCTGCATAGGTCCACTCTACTGAAGCTTCATAAATCGCGTTGTTTGGGCACTCAGGCTCACAAGCTCCGCAGTTAATACATTCATCTGTTATTATTATCGCCATAATCTAATTCTATTGCTTACTTTTGTGTTACAAAGTTAAACCAAAACTGCGCTTTCACAAGTTTTATAATGAAGGAAAATAAAAGATTTCAAGCGATTGTTGAACTCGGTGTTTATTTGAGAAATCAACTTGATCCAAACCGATCAAACACATGGGATCCAGAGCTTACCGAAGTAAGTACAAAAGCTAGCCATTCGAATAGTTGGTTTACAACCGATCAAGTAGCCTATAGTTTACAATCATGGGGCAATCTACTTACTGAAGAGAATTTAGAGCAATGGCTTAAATCTTATGATTTTTCGGTTAAGGATCCAAAAACTATCTTATTAATTGTTGCAGGTAACATTCCGTTGGTAGGACTTCATGATTTATTGGTATGTTATATCAGTGGACATAACACCTTAGTGAAGTTTTCATCCTCTGATGCTCATTTGTTACCGTTTTTAGTTAAAAAACTCCATGAGTTTAATCCAAAAGATCATTCTTCCGTAAATTTCACGGAGGAATTAGTAAAAAACTATGATGCTGTAATCGCTACTGGTAGTGACAATACCGCTCGTTATTTTGAACATTATTTTTCTAAGAAACCACATATCATTAGAAAAAACAGAAATTCTATAGCTGTGATTTCTGGTCATGAAGGTACAGATGAACTGCAAGCCTTAGGGGAAGACATTTTCAGATATTTTGGCTTAGGTTGTCGTTCTGTATCTAAACTATACGTTCCTAAAAACTACGACTTTGATTTGATATTTAAAGCTATATATCCCTATAGAGAGTTGATTAATTTTGAAAAATACTCCAATAATTACGATTATAACAAAGCCGTTTATTTGATGAGTGAATTCAAAATTTTAGATAATGGATTTTTGATTTTAAAAGAAGATGAATCCTTAAGCTCTCCCATTGGTAGTCTGTTTTATGAATATTACGATTCCAAGGAAGAATTGAAAAAAGAACTCAATTCCAGAGCTGATGAAATCCAATGTATTGTAGCAACTAATTTTACAGCAAATCAAATTTCTTTTGGACAAACGCAACAACCAGGATTAAGTGATTATGCGGATGATATCGATACTTTAAAATTTGTTTTATCGTTATAACAACAACTTATGAAAAAACACAACTTTAGCGCAGGACCATGCGTATTACCTCAAGAAGTTCTTAAAAAGGCTTCTGACGCTGTGTTAAATTTTAATGATTTAAATCTTTCATTAATTGAAATTTCACACCGTTCTAAAGATTTTGTAGAAGTGATGGACAAGGCTCAACACTTGGTCTTATCGTTATTAGGTCTTGAAAACAAAGGGTATAAAGCACTCTTTCTACAAGGAGGAGCGAGTCTTGAATTTTTAATGGTCGCTTATAACCTACTGGAGAAGAAAGCAGGCTATATAGACACAGGAACTTGGAGCTCCAAAGCAATCAAGGAAGCAAAGAATTTTGGAGAAGTCTTAATTTTAGGAAGTTCTAAAGAAAATGGCTTTAAAAATATTCCTACTTCCATTGAAATACCTGATGATCTAGATTATGTTCATTTGACTTCAAACAACACCATCTATGGAACTCAGTTTAAGGATTTTCCTAAAACTTCAGTGCCATTGGTTTGTGATATGAGTTCGGACATCTTTTCAAGAGTAGTAGACTTTGAACAATTCGATTTGATTTATGCTGGAGCTCAAAAAAACATGGGACCTGCTGGAACAACACTCGTTGTTGTAAAAGAAGAAATTTTAGGTAAAGTATCTCGTAACATTCCATCAATGTTGGATTACCGCATACACATCGATAAAGAGAGCATGTACAATACCCCATCGGTATTTGCCGTTTATACATCAATGTTAACCTTAGAATGGCTTTCAGATTTAGGTGGAATTCAAGCTATTGAGAAAATTAATAATCAAAAAGCGGCTGCACTATATAAGGAGTTAGACACTAATGCATAGTTTGTTCCATATGCTGATAAAGATTCAAGATCTAAAATGAATGTCACTTTTACTTTAGCAGATGATCGTTTGAGTGATCGTTTTGATTCCATGTGGAAACAAGCTGGTATAAACGGTTTACATGGACATCGATCTGTTGGTGGCTATAGAGCTTCAATTTATAATGCTCTTGAGATCGAAAGTGTACACCTTTTAGTTGATCTTATGAAAGAATTAGAAAAACAAGGCTAATTATGAATATCTTAATCAACGATGGTTTGTCTATTAACGCGATTGAATACCTTGAAAAAAATCGTTTTAAAGTCTTTCAAACCACAGTTGCACAAAGTCAATTAATCACCTATTTAAACGAGCATAAAATTGAGATTTTAGTGATTCGTTCTGCCACAAAGGTAACAGCAGAATTGGTTAAGGAGGCTAGATACTTAAAAGCGGTTGCGAGGGCTGGCGTTGGACTTGATACTATAGATATAGCTGCAGTTAAAGCCAACAAAATAACCCTATTTAATACTCCAAAAGCTTCAGCAAAGGCTGTTGCAGAGCTTGCTATAGCTCATCTTTTAAGTGGTGTTAGACATTTGCAAGATTCAAATAGATCTATGCCTTTAGAAGGAGAATCACGTTTTAAAGCTTTGAAAAAAAGCTATGCAAATGCACATGAAGTTGAAGGTAAAGTTTTAGGTATTATTGGTTTTGGAGCTATTGGTCAGGAAACAGCCAAAAAGGCATTAGGACTAGGTATGCGTGTTCTATATCATGATCCTGCCCTTTCAACAGCTACGATTACCTTAAACTTCTACACTGATGAAAAAGTACACTTTAATTTATCAAGTGTTTCAAAAAAACACCTTTTAGAACACTCAGATTATATATCACTACATATTCCTTCACAGAAAAACTATATCATAGGAGCAGAAGAATTTAATCAAATGAAGAAAGGCGCTGGAATAATTAATACGTCAAGGGGTAATGTCCTAGATGAAATTGCATTAATCAATGCCTTGAATAGCGATCAGCTTTCTTTTGCAGGTTTAGATGTTTTCGAATCTGAGCCACATCCTCAATTAGCAGTACTGATGCATCCTCAGATTTCATTAAGTCCACATATTGGTGGAAGCACAATAGAAGCACAAGATAGAATTGGAATGGACTTAGCTCAGCAACTAATAACAACCTATAAATCATAAGATTACACCCTATACTATGGCATTTGAAAAATTAAAAAAGCGTTGGGAGATTGATTCTAACTTTTCAATAATTATTATTTTAATTGTTTTCTCCATAACGGGAAGTTTAGCCGTTAAATTAGCACGTCCAATTCTTGATGCCATAGGTATGAGTTATGATAGTCTTCCCGATGTTTGGTATTGGTACGTTCTTTACTGGTGTACACGAATTTTACTTATCTTTCCTACGTATCAAGTACTTTTGGTGGTAATTGGAACCTTATTTGGTCAACATAAATTCTTTTGGAATTTTGAAAAGAAAATGCTAAAACGTATTGGTTTTAAAAAATTTTTCAATGATTAAAGCAAAAAATATTTGTAAGAGTTTTGGAGATTTACCGGTACTTAAATCGATTGATATTGAGGTAAAAAAAGGAGAAATTATTGCTATTGTGGGTGCATCTGGAGCTGGAAAAACAAGCCTACTTCAGATTCTTGGCACTTTAGATAAACCCTCCAATAGTGAAACCTGTAGCATCACAATAGGAGCTCATGATATCACTAGGCTTTCTTCAAAAGAATTGGCTCAATTTAGAAATAAACATATTGGGTTTATATTTCAATTCCATCAATTATTACCAGAGTTTACAGCCTTTGAAAATATCTGTATTCCAGGCTACATTTCAAATACCCCAAGATATGAAGTAGAGTCTAGAGCTAAAGAACTTCTAACTTATTTAGGTTTAGCTAATAGAGAAACTCATAAGCCTAGTCAACTCTCTGGAGGTGAACAGCAGCGCGTTGCAGTAGCTCGAGCGTTGATGAATCATCCTGATGTTATTCTAGCAGATGAACCCAGTGGTAATTTAGATTCTGAATCGGCCAAAACCCTTCATGAACTCTTCTTTAAATTAAGAGATCAATTTGATCAAACATTTATAATTGTCACGCATAATAAAGAATTAGCTGCAATGGCAGATCGAACTCTTTTGATGAAAGATGGTAATATCATTAATTGATGGACTATTCAGCTATTAAAATCTTGATGGATGAAAAGGCTGAGTTTTATGAACACCCGGATTTTATAACATCTGACCCCGTTCAAATTCCTCATTCTTATACGCTAAAAGAAGATATTGAAATCGCTGGATTTTTATCAGCAACTATTGCGTGGGGTAATCGTAAAAGTATCATCAAAAATGCTACCTCTATGATGGAGCGTATGGGAAATAACCCCTATGATTTTGTTATTAATGCAAATGAAAAACAGTTAACTGCTCTTGATGGATTTGTTCATCGAACATTTAATGCTGATGATTTTAAGTGTTTTATTCTAAACCTAAGGCATATATACACACTACAAGGTGGTTTAGAGGCTCAATTCAATAATTCCTCAAAAAGTATTCAAGATCAGATCAGTGACTTTAAATCCTTGTTTTTCGCTACGAATCCTCTTGAAAGATCTAAGAAACACATAGCAGATCCAAGAAAAGGCTCTGCAGCTAAACGCATCAATATGTTTTTAAGATGGATGGTTAGACCTAATACCAAGGGAGTAGATTTAGGAATCTGGAAAACAATTTCAACCTCAAAACTATCGTGTCCTCTAGATGTGCATACCGCAAATGTTTCTAGAAAGTTAGGACTACTTAAGCGCAAACAAAACGATCATAAAGCAGTTATTGAACTTGATAATGCGCTCCGATCTATGGATGCAGCTGATCCTGTTAAATACGATTACGCCCTATTTGGTTTGGGAGTCTTTGAGAAGTTTTAAATCAGTCTGTATTATTTATTATATATTTATTTAAATTTAGGTATTAAGATCCTTAAAAATCTATTATATGAATTATCAATATAGACCTGTTAACTAACATGAGTAGTCACACATTCCACCTTATTATAGTAACTCTATTTATGAATGCTTCAACCATAGCAATTGCTCAAAAATTAAATGAAACTTTGTGGAACTCCGGCATTAACTATCAACGATACCACCAAGCAAATCAAGCATTAACTCCACTTGAAACCTCACCAATAACCACCGTATTAATGGGAGATTCCATAACAGATGGATGGATAGATCAGCGCCCAGAGTTTTTTTCTGAAAACAATATTATCGATCGTGGTATTGGAGGGGAAACTACAGGACAGATGTTGCTCCGTTTTAGAGAGGACGTAATTAAACTTCGACCAAAAGTTGTTGCAATTCTTGCTGGCATTAACGATATAGCTGAAAACAACGGTCCTATTGAACTCGAACGGGTATTTGGAAATATTGTTAGTATGGTTGATTTAGCAAAAGCAAATAACATACAAGTTATACTCTGTAAATTAGTACCAGCCAATCGATTTCCTTGGAGACCACAAATTATTCCAACCCAGAAAGTAAAGCAACTCAATGAAATGATTGCTTCATATGCCAAAAGTCATCATCTTGTTTTAGTCGATTATTTTAGTCCAATGGCCGATTCTAATAGCGGACTAAAAGCTGAGTTAGGAAGTGATGGTGTTCATCCTAATAAAAAAGGATATGCCTTAATGGAACCGCTATTATTGGAAGGCATTGAAGCTGCATTACAAATAAATTAGAATATTATAGTAGTTTTCTTACGTTTTACACTTACGTTTATTACTTTTGTCGTGATATTACACTGATTTTAATCAAAGTCTATGAATATACTCTTGCATCAAGCAACCTTGGTTCACCCCACTTCAAAGGAACTCCACCTTAAAAAGAGTGATATTCTAATCAAAAATGGACGCATTGAAAAAATTGCTCCTAAAATTGAAGTTCCAAACAATACCAGAAAAATTAAATTAAAAAACCTTCATGTATCTGCTGGGTGGTTTGATGGATCTGTAAGTTTTGGTGAACCTGGTTTTGAAGAACGTGAAACCATAGAAAATGGAGTTAAAACAGCAGCGCTTTCTGGCTTTACGGATATTCTATTAAATACCAATACTAATCCTATTCCTGATAAAAGCACTTCTATTGGATTTTTAAATAATTTATCTAAAGCCTACAACAATACCAATATCAATCTCTTAGGTTCCTTAACAATTGGTTCAAAAGGCGAAGCATTAGCTGACTTGTTCGATATGCTTGAGAAAGGGGCTTTAGCTTTTAGCGATTATAAAAAACCGATAAGTAATGCTAACTTATTAAAGATTGCCCTACAATATGCTCAGAGTTTTGATGGACTTGTATACAGTTATCCTCAAAACAAAGAAGTTGCTCATAAAGGAGTCGCTCATGAAGGTATTCAATCTACTTTACTAGGTTTAAAAGGAATACCATCACTATCAGAACACTTACAAATACAACGTGACTTATACCTATTAGAATATACGGGAGGTAAACTTCACATACCTACAATTTCAACTAAAGAAAGTGTCAAGTTAATAGCTCAAGCAAAAAAGAAAGGACTCGACGTGAGTTGTAGTGTAGCTCTGCATAATTTATGGGGAACAGATGTCTTATTAAACAATTTCGATACTAATGTTAATCTTAGACCACCACTAAGAAGCCAAGAAGATCAAAAAGCACTTCAAAAAGGATTAATTGAAGGTACGATCGATTTAGTAGTAAGCGATCATAACCCTTTAGATATAGAACATAAAACTATTGAATTTGACAATGCTACTCCTGGATCTTTAGGACTAGAAGCATCATTTGGTGTTTTAAATAGTGTATTTGGTATGGAGAAGGCAGTTGAACTCCTAATCCAAGGAAGAGCTCGTTATAAAATCGAAACGCCTAGCTTAGTTGAAGGAGCCCAAGCTTCATTGACATTATTTGATCCTGAAGTCTCCTACGAATTTACAGAAGAGCACATCAAGAGTTCATCGCGTAATTGCATGTATATCGGTCACCAACTCAAAGGAAAAGCCTACGGATCTATTACAAACAACATCATTACTATAGATGAATAAGAACTCCTCAAATGGACAAAATGCTGCAATGGTTTCCTATTTGACACTCCTAGGGGCATTAATTGCTATGAGCATGAATTCTCATGATCAACATCCTTTTGCTCGTTTTCATATCAGACAAGCATTCGGTATACACCTGCTGTTTCATGCCTTTGCCATTTTGGTTAGCAATTATCTAGGTTTTATATCCTTCGGTATTCTTTGGCTCGTCTATTTAATTCTATGGGGACATGGTTTTTGGAATGCTATTCAAGGAAAACAAACCCTTACCCCTATCGTTGGAAGTTATTTTCAAAAGTGGTTTACCTTTATCAATTAGTATGAGTGCTTCATTAGAATACCTGGTAAAAGAACCCGAATCTAAAAGCACTAATCATCCGGCTATCCTCTTGTTGCATGGATATGGCTCTGACGAAAACGATTTGTTTTCATTCAAAAGAGAATTACCTACTCATGCCTTTATTTTCTCATTAAAAGCACCACTTCAACTCCCTGATTTTGGATATGCGTGGTATGCTATTCATTTTGGTGAGGATCAAACAAAATGGTCTGACGATCAACAAGCAATTGAAGCAGTAGAACTCATCAAAAAAACAATAGAAACACTAATTAGAGACTATCCCATTAATCCTTCTACTATCAGTTTAATCGGATTTAGTCAAGGAACTATCATGAGTTATGCATTGATGAGTAGGTATCCTCATTTAATTAAAAATATTATTGGCTTAAGCGGGTATATCAATGAAGGTATTTGTGAATTTTCTGATGATAAATCGAACTACCAACACTTAGAAGTCTTTTCCTCTCATGGAAGTGAAGATCTCATCATTCCTGTAGATTGGGCACGTAAGATAACTTCAATTTTAGAACGCGAACAAATTTTATTCACCTACAAGGAATATCCAATGGGCCATGGTATTTGCCCTCAAAACTTCTTTGATTTTAGAGAATGGCTAAACGCACGTATTTAATCGATATGATTTGATTGCTTAAGGGAGTCTAGTTCCTTCGTGAGCTGTTCAATTTCTGTACGGTATTTTGCCATGCGTTTATCTGCTGATTCCACATAGTTTTTAGTACTAACAAATTGATATAGCGCTATAAAAAACAAAAAAATTACAATAAAAATAAGTAATCGATCTTTCATTAAATAGATATTTTGAGGTTGTCATAAGCTAAATGAATCCCCTTAGGAAGCTGAGCATCAACTTCTTTATGAAATCCTAATAGGTGGCTAATATGAGTAAAATAAGTCTGTTCAGCTCCAATTTTTTTTGATAAATCAATAGCTTCTTCTAAATTTAAATGCGAGTGATGTGATTCTATTCTAAGTGCATTTAACACTAGTGTCTTTACGCCTTTTAATTTCTTCATTTCAACATCATCAATACGCTTAACATCCGTAAAATAAGCAAAATCATCTATTCTAAATCCCATCACATCAATTCTATTATGATTGACTTCAATTGGAGTAACCCATTTATCTGCTAACTTAAAAGGTCTTTCTTTAGAAATTTCGCTAATTGCTACCGAAGGAGCTCCAGGATATTTATTTTCTGATTCAAATATATAATCAAACCGACGTTTTAATGACTCAATAGTTGGTTGATTGGCATAAACCTTTATAGCTCCCTGTCTAAAACAATAAGGCCTGATATCGTCAATACCAGCCGTATGATCTGCATGTTCATGTGTGATTAAAAGCCCATCAATTTTTACTACATCATGATAAAGCATTTGAGCTCTAAAATCAGGTCCACAATCAATAATATATCGATGATCCCCCCAACTAATCATAGCTGCAGTCCTTAATCGCTTATCTTTTTGATCAGCGCTTAAACAAACAGGATGGTTGCTTCCAACAATTGGAATTCCTTGGGAGGTACCTGTACCTAAAAATGTAAGTTCCAAATTTATTTTTTTTCAAATTTATGACATTATTAAGGACTGCTCATTCAAACTTTTATATTTTTGTAGTGTATAAAACTTTTCCTATGGCATCTGTTACAAATTTAGAAACAGAATTCGATAATACTCCTTCTTCAAAAGCAAAATCGCTACGTATTAACTTAGATCAAAAGATTTACGGTACTTTTTCTGAAATAGGTGCAGGTCAAGAAACAGCCCGTTATTTTTTTAGAGCTGGTGGAGCCTCAGGTACCATTGCAAAAGCAATGAGCGCTTATGATAAAGAATTTTCTGATGCTATTTATGGCAGTGAAGAAGACGGAAGATATGTAACTCAATCACGCTTAAAAAAAATGCTTTCCCATGAGATTAAACTCATGGAAGAACGGTTAACTGAGAAAAATGATAAGCTCTTTTTCTCCTATGCCAATACAGTTACTACCATTGATTTCGCAAAAAAGTTTAAAGGACATGGTTGGGTTGGAATAAAATATCAATTAGAGCCAGATCAAAAAGTTTATAATGAAATTATTCTTCACATTAGATTCAAACAAAACGAAGCTCGTTTACAACAAGAAACTTTAGGAATCTTAGGTGTAAATCTTATTTATGGTGCCTTTTATTCCTATGATAAACCTAAAAATCTTCTTAAATACCTATACGATCATTTAGATCAAGATGTTTTGGAGATTGATATGGTTAACTTTTCTGGACCAGCATTTCACCATGTTGATAATCGATTAATGAGTTTACAGTTGGTTCGAAATGGAATGACTGATGCGGTGATGTTTGGTCCTGATGGTACTAATGTACTGCCAGCTGCAGTGTTATACAAAAAGAATATTTTAGCAATCAGAGGGCGTTTTAGACCGGTGACTTGTGTTAATCAAGATATGCTCAATAAATCACTTGATATCTTTAAACATGAAAATTCCGTTGATGTTGAAAAGACCATGGTTGTTTTTGAAATCACCTTATCTAACCTTAGGGTCTCAGGTGAAATCGACGAACAAGATTTCTTAGATCGAGCCGATTTACTCTGTTATCTAGGACACAACGTAATTATCTCAAACTTTCAAGAATATTATAAACTCGTTGAATATTTCCATAGTTTCACCAAAGAACGCATTGGCCTAACTATGGGTGTTAACAACCTTGAAGCCATATTTGATGAAAAGTATTACAGACACTTAAGTGGAGGCATCTTGGAGGCTTTTGGGAAGTTGTTCTTTAAAAACTTGAAGGTATACCTTTATCCAATGAGAGATGAAAAAACTGGAGAACTAATTACATCCAATACCTTAAAGGTTCATCCTAGAATGAAAGAACTTTATAAATTCTTTAAGTACAATGGAAAGGTTATGGATATCATTGATTATGATCCTGAAATTCTTGGAATTTTCTCAGGAATGGTGCATGATATGATCACACACAATGATCATAATTGGGAAAAAATGGTTCCTCAAGGGATTGCTGAAATCATCAAAGAAAAGAATTTATTTTCTCAGAAAGAAAACAGAATAAAGGCATTAAAATAAGCTAAGCTTCATTTAGTATCTGAGCAGCATGATCTTTAGTTTTTACTTTATCAATCACATGAATCACTTTTGAGTTTTCAATAATAAAGCTGATTCTATGAATTCCATCGTATTCTTTACCCATAAATTTTTTAGGACCCCATACCCCAAATAAATCAATAAGTTGTTTGTCTTCATCTGCGATAAGTGGAAAAGGAAATTCATATTTATTTTTAAAATTTTGTTGTCGTGAAGCAGAATCTGCACTAACACCAATAATGGCAAAACCCTTTTCAAGTAATAATTGATAATTATCCCTTAGATTACTAGCTTCCATGGTACAACCAGGGGTTGATGCTTTAGGATAGAAAAAAACTATTAATTTTTTATCAGCAAAATCACTGAGTTGCACAGTATTACCTGCTTCATCTAAGACTTTGAAATTTGGAACAAGATCACCTACTTTTAGAGTTTTCATAAGAATAGTATATTTATCCCTAAATATACAAAAATGACCAAAGCAGAAAAAGTTACGTTTGTAATTAATGTATTAGAAGAATACTATCCAGAGGTTCCTGTTCCCTTAGATCACAAAGATCCTTATACCCTATTAATTGCAGTTTTACTCTCTGCTCAATCAACTGATGTCAAGGTTAATCAAATCACTCCTTTACTCTTTGCCAAGGCGGATAATCCCTATGATATGATCAAGCTTAGTGTGGAACAAATCAGAGAACTTATCAAGCCAGTAGGTTTATCTCCTATGAAAGCGAAAGGAATCTA
>Ga0181561_10003902_pt1 | contig 13024 bp, 9 predicted proteins | sample 011ome_19_FD_133760 | JGI IMG/M metagenome (GOLD analysis project Ga0181561, IMG submission 133760) | Coastal salt marsh microbial communities from the Groves Creek Marsh, Skidaway Island, Georgia - 011510BT metaG (megahit assembly) | ecosystem: Environmental > Aquatic > Marine > Intertidal zone...
CACCGCGACTAGGAGCACCACTGATTCCGATTCTTCTTGCAACTCATCGTCGGCGCCTTCGCGCTTCGCTACTTCTCTACTTTGTGAAAGTTTCAATCAAAACTTAATCGCCTTGAGTGGCGGTGCCCTGGTCTCCGATAAATCTAACTCTGCATCTAATTCTTCATCCACCGGTCCAACGAGCGCACTGTTCGTCGCCACGCAATTTCTCGTCGTCAGTCCTTCGCGTCTCTCGCGTTCGAGCGCGCGCGCGCGTCCTCGGTCAATTCAATCCCTCGTCCCCCTCGACGCCTTCGCCTCGCGTTGACGCACACATTATCTCCCCGTATCATATACACCCCCAACGGCGCTTCCTCGACGCCGCTTTCGCTCGAGTACACGCGCTCGGCGCAGTCCTCCAAGATCACGTTCGTCACCTGGTCGAACCCTCGCAGCGTGCCGACGATGTGTCGTCCGTCGTTCGTGATGACGCTCACGCGCGCGTCGAGCATGTTCGTCAGCGTCGGCGCGCTCATCGCTCGCGCCGTCGCCACCCACGGTCGCCCTCGACGACGCCCGCGCTCGCGACGGCGACGAACGCCCGCGCGCGACTGCGGCCAACGACCGGGACGACCGACCGACCGACCGACCGACGCGCGAGGTGCCCAGCGAATTTGTTCGTTTTCGTGTGATACTACACGGGCGTTCGAACGCGTGGTATACGTAACGAAACCCCGTCTCGAGACGAACACGCGACGACCCGCGACGCGCGCGCGACGCGGGCGCGCCGCACTCGTCGAGTCCTCGTCGCGGCGCCCGCGGGAGACGCGTCGCCGCGCGCACGTCGTCGCGAGCGCGCGTTCGACGCGAACGGCGTCGATCGAGGCGAAGGAAAAGTTTTGCGAGCGACGCGCGCGGTCGACGCGCGCGGTCGACGCGAACGACGCGGACGCGAGGCGCGAGACGACCGTCATCGCGCGCATCGTGCGAATCGCGGCCGCCGTTTTCGAATCGCGACGTTTGAAGGCGCGTCCTCGAGCGTGCGCGCGTGCGATCGGGCGTGAAACGGGACGACGCGGTCGTAAAGAAGGCGCGCGCGCGGTGCAGCGCGCGATCGCGTCGAATACGACGTCGCGTGCGCGTACATTGCGCGGCGCGGATCGCGGGTGGCGCAGCCTCGAGGGGGTCTGGGTCGAGTCGTGACTCGTACGAGTGATTTTGGGTTGACTCTGGCGGGCGCGGCGTCGCGTAAGCCTTCACCGACGCGCGCATTCGCGGTCGAAACTCTCCATACTGCGAGCGCGAAGCCGTGGTATCGTTTGTCGAGAAGAGCGATGTGTCGTTAAGCCTCGTCGAGCGAAGTGAGAGAAATCAAAGGCGAGGCGAGCGACAATTATCCTCGACGCTCACGCGCGCGTCGGCGCGATGGCGGACACTGAGGAGGGAGAATTGACGCACAAGACGGCCGTAATGCGAGACGAGGAGACGCAGGTGAACGGGGAGACAAAGATTGAAAGCGAGTCGCCGGATGGGGTGAATGTGCAGGATGAAGGATTGCGCGAAGCGTCGCCGACGCGTCGCGACGCCGACGAGGTCAACGCGCGCGCGGAGGACGATCCGCCGTCTCAAGAAGAGGAGGAGCCTGAGGAAGAGACGACGAAGTTTGTGGAGTGGGATCCAACCGGACGCTTCGGGCGAACCACTGAACTTCTCGGTCGTGGGACGTACAAGAACGTGTACAAGGCTTTCGACGAAGAAGAGGGCATGGACGTGGCGTGGAACCAGGTCAAAGTTCACGGTTTACCCGCGGTGGAGAAGCAGCGCTTGCTCGGTGAGGTTGAGATCTTGAAGAGACTTGATCACAAGAACGTGTTGAAGTTTTATCATTCGTGGAACACGACGAACGAGAAGACGGGAGAGGTGAGCGTGAACTTCATAACCGAGGCGTGTGCGGGGACGTTGAACAAGTACGCTGCGCGATTTAAAAACAATTTGGATATGCGAGCCGTCAAGAGCTGGGCTCGTCAAATTTTACGAGGTCTAGAGTACTTGCACTCACACGAGCCACCGATCGTGCATCGTGACTTGAAGTGCGACAACATTTTTGTCAACGGTAACGCCGGGGAGATCAAAATCGGTGACTTGGGTCTCGCCGCGATGTTGGATCATCAGCGAACGCACAGCGTGATCGGAACACCCGAGTTCATGGCCCCGGAGCTGTACGAGGAAGACTATGACGAACGCGTGGACATATACTCTTTCGGTATGTGTCTGATCGAGCTCGTTACGTTTGAGTGCCCGTACAACGAGTGTAAAAATCCGGCGCAAATTTACAAGCGCGTTTCAAGTGGGATTCCTCCGGCGGCGTTGGAGACCATCAAAGAGAAGGGTGATGACATTTACGAATTCATCTCTCTCGCCATCGCTCCCGCGGATGAACGCCCGACGGCTCAGCAGCTGTTGGATCACGTTTGGTTGAAGAAGAAGGAAAAGAAAACCATGGTTCCGCGCGCCGTCGTCGAAGAGGAACCAGAGGTGCCGAGACCGATTGTCAAGGAAGAGGAAGAGGAAGAGGAGCCACCGCGCGTGGCTCAAACGAGAGGGGATAATGGTAGAAAGATTGTGAGAGTCTACTCTGAGGCTGACACGCTCGAGCCACCGGAGCACAGGCGAGGGGCTTCGCTCGACGTGCGCGTCAAGGGGACGTTTTTGGAGGACAACTCGCTTCGGTTGCGTTTGAGAATCGCCGACTCGTCGGGTCAAAATCGAACCGTGGAGTTTCCTTTCAACACCGAAACTGACAGCGCGCGTTCGGTTGCGACTGAGATGGTGGAAGAACTTGGATTGGAGATGACCGCGGTCGAAACAATTGAGAGAGAAATAGAAAAGGAGGTGAAGTACTTGTGGGACGAGAAGAAGGGCTTTTGCGAGCGCCCTGAGAGCAGGAGACATAGCGCCGAGAACAGCGCTGGATCTAGCCCTGAAGAGAAATTGCGCGGGCGTCCTGAATCCAGTCGAGCGGGTGCAATATCTGCAAGCGCGAGTCAGGAACACTTAGCGCAGAGTCCGAGCCAGATCGAGATGATGTTGACGCAGTCGCCGTCGACGGAGTCGCTTTCGGAAAAGCCGCGAATTTTGGTGGATGACCACGCAATTTTACCGGAAAAGTCTCACGCTGTGCAGCACGAAGAGAGTCTTTTACGACCGAAAAGCGCGTTCGCCGCTGTGAAACCTCAAGAACAGGCTCCGGTCGCCGCCGCCGCGGCGCGGGGCACGACGAGTGGCTTCACGACGCCGGGCGACGCGTCGCCTCCTCACGCCACCCCCGGGATTTCGCCGGTTCGTCCAGCTCCGGTGCAGCCCGCGGAGGTCGCCCGATCGCTAGAGCAGTTTGATCTGGCTGCGCAGAAGCCACCTCGAGCTCCAGTCGCAAACGCGCAGCCGACATATTCCGAAACTGTGATGCAGGACGTGCAGCGCGTGATCGAGGGTGGGTCGTCAGCGACGGTGTCAGAAATCGGAGATAGAGGTTCAGACGCCGGATCTTACGCGAACGAAGAAGAACAGGAAGAGATGGAGGAACTTCGTTTGCTCGAAGAACTCGAGCTTCAGCAACAGCAAGAGGAAGCCGAAATGAGGCAACGTCACACGACTGAGCGCCAGCAAAAGCTCCGTTCGCTTCAGAAGAAGCGTATTGAACGTACGGCGAGCAAGATGGCCTTGCTTACAGGATCTGATACTGGGTCCGAGTCCGCTCGTTACGAACGCCCTCACACGCCTGCGCTGGCGACACAGACAGTACCGCAACAAGCGACGCGCTTGATGAATGTGAACAGTGCCAGCAATCTGGGTTTGCCGCCACAACCTCCGCAACCGATGGCGCCGCAACATAGCGCGCCAGGGTTACCGCCACCGACGGTGCAAACATCGCCTCCTCCCTTACATCATGTTCAGCATCCCGTCGCCATGACGAGCGCCGCGGAGCAGCCGCACTTCGTGCCCGCGACGGAGCCCGCCGTGGTGCCGCCGCAAGTTGCTCAGCTGCAAACGGACAGCGCCACGATTAGTAGAACCAATTCTCAGCGCTCGATGAAGAGCGACAGCGACGCAAAGTGCGTCGAAGATCCCGATCTTCCTCCCGAAGAGCAGGCTCGTCTCGCGAAAGAGAAGAAACGTATCGAGGCGTTGGCGAAGATGCAAATGATGGAGGAAACGTCGCTTCTGTCGCTCGACGTGTCGAAGTCGAAGGGTGCGAAAGGTAGCATGATGAGCCTCAGCTCTCAGGCGAAGAAAGATTCAGCAGATGAGCTCCAACAGCACGCGGAGCCGCACTGATAGAATGTTGAAGACATACAATTTAGTTAGCCACATCAAGATTGATACGATCTTAATACGCAAATACGCAATGCCTGTAAATTCGCGATAAAAAATTTGACAAAATCGCCGCGAAAAAATGTCTTTTATTCATAACGTTACAAGGTTTAGGGCGTGCGGCGCGTTCGATCGATCGACTGATTAGCCCACCGATCCCTCGAGTTTGAGACTCATGAGCTGGTTGACTTCGGCCGCGAATTCTAAAGGTAGTTCGTTGAAGACTTCTCGGCAAAAGCCAGAGATGATGACGCCGACGGCTTCCTCCGGAGAGATGCCACGTTGCTGGAAGTAGAACAATTGATCCTCACCAATCTTGGATGTACTCGCTTCGTGCTCGACGCGAGAGCTCGGTTCTTTGACTTGGATGTATGGATACGTGTTCGCACCGGCCTTATCGCCGATGAGCATCGAATCGCATTGAGAGTAGTTGCGCGCGCCGGAGGCGTTTGGACCCACTTGCACCAAACCTCTGTATACGTTTTTACTCTTACCGGCGCTAATTCCCTTGCTCACGATGCGACTCCGCGTGTTTTTACCGATGTGAATCATCTTAGTCCCAGTGTCCGCTTGCTGTGCGTTGTTCGTCAAAGCGACTGAGTAGAACTCACCAATCGAGTTGTCTCCCGCGAGCACGACGGACGGGTACTTCCACGTGATGGACGAGCCAGTTTCGACTTGAGTCCACGAAATCTTCGAGTTGTCCCCCTTGCACAAGCCACGCTTCGTGACAAAGTTGTAAATGCCACCCTTTCCGTCCTCATCACCCGCGTACCAGTTCTGGACCGTCGAATACTTCACTTCAGCGTTTTTCCCCGCGCTAATCTCGACGACGGCGGCGTGCAACTGGTTCTCGTCATACGCCGGGGCCGTGCAGCCTTCCAAATAGCTCACATAAGAGTCGTCTTCAGCAACGATGAGCGTGCGCTCGAATTGACCCGAAGATTCGGCGTTGATGCGGAAGTACGTCGACAGTTCCATCGGCGATACGACGCCCTTGGGAATGTACACAAAGGAGCCGTCGCTAAACACCGCGCTGTTCAGGGCGGTGAAATAGTTGTCCGCCACCGGCACTACCGATCCGAGATATTGCTTGACTAATTCCGGGTACTCGTGCACCGCCTCTGAGATGGAGCAAAAGATCACCCCAGCCTTGAGCAAATCTTCCTTGAACGTCGTCCCGATGGACACGGAGTCAAACACCGCGTCCACGGCGACGTTCGTCAATCGCTTTTGTTCGTTCAGTGGAATTCCGAGCTTGTCGAACGTGGCCAATAACTCCGGATCGACCTCATCTAAGCTCTTCTTCTTCTCCATCGACTTTGGCGCGCTGTAATACGACGACGCCTGGTAGTCGATTTGCGGATAGCGATTGTCGCTCCAATCCGGCTCCTCCATCGTCAACCACTTACGGAACGCCTTCAATCGAAAGTCGAGCATCCACTCGGGCTCTTCTTTTTTCGCAGAGATCATGCGCACGACGTCTTCGTTCAATCCAGCGGGAATCGTCTCCGTGTCGACATCCGTGCTGAACCCCCACTTGTAGGGCTTATTGAGCATCTCTTGAATTCTATCCACCTCCTCCTCCTTGGCCGTGAGCGCCTGCACTCGCACCGCGCGTCCGCCGTCGGCGTCGTTCGCGCCATCGCTCGCCGCGTTGACCACCGCGCGGACGGTCCCGCGCGATCGCGCGCCGCGCGCGACGCGCGCGCGTCCGGCGACGCCGGTCGCACGCACCCCCTCGGCGGCGCGTCCGCGGGCGCGCGCGCGCGATCGCGCGACGGCGGCGCGCGGCGAAGGCGCGGACGCGCGCGCGGACGTTCGCGTCGCGTGCGTCATCGCGCGCGCTCGAGTCGCGGACCGCTCGAGAACGAACGCGCGAACGCGGTGCGCGTCGCGGAATGACGTCGACGCGACCCGCGCGGGGCTCTCGCCTCGTCCAAAGGCGAGACGGACGCGCGAGGCGACTGACGAGTGCGGACCGAGAGGGCTACGAAGCGCTCGTGCGATTATGATACACTACGGTGACGCGTCCGCGTTCGCGCGCGCCTCGACGAGGGCGCGACCTCGCGCGGCGCGGGCCTCGCGCTTGGACTTGGCGTCGTCGTCCTCCTCGCGCGCGGACGACGATTCCAGCTTGGCGCGGACGACGGCGGCGGCGGCGGCGGCGGCGGGAGATTGCGCCGGTTTTGCGGTCGCAGTCGAAGCCGCGGCGCGCGTGTCCGCTTCCTCTCTCGCGCGGCGGCGTCTGGCCTCGAGCGCACGCGCGGCGGCGCCTATGGGGGCGGAGACGCGCGCGATGACCGGACGCGCCGCCGGAGGAAAGAGGGCGGCGAACGCGAAATCGTCGCTGTCGTCCCCGCGCGCGCCCGAGCCGTGCGGTTGGAAGAAACGCAGATACACCCACGCGGAATACGCACCCCATATATCGAACAGGTACAAACCGACGTGATGATGCGCACCACCGCTCATGAAGGCGTACGCCGCCGTGAAGCACAAGTACGCGCCGATCAAGTGCTTGTTTCGCAGCGCCCGCAGCGAGGCGACGACGCCGCTCGTGCCCGCGCCCAACGCGCCCTCACCGGCGAACACCGGTTCCTCCGGCGACGTTTGCCTGAGCGCGAGCAACAGCGCGGCGAGGACGCCGTGAAAGCCGGAAAATTTCGCAAACAAATAAAACTCGTCCCCCGCGCTCAGGGCGTAGAGCGCGCACATGGACAACCACGCGAGCGTCGTCGTCGCCAAATTCACCCCGACCACGAACCTCGTGAGCTCTTTCGCCCCCCACACGGGTTCTAATATCCCACCTATGTACAACAACCCCCAACAATCGACCACCAACGCCGCGAACGACCGTTCGACGTACCCCGAAGTCACCAGCGTCCACGGCTTGCGCGTCGTCGCGTACGCCTCGAGCGCGAACGCTGCGTCGAACGTCTTTTCCCCGATCACCATCTTTCGCGCCGCGCACCCGAGCACCAGCGTCGCGCACGTCATTTTCGTCGCCGCGCTCGACGTCGCGCACGACGCGCTCAGTTCGCGCTTCGCCGCGCGCGCTACGGGCGATCAAAAAAATCAAATGCATTTGAAAGCCGTCGTCAGTCGCCCTCGGTCATGCGCGGTTTCGCGCGTTCGCGCCGTCGCCGCGCGCGGGACGCACCGAGCCCGCGGCCGAGGCGCTCGAATCGCTCGAACCCATCGTCGCCGTCGCCGCGCTCGACGTCCTCGCTCGACATCGCGCGTCGACGCGTGACGAACGGACGGACGGCGCCAGGGCACGCACTTTTTGATTTCGCATCGCGTCGTCGCGGCATTTAGCGCGATTCCGGCGACGACGCACCGCGACGCGACGACGGATGGCGACGCGATCGAGCGGTGACGACGGCGACGACCTCGACGACCGCGTGCGCGCGTGCGCGCGGACGGGGACGTGCGACGCGTGGCGAGGGACGGCGAAGGACGACGACGCGGGATTTCGAGAGCGCGTGCGCGAGGCGCTGCGGCGAGCGATGACGGCGTTCGGGGACGAGGCGTTCGGCGGCGAGCGAGGCGAGGGCGAGGGCGAGGGCGACGAGGGCGAGGGCGGGCGGGCGACGAAACGGGCGAGGACGACGACGGAGACGGAGACGGAGACGGAGGAGACGGAGGAGACGGAGGAGATAGCGAGCGCGGCGACCGTGGCGGCGATGCGACGGGCGTACGAAGACGACGTGGAGAAAATTTGTGGCGAGTGCGTGTCGGCGTTCGACCGGGACGCGCCGTTCACGATTCAAAGGATTTGCGAGTTGGCGTGCGAGCCGAGCAAGTATTACTCGACGCCGTATAAACTGGCGAGCGCGTTGTTCAAGCTCTTCGCCGTGACGCAGACGGTCGATCGCGCGCGCTCGAGCGATCGCGAGGCGACGACGGCGACGAACGCGAGCGAGTCAGCGGCGAAGACGACGACGCCGGCGGCGACGGAGGCCATGGTTCGCGACGCGAGAGACCCGCGCGCGGCGGAGCAAAAGGCTTTCATCGGCGCCGCGTTCCGCGAGACGACGCCGGTAGATTTCGAAGAATCGATTCATCCGCCTCGTCCGCCGTCGCCGCCGCAGCTCTCGGTGTAGGAACTCTCGGTGTTTAATGAACTCAAACTCTACGTGTTGGTACAACTCCTATAGTCCTCCGCGCGCCCGCTATTTGCAAAACTTGTCCGCCTTCGTCGCGCTGCGCAGATCGAGCTTTTCTTCTCTCGTCATCGCGCTCGCGGGCGTGTCTCGCCACTTCCGCGAGTACCCGTGCAACGTCTCCGGCGCGGCTCGATAATTCGTGCCGAACGCCACCGTTCGCCCTCGCCCCTCGGTCGCTCGCCGCGCTTCCTCGGGAAACTCGTCCTCGTACGACTTCGTCCCGCCCGTCGTCGTCGCCTCGCGATCGGCGCCGTCTCGTTTCTTCGCCTTCTTCGCCTCCTTCTTCGCCCGCTTCTTCGCCTTGTCCTCCGCGCGCGCCGTGAGCGCGGCGCCGCCTTTGAATGTAAACTTTTTCGTCACGACGCGCGCGTACGCGTCGGCGGCGGACGGCGCGGACGACGACGTCGGCGGCGCGCTCGGCGCGGGTTTCCCCATCGATCGGCGCGTCGTCGGGTCCTTTTTTCGCGTATCGCCCGGCGCGCGCGCGTCCGGTCGCCCCGTCGGCGTCGCCCCGTGGCGTCGGACGACCGACCCGGTTCGCGCGCGCGCCGCGCCGGGGACGCGAACCGGCACACGTCGTCGCGTCGTCGCGTCGTCGTCGGACGCGCGTCGGAAGCGCGTCCGTCGCGAGGCGAAGGGCGAAGGACGCGCGCGCGATGCGATCGAGCGCGCGCGAGGACGCGTGCGCGGCGCTCGCGAGGACGCGCGTGCGCGCGTGCATGCGAGCGATGACGCGCGCGACTATTTTAAGCGCGACGGACGACGACGACGGCGGCGCGACGGCGAGCGCGACGGCGACGACGCGCGACGACGACGACGACGACGATCGCGTCTCGGACGCCGACGACCGCGCGTCGAGGGCGACGGAGGAGGCGCGCGAAGACGACGAAGACGAAGACGCGAATCGGCTCGGACGCGCGCGCGAAGACGACGACGACGAAGGGGCGTCGAGCGTCGTCGACGCGAACGATGACGCGCGCGCGCGCGCGCTCGCGGACGCGCTGAGCGCTGAGCGCGCGATGCGTCAGGGCTTAGAGGCGGCGATGGAGTCGCGAGAGGTGGCGCACGCGACCGAGCGCGAGACGCTCGAGGCGAGGGCGAGAGACGCCGAGGCGGGACGCGTCGCGGCGGAGGCGGAGGCGAGCCATTTGCGCGGTGAAATAGCGCGCGGCGAGACGGTGATCCGACAGGAAGAGAGCGTCGTACGTCTTCGTCTCGAAGCCGAGCACGAAGTGCGCGTGGGCCGGTTGGCGACGGAGTTGGATCGCGTGCGCGGCGAACTCGAGGCGCGTTCGAGCGAATTGCGCGACGCGAGAGCAAACGACGCCAAGACGTTCGACGCGCTCAATCGCGTTCGGGAAGAGCTCTTGGGTCGACTGAAAAGCGAGACTCAGAAATTGTTAGGGACGATAGACTGCGTCTGTGGCGCCATGGATTCGGCGTCAAAGAGTTTACACCGCGACGGCGTCGCGGCGACGCCTCGCATTTCGCAAAGCGTACCGTCTAGGCGCGAGCGAACGCTCGTCGTCGACACGAAACAATCGCGAGGCCACGGTGCCGTGGGTACGCCTGAACCAGGTACGCCGACGTCGTCGCAGTCGCGTCATCGAGCAGTCGCGTCGTTCTCGGTGGCGCAACAAAACGCGCAGCGACGACTGCACCTCTCGGCGCAGTCGGATAGACTTCGGAAGCCGATTGCGTCGCAAAAGGGGCTCGTTGGGTACGCAAACATATATCAGCACTGACAGATGCTAGGACGAACATGTAAAAAATCGAAAAACTCACGCCGTCGCCGCGTCGACGATTTGCGACGTCGGCGCTTCGTCCGCCACGCCGACGGTGAACGAGTTGCGAATGCGTTTGACCGAGTTCCCAGTCACGCGCCACTGCGCGGGCGTCGCATCCAAGCTAAGCACGTAAAGCACACCATCGAGCACGGAGGCGGAGATGAGATAAATATGTTCCGGGTACAAGCACCCAACGGCGCTCGGACACGACTTCGCCGGCGGCGACGCCACGAGTTCCCAATCGTAATATACTTGTCCCGTGCTCGCGTCGACGCGCTTCGCCGCGCCGAGCATGTCGGCTCGACGGTACGAATCTTCCCCATCTAATCCCAAAACCTTGGCCACCGCCACGTTCTCCGGCTTCCCTAAATCATCGATCGACTTCACCCCAAAGTCTGGCGTCGCGAACGCTCGAGCGCCTTGCACCGCCTCCCCGTTCACCGGGTCCACGATCGTTCCCCACTCCGTCGTCATCGCGTCTACCACGCGCGCACCGTCGACGCGCCACAAACTACTCACTTCAAACGCGCACGCTCGAACACCGTTCGCCTTATCGCTCGAGCGTAAACCAATCTGTCGCACAAACGTCTGCTCGCCGCTATTCGTCTCCATCACGCGCTTCATGTTCGCCTCGAGCTCGGCGAGTTCTTCGTCCTCGTCGTCGGCGCGCGCGGCGAATTCGGTCGACGTCGACGTGAGTGAGATCGCGACGCTCAGCGACGCGCACGCAAACGCGCCCAACGCGCGTCGACGCGACGATAAAGACGCAGTATCGACGTTGACGTCGTCACCAAACTCGACGCGCGTTCGGCACGACGACGACGGAGCTGCGGATGAGGACGCCGACGCCGCGTGACGGCGCGTCGCGCGCGTCGATCGAGGCGTTCGCGCGTTCGCGCGAGCGGTGAACGCGTTCGAACGGACGGCGCGCATGGCACGCGCCGTTCGCGATGTGACGCTCGGAGGCGCGACTGGAGCTGTACAAGTTTGGGAGTTACAAGAGTTACCATCGTCTACTCGTTCTGGCGCTTGGCGTACTTGCTCGGCCCGGTCGGACCGTTTAAATATGAATCCAAAGGATCGTTCATTTTCGGTAACGCGTTGAAACCGCCTTGAGTTCGCTGGCGCGTCTGCGGCTGGCGCGACGGTTGGCGAGACGCCGCCGACGCGCCGCCGCCGAGATGGCGGGTGTCGTGCGAGCCAATTTGACGGTCGCTGAGCCCGAAGTGCGCTCGAGCCTCCTTGCGAGCACTGCCATCTGATGTATGCCCCGCATTCTTACTGTCGAAAATGTTGGGCATCCCCGGGAGCGCCTGCATGCCGAGGTCGCCACCGGCGTTCATGTGCTGCGGGTTCGTCGGGTCGCCGGTGGCTTGGTGTTCTCGCATGACGTGATCCTCGGCTTCGCGCATGGCTTTCTCCATGGCGGTGAGTTCACGCTCGGGTTGTTCTTCTTTTTCTGAAAAAGCGATACCGGGCAAGTCCGGGCACACCGCCACGCGCGACTTCACGGCGTCGGTAGACGCGGACGAGTCGGTTCGCTTGCTCATGAGCGAATCGTACGATTCGCCAATCAACGTCGTGAGTTCGTCGTTCACGGCTTTCTTACCCACGACGAGAGTGAAATCAGCGACACCGAGACCGAATCGCGCGCGAACGGCGTGCATGATGGCCGCGACCAGTCGATGCTGATGTTGCGCTCGGCAGTTCAACGCGAGCACGAGCGTGGTGCCGCCGGCTTGTTCGTCGGCTTCATCTTTGCCGCCGCCAGCTTCGTCTTCGACAGCGTCGAGTTGACCGATGATGGTCTTCTTGAGCTCGTACGCCACTCTACCGATGCGACGTTCGCGCATTTCGATCGCTTCGGCCGAGTCGTCTTCCGTGTCGTCCTCGTGGATCGTGTGATCAAACGTCTTGTGCGCGTACGCGTGCTTCTCTTCCTTTTGTCGCTCCAGAACCGTGACCACTTCGTGCACCTTTTGTCGAGTGAAATAGTTTGCAATGCATTCATTGCGCGCTTTACCCGTACCCTTGAACTCAAAATCGTACGCCGCGACGAGTTTCAAAGCCTTGGCGCGAAGAGACAAGAGAGAGTGCGGAGAGTTGGACTCTTCCGCCTTGGCACCGACGAACGTCGCGATGGCATCGCGAGCCAACTCGTGCACGTGATGCCAAATCGTAAAAACCGCGAGCCCGCCCGTGGAGCCACACGTGGTGTCATCCTCGGTAAAGCTCGCCGCGCCTTCGAGGTTGTGAACTTCTTTCACCTTTGATACCCATTTCTTTTGCTTTTCAGTCGGTTCGCCGTACAGCGCCTTCAAGCGATCCTTCATCTCCTTTTCGATGATGGCCAACGCCTCCTCTTCCGAAAGCTCTTCCTCCTCGTCTTCCTTCGCCTCGCCTTCGCCCCCTTCGATCTCTTCTCCATCGGCTTCATCCGCTTCATCAGCGCCCGCGCGCGCAACCGCGGACGGTTTCGGCTGTTTCTCCGCGCCGACGCTTCGCGTCGGCGCGGCTTCGGACTCGAACGCCGCGTCCGCCGAGCGCACTTCCTCCGCCCCGGCGCCTTCGGTGATGGAATCATCCGCATCTTCTGCGTTAACATCCTCCACCGTCGGCATCGTCGTCGTCGTCTTCGCCGTCGTCTTTGTCGTCGTCGCTTCGTCGTCCACCGTCTCCACCGCGTCCTCGTCGTCCACCGTCTCCACCGCGTCCTCG